>Ga0081538_10004529_pt1 | contig 12798 bp, 12 predicted proteins | sample TabmetS5T2R1_FD_71022 | JGI IMG/M metagenome (GOLD analysis project Ga0081538, IMG submission 71022) | Tabebuia heterophylla rhizosphere microbial communities from the University of Puerto Rico - S5T2R1 | ecosystem: Host-associated > Plants > Roots > Rhizosphere ...
GTCGCCGACCGCCACGACTTTCCCGCCGAAGACCTTCGTCACGCCCTCGAGGACGATCTCAGCCAACGCCGACGAGCTCCTTTCCTCCGACGAACACCGCCCTGATCTCCAGGCGGTCGTCGAGGATCACGAGGTCCGCATCGCCGCCGGCGTGGAGGACGCCCGAGACGCGGCGGCTCAAGCGGCCGGGGACGGACGTGGCCGCGGCGATCGCCTCGGGGAGCGGCGCGCCGAGCGCGTGCAGCTTGCGGATCGCCTCGATCATCGTCCCGACGCTGCCCGCGAGTACGCCGTCCTCGATCCGCCGCGCGACGCCGTCCCGGACCTCCACCTCGACACCTCCAAGCCGGTAGCGGCCGTCGCCGACACCTGTCGCGGCCATCGCGTCGGTGACGATCGCGACGCGCCCGGCGGCCGCCTTCCACACCACGCCGGCAGTCTCATCGGCGATGTGATGGCCGTCGAGGATCAGCTGCACGACGACGTCGTCTCGCGCCAGCGCGGCGCCGGCGAGCCCGGGGTCGCGATGGGCGAACGGCCGCATCGCGTTGAACAGGTGCGTCACCGACCGGACGCCGCGCTCGAATGCCGCCGTCGCCTCTTCGACGGACGCATCCGAGTGGCCGCACGAAACGACGATGTCGCGTGCATGGAGCCGGTCGATGAGCTCGAGCGCGCCGGGAAGCTCCGGTGCGAGCGTCATCTGCGAAACGGGGCCGGCGTCCAGCAGGCGGTCGAGCAAGGCCGGGTCGGGATCGCGACGGCCGGCCGCCGGATGGGCGCCGAGGCGCGCGGGGGAGAGGAACGGCCCTTCGAGGTGGGCGCCGAGGATGCGCGGTCCGATCGGCTCGGAGGGGATCTCCTTCAGGGCGGCGACGAGATCGGCCTCCGGGGCGGTGACGAAGGTCGGCTGGAATGCGGTCACGCCGGTCTCGAGGAGCGCCGCGCCGGCCCGGCGGTAGCCGTCGGCGTCCGCTGCCGCGAAGTCGACTCCGCCGAAGCCGTTCACCTGCAGGTCGACGAAGCCTGGGACGGCGATCCCGCGGCCGGAGCCTCGGCTGACCGCGACGTCCGCGACCGAGCCGTTGGCAATCGTGACGTCGCCGGGAACGAGCGCGCCGTCGACGACCGCCGCTTCGACGCCGAGCCTCACCGCCCGTCCAGGCTCCGTCGGACGCTTCCCCGCGACGCCTTCAACCGGATACGCGCGTCGTCGACGCCCACGCCGGCAAGGAGCGAGACGATCGCGACCTTCACGTCGCCGCGCGCGGCGTCGAGCGCCGAATCGACCTCGGCCGGCGACGCGTCCGTCGCGAGCGCGACGGCGCGCTTGGCGCGTGCTCGCAGCTTCGCGTTGCTCGCGACGACGTCGACCATGAGGTTCCCGTAGGTCTTTCCGAGCCGCACCATCGTGAGCGTCGAGATCATGTTCAGCATCAGCTTCTGCGCCGTGCCGGCCTTCAGACGGGTCGAGCCCGCGATCAGCTCGGGCCCGACGACGGCGACGACCTCGTGCTCGACGAGCCCACCCAGCTCCGAATCGGGCGTGCAGGCCAGGCCGACGGTCAGCGCGCCGCTCTGCGCCGCAGCCCGGGCGGCGCCGACCACATAGGGCGTGGTGCCGCTCGCCGAGATCGCGACGACCGCATCGACGGGGCCGATGCTTCTCGAGAGCAGGTCCGCACGGCCGGCGTCGGGATCGTCCTCAGCCGCTTCCTGCGCCGTGGCGATCGCATGCGGCCCGCCGGCCACGATCGCCAGCACGCGGCCGTCGCGGAGACCGAAGGTCGGGCCGCACTCGGCGGCGTCCACCAGCGCGAGCCGGCCGCTGGATCCCGCGCCGACGTAGATCAGGCGCCCGCCGCGCTCGAGCCGTTCGACGATCGCGTCGATTGCCGCCGCGAGCTGCGGGGCCGCGCTGCGAACCGCAGCGGCGACCTTTGCATCCTCGTCGTTCATGAGCTCGACGAGCTCCTCCGTGGGGCGGAGATCGAGGTCGGCGTGCTCCTCGGCGCGTCCCTCGGTCACCGGATCGAAGCGGATGCTCACGCGATCAGTCTAATACCACTTCTGGCGAGAGACAACAAAGTGGTATTGACCACCTGGCTACGGGTCGGCTACGATCGGGGTGAGGTGGTCCGGTGACGACGGCGCAGAGAACAACGAAGCAGAGTGCGACGCGCGATCAGATCATCGACCTGATCGAGCAGGCGGGCGTCGGTGGCGCGCTCCCCTCGGAGCGCCAGCTGAGCGTCGATCTGAGCGTGTCGCGGCTCACCGTCCGAGCAGCGCTCGACGAGCTCGTGCGCGAGGGCTACATCGAGCGGCGCCGCGGGAGCGGCACGTTCGTCCGCGAGCCGAAGATCGCGCAGGAGCTGACGATGACGTCGTTCAGCGAGGAGATGCGGCGCCGCGGAATGAACCCCGGGAGCCGGACGCTCTCGCTCGAGACGACAACCGCCGGCGCCCACCTCGGGCGCGCCCTGCACGTGTCGCCCTCGGAGCGCGTCGTCGTCGCCAAGCGGCTGCGGCTGGCCGACGGTGAGTCGATGGCGATCGAGACTCTGCACGTCCCCGAGCCGCTCGTGCCCGGGCTCACGCCGAAGGACCTCGAGCAGGGGTCGTTCTACGAGCTCCTCTCAGACCGGTACGGCATCACGATCGTCGGAGGAGTGCAGACGATCGAGCCCACGGTGACGAACGAGGAGGAGTCGAGCGCTCTCGGCGTTCCGCTGCATTCACCGGCCTTCCAGTTCGAGCGGACGACCCGATCGGACACCGGCAAGATCGTCGAGTTCGTGCGCTCGATCTACCGCGGCGATCGGTACCGCCTCGTCTCGGAGCTGAGCCGAAACGACAGGTCCGGCTCGGCTCCGGTCTTCATGCCGCGCAACGGCGCGTGACGAGCCCGGCCGTGTCCCGCGCGGCTCCGCAGCCCGAGCAGCCCCCCGGTTCTGTTCTCCTGCGCGAGATTCGCGAGCAGCCTGAAGCGCTCTCCCGGCTGCTCGAATCGAGCGGTGAGTATGCGGCGGTTGCGCGGATGATCCGGGCGCGGGGCATCGACCTCGTTCGTCTCGTCGGCCATGGATCGTCGGATAACGCGGCCTCCTACGGCGTCTACGCCTTCGGCCTGCTGCCGGGCTTGACGGCGCTGCGCGACTCGATCTCGCTCTCCGTCTACTACGGAGCCGATGCCGATCTCCGGGGCTCCTGCGTGATCGGCCTCTCCCAGTCCGGCCAGACGCCCGACGTCGTCGAGTACGTCGAGCGAGCGCGCGGCCGTGGGGCGTTCACGATCGCGCTCACGAACGAGGCCGACTCGCCGCTGGCCGAGACGGCCGATGCGGTCTTGCCGCTCGCCGCGGGCTTCGAGGAAGCGATTGCGGCGACGAAGACCTACACGAACCAGGTTGCGGCGCTCGCGCTTCTCGCCGGATACGCCGCCGACCGCGGCGACAGTCTCGTCGACGGCATCAACGAGGTGACGGAGCTCATGGCCGATTTCCTACCGGGCGTCGAGCGGCGGCTCTCCGAGGTTGCGGTGGCGCTGGCGTTCGTCGGACGGATGTTCGTGATCGGGCGAGGGCCGGAGTTCGCGACGGTGCGGGAGATCTCGCTCAAGCTCCTCGAGACCTGCCGCGTCGCGGCGGCGCCGCTGACGGCGACAGACCTTGCACACGGGCCGATCGCGGCCCTCGACGGGCTGTTCCCCGTCTGGACAATCGCCCCAGATGATCCGCTGCTCCCGGCCGTCCGCGATGCGGCGGCGCGGGCGCGAGCCGCGGGTGCGACGTTGCTGGTGAGTGGAACGGGAGCCGCGTCGATTCCCGACGGCGACTACTACATCCCGGTGCCGAAGCCGAGCCTGTCCGTGTTGGCGCCGCTCGTCTCCGTCGTCCCCGGGCAGGTGCTGGCGTGGGCACTGGCGCAGGCGAAGGGTCTCGACCCTGACCGCCCCCATGGCCTCACCAAGGTCACACTGGCGCCGTAACAGGTCATAACCACTCGGGCAACCCGGCTGCCCGAGCCGCTTGATCACTAGGAGAGAACACGAGGGCTTGACAGGTAACGGTCTGGTGTGCAAGCCTCTGCGGTGGCATAGTGGTACTTACCAATTTTGGGCGTGAGTGGAAAGTGAAGGCGCGGCAAGCCGCCGGCGCCGGGAGGAGGCACCTATGAACCTACGACTGATCGCTGCCGCCGTGATCTGCGCCTGCTTCGCGCTCAGCGCCGCCGCGGCCGGCAGCATGGCGTCGCCGGACAGAACGGCGGCGACGACTATCACCGTTTGGCTGCAGGAGGATGCCCGTGACAACTGGCCGGGTGTCGTCGCGGCTGCCAACCAGGCGTTCGAGCGGGCGCATTCAGATGTGAACGTCAAGGTCGAGTACCAGACCTGGAACCAGCATCTGGCGAAGTTCGACGCGACGATCGCCGGCAACAACGTCCCCGACGTCATCGAGATGGGCAACACCGAGATGACGAAGTACATGGACGCAAGGGCGTTCTGGGACATCACGTCGCAGAAGCGCAGCATCCCCAACTCGGGCTCGTGGCTGAAGGGGCTCGAGGATTCGGCGCGGCTGGGCGGCAGGCTCTACGGCGTCCCGTACTACGCGGGCGCGCGCGCCGTCATCTACCGGAAGGACCTCTATCGCGCGGCGGGCATCCGTAAGGCGCCGACCAGCCTCGCGGAGTACGAGGCCGTGAACGCGAAGCTGATGAGGAAGTACGGCAAGGACCGGAGGTTCTCGGCGCTGTACTTCCCGGGCCAGTACTGGCTCGCGGCGATGTCGTTCGTCTACGACTACGGCGGGTCGATCGCCCAGTTCCGGAACGGACGCTGGGTCGGCACGCTCGATTCGCCCCAGGCGATCGCGGCCCTGACGAAGGTGAAGAGCATCGTCGGCCGCTTCTCGAAGGCCAGCAAGACCGGTGACGAGGCCAATCCCTTCCAGGCGGTCGTGTTCGGCCAGGGCAAGGTCGGCTCGATCATCGCCAACGGCTGGGAGTGGGGCCTCGCGCTCGACACCAAGAAGTACAGCTCGAAGCTGAAGGAGTCTCAGCTCGGGGCGTACCCGATGCCGAGCCGGACGAAGGGCAAGTTCATGCCCACGTTCCTCGGCGGGTCGGACCTGGCGATCCCAGTGCAGAGCCGCAACAAGAGCCTCGCGCTCGACTGGATCAAGACGTTCACGAGCACAAGGTCGATGACGCAGCTCGCAACCGAGGGCAAGGTCGTCCCGAACACGACCTCCCTGCTTCGCCTGCACAGCCGGAGCCCGTCGCTCGCGCCGTTCGCGCGCGCTGCACAGACGAGCTGGTTCGTGCCGACGGCGAAGAACTGGGTCAACGTCGAGAACGCCCGCACGATCCGCACGATGCTGGTACGCATCTTCAGCGGCCGGCACAGCGTGCGCAGCGCGGCACAGCGGGCGAGCAGGGAGATCACCACGATCCTGAACGCACGTTGAACCTCGGCCGGGGAGGCGCAAGACTCGCCCAGTGAGTAGTCCGCCCCCAGGAGCAGCGGTAGTCGCCGTCGGGTCCGAGGCCCGGCGGCGACGCCGTTCTTGGCGGGTGCGCATCGGAAGGGGTGCGGCGCCGTATGTGCTGTTGGCCCCCGCCTCGATCGCGATCGTCGCGGTGCTCGCGTACCCGCTCTACTTCCTCGGCAAGCTCTCTTTCCAGCAGTACGGGCTCCCGGAGCTGATCGCGCACGAGGGCACCTGGATCGGCACCGAGAACTTCTCCCGGCTCATCCATGACGCCGAGTTCTGGCGCGTCCTCGTCCGCACCTTCCTCTTCACCGCCGGCGCCGTCTCGTTCACGATGCTCTTCGGCACGCTGATCGCGTTGCTCCTCGCGCGCCTCGGCGGATTCATGCGCCTCCTACTGACCACAGGCCTCGTCCTCGTCTGGGCGATGCCCGTCGTGGTCGCGGTGAACATCTGGGTCTGGATGTTCGACTACGAGTTCGGCGTCTTCAACTGGGCGCTCACCGAGCTCGGCGTCGGCGACTACGTCAACCACGACTGGTTCGCGAATCCGACCACGGGCCTCCTGATCATCATGGGCGTCGTCGTCTGGGGGGCGATCCCGTTCGTGGCGATCACGATCTTCGCCGGGCTCACGCAGGTGCCGCGGGAGCTGGTCGAGGCGGCCTCGATCGACGGCGCCGGCCCGATCCGGATCTTCCGCGACATCACGCTGCCGCTGCTGAAGCCGATCTTCGTGATCCTGGCGAGCCTCTCGATCATCTGGGACTTCCAGGTCTTCAACCAGGTCTGGATCATGCGCGGGAACGACCCGTCGAGCGACTACTACCTGATGAGCGTCTACGCCTTCGTCGAGTCGTTCAAGCTCAGCGAGTACGGCTACGGCGCCGCGATCGCGCTCGTGATGGTCGTGATCATGCTCTGCGTCACGTTCGTCTACATCCGCCAGATGTGGCGGATCGGAGAGGTGCGTTGAGCTCGCAGGTCCCGGCCGCTCCTGTCCCCGTCGCGCCGAGGGTCGAGACGCGCGTCGTCGCGAGGCGATTCCGGTCGAAACGGTTTCTGCGCCGCGCGGGTGTGAACCTCATCGGGCTCATCGTCTTCGCGGTCATGGTCTTCCCCGTGTTCTGGATGGTCTCGACGGCGTTTAAGCCCGCGTCGGACATTCTCACCTTCACCCCGAAATTGATCCCGTCGTCGGCGACGCTCGCGAACTTCGAGGACGCGATCAACCGGCCGTACTTCTGGCAGGTCGCGAAGAACAGCCTGATCGTGGTCGGAGCGGTGACCGGGTTCTCGCTCGTTTTGTCGTTCCTCGCCGCCCTCGCGCTCGCCAAGTTCCGCTTCTACGGACGCCGCGCGTTCATCGTCGGAATCATCGCCGTGCAGATGGTGCCGCTGAACGCGCTGATCATCCCGCTGTACATCCTGCTCAGCCGCGCGAACCAAGTCGACAAGCTGACCGGCCTGATCCTCACCTACCTGACGTTCGTGCTGCCCTTCTGCGTCTGGACGCTTCGCGGCTTCATGCTCGGGGTTCCGCGTGAGCTCGAGGAGGCCGCGATGGTCGACGGCTCGACGCGCTTCGGGGCCTTCGTGCGCATCCTCCTGCCGCTGATCGCACCCGGACTCGTGGCGACGTCGATCTTCGCCTTCATCCAGGTTTGGAACGAGTTCATCATCGCGTACATCCTCTTGAGCAGCCCGGAGAACCAGACGCTGACGGTCTGGCTCGCCCAGTTCACGAGCCTGCGCGGGACGCAGTGGGGCCCGCTGATGGCGGGCGCGACGCTGACCGCGATCCCGGTCGTGCTGTTCTTCCTCGCCGTCCACCGGCGTGTCGCTTTCGGGCTCACCGCCGGCGCCGTTCGCGGGTGAGCGACGAGCTCGACCGGCACGCGGCCGCCTGCATCTTCGCCAGCTTCCCGGGAGACGACGCGCCGGAATGGGTTCGGCGCTGGATCGAGCGCGGCCTCGGCGGCATCGTGCTCTTCGCCGACAACGTTCGTGACCCCGGGCAGGTCGCCTCGCTCGTCGCGGGCTTGCACGCCGAGCGCTCGGGCCTCGTCGTCGCGATCGACGAAGAGGGAGGAGACGTCACCCGGCTCGAGGCCGGCGCGGGCAGCTCCTATCCCGGAAACCTGGCGCTCGGGTTCGTCGACGACCCCGAGCTGACGCGGGCCGTCGCGGGCGCCATCGCCGGCGAGCTGGGCGCGGCCGGCGTGACCTTGAACCTCGCTCCCGTCGCCGACGTGAACTCGAATCCGCGCAATCCGGTCATCGGCGTCCGCTCGTTCGGCTCCGAGCCGGACCTCGTTGCGCGCCACGTCGCCGCCTTCGTTACTGGAACGCAGGAGCGCGGCGTCGCCGCCTGCGCGAAGCACTTCCCCGGCCACGGGGACACGACGACCGACTCGCACCTCGAGCTGCCGGCCGTCGACGGCGGACGAGATGCCCTTTTGGCCGGCCCGCTTGTGCCGTTCCGGGCCGCGATCGATGCCGGAGCGCGTGCAGTGATGACGGCGCACATCGTCGTCCGCGGCCTCGACGACCGGCCGGCGACGCTCAGCGACGTCGTCGTCGGCGACCTGCTCCGGCGAGAGCTCGGGTTCCGCGGAGCCGTGATCAGCGACGCGCTCGAGATGCGGGCGGTGTCCGGCACCGTCGGGATCGAGGAGGGCGCCGTACTGGCGCTCGCCGCCGGGGTCGACGCCTTGTGTCTCGGACATCGCGTCGACGCGGAGCTCGTCGAGCGGGTGCACGGTGCGGTGGTGGCGGCCGTTCGCGCTGGTCGGCTGCCCCCGGATCGGCTCGCGGAGGCGGCCGACGCCGTGGCGCGGTTGGCCGGCGCGGCGACCACGAACGGACCGGTGGACCGCACCGTCGGCGCTGAGGCGGCCCGGCGGGCAATCCGGGTTCGAGGCGACGTCGCCCTCGCCGGCTCTCCGCTCGTCGTAGAGCTTCAGCCCGAGCCGATGGTCGCCGCCGGCCCGTCGGCGTACGGGCTCGGCGCCGCGATCCGCGAGCGGGAACCGGCGGCGGCCGTCGTGGAGCTGCACGACGGCGAGACGGATGCCGGCGAGGTCGTGCGCTCGGCAGAAGGACGTCCGATCGTCCTCGTGCTCCGCGACGCCGCACGCCATGGCTGGCAGCAATCCGTTGCCACGGAGCTCGTCGAGCTTCGCCCCGACGCAGTCCTCGTCGAGACGGGCCTTCCCGGCTGGCTGCCGGACGGCGCGGGGGCATCGGTCGAGACGCACGGCGCGGGGCGAGTGAACCTCCAGGCCGCGGCCGATCTGCTGCTGTCGCAATAGGCTGACACCGCGTGCCCCACGAACCGATTCGCACGACGGTGGTCGGCAGCTACCCGTTCCCGGGCTGGCTCGAGCTGGCCGGCGGCCACCTGGACGAGCTCGGGCCGGACGACCGCGAGGAGGCGATCCGCGACGCGGTGTGGTCGGCCGTCGGCGACCAGCTGCGCGCCGGCCTGGACGTCATCACCGACGGCGAGCAGAGCCGCTTCGACTTCAACCTCTCGTTCTACGCCTTCCTCGACGGGCTCGAGCTGGACGAGGAGCCGCGCCGCCGGTTCGGGCCGCCGGCGCACGACCAGCGCGGCCGTCACCGGATAACCGGTGAGCTCGCGGCGCCGGGCGGGCTCGGTGTCGTCGCCGAGTGGGAACGGCTTCGCAGCGTTGCTCCCGAAGGCGTGGAGCTGAAGGCGAGCGTCCCGGGCCCCTACACGCTCGCCGGGCGCATCGAGCCGGGCGGCGACTACGCCGACCGCTGGGCGGTCACCGAGGCGCTGCTCCCGATCGTCCGCGCGGAGCTCGAGGCGCTCGTCGCGGCAGGCTGCGGGATCGTCACGGTCGACGAGCCGTCAATGAGCTGCTACGCCCACCGCGAGGACACCGATCGGCTGGTCGACGCCTTCAACCGGACGGTCGAGCCCGTCGTGGGGCGCTGCTACCTCGGCACGCATCTCTGCTTCGGGAACTACAAGGGCCGTGCGGTCGGGAAGCGCCGCTACGAGCCGATGTTCCCGGCCTTCCTCGAGCTCGCCGCCGATGAGCTCCATCTCGAGATGGCGAGCCGCGAGTTCGCCGAGCTCGAGCTGATCGCCGAGATCGGAGACCGGCACGACGTCGGAGTGGGGGTGATCGACGTCAAGAGCTACTACGTCGAGACGCCGGAGGACATCGAGGAGCGCATCCGCGCGTGCCTGGAGCACGTTGCGCCGGATCGTTTGAGCGTGAGCCCCGACTGCGGCCTCTCCCAGACCGCGCGCTGGGCGGCGCAGCAGAAGCTCGCGAACATGGTCGACGGGGCGCGCCGCGTGCGTGCGTCGCTTTAGAACGCGAACGCCTGAGCCGGGTTCGCCACGAAGATCCGCTCCGCAAGCTCCGCGCCGAGCTCTCGCTCGAGGCGCGGTTTGAAGCGGGCGAAGACGTAGTCCATGCCCGGGCCGCCGCCGTAGGCCCGAAACATCGACCGCCGGCCGGTGTCGCCGCCCAGCAGTAGCCGTTGGACGCCGCGCTCGGTCAGATCGGCGATCAGCTGGAGGATGGTCGAGTCGGGCCAGTACTTCGTGCGCCCCGGCCCGTCGAGCTGGAGCCAGGCGCCCGTCGCAGCCGTCTCGGCGTGCTCCGCCGGATCGGGGTTCCGGTCGACGTGGGCGAGGATGACGCGCTCGGGCTGGACACCCAGTTCGCCGAGGCGCTCCACGATCGCGAGCCCCATCGTCCCGTGCTCGGTGTGCACGCAGACCGGTGCAGCGACGCGCTCGTGCGCAGCGGCGGCAGCCGCGAACGCCTTCGCCTCGAACGGGCTCAGCGCGTGGTACCCGGCGCCGAGCTTGATGATCCCGCAGTGCTCGAGTTCGGCGGCGAAGCGGTCGGCGAGCGCGTCCTCGCTCTCGCTCCGAAGCGGATCGTCAGCGGGGTAGTGCGGCTCACGATGGAGGCCGGTCGCGGCGACGATGTGGAGGCCGGTCGCCTTGGAGACGGCTCGCAAGCCGTCCAGGTCGCGGCCGAGCCCGATCGGTGTCCAGTCGACGAGCGAGCGCGCGCCCGCATCGCGCAGCGTCTCGGCTTCTTCGATCGCCTTGCCGACGTCCGAGTACTCGTCGCCCGGCTGCGCCGGCGTGACCAGGAAGAGATGCTCGTGCGCGTCGCAGGGCCCGAGGTCGCCGGGGTCGATGTCGCCCCGAACCGTCCGGATGATCGCCGCCATCTCGGATCGGAGCCTACGGAGTCAACTGCCCTACGATCTCCGAGTGGTGTTCGCATCCGTCGACGACGTCGAGCGTGCGCTCGCGCGCGAGTCCTACCTCCCCGACCGAGGGCTCGCGACGGCGATCTTCCTCGCCCTCGCGATGCAGCGCCCGCTGCTGCTCGAAGGTGAAGCCGGAGTCGGCAAGACGGAAGTCGGGAAGACGCTTGCCAGGGTCGTCGACGCCGAGCTGATCCGGCTTCAGTGCTACGAGGGGATCGACGCCTCGCAGGCGCTCTACGAGTGGGACTACGCGCGGCAGCTCCTGTACGCGCGGGGCCTCCAGGCCGGCGAGGTCGAGCCCGATCAGCGGGTCACGGAGCTCTACGGCGCCGACTTCCTCGTCGAGCGGCCCCTGCTCAGGGCGATCCGCGCAGGCGCAGGGGCGGTGCTCCTGATCGACGAGCTCGACCGGGCCGACGACGAGTTCGAGGCGTTCCTGCTCGAGGTGCTCTCGGACTTCTCCGTCACCGTGCCAGAACTCGGGACGATCGCCGCCGCGGAACCACCGGCGGTCGTGATCACCTCGAATCGCACCCGAGAGCTGCACGACGCGCTCAAACGGCGGTGCCTCTACCACTGGATCGAGTTCCCGGATCTAGAGCGTGAGGTGGCGATCATCCGTCTCCGTGCACCGGATGTCTCCGAAGCGCTGGCGCGATCCGTCGCGCACGCTGTGGCGCGGCTGCGCGAGCTCGACCTCGTCAAGCTGCCGGGCGCGGCGGAGGCAATCGACTGGGCGCAGGCGCTCGCGCACCTCGGGGCCGAGTCCGCCGACGGGGAGCACGCGCGCGAGACGCTCGGGTGGGTGATCAAGAACCACGAGGATCTCGGCCGTGTCGAGCCGCTCCTCCCCGAGCTTCTCCGTGAGTGACGGCGTCGGAGCCCTGACCGCCTTCGGGCGGGCCCTGCGGGCGGAAGGCATTCCCGTTGGCACCGGACGGATCGCCTCTTTCTGCCGGGCGGCGGCGTTGCTCTCGCCGGGGGATCTGTACTGGGCCGGCCGCGCGACGCTGCTCGGTCGCCGCGAGCAGATTCCCGTGTACGACCGCGTCTTCCGCGCTTTCTTCGGCGGGGCGGAACCGGATCTTTCGCCCGCGCCGCGCGCTGACCGCGTCGTCATCGAAGAGGAGGTCGCGATCGCGAGCCCGATCGAGCAGCTCCGACAGAAGAGCTTCGCCGAGTGCACGCGTGAGGAGCTTGAGCAGCTAGCCGCACTCCTGGCGCAACTGAGGCTTGTCGTGCCGCAGCGGCGCACGCGCCGACTCGCGCCCTCGCGCTCGGGTGTGCCCGACCTTCGCCGGACGCTGCGGCGCTCGTTCCGTACCGCCGGCGAGCCACTCGAGCGCCGGTTCCGCGACAGGCGGCGCCGCCGGCGGCGGCTCGTCCTCGTCCTCGATGTCTCCGGGTCGATGGCGGACTACTCGCGCGCCCTGCTCGTCTTCGCGCACGCCGCCCTGCGGACGAATCGGAGGTGGGAGGCGTTCTGCTTCGGGACGCGGCTGACGCGTGTCACTCGCGCGCTCGGCGCCACGCGGCCGGACGAAGCGCTCGAGCGCGCAACGGCCGAGGTCGTCGACTGGAATGGCGGCACGCGGATCGGCGAATCCTTGAAGCGCCTACTCGACGAGTACGGTCACCGCGGGCTGGTGCGCGGCGCGGTCGTCGTGCTCTGCTCGGACGGACTCGAGGTCGGTGAGCCGGAGCTCCTCGCCGAGCAGATGGCGCGCCTGAAACGACTCGCCTACCGGGTGATCTGGCTCAACCCGCTGAAGGGCGACGAAGCCTACGAGCCGCTCGCCCGCGGCATGCACGCGGCGCTGCCGTTCATCGACGTCTTCGCAGCCGGACACAACCTCGCGAGCCTCGAGGAGCTCGGCGCCGAGTTGTCCCGCCTCGACGTGGCCTAACTAGCCCGCTCGAACGCCTCCGTCAACGTGCGCTTCGCGAGGACCTTGGCCAGGTGCTTGCGGTACTCGCCCGACGCATAGGCGTCACCCGAGACGTCCGGGAGCGAGCCCGGCACCTT
>Ga0081538_10004530_pt1 | contig 12798 bp, 16 predicted proteins | sample TabmetS5T2R1_FD_71022 | JGI IMG/M metagenome (GOLD analysis project Ga0081538, IMG submission 71022) | Tabebuia heterophylla rhizosphere microbial communities from the University of Puerto Rico - S5T2R1 | ecosystem: Host-associated > Plants > Roots > Rhizosphere ...
GCTTGAAGCGGTGGCCGCGCTAGCGCACCAGTACGCCTGACCTGACCCGCCGTATCGAATCGCGACTTTCTCGCGCGTGGCCACCAACGGGCCGGACCAACACCGGGACACAAACAGCTCCCGCGAGACAGTCCCTGCTATAGCGCCGCGGCATCTGGGTGACTTAGCACGGCGCCCTCGCCGCCGGCGAGCACCGCGGCCATTCAGCTTGCCTCTTTCGTGGGGGCGTCGTGGCCGACGGCGTCGACACCGCGGTGCAGAGGTGCAAGCGGGATCGGGCGAGCCGATAGTCAATGACGTCGTCCGACAGACCGACCACGACCAGTTGGCCCCGCGCTGTTCGCCCGTGTTGGCGGCCGGCGAGCCGGGCAATCGCCTCGTCAAGGTCATCCTCGCTACGTTCACCGGAACTATTCCGGTCAACGTAGATAGCGTCGCCCATGGCGCCCAGGGTTGCCGGATTGCGCGTGACCCGTCAGATTCCGTCGGGCGCTGCAGATGATGGGTCGATAGCGTGACGGCGTGAGCCTGAAGCGGGGGATCTACCTGCCACCGTTCGACGAGCTGGCTGATCCGAGGACGCTGGCCGACCTGGCACTGAGTGCGGAATTACGCGGGTGGGACGGATTCTTCCTCTGGGACCACGTCGCGTATCGGGCACCCGTGCAAGCCGTCGCCGACGCGTGGGTGGCGCTGGCCGCCATTGCCTGCGCGACGGAGCACTTGCGGGTCGGGCCGATGGTCACACCGCTCTCCCGGCGACGCGTGCACAAGCTGGCCCGGGAAACGGTGACGCTCGACCACCTCAGTGGCGGGCGGCTGACGCTCGGGGTCGGACTTGGCAGCGATCGCAACAACGAGCTCGAGCCCTTTGGGGAAGTCGTCGACGCCCGCGAACGAGCCCGGCTGCTCGATCGCGGGCTCGAGCGCCTGAACACGTTCTGGACCGATGAATTTCAGCCACCCCCGCTCCAGCAGCCCCGCATCCCCGTGTGGGTTGCGGCACGCTGGCCGCATCGGCGGCCGGTGCGCCGCGCAGCACGTTGGGATGGCCTGTTCCCGATCGACCTGCCTGGACCAGACGCGCTCGCAGAGCTCGCCAAGGAGGTTCGCGGTATGCGCGCGGGAAGCGACGACCCGTTCGAGCTCGTCGCGGAGATTCCCCTCGGCGCCGCCGCGGAACCGTGGGAGGCCGCGGGCGCAACCTGGGTCCTCACCGACTTTGGGACCCCCCGACCCCGACTGGCCGAGGTGCGCGAGGCAATCGAGGCCGGCCCCCAGTAGGGGAACCGGGACGCGGGGTCTGATGTGAGACGCTTGCGCAATGCCGTGGCTTCCCGAGCTGTTCTCCGCGCCGGTGCTGGAGCGAGCGCGGGAGAAGTGGCAGCTGGAGCGGCTCGACGAGGTGCCGTACTACGTCGGCCTGATGTCGGGGGAGCACGAGGCTCTCATCAGGTCGTTCGCGGGCGAGCCGATCCTTCACGACCCGCAGCGCGGACGGGTGATCGGCACACGGGCGTTCGAGGCGTACATCACCAGGCTAGGTGTGTGGCTCTCGCATCACAACATGACTTTCGATCCGGTTGAGCATGTGTTCATGGAGCCGCGGGGATTCGAGGAGGTGGTCATCCACCTCGACGGTGAGGATGCGCGAGTGGACGTTCCGGTCGCGATCGTGGCCGACCGCCGGTCCGACGGGCGACTCATGGAGCTCCGCATCTACCACAGCATCTGGGCACTGACGGGTCGCCACCTGCATCGCACACCCCTGCTGCAGCACGATCCCGATCTGCGCGCCGAGGGTGTAGTGGCGGAGTACCAGCGCGCGCTGGCGGCCGGCGACGTGGACGCAATCATGGCGACGTTCGAACCGAACGGCTACGCCCGCGAACCCACCGGGCGCGAGTTCGTCCACCGAGGCCGCGATGCGCTGCGTGCGTTCTACGAGCGGTTGTTCTCGAACGGCGGCGGCATCGAGCTTGAACACTGTGCACTGGTTCACGACGGGCGCGCGTGCGCGCTCGAGTACAACGTCGTCCGCTGGGGCAGGACGGCGCTTGCTCCGGAGGCCGGGGTTGCCGTCTACGTCCAAGGCGCCGGCAACAAACTCGGTGCCGCGCGCATCTATGACGACGTCGATCCTCCGCTTCAGGCTCCGGCCGGCTGACCGGCGTCGATCAGGCGACCAATTGCCCGAGCGTCAGGATCCCCCTGCGTTTCGGGCCTCGATTGCCTTCACGCTGTTCGCGAACGCCTTCTCCAAGCGGCCCTTCCCGACCGTCCCGAGCACGAAGCCGAGCACCCGGCCCATAGCGTTCTTGCCCTCGCGGATCACGACCGCGTCGACGTCGGTCGTCCCGTCGGGTTTCCGCGTCAACGTGTAGGTGTGGCCCGAGCGACCGCCCTGGGATCGTGCCAGTCGTAATGCAGTCGCTCCCACACCCCGCCTGAGCCCTCGGTGACGTCGGCCTCGCTGGTGCCCTTGTCGTGCACGTTGAGGTAGTCATCGGCGCTGTTGCCGAACAGCTCCGAGCGGCCAGGCCCGAAATCCGTGAGCCCGGCGGCGAACTGCTCGGGCGTCAAGGAGGTCATCTCGTGGAAGTGGAGAGTGCCCATGCGTGCTCCTTCCTCTGTCCGCCCCATTCTGCCGGTCTGAAGAAGGCCTTGCCGACGCGGTACCGTTCGGGGCGAGCGATGAGAGGCCACCACTCGTTGAGGGCGTCGGATGCCGATCGCGAGGCGGTCGTCGACCGGTTGCGCGAGGCTGCCGGCGAGGGCAGGCTGGAGCCGGACGAGCTTGAGCAGCGGGTAGAGGGGGCGCTACGTGCCCGGAGCTACGGCGACCTTGCGGCGTTGGTCGTCGATCTTCCAGCCGATAGCCGGATGCCCTCGCCGCGCGCGCGTTGGCGGACCAATCCGGTTGCGCGGTCCGCCGTGTTCGGCGCCGGACTCGTGGTTGCGGTGATCGTGGCTCTCGTCGTGGTCGCGGTGCTGGCGATGCTTGTGCTCGTCGCGGCGGCGTCGTGGATCGCCTTTGTCTTGTTCTGGCTGGTCTGCTGCGGCTCGCGGCGGCGCCTCGGGCCGGCCGGGCGCCGATCCGTTAGCGCTCGCCCTGCTCGCCGCGTCCGCCCAACTGGTTTTCTCTAGGGCCCGCTACTCCGAGCGGGCTCGGCGCGAGCGTCAGGCGCGGGCGAGCGCGGCCGCCTGCTCCAGGCCGACAGCTTGGGCGAGCGGATCGGCGTGGCGATGGACGAGCAGCCAGTCGGGGCCGTCGCGGCGATAGACCTGGGTCACCCGCAGCGGCCAGTCCTGGTCGGGCAAACCGCCGACCTCACCGTGCTGTCGCTCGATCATTACGAGCACGACGGTGTCGTCCCAGACGTGGGCCTCCGCCACCTCCAGCTTCGCGTCGCCGGCCTTGAAGTAGCCGGCCGCAGCCCTCAAGCTCTCAGTGCGGTCTTCGTAGCGGGCGGGAGGCCCGCCGAACGGGTTCATCAAGGTGAAGCCGCGGGCGTGAGGAGTCAACGCGAGGTACCGCTCCATGTCCCCGCGCATGAAGGCCGCGGTGGCTTCCTCGGTCCGCCGGACGAGCTCGGCGAGCTCCTCGTCGGAGATCGTTTCCGCCGCCATTTGTGTGTCTCCTCGTAGGTCGGGACGATTGATCAGTCGGGGACCGGCACCGGCTCCGGTGGCGGAACGCCCAGCTCGATCTGCTTGTGAACCACCGGACAGTCGGCCCTCGGACAGCGCTTCATGTCGCAGAGGCGACAGTGTGTCGTCCCCGGTGATTCGGAGAGCTGCGCGAGCGCCCTCTCCAGGATCGCAGTCAGGGCCTTGGACTCGGCCGGGGAAAGCTTCGGCAGGGAGTCCGCGATCACCTCTTGCCTGATCTCGAGGATCCGGCGCGCGTGCCGTTTGCCGGCGGCGGTCGCCGTCACCGCCACCGCTGGTCCGTCGCCCCCCGGGCGCCGCCGCACGAGCCCTTGCTCGACGAGGCGGTCGACCACCCGGACGGTGGCTGGGTGGGAGAGACCGATCGCCTGGCGCAGGAACTCGATCGACCGGCCCGGGAACTGGGCGATTATGATCAGGGCCGCCGCGCTGGCTCCGGTATGTCCGATCGACTCCTCCGTTTCGCGACGGAGCCGGTCGCTCACCGACAGAACGAATGCGCCGAGCAGGTTGTCGCGGCGCTCCTTCGCCTTCATCGCACCTCCGTCTCTCCCGGGCTTCCCGGGACTATGCACCATGCATACTACAGCTGGTACAGTGTGCGCCTTGCATACGAGGCGGGAGCAGAGTTTGAGCGAGACGCAGCGACGGTCCCGGTCGAAGGCCAACGGCGATCGACAGTTGCTGATGACGGCGCTCACGACCGAGCACTTCACATTGCAGGGCGCTCGATCCCAGACGATGAGCGAGAGCGCGGCCCGCGCCTCGGTGTTCGTGTTCGCGACATCCAGTGCCCTGGTCGCGCTCGGTTTTATCGCCCAGGTTTCGTCGCTCGACGCCGTCGGCGTTGTCTTCGCTCTGGCGGTGCTGCCGACCCTCTACGTACTCGGGGCAGCGACCTTCGTCCGGCTGGTCGAGTGCAGCGCCGAGGACTTCCGTTACGGGCTTGCGATCAACCGCATCCGCCACTTCTACAAGGAGACGGCGGGCGAACACGCGGACCTCTTCCTGCTCTCGGGCCACGACGACGGCACCGGCGTCTTCGAGAACATGGGCTTGTCCGCCGAGAGACGCAGCCCCCTGTTCGCGTTCTCGACCGCCATCGCGGTCATCGACGGTGTTGTCGGCGGCAGCGCCATCGGCGTCGCCCTCGGGCCTGCGTTGGGCGCGCCGCTCGGTCTGGCGGCCGGCGTCGGAGGTGCAGCCGCCATCGCGTCAGTTCTCGCCTTGCTGCGGCACGCCAGCCGCATCCTGAACCGGGCCGCTCAAGTCCAGCCGCTCTTTCCCCACCCCGATGCAACCGCGACCGAAAGCGGGACCGTCATGACAGACAACGCAACCTACGGAGGGTGAGATGAACACCACCGAAGCAGCCGGCACCCTGACCTACGACGTCTTTGTCAACGACCCGCCGCCGCAGGACGGCCTCCTTCCAAATGGAGAGCCGAAGCGGTTCTCTCCCGAGGCCAGCACCCTGATCTACGGGAGCGAGGACGCAGTGCTGACGGATCCGCCGCTGACGACAGGTCAGGCGCGTGTGCTGGGCGACTGGGTGGCCGCAAAGGGCCGCAACCTGACCGACATCTTCATCACCCACGGGCACGGCGATCACTGGTTCGCCGCCGGGCCGTTGGCAGAACGGTTCGGGGCACGGGTGGTGGCCTCGGCGGGCACGATCGAGCAGATGCACGCCAGCGTCGCCGTGCGGCCGTTGCTCTGGGACAAGGTTTACACGGGCATCCCGCCGACGCCGGTCACGGCGGTGACGGTGCCCGACAACCGGTTCGCGCTTGAGGGACACGAGCTCGTGATCGTCGAGGTCGGCGATACCGACAGCGCGGACACCAGCGTCCTGCACGTCCCGGATCTCGAGCTGGTGGTGGCCGGCGACGTGATCTACAACGGAGTTCACATGTACCTCGCGCAAGGCGCGGTCGTCGGAGGCTTCGGGCGATGGCGGGACGCGATCGACAAGGTCGAGGCCCTGGGGCCGCGGCATATCGTCTGCGGGCACCAGAACAAGCAGCTCGACGACGACGCCGAGCGGACGATCGCGGAGACCCGGCAATACCTCGACGACGCCGACGAGCTCCTGCAGAGCCAGAGCACGGCCGTCGACTTCTTCAACGCCAAGATCGAGCGGTACCCGAACCATCTCGGGCGGACGGTCCTGTGGGCGGGTGCCGGCGCGCTCTACGGCGTCCGCGAACACCCCGAGGAGGACATCGGGCAGATCATCCTCACCGCCTGGCTTTGAACCACGCCGTCAGCGCCACTGCTACACCACGTGTTGTGCTGTGCCTTGCCCTCCCCTTCCATGCGGGCTGTAGCCCGCGACATCCCGTCGGCTCCGAGCTCGAGCCGGTCCAAGCCTGATCTCAGTCCGCGCCGGGCGGTAAGAACCAAGGCGCCCGCCATCACGTCGCGTGACACCATGCCGGCCCACTGGCGCTGCCGGAACTTGCCCGCACGAACACGACACAGAGGAGAGCGATGTGACGGTGAGAGACATCATCGAGCGGCATCCACGGACGGTGAGCCTCGACCGCGATCTCGTCCTTCGTTGTATCGACGAGTGCGTCGACTGTGCCGCCACCTGCACGAGCTGCGCCGACGCCTGCCTCGGGGAGGCGGACGTGCCGGAGCTGGTTCGGTGCGTCCGGCTCAACCTCGACTGCGCCGATGTCTGCGACGCGGTGGGCCGAGTCGTGACCCGCCAGACCGAGCCGGACCTGGGCGTCCTACGCGCGGCGATCGAGGCATGCCTCGTGATCTGCCGTGCTTGTGGCGACGAGTGCGAGCGTCACGCGGCCCACCATGAGCACTGCCGCGTCTGCGCGGAGGTCTGCCGCAGCTGCGAGCAGGCGTGCAGTGATCTCCTCGCCTCAATGGCCTAGTGGGCGTCGAGGTCATGGCAAACGGGACTCGCCTAACCAGCAGTGCGCCGGGGGCCACCTTACGCTGTGGTCATGATCGTCGTCTCTGAGGGCCTGTCGCGTGACGAGCAGCGCGTCGTCGAGAGGTGGATCGACGTCCTCCGCGAGGAGATCGAGCTCGACTCCGTCTGGCTTTTTGGGTCGCGCGCTCGCGGCGAGCGGCGCGAGGACTCCGACGTCGATCTGCTCGTGATCACGCGCGGCGACCCCGAGCGGGATCGTCAACGTGTCTGGAAGGCGATCGACGACGTCGCGCGCGAAATGGGCGTCAATCCGGCGGTGTTCGTCCCGCACACTTGGGATCGCACGTGGCTGGCAGGACGCCGCGAGATCGGATCATTCTTCATCCAGGAGGTCGACCGCGACAAGGTCGTGCTGTTCGGGGGACCATGAGTCCGCGCTCGGAGGAGCTGCTGGCGGTGGCGTGGGAGCGCCTCCAGGCAGCCGGGGCCCTGCTCGAGCGCGAGCTCTGGGGCCCGGCCGTGAGCGACGCGTATTACGCCATCCTCTACGCCGCGCGCGCCGCTCTGAGCGAGCGGGACCGGAACGCCAAGACGCACCGCGGCACCTGGGCCATTTTCAGTGAGGAGTTCGTCGCGTCCGGCGACATCGACGCCGAGCTGGCACGCGAGGCCCGGGCCACACAGGAGCCGCGGGAAGGGGTCGACTATGCCGCGGCGCGCATCTCGCGGGGCGAGGCGCACAGGATCACCGAGGTCGCCGAGCGGTTCGTCACCGCCATCGAAACGCTGCTTCGGGCATAGGCAAGGATCCCGGCCGGCGTCCGCCTGCCGCGCAGTCGGACATCGACCTACTGGCGATTGCCAAGCCGGACGAGGGTGACGAGCAAATAGCCCCAGGGCAGCGTCGCGCTTCAGATCCCTCTGTCGAGAAGCTCTGACCGGCTCCGCTCACCAGGTGAACGGCCACGATAGGCGCTGCCCACGACACTAGGAGACGACCATGCCGAAGTACCTGCTGCTCAAGCACTACCGGGGCGGCCCGGAGCCGCACCGTCCCGTGCCCCCGATCGACCAGTGGGCGCCCGGGGACGTGGAGGCGCACGTGGCCTTCCAGAATCACGTCAGCGAGCTGCTCGAGGAGAACGGCGAGTACGTCGACGCGCAGGCACTCATCCCGGCGCGCACCTGGGTGCGCTACGGCGGCCCGGACGCCGCCCCCGTCACGACCGACGGCCCGCATCCCGAGACCAGCGACCTGGTCGCCGGCTGGTGGATGATCGACGTCGACTCGCACGAGCGTGCGGTCGAGCTCGCGGCGTACGTCTCCTCCGAGCCCGGCCCGGGCGGGGAGCCGCTGTACGAGTGGATCGACGTCCGGGAGGTCATGTGGGAGCGTCCTCGGACGACTGACGCGGCGTGATCGACGAGCCGACGCGACGGCTGGACGAGGGCGCGCTGCGCGCCCTCGTCCCTCGGGTGCTCGCGGGCCTGGTCCGGCGGGGCGAGGACTTCGATGCCGCCGAGGACGCGCTGCAGGAGGCGCTGCTGGAGGCGCTGCGAGTGTGGCCCGAGCACCCGCCGCGCGACCCGCGCGCGTGGCTGGCGACGGTCGCGACCCGGCGGCTCGTCGACGCCCGCCGCAGCGAGGCCGCCCGCCACCGCCGCGAGGAGGCGATCTACGCCGAGCCCCGGCCCGCCGCCACCGAGGAGGGCGACGACACTCTCTTCCTGCTCTTCCGCTGCTGCCACCCCGACCTCGCGCCCGCCGCCCAGGTGGCGCTGACCCTGCGCGCCGTCGGCGGCCTCACCACCCGGGAGATCGCCGACGCCTTCTATGTGCCGGAGGCGACGATGGCGCAGCGGATCAGCCGGGCCAAGCGCGCCCTGCGGGGGCGCCCCCTGGACCAGCCTGGCGACCTCGCCGTCGTGCTGCGCGTGCTCTACCTCGTCTACACGGCCGGCCATGCGGGCCGCGTGGACCTGGCGCGCGAGGCGATCCGGCTCGCCCGCCAACTCACCCTCGCCACCGAGGAACCGGAGGCGTGCGGGCTGCTCGCACTGATGCTTCTCAACCACGCCCGCCTACCCGCGCGATTCGACTCAGAGGGTCGCGTCGTCACGCTCGACCGACAGGACCGCGGTCGGTGGGACACTCGCAAGATCGCCGAGGGCGTGCGCGTCCTGCAGTCGGCGCTGGCCACCCAGCGCCCCGGCCGCTACCAGATCGAGGCGGCCATCGCCGCCCTGCACGACGACGCGGCCAGCGCCGAGGAGACCGACTGGCCGCAGATTCTCGCCTGGTACGACGACCTCGTCGCCCTCACCGACGACCCGGTGCGCAGGGACCCCGCCGCCGTGCTCGGGCGCGCGGTGGCGGTCGGCCACGTCCTCGGCGCCGCCGCCGGGCTGCGCGAAACCGACCGGCTGCGCGAGGTGCTGGGCGAGCGGCACCGCTGGCACGCCGTCCGCGGCCACCTGCACGAGCTGGGCGGCGACCTCCCCGCCGCCGCCACGGCGTACGCAGATGCCGCTCGCCTCGCGACGAACGTCGCCGAGCGCGACCACCTGGTCCGCCAGGCCGCCCGCGCGCGGGCCGCCGAGCTACCGTCGAGCGCATGACGATCCAACGCATGGACCACGTGGGCATCGTGGTCGACGACCTCGCGGACGCGACGGCGTTCTTCGTCGAGCTCGGACTCGAGGTGCAGGGCGAATGGTCGGCCGAGGGCGGTTGGGTTGACCGCATCGTGGGGCTCGAGGGCGTCCGGACGGACTGCGCGATGATGGCGACCCCGGACGGCCACGGACGAGTCGAGCTGGTGAAGTTCCACGCCCCGTCGGCCCCGGGCGGCGACCGGCAGGCTGCGGCTAACACCCCGGGCATCCGCCACCTCACCTTCGAAGTCGACGACCTCGACGACGTCGTCGCCCGCGTGCGAGCCCGCGGCGCCGAGCTCGTCGGCGAGCTGGAGCGCTACGAAGACATCTATCGGCTCTGCTACGTCCGCGGCCCGGAGGGAATCATCGTCGAGCTGGCGGAGCGGTTCGGCTGAGAGCGCTCGAACGAGCGCCGTCACGACCTCGGCAGTTACCCTCGAGCAGGCCGCGGCGTTCGCGGCCGACTTGGCGGAGGCACGATGAACCTGCATCGAGACACGCTCGCGATCAGCACGGGTCGGCCGGCGGTCGTTCCCGACGGTCCATTGAACATCCCGATCGGGCCGGCCGCGGCGCTGCACGCGGGCGGCGCGTCCGGCTATGCGCGCGACGGCCATCGACCGTGGGCCGCTCTCGAAGAGGCGATCGGAACCCTCGAAGGCGGGCACGCCCTGATCTTCTCGTCCGGCATGGCCGCAGCCACCGCCGTCATGGGGCTCTTCCCGCCCGAGCCGATCGTCGTTGCGCCGACGGTCGCCTACATGAGCGTCCGTGAAGGACTGGGACAACTACGAGGCGAGGTCCGCTCGGTCGACGTCACCGACTCGGACGCCGTGCTGGCCGCGAGCGAGACCGCCGACGTCCTGTGGCTCGAGTCGCCCACCAACCCTCTGCTCGGGATCGCCGACCTGCCCCGCCTGTGCGCCTTCGCCCGCGAGCGCGGCATCTTGTGCGTGGTCGACAACACCTTCTGCACCCCGCTCCTCCAGCGCCCGCTCGCGTTGGGCGCGGACCTCGTAGTCCACAGCGCCACAAAGGCCATCGGCGGCCACTCGGATCTACTGCTAGGCGCGGCCGTCGCCGCCGATCACGGCCGACTGGCGCGGCTGCACGAGATCCGCAAGGTGACGGGAGCCACCCCGGGCGCGCTGGAGGTCTTCCTGTGCCTTCGCGGCCTGCGCACCCTGCCGCTGCGCCTCGAACGCGCCCAGCACAACGCGATGCTCCTGGCCCAGCGCCTGAGCGAGCACCCCGCGGCATATGACGTCCGCTACCCGAATCTCGACTCGCACCCCCAGCACGAACGGGCAAGCGCGATGGCCGGCCCCGGGTTCATGCTCACGTTCCGCGTCCGCGGTGGCATCGAGTGCGCCGACGCAGTTCTGAACTGCCTCGAGCTCGTGGTACACGCCACTAGCCTGGGCGGCGTCGAGACCACGATCGAGCGGCGCGCCAAGTACCCAGCCGAGCGCCACATCCCCGCAGACCTCCTCCGCGTCAGCGTCGGATGCGAACACGTCGACGACATCTGGAACGATCTCCAGCAGGCCCTTGACCGCAGTCAGCCGCTCCAGTCGGCCGGTCACCGGCCAGATGACAGTGTGATCGTGGACCCCCGCTGATATTCGTCGTTGACGTATCCGGTGGGTTGGCGGGCGGCGCAGGACTGATGTACGTTGGCCAGACTGGCCCCTCAGCCCGCTGCTCGCATCGATTTCCGCATCCTTGGTCCACTCGAGGCCCTCGATGAGGGCCGGGCGGTCAGGCTGGGCGGAGCCAAGCAGCGAGCGCTGTTGGCCTTGTTTCTGCTGCATCGGGGCGAGGCGCTCACAACCGATCGTTTGATCGACGAGCTCTGGGGGGAGCGCCCGCCGGCCACCGCCGCCAAGAGCGTGCAGGTCCACGTCTCCCGGCTGCGGAAGGCGCTCGCGGGGCGGGAGGGCAACGATCCGGCCGGACTGATCGCGACGCGCGGGCACGGCTACGTGCTGGAGCTCGATCCCGAATGCCTCGACGCATGCCGCTTCGAGCGGCTTGTCGCCGAGGGCAGGAGCGAGCTAATCGCGGGCCGCCCCGAGCGCGCCGGCGCGGCGCTCGAGGAGGGATTGTCGCTCTGGCGCGGCCCGGTGCTGGCGGACCTCGCCTACGAGCCGTTCGCGCAGCGCGAGATCGCCCGCCTCGACGACCTGCGCGTCGTGGCGCTCGAGCAGCTGATCGAGGCGAGGCTGGCGCTCGGCGCTCACGCCGAGCTGGTCGGGCGGTTGGAGACGCTGATAGCTGAGCATCCTTACCGCGAGCGCCTGCGGGCGCAGCTGATGCTGGCCCTATACCGCTGCGACCGCCAGGCCGATGCACTGCAGGCCTTCCAGGACGCGCGCAGGACGTTGGTCGAGGAGCTGGGCATCGAGCCCGGCGAGCGGCTGCGGGAGTTAGAGCGGGCCATCCTGGCGCAGGACCCGGGCCTGGCGGCTCCTCTGACGCAGGACGACCGGGATGCCGCGGCTCGAGCGCTTGCGCCCGACGAGTTGCCCACCGGGGTGGTGACCTTCCTGCTGACCGATATCGAGGGCTCGTCGGGCCTGTGGGAGGCGGACGCCGGGGGGATGGCGACGGCGCTCGAGCTCCACGACGAGCTGATCGCGCGCACCGTGCAGGCACACGCAGGACGGCTGCTCAAGACCAAGGGGGAGGGCGACGCGACGGTGACAGTATTCCCGCGCGCCTCGGACGCTGTCGCGGCTGCCGCTGACATTCAGGAGGCGTTGGGCGCCGCCTCGTGGCCCGCTGGGCTCGAGCTGCGGGTGCGGATCGCGCTCCACACGGGCGAAGCGCACGAACGCGCGGGCGACTACTTCGGCCCAGCGCTCAACCGTGCCGCCAGGCTGAGGGCCCTGGCACGAGGGGGCGCGACGGTTGTGTCACAGGCGACGGCGGAGATCGTCCACGATCGCCTGCCGCCGGAGGTTGGGCTGGTCGAGCTCGGTCGCCGCGAGCTGCGCGGCCTGACGCGGCCGGAGAACGTTTTCGAGCTGCGGCCCGGCGCCGCCCAGGCCACCGCTCCGCCCAAGCCGGTGGCGGCCGAGCGGGCGGCGACTGAGGCGGCCGTGGAGACCCCGCGCGGCACCTTCGTGGGGCGCGAGCGCGAGTTGGCAGAGCTCGACGCCGGGCTCGAGGACGCCTTCGCCGCCCGCGGACGGCTGTTTCTGTTGGCCGGCGAGCCTGGGATCGGCAAGAGCCGGCTCGCAGACGAGCTGACGGCGAGGGCGCGGGCGCGCGGGGCGATCGTGCTGGTCGGCCGCTGTTGGGAGGCGGGCGGTGCGCCCCCGTATTGGCCCTGGATCCAGTCGCTGCGCGCCTATGTGAGCGAGACCGAGCCCGAGGCGCTTCGGAGTCAGCTCGGCCCCGGCGCGGCGGAGGTCGCCCACCTGCTTCCCGAGCTGCGGTCCGTGTTCCCGGAGCTTCCCGAGCCGCCGGCGCTCGAGTCCGAGGGCGCGCGCTTTCGCCTGTTCGACGCTGCGACCTCATTCCTCCGATCTGCCGCGCAGGCGCGGCCGCTCGTCTTGGTGCTC
>Ga0081538_10004531_pt1 | contig 12798 bp, 13 predicted proteins | sample TabmetS5T2R1_FD_71022 | JGI IMG/M metagenome (GOLD analysis project Ga0081538, IMG submission 71022) | Tabebuia heterophylla rhizosphere microbial communities from the University of Puerto Rico - S5T2R1 | ecosystem: Host-associated > Plants > Roots > Rhizosphere ...
CTGGGGGCAGCAAGCCGGGGCCTGGATCGACGCCGTGACCAGCTGGCGGGAGAAGGCATCGCGGCCCGGGCGATGGCCTGCATCTCCCCCGACCCCGGGCAGGACCTTGTCCAACTCGCGAGCCTGCCGGAGATCGACTTGGTCCTGGTGGACGGTCGTCGCCCGCTCCTCGGCCAGGGCGTCCCTCGAGGTGATCCGGGGACATGCCTTGCCCAGGCACCCTCCGCTGTCGCGTGCCTGGTCGGCCCAAGGGGCCGCGTTCCCGACATCGGCCCCGGCCGACCGGTCGCGGTCCCCTTCGGGGGCGCCGAGCATGACTGGGCGGCCTTGGAACTGGCCGCTCGGATCGCTGGCGCCCACCGCGCACCCATCCGGCTGCTGGGCACCAGCGGTGAGCCCCTGGCAAGGGTCGGGGACGCCACCAGCATGCTGGCCGACGCCGCCCTGGTCGTCCAGCAGCTGACCGGGGTAGCGACCGAACCTGTGTTGGTCTCCCCGGGCGGCGTGGCGAAGCTGGGCCGAGAAGCCGGGCTACTGGTGGTCGGGATCTCTGATCAGTGGCGCGTTGAGGGGCTGGGGCCGATCCATTCCCAGATCGTCCACGCCTGCCCGGGCCCCGTCCTTTTCGTGCGGCGCGGGACGCGCCCTGGGATCCTCGCCTGGCCCCCGCCCGGACGTGAGCTTCCTGGTCCGCCACCGCAACCGGCGCCGCAACGCGTGCAGGAAGGAGCGGGGGTCTCGCCGGCCTAGGAGCTGCACGCATGGGAGCTGCACCAGCGCTCCGGTGAGCTTGGACCGCGCTGACCGGCCGGCAACGTCACCACACCGGCCGGCTGGACCAGCGCACAGGAAGATCTATGGTGCTCCCGAGCACAATATCCGCCTCCATCCGGAGTGACATGTACCTGCTGGCCCTGGCGCTCGGCCGCCCGATCCACGCCGAGGCGACCTGCCTGACGACCGGCACCCCGATCAGGGTGGACCTCACCCCCGAGGGGGTGGACCGCATCGAACCGTCCACCCCGGTCGTGGCCGTGGTTGACCTCGACGCCGACCTCACCCTCGGACCCGACCGCATCGACGCCGAGGTCTGCGCGCGGCAGCCGTTGTTCGCCTCCGCGCAGGTCGCGTCGCGGTGGCTGGATGACCACGCGCAGGGTCGGCTCGTTCCGGTGCGGTCCTTCCACGCCGAGGCCCGCCGGCTCATCGATCGGCTGGAGGCCACACCGCCGGCCACCCCACTGCCGTGAACGCGGCGGAGGGTGACCACACCATGGGTGGGTGGCGGCGACCCATCGCAGACACCGACCCGAATCCGCCATGGCCAGCACCGGACGGCCCCCCGGATCCGACCGTGTCGGCGTCCCCCATCGAGGAGGTGGCGCGGCCGGGCTGGTTCACCCTGATGGCGGCCGGGTGGATGCCGCCGACGCACCTGGTGACCCAGGCACTCGGGTTCTGTTTCACCGCCGACGGCTTGGTGGTCCTGGTGACCTTGGACGATCGGCAATGGAGCTTGCCCGGCGGCACCGTCGAGGACGGCGAATCGGTCGAGCAGGCGCTGATTCGGGAGGTCGCCGAGGAGGCCTGCGCCCGCGTCGTGCGCTACCGGTACCTGGCCAGCCAGCACGTCGCTGACCCGCTCAACCCCGACGGTGTCCCCAGCTACTACCAGAGCCGCTGGTGGGCGCGGGTCGAGCTCGATCCCTGGCAGCCCCAGGACGAGATGATCGCCCGGCGGCTCGTCACCCCCGGCCAGGTCCTGGACACCCTGTGGTGGCGGCGAAAGGAGATCGCCCACCGGCTCCTGGACCTCGCGCTGGACGCCGACCAACACGACCGCGCCCGGTGGCAGGGCGCGTAGAATCTGCGTGCGCCGCCGGGCGCATCCGGTCCGCGGGGAAGGGACGATCCCACCGGCAGCAGACCGCAGGCACGCAGCCGACGGACCTCGCCCGAGCACGCGGACACGGGCAGACAGGGGTTCGCCGTGCCCGACCTTCCACCGCACCCGTCGCTGGAGTACCTGCGCAAGCAGGCCAAGACGCAGAAACGCGAGCGCGGCATCGCCCTGAGCCAAGCCCAGCACGAGCTCGCCCGCGACTATGGCTTTGCCAGCTGGCCCAAGCTCGTCCACCACGTGCAGGCCGGCACGCTGGACGGGACCGAGCGGGCGCTGGTGCTCGCCGACACCCAAGCGCTGGCAAGGCTCCTGCACGCCGACCCGACCGCAGCGACCGTCACGGTCGAGGGGCTGGCACCGCTGCTGGTGTTGCTGCGACGGTCGATCGGTCCGCCAGCCGACGTCCGCACCTGCGCAAGGCTGTTGCTGGATGCCGGCGCCGACCCGGACAGCCACACCATCGAGTGGGGCGGCGAGGGCCGGAGGTCGGCGCTGTTCGACGCGGTCGAACGCGGCGATCCCCAGCTCGCCAGGCTGCTCGTCGAGCGTGGCGCCACCAGCGACGAGGACGCCTTCTACCACGCCTGCGAACAGGCGAACACCGCGCTCCTCGACCTGCTCTACCAGCCCGGCTTCGAGGCGCTGGTCCTCCACAAGCTGGACTTCGAGGACGCCGCCGGCCTGCGCTGGTTTCTGGACCGCGGCGTCGACGTCAACGCCCTCTGCTGCCTGCACCACGCGATCGCCCGAGGACGCGGCCTTGGGATCATCACGATGCTGCTGGACGCCAGCGCCGACCCCAACCTGCCCTGGACGCGCTGGGACGTCGGCCGCCGCCCGCTGGCGCTGGCCGCCCGCTGCGGGCACCTGGCCGCCTACGAGCTGCTCGCCTCCCGCGGCGCGGTTGCGGACCTGGACGGCGTCGAGGCTGCGGTGCTGGCGGTCGCCCGCGGCGAGTCGGTGCGCCTGCCCGCCGCCCCGCCGCCAGCCAAGGGCCTCCCGGCCGGCCACGACTACGGCTGGATCCTCGGCCAGTTCGCGTCGCTGGGCCAAACCGACGTGGTGCAGGCCCTGCTGGACAGCGGCATGCCGGTCGACACCCGTGGCTGGAGCAACTTCACGCCGCTGGACCAGGCCGCCATGCACGGCCGCACCGCCACCGTGCGGCTGCTCATCGACCGCGGCGCAGACCTGCACGACTGCGCCTTCGATGAGGACGGCCCCACCCCGCTGGATTGCCGCTGTGGGGGCTCCACCACAACCGCGCCGACGACGGCGACTACCCCGGCACGGTCCAGGCACTGCTCGCGGCCAACGCACCCACCCGGCAGTCACCACCCACCGGTGACGAAACCATCGATGCGCTCCTCGCCACCCACACGACCACACGTTGATGGCCCTGCCGTCTCACCGCCGGATGGGAAGCGCTGCCAGCCGCTCACGGTAGCCCTCGACCCCGACAGCAGGCCGGGATGCATCCACAGGCGCCGCCGTGCGGTCGCGATCGACTGGGCAGGGCTTCGTGCACAAGTCCCATAAACCATCGGGGTCGGTATCCTGCCCGCCCGAAGCGGTCCCGCGAAACGGGCAACCTTCAGCGCCCCTGTGACGCGGTTGCTGCTGGTCCCCCCGATTCCTGCGGAATCGGGGGATCCTCGATCCGACCAGGGCAGCAACCATGGGGTGGCCGAGGCCGGTCGGGTCCGGAGGCGACCGCGCTGGGCATGCGTGACCGGCTTCTGGCCTCCTATCTCTCGACGCACGGCGGCTGGTGCACCCGACGGCCGTCCAACCGTGTCTGACCGGCCTCACATCAGAGTTGTGCAATCCCAGTTCCACCAGGTCGAGGGAATCTGATCACCCTGGCGCAGGAGCCGAAGATGGTTCCCCAGGAGGATGCTTGTCCAGGGCACGGGCACTACGGTCTGCCTGACGGGGCAGCGGTTAGGGCGCGGCAGACCCCACCGGAGGTCGAGCAGGGTATGCGAGCAGCCAGACGACCACAGGGTCCGGTCGGGCTGGACGCGGTAGATCTTCTGGCCGCGCGGGCCATGCGGTCCGGGCGCATCGGCCTGGTGATCGGGTGCCTGGCGGGGGGCGAGCAACGCGTCGCCGGGTATGGTCGCCTCCGTAGCGACGCGCCCGACCCTCCCGATGGCGCCACGATCTTGGAAATCGGGTCGGTCACCAAAGTGTTCACCGGGTTGCTGCTGGCCGACCTGGCCGAGCATGGCATCGTCGGCCTGGACGATCCGCTGGCCGGCTATCTGCCGGCCGCAGCCCGGGCCCCGACCTTCGGTGGTCAGCAGATCACCCTGGGCGACCTAGCCAGCCATGCCGGTGGGCTGCGACGCGACCCCAAAGGCACGCCGCGGCGGTGGCTGCGTGACCGGCGCAACCCGTACGCTGAGCTCTCGGTCGAGGAGCTGTACGACAGTCTCGCCCGGAGCAGGCTGCGGCGCCGGCCAGGCGAGCGGGTCAAGTACTCCAACCTGGGCGCCGGGCTGCTGGGCGAGGCCCTGGCCCGTGCGGCCGGCCAGCCCTACGAGACCCTGGTCCGTGAGCGGATCTGCCGGCCCCTCGGCATGGTCGACACCCTCGTCAGCCCCTCCCTGGAGCAGGCGGCCCGGCTGGCCCTGGGCCACACCCGCCGCGGGCGGCCGGTGCCGCGGTTCCAGATCCCGACCCTGGCCGGGGCCGGGGCGTTGCGCTCCACAACCACCGACATGCTGCGGTTCCTGGACGCCAACCTCGACCCGGCCAGCACCCCCCTGGCCGCCCAGCTCGAACGCATCCAGCAGCCCCGCCACCGCATGGGCAGGCGGATGGAGGTGGGGCTCGGCTGGCTGATCTTCCGCCCGCCCGACCAGGCCGGCCCGGTGCTGTGGCACAACGGCGGGACCAACGGCTTCCACAGCTTCGTGGCTGTTGCCAGGGAGACCAACACTGCCGTGGTCGTGCTCAGCAACACCGCCCGGTCGGTCGACCGGCTCGGCCTGCGGCTGCTCAAGGCGCTGGGCAACTCAGCCGGCTGACGGCGACGGCTGCTCACCGTGGGAACCGGGTCTCGTCGGCGTCGGGGCCTGGCTCGCGGTAGCGCTCCCGTTGAAGGTAGAAGTACAGGCCGAGGATGATCCCGATGGCCAGCCCGAGCAGCCACAGACGGTAGTGGGCCCCCACCAGGAAGGGGCCGAGCAGCAACAGGGTGAACAGCACGGCCGAGCCCACGTTGGCGCCCAGAGCGGCCCAGTCGATGCGCCGAAGGCTTCTGGTCATCGCCCCCGCTCTTCTCACCAAGGTCCCAGGTGGCTATGGTATGCCGCCAAGGCATCCGCCGACCCTGGAGATCCGGCGGCCTCAGGCGGTGCCGCTGGTGCGCCATGACTTCCACGGCGAGTGGAACTACACCATTCAACCGGCGGCGTAGACCACCGACGGCAAGGTCACCAAACGGGCCCCGAAAACTGTGCTGCTTCCTGCCGCTGCGTGACCGGCTCATCCTGGCCGTCAACCGAGCAACTCCATCCACCGGTCGAGCCTGGCCAGCCGCCCTGCAAGCTCGCTGAGCGCACCGGCGACCTCCGCCTCCGCCCGCGACCAGAACGGCTGGTTGGCCGCCTCGTTGAGGCTGCGGCGCACGTTCAGCTCCAGCCAGTTGGCCACCGCGCTCAACGAACCGGCCAGCACCGTCGGCGCCTGTTCCTGGAAGCTACCGCCTGCCTGGCGGTAGCCCTCCACCAACGCCAGCGCAACCCGCTCGTCGGGCTCGCCACGGGCGCCGCTTGACCAGCTCACCACGGCGGCGGCGACCTCCTCGGCCGGGTTCCACGGGCCGGCGTCGTCCCAGTCCACGATCCACGGTTGGCCGCCCACCGACACCAGCACGTTGCCGGGCACCAGGTCGGCGTGGGTCACCAGCAGCGGCACGGTCTCCGCCGCCCGCACGGCCGCCAGCGCCTCGACCTCGACCAGCAGCGGCACGGCGGCGCGCAGGCGTCCCGCCCAGCCGCGCCCGGCCTGCTCGGCGCGGTCGGCCAGCTCCCTCCAGTGCGCCGCGCCGTGAGCGGCCCGATACCAGGGATCGACCTGTGCGCCCGTGCGACACGGGAAGCCGAGGTGGTGGATGGCGGCCAGGGCGGCGCCGAGGTCGGCTGCCAGCGCCGCCGGCGGCGGCGCCGTGGCCGTGGTCCCCTCGACCCACTCGTGGACACGCACCAGCACCGGACGCGGACCCCAGCCGGCGATCTCGGCGACGCTGGCGCCGGTCCCCACGGCAAGGCACGGGCGCGGCAGCGGCACCCCGGCGGCCAACGCCGCCAGCTCCAGGCGCACCGGCCACGCCAGCGCCTCCACGCCGTGGGTGTGCTGAGCCTGGCTGAGCGCCTTGACCGCGAACCGGCCCCGGCTGGTCGCAAGCCGCCATGACCGATGCACAGCGCTCGGTCCGCTGGTGATGGCCACCAGCGGACCGGTCGGGGCGCCAAGCCCGAAGGCCGCAGCGATTGACGACGGCGAAAGCTGCATGTGTCCACCGGCTCGGTGCGGCTGCTGCCACGACAACGCCAGCCTAGCCCGCTCCAGGCACCTCGGGCTCGGCGTGGCTGTTCCAGGTCACCAGCCCGGCCGGCCGCCGCCACCCGGCGCGGCTCAGGACGACACCGTCTCGGCCAGAATCTCCTCGCACAGGACCAGGCACTTGTTGCAGATGCGAGTCCTCTGGTCGAACATCGTCGCGCGACGCCGCGCTAGCGCAATCCGGGCCTGCACCGAGCGACAGGACGCCGATCACGTCCTCCGGCGCTCTGTACGACGATCGGGACGCATGTGGGTCCTCTGGCGAGGAAGCCGCCTTTGGCAATCCCCCTGGCAACCCTGAATCTGCAAGTCTGTCGTCTGGTCCGAAATGCAGAGGCCGCTTAGCTAGCTACCTCGCAGGGCTGACGGTCCCGATGAACACCGCGCCCGTATCGACCACGTCGAGCAGGCCCGCGTCGATGCCTGCCTCGATCGTCTCGGCGGAGGTCAGCGGCTCGCCGTTCACGCTCTGGGCCAGCGGCAGGGGGCCAAAGCCGAAGTCGGTGTCCACGGCCACGCAGTCGCCGCTCGTGAGCCCTTCGTCGCTGCAGACCACGAAGTAGCCGTGCATGAACGGCGTCCAGCCGGGCTCCCCAGGCGCGGCTTGGATCGTGTGATCGTGGATCGGCGGGACAAAGCCCTGCGGCGTGTCGGTCTGCGCCGCGATCACATAGAAGTTCTGCACCCTGGCGTTCGGGATGGTGGGGAGCGGGTCTCCAGCCTGGGGGAACGTCATCCTCACCTCGACGCCGTTGACCCACACGAACTCCCAGCAAGCGCCTTGGTGCGTCCGGTTGAGGCAGTTCACGGGGGCGGCTTGTGCCGCCGGAACCGCCGAGACGAACAGCGAGATGGCGATCGATACGACCGCCACGGCGATGCAACGACGGATCAAGCGAGGCATGGTCTCTGGCTCCTTGTCGTTCGAGGAACTGGTCGTCATGGTGCGACAAGCAGTCGTTCAGGAGCGAGCACTGGCCAAGACGGTCTGAAGGTCGGTGCCCAACCGTAAAGGATCAAAGGTGCATAACGCCAGGGCTGGCTGGCGCCTGTGGGCTCTACCTCGGCGACCCAGCGACTGGTCCCAGCAGCGACCCTGACCACGCACGAACCTATAAACCGGACCACTCAGTTCCAATGCGGCGCCGACTCGCCCGGCGCTATCGCGTCCACAGCCACGATCGCCCGGCCGCCCCAGACGCCGTCCTGATAGGCCGTCACCTCCGCACGCTCGGGGTCCTGCGTCCGCGCTGGTCCCGAGGTGGGGTTGAGTATCGCGCCCACCGGTGCCCGTGGCGACGGCAACCCCGCCCACCTGCACCACCGGCCGCCCCGGGCCAAGCAACTCCTCAGAACGATGAAGTTGGGAGCGCTGGCGCGGACGCCGCGTGGCCGGCGCGGTGATCTATGAGGGCGCGCTCGACATCCTCATCGACCAGGTCGGCATTGAGCGCGATCGCCGCGGCCGATCCTTCCCCCGCCGCGCTGATCACCTGGGCGCGGGGATCAGCGGCGTTGCCTGCCACCCAGACGCCGGCAACGCTGGTGCGCCCCACCGGATCGTGGACCACCCAGCCATGCGCATCCACCGCACAGCCCAGCCCGGTGAGCAGATCAGCATTCGGGACCAAGCGTGGGCGCACGAACACCGCCGCGCGAGGGACCACGGTACCGCCGGTCAGTTCGACGCCGTGCAGGTGGTCGTTGTCGACAACGAGCCGGGCGACGGTCCCCTCGACGATGCGGATGCCACGGGCGGCCAGGTGCTCGCGCTGCTCGGAGTCGACGGCGTCGGTGTGGGGGAACAGGACGACGTCGGGCGACCACTGCCGCACCAGCAACGCGTGCTGGACCGCCTCGGGGGCGCCCCCAAGCACCCCGACGGGCTGGTCGCGGACCTCGTAGCCATGGCAGTACGGGCAGTGCAGCAGGTCTCGTCCCCATCGCTCGCGGACGCCGGGAACATCCGGTAACTCGTCGCGCAGTCCGGTGGCTACCAGGATTCGACGGGTACGCAGGTGTGCGCCGCTGGCCAGCCGCACGTGGAAGCCCGGCTCGACGCCGACCACGGTGTCGTCGATCAGGCCGCCGCCATAGCTGGACACCTCAGCCCTGCCTGCCGCCAGGAGCTCGCGTGGGGGCATGCCATCCCTGGAGAGGAAGCCGTGCAGGTGCGCGGCCGGCGCGTTGCGGGGCGCCCCGGCATCGACCACGACCACCATGCGCCGGGCCCGCACCAGCACCAGGGCCGCGCTCAGGCCGGCAGCACCGCCACCGACCACCACGACGTCGCATTCCTTCATGCCCCTCACCCTCATGCCACCCTTCAGACCAGGTCGACTGGCGCCGCCGGTCTGAGCGACCAGCGCCTCGACGCGTTGGCCACCACCAAGCACACTACCGACACAGGAGCACCGGCAGGGAGGTCGGGACATGAGTGAGGCGATCGGACAACCTGGGGCGGCGGCCCTGCCCCGCCCGATGGGCATCGGCGAGATCCTGAGCACCGCCTTCCAGCTCTACCGGCGGCACTGGCGCACCCTGCTGGCCATCGCCGCCGTGGTCGTGGTTCCTCTCACCCTGCTGCAGTACCTGTTCGGCGACCTGGTCCGCACCCAGGGCGAGACCACCCGCAACGGGATCGTGGAGACCGCATCGTGGTCGGTGGGCATCGCGGGCCTGCTGGCCGCGCTCGCCGCCATCCTGATGTACCTCGTTCTCACCGGAGCCATCACCAGAGCCGTGGCGGCCGAGGTGGCTGGTGAGGACCCAAACGTGGAGCAGAGCTACCGCTTCGGCTTCCACCGGCTGGGATCGGTCCTGCTGGTCAGCGTTCTGGTCGGGCTGGCCATCATCGGCGGGCTGATCCTGTTCATCATCCCGGGCATCTACATCGGGATCAGGCTGTGCGTGAGCATCGAGGCCCTGGTCGTGGAGGGCCGCCGGGGGACCGAGGCCATGGGCCGGTCCTGGGGACTGGTCGGCGGCCACTGGTGGCACGCCTTCGGCACGCTGGTGGTGGCTGGGCTGCTCACCGGCATCGTCAACGCCGTGATCACCGCCCCGTTCGGCAACACCAGCTGGTTCGTCCAAGGGGTGGTGGCCGCGGTGGCCACGGTGGTGACGATGCCCTATGGCGTGCTGGTCGGAGTGCTGCTCTACCTTGACCTGCGGGCCCGCAAGGAGAACCTGACCTTGGAGACCCTCAGGACGGACCTGCAGGCCTCGGCCGCCTGATCCGATCGCGGCCACGAGTGGAGGTACGCATGCGGGTGATGTTGATGATCAAGGGGGGATCCGGAGCCGGGCGCCGCGCCGAGCGAGGAACTCCTGACCGAGATGGGCAAGTACAACGAGGAGCTGCAGAAGGCCGGCGTGCTCCTGGACCTGGCCGGGCTGCTCCCGAGCGCCGAGGGGAGGCGGGTCAGGTTCGCCGACGGGGATCGCACCGTCATCGACGGTCCGTTCCCTGAGTCGAAGGCGCTGATCGCGGGCTATTGGATCCTCCAGGTGGAGTCGATGGACGAGGCCGTGGACTGGGCCGAGCGGGCCCCGTTCGAGGCGCTTGCTCGGATCTATCCCGGTGAGTACGGGTCCACGGGCGAGATCGAGATCCGTCGGGTGTTCGAGCTGGAGGGGTATGACGCATCCACCTAGCGGTGGCTGAGCGCTTCCGAGGCGGACCCAGATCAGCCGGTGATGAGCAGGCCGATGCCGAGGGCCAACAACCACACCGACCAGCCAATATAGGCGAATGGGACCAGGGTGCCGGCGAGCCGCCAGCCGCGAACCTCGAACGGGCCGACGAACTCCAGCGACCCGAGCACAAACAGCGGCGCCAGCAGCAGCCCGACGACCCCGAACAGCGGGTGCAACACGTCGGACTGAATGAGGGCGACGCCGGCCAGGGCGGTCCACCCGCTGGTGAGCAGATAGCCCAGATGCTCGCCCACGGCCACGCCCAGGTAGCGGTTGAGGGTCTGGAAGACGACCTCGATGGCCTCGCGGGTCGCCGGGGTGGTCGCCGGGTCACCGGCCAGGCGAGCCAGGTGGGGAACGGCGAAGGGCCAGCGGATCAGGCCCAGGAACTGCACCAGGGCGGCCAGCAGCCCGATGGCGGTGGCCAGGGCGAGCACGGTCGGGTCGGCGTCGGCCAGGGTGGCCGACACCAGCACCACGGCCGGGGCGAGCAGGACCGCGCTCATGGCGAATCCCCACCAGATGAGGACCAGGCGGCTGCCCCCGGCGGTGAACCGCTCCAGGATCTCGACGGTTGGTTGGCGGAGGATGTCGGGGTAGTCGAAGCCGCGGGCGAGCAGGGTGTAGAGCACGTTGTAGGCGACCGGCAGCACCAGCAGCAGCAGGCCGGTCAGCACCTGGGTCGTCATCGGGGTCCTCTCAGCGCGGGGCTTGGGAGCCTACCCCGACACACCTGCCGGACCTAGTGGTCCGTCCCTGAGCTGGTTTGACACTTGGAGTGCTGGTTTCGCACGCCGGCGGGCTCGGCGTCCCCGACTGGTCGAGGAGCAGATCGAGACGACAGTCCAGCACCCACCTGGGCGCTAGGACCTCGCCGTCGGCATCGGGCCGAGCTGCCCACGGGCCGCTCCTGCTTCTGAACGTTTAGGACACCAGGCCCCCCGGCCCAACGGACTGGCACATATCCGGTCGCCGGAGGGCACCGTTTAGGGCCCCACCACCGCGAACAGCTGCCACGTACCCTCGACGCCCCGCAACGACTGGATGCCGCGGTCGTCCAGGACGATGTCGGAGCCCACGGTCAGGTCCCGCACGGTCCTGGAGGTGAGGATCTCACCGGGCCCGGCCGCTGCCATCACCCGCGCCGCGATGTGCACGGCGATGCCGCCGACATCCCCGTCGCGCAGCTCCACCTCGCCGGTATGCAGCCCCACCCGGACCTGGACGCCGATGCCGCCCAGCTCGTCTCGAAGGGCGGCCGCGCAGCGGATCCCGCGGCCGGGCCCGTCGAAGGTGGCAAGCAGCCCGTCACCGGTGGTCTTGACCAGCCGGCCGCCGAATTCCTCGACCAGCCGGCGGGCCAGCTCGTCGTGGGTGTTCAGCAGCTCGCGCCAGCGCCGGTCCCCCAGCCGGCTGGCGCGCTCGGTGGAGGCGACGATGTCGGAAAACAGCACCGTGGCCAGCACCCGGGTTGGCTCGGCGGTCCGACGGACGCCGGTCAGGAACTGCTGGATCAGGTCCAGGGCGAGCTGCGGCGTCTCCCACACCAGCGTCGCGTCGGCCCCGGGCAGCTCGACCAGCCTCGCCCCGTGAATGTGCTCGGCCAGGTAGCGCCCCTGCTCGACCGGGAGGGACTGGACGTCGCGTCGGCGCAGGATGAGGGTTGGCGCCTGGACCAGCGGCAGGATGGGACGCACGTCGACCTCCAGCATGGCACGCACGTACGGCTGGGCGGCCCGTGGGCTGACGCTGGTCCGCTGCATTTTCGCGAACCACCGGCGGAACCGCGCGTCGCCGGCGCGGCTGGGCACGTACATCGCCGCCATGGCCTCGGTGCCCCACAGCCGGTCGAACTGGGCAAGAAGGGCCTCGGCGTCCTCGGGCGGAACCCCGATCGGGTAGTCGTGGCTGGCCACGTACTTGGCCGAGGTGTGCACCAGGATGAGGGCGCTGGTGCGCTGCGGTCTGGTGCCGGCGAAGAAGATCGCCGCGGCGTCCAGTTCGGCCAGGATCGCGGTCTGCTGGGAGCCGACCGCGTCCAGCACCGCGGCCAGCTCCTCGGCGTACGACTCCCAGGAGGGCAGGGGATCGGGCGGCAGCGGGTCGGAGGCGCCCGATCCCCGCCGGTTGAACAGGATCACCCGCGAGAACGACGCCAGCGAGCGCAGAAACAGGGCGAGCCCCGGGTCTTCCCAGGCGATGTCGAGGTGGCCAAGGCTGGCGCCGGTCACGACCAGGTCGGGTGGCCCTTGGCCGAGGACCTGGTAGGCGATCCGGTCTCGCCCCAGCCAGGCATACTTGGTCTCCGGCTGCACGGCCCCTCCAGCCACCCGCGATCCTGTCGAGATTCTAGGGCTGCCAGCCTGGCCTGGCTGCGCCGAGCCGGTCGGCACGGTGGCGCAAGCTGCTGGGCGGGTTCGTCTTGCGCCGTGCACGGGCCTACTCGTTGAGCCGACCCGGCGTCGTGGTCTGCAGCCAGGCCCTTGCGACACAGGGCTGTTCAAGTGTCAAACCAGCTCAGGGACGGACCACTAGGTCGCTCGCCGCCGACGACGCGGCGTCGGGCCGCCACCGGCCTGGCTGGTCCACTGCCGGCCAGGGTGCGGCTGGAGGTTGAGGGG
>Ga0081538_10004532_pt1 | contig 12797 bp, 10 predicted proteins | sample TabmetS5T2R1_FD_71022 | JGI IMG/M metagenome (GOLD analysis project Ga0081538, IMG submission 71022) | Tabebuia heterophylla rhizosphere microbial communities from the University of Puerto Rico - S5T2R1 | ecosystem: Host-associated > Plants > Roots > Rhizosphere ...
TCCTGCCGAGGCGCTACTTCCGCAGCGAGGTCCGAAACCTCTCCCACCTCATCGCGGCCTCGCAGGGGGACTGGCGCGGCGCGCTCGATCGGGTCGCCGAGGAGCTGGCCGGAGAGGCAGACCCGCACGCCCGCACCGTGCCGCGGATGGCGCTGGCAGACTGGCTCGCGCGCTTCGGCGGGCCGGCGGTCGCGGATCAGGTCAAGGCGACGCTGGCAGCCGCCCGGAGCGACACCGAAGCCGCCGATTGCGATCGGTGCCGGTCGGAGTTCGTCGTACGAGCGGTCGGGTCGTACGCCCGCGTTGGCTGTGTGCAGGACGCTCGGGCCGCCGCGGCGCTGTTCGACGCGCAGCACTCCAACCCAGATCCGTGGCCGGCCCTGCTTCGTCGCCACGGAGAAGCCCTGTTGACGGCCCGAAGCGGTGAGGTATCGCGGAGCATCACGCTGTTCGAGGCCGCCGAGGCGGAGGCCAGAGCGATGGGCCTGCTTCTGGAGGCACTATGGGTGCGGCTCGGTCTCGGGGAGGCGCTCTCGTCGATCGATCGCCGACGAGCGATCGAGACGCTGCAGGGCGCCGGCGACCTCGCGGTCAGCGTCGGTTCGCAGAGCGCACAAGCGCACGCCGAGCAACTGCTGCGGCGGTTGGGGGTGCGAACCTGGCGCCGCGGCGCACGAGGCGAGCCGCTGAGCGAGCGTGAGCTCGAAATCGCCCGGCTCGTCGCCCGCGGCGCAAGCAATCCCGAGATCGCCCAGCTGCTCTTCCTGTCTCGCAAGACGGTCGAGCGGCATGTCTCGAATCTCCTGCTCAAGCTGGGCGTCAGGAATCGCACGGAGCTCGCCTCGCGGATCGCCGAGGACGGGATCGTCGAGGGTGAGGGAGCTCACCGATGATCGGAAGCGATCACCGGCTGTAGCGTCGCCATCCACTCTTCTTCGATCAGGAACGAGGTCGGACGTGGCGATGATGCTCGTCTTGCTGGCGGATGGTGGGCGCGAGCGCTCCCTCGGCGCCACAGCGGCCAGCCAGCTGGCGGCGCTCGGGGTCACCAGAGTGGCCGTCCTGCGAGATGACGACACGCTCGGTTTCGTGCTGGAGGGATGGGCGTTCAACCCCGAGCGTTCCGCTCGACAGGCGCTCGACGCACTAGCCGCCGATACGCGGTCGGCGACGACGCTCGACCTGGTCATGGAGACGGCACTGCACTTCGAGCGCGAGGAGCCCATGAGATGAAGCGAAGGACCTACCGATGCGGGGCGGCGGCAATGGTCGCCGCCATTGCGGCCGCGCTGTCCGCCGGAAGCGGGGCGGCCGCCCAGAGCCGCCCGCTGCCGTTCACCTTCTACCTAACCCACTATGAGCTGCTGGGAGATCCGAACGATCCGAGCGGGGTCCGGTACCACTCCAACGGCCGGCCATTCGCGAAGGCACGCGACGGATCGCGAATCATCCTGAGCGGGCAAGGCGCGTGGGACCCGGCGGGCGCGCAAGCGACGGGCGGGGGCAAGTACACGATCCGCGGTCCCAGGGGAGCGCTCAAGGCACGAGGCGCATGGCGCGCAACCCGCTTCGTCTCGTTCCTGCAACTCGCGGGTTGGTGGGGTATCCCCGGGTTCCAGGAGCTGGGATGGCAGGGCCCGCCGGGCTCGGCGTCGTTCTCCGGCTTCCTCAAAGTCAGGGTGAAGCTGGAGAACCGAGGAGCCGGCGTACTGACCGCGTGGTGCCTCATGCCGGGCGTGCCGATGCCCGGTGACCACATCTCCGACGGCATATCGCTCCGCGGACGCAAGTTCACGTTCACCGACTACCACGGCACCGAGCGAAGCATGGAAGGCGTGATGTTCTATGGGCCCGGGACAGCGGCAGGGTAGCCCCGTCACCCCTTCAACACAGCTGTCTCCGAGACGCATGGGCGTCATGCCGACCGGCCCCTGCGAGCGGGCTTGACATCGAGTCGCACAGTGCGAGACTCCGCTCACAACCGTTGAGACTGGGTCTCGGCTGCAGCCTGGCTCTTCACGTCATTCTCTAGGAGGACGAGATGGAAGACCGGAAGCGGCCGCGAACGCGGTCGGCGGTATTCGCTGCGCTCGCTGCCGCTGTCGCAGCGGGTCTGGTCGTCGCCGCGGGGGCCTACTCGGGCTGGGGTAACGGCGGCGGGGAGGTGCTGAAGGCCGCACCCGAGCTCATTCTCTACAACGGCAAGATCTCCACAGTCGACAGGCATGATTCGACCGTCGGGGCCGTGGCGATCCGTGACGGGAGGATCGTCGCCACCGGACCGAGCGGACGTGTACGGGCCCTTGCAAAGCGCTCGACGACCCTTGTGAACCTCCGCGGCCGGCGCGTGCTGCCGGGCCTGATCGACGGCCACCTCCACGGACTCCGGAACGGCTATCACTGCTTCACCCAAGCCGTCCGGCTCGACAACGTCACCAGCCGGAGCCAGGCGCTCGGCCTATACGCGGACCTGGCGGGCGAGCTAGTCGACGGACGCTGGATCTTCACGACGACTGGCTGGACCGTGCAGCAACTCGACCAGCCCGGAATGCTCACGCTCGCGGAACTGGACGGGGTGGCACCAGACAACCCGGTCTGGGTGCAGGGCTTCGGCTTCCAGGGTGTGCAGGTCAATACGGCCGCGCTGGCGGCCGCCGGACTTCAGGCGGGGATGCCGGGGGTGGCGCTCGACGCGAACGGCAACCCGACGGGGCAGCTGACGGGGCCGGCCTTCGCGCAGGCAGGCGCCAGGATCGTCGAACAGCTCGATGCCCTGTCGATCGACGAGCAGGCCCGGTGCCTGGCGGACTTCATCGAGACCGCCAACGGGCTCGGACTGACTTCCTGGCAAGACCCCGAGGGCAACCAGCAGCCGTTCAACGCGCAGGGCTCGTGCCGGGAGTTCGCGGTTGGCCTTCACGGACATCAGCCGGTGCTCGAGCTTTGGCGGCGCAATCGGCTCGATGCCCGGATCGCGTTCCACCTGATGAACGATTTCAGCGGGCTGGCACAGGTACTCGCGGACACCCGGCACGCACTCGGGTTCCTCGGAGACGACCGGCTGCGCTACCTCGGCGTCGGCGAGGAGGTGTTCTGCCCGGGGAACCAGCCACCGCCCGCCGCCGAGTATCTGGAGCTGTCGAAGCACTTGGCCCGTAACCGACTGAGCTTCGAGAACCACGCCAGCGCCGCGCCTACCCAGGCCGCCATCCTGGACGCGTGGGAACAGGCCGACCAGGAGTACCCGATCGAGGATCTCCACTGGACGATCGCCCATCCGGGCGAAGACAACGTCGGCCCGACCGCGGACACACTCGCGCGCGCTGCTCAGCTCGGGATTGGCATGACGCCGTCGGATGGCGGCGCGCTTGGCCGCCCCGCACACCCGCCGTTCCGGCGGATCCTGGAGAGCGGCGTACGAATGTGCCTGGCGACCGATGCGATGAACGTCGCGCCCTACCCGCCGTTCGTCAAGCTCTGGTACGTGATCAGCGGCCAGACGTTCAACCCGGGCGTGCCCGGCGTGCCCGCCGATCAGCGGCTGACGCGCTCGGAGGCTCTGCGGGCGAGCACGCTCGACTGCGCCTGGTTCCTCGACCAGGAGGGTCGCCTAGGATCCATCGAGCCGGGCAAGCACGCCGACCTGATCGTCCTCAACGACGACTACTTCCGCGTGCCGGCCAGCGACATCCGCAAGTTGCGCTCCCTGCTGACAATCGTCGGAGGACGCGCGGTCCACGCGGTCGGCCCGTTCGCGGGACTCGACGACAGCTGAGAACCACATAGGAGGCCGGTGGGCGCGACGCCTGCCGGCCTTCGCGTCCGCCAGCTCCGGCTCTCTTCCTACGCCGCCGCTGCACGAAATCGGCGGCGTCACAGCCGGCCCGCGGGGGTCTCGTAAGCGGGGGGCGGCCGACCACGCCCGGCCGCGAGTGCGCCGATCGATGCCACGAACAACGGTCTGGGTTGCAGCTCCGCCCGGGCAGCGAGCCAGGGGCGCAGCTGCTCCCAGCCCCACTCGTCCATGCCCACCTCGCGTCGCCGGCCGCCGTTGCCGCTGCGCACCAAGAGCGCGCCGCTCCCGCGGGTCTCGGTCGCGCTCGGCGAGCGCGAGCGCTTCCTGGACGCGCAGCCCTGCACGCCACAACGCCACGATCAGTCCGCGCAGCCCGTAGCGGCACTCCTCGAGAGCGGCGAGACGTCGAATCGTGCGCCTGCTGGGACCTCTTCGCCAGTCAACCGGCGGGTGAGTCCTCGGACAGGAACGCGTGCAGGCGAGCATAGGTCGCGTCGGGGGCTTCCTCGGGAAGGTAGTGGCCGCAGGGGAGCGCCTCCCCCTCCACGCGTTCCGCTCGTTGCCGCCAGATATCGAGCACGTCGAAGCGCTTCCAAATCGGGTTCTCCGCGCCCCAGAGAACAAGCAGTGGACAGATGATCTTGCGGTCGAGGTCGCTGCGATCGTGCTCGAGGTCGATCGACGCGCCCGCCCGATAGTCCTCGCACATCGCGTGGATCGCGGATGGATCGCTAATGCAGCGCAGATACTCAGTCCAGGCTTCCGGCGCCATGACGCCGCGGTCGACCAGTGGCCCGAGCTCGTAGCGGAGAAAGCCCTCGGGCGCCGCTCCGATCAGCGCCTCGGGGAAGTCGTGGCCCTGGATGAAGAAGAACCACTCCCAGTACGCCGTCGCAAACTCGGCGTCCGTCATCTCGTACAGGGTGAGCGTGGGCAGGATGTCCAGGACGGCGGCTTTCCTCACCGTTCTGGGGTGATCCAACGCCATGCGATGAGCGACCCTTGCGCCGCGGTCGTGGCCAACGACCATGAAGCGGTCGTGGCCGAGCGCCTTCATCACCTCGACCTGGTCCCGCGCCATTGCGCGGAAGGAGTAGGTTCCGTGATCGCTCTCGCCATGCGGCTTTGAGCTGTCGCCATATCCGCGGAGATCGCTCGCGACGACCGCGAAATCCTCGGCGAACGCGGGAGCGATCTTGTGCCACATGACGAGCGTCTCCGGGCATCCGTGCAAGAGCAGCAAGCCCTCGCCATTTCCGGCCGCGACCAGGTTGATATCCGTCGACTGCGAGGTCTCAATGCGGTGACGCGTGAATCCCTCGAACATCGCTCGTAAGTTCGCACACGAATCTCCGCTTGGAGTCGGCCGCACCGTGGTTCAGCGGCGCGAGCGGCTCTCACTCGCCGCGTCGGGGGTATTGCACGGCTGCTGGCGCTGATCTCCGCCATCACCTTGGTGCTCGCGATCGGATTCAGCCGCATCTACCTAGGCGTCCACTAGCCTCGGACGTGCTCGCCGCCTACAGCGCCGGCCTCGCCTGGCTGACGCTCTGCGCGCTCACCCTGCTGCGGGGCGATCTGAGCTGCGCTGGGTCAGCTTCCCGAGCACCCAGCGGAGGCCGCGCTCGCGCTTTAGCGGGCCTCGCGAAGCCACGGCCGGAGCCCGACCGGCCGCTCGCCCTGGTCCGGTCTGCCGGGCCGGTGTCAGGAGTCGTGCGGCTGAGGACACCCCTAAGCTGAACGGATGGCTGGCGTCGCGGGTGACGGCCCGGACCTGGCTCGTGAACTCGAGGACGTGCGCGAGCAGCAGCGCGCGATCAGCGGCGTTCTCCGGGCTGTCGCGCGGTCTGCCGGGCTGCAACCGGTTCTCGAGGAGGTGGCCGAGGCGTGCAGGCGACTGTGCCAGGCCGACCACGGGTCGCTTTGGCTCCTCGAGGGCGGTCTCCTGCAGGTGGGGGCTCACCAGGGCGAGGCCGAGGCCGCCCAATACGACCTAGAGCATCCGCATCCCGTCGACCGGACTACGGCGGCCGGCCGTGCGGCCCTCGAGCGGCAGCCGATCCAGATCCCGGACGTCCTGGCGGATCCGGAATACACCTATCCCGGACCGCGGTTCTTCCGAACGATGCTCGGGGTCCCGATCATGGTCGAGAACGAGCTGATTGGCGTCGTCGTGGTCGTGCGGCGTGAGCCGAAGCCATTCACGGACGACCACATCGCGCTCGTTCAGACCTTCGCCGACCAGGCCGCGATCGCGCTGACCAACGCCAGGCTCCTCGACGCGGTCGAGCGCCAGCGCACGGAGCTCTCTCGCTTCGTCTCGCCGCAGGTCGCAGACCTGATCTCGAGCCAGGACGGCGAACGGCTGTTGGCGGGACACCGGGCATACATCTCGTCGCTGTTCGCTGACCTGCGCGGCTTCACCGCCTTCGCCGAAACGGCCGCGCCAGAGGAGCTGTTCGAGGTGCTGCGGGAGTACCACGCCGTGCTGGGTGAGCTCATCCCCGCCTACCAGGGCACGCTGGAGCACTTCGCCGGGGATGGAGTCATGGTCTTCTTCAACGATCCGCTGCCCGTCGACGAGCACGAGCTCCAGGCCATCCGGTTGGCGCTCGCCGCTCAGGACCGATTCGCCGAGCTGGCGGTCGGCTGGCGCAAGCGCGGGATCGACCTGGCGCTCGGAATCGGGATCGAGGCGGGGTACGCGACTCTGGGTCGGATCGGGTTCGAGGGCCGCTTCGACTACGCCGCCCTCGGGCCGGCGACGAACCTCGCCTCCCGCCTCTGCAGTCACGCCTCGCCAGGCCTGACGCTTATTGGTCAGCGCGTCTTCGCGGCGACCGAGGAGGCGGTGGAGACTACGCCTGCCGGCAGCCTCGACCTGAAAGGGTTCGGACGACCGGTGGTCGCCTACGAGGTGCAGCGGTTGCGCTAGAAGATGCTCGAGCGCTCACCGCGATGGAGGACGCGCGGAAAGGCCTCGCCGAGCAGCCCGCTGAAAGATCTACCTGCGTCGGGGTGGTCGAGTGACCGGCAAGCGGCGCCCGAGCGCCGAGGGGGCGTGTTCGTCGACGGTGGGCCTGGACGGGCTCGTCGGACGCGAACGCTAGGCGCTTGGGGGGTCGTTGAGTTCGTCGGCGTCGGCGCCGGTCGAAGTGCACCACCCCGCGGAGGTTGCTGTCGCTCTTGAGGCTGAGGATCTCGGAGCTGGGCGTCGAGGAGGTTCTTGACGTCGGCGGTCGAGGCGGCCTCCTGCACGCGGTCGCGTCATATAGGACAAGCCCACGTAGCTGTTGCGGACGACGCACGTCTTCGAGCAGACGGTTGGCAGCCACCCGAGTTCACATCGACCCAGGAGAAGCCAAATGTCAACAGCCCAGCAAACAAGCCAAAAGGCGGCGGTCAGACGCTTCATTGACGCCGCCAACACCGGCGATGAGGCGCTCAAATCCCGCCGGTGGGCGGGGCTCCCTCGGCGCTTCTGCGCCGGGGACGTAGGCGCCCAGCTCGACATGCTCGGGAGGCCTTCGGCATTCAGCTTGGCGGTCTGGACTGAGGCTTAGGGGGAGGGGAAGATCGCCTCGATAGCGGCCGCGGACCGCTCGTGCTGCTGGCGGTCGTAGCGCATGTGGACGGCGACTGAGGCGGCGAGGAACACGACGCCCGCCACGGCGGCGACCGCGAGCGGCAGGTCCAGCGTGACGCCGAGCAAGATTGCGATCGCGCCGGCTCCGACCACGCTGTTGACGACGCTTACGGCGCTGGCGGTGCCGAAGAAGAGCTGCCAGCGCGAGCCCCCTTCGAGGCCCATGTTCGACAGCACGCCGGGCGGGTCGTCGTAGCTCGACATCAGGAAGTAGCGGGCGCCCTCGCCGGCGTGCTCGAGGTAGTAGTGGCGGATGCGGTTGATGGCCCGTCCGTAGCGGACGTCCTCGGTCGAGCTCTGGACCAGGCGACCGAAGGTGAAGAGGCCTAGGGAGAAGAGCGTCGGCAGCACCGTCAGGGCGAACAGCTGGAACACCTCCCCGCCCTCCGACACCTGGCTCACGAAGCCGAGTGCGACCAGCGTGCTGGAGACGCTGAACAGGTACATCGAGGAGCGCGCCGCGCTTTCGCCGACCGTCTGGGAGCGGGCGCCCTGGAGCGTGAAGTGCTCGGTGGTGAGCGCCGTGAGCAGAGCCTGCCTGTCCCCCCTCCCATCCTCCATGCGCTAGCCGAACTCGCTGGCGTGTTCTTGGGCCCACTCTTGGAACGTCCGCGGTGGTCGGCCGGTGACCTCAGCGACGGTCGGCAGGACCGTCGTTTCGTCGATTGATCCCTCGACGAAGAAGTCGAAGAAGGCGTCCACGTACTCGGACGGCATGTTCGCGCTCATCTCCCTGCGCGCGTCGTCGTTCGAGAGCGGTTCGAACGGGAGGTGACGGCCGAGGGCCTCACTGAGGATGGCGACGCGTTCGGCCGCACGCAGCGCCTCGGGACCGGTGATCCGGTAGGCGCGGCTCTCCGGATCGTCGGCGAGCAGCGCGACCGTGGCGACGGCCGCGACATCGCGGGGATCGTTCGTGGCGATGGCCACATCCGCGAACGGCTCCCTGATCGCCGAGCCCGATCGGATCTGCGGAAGCCATCGCAGCGCGTTGGACATGAAGCTGTTGGGCCTCAGAAACGCGACGGGAATGCCCGACTGCTCCATGGCCCGCTCCGAGCGAATGTGATACGCCGCGACGGCGTTTGACAGATCGCCGGTCGGAGCGGCGCTGCTTGACAGCAACGCCGCCCTGGAGACATTGGCGGCCCGCATCTCACGAACCAACCCATCGTCGTCGTAGCCGCTGAGCAGGAACACGCCGTCTACGCCCACCAGGGCCGGCCGAAGCGTCTCGGCATCCCTGAGATCTCCGGCGAAGGTCTCGACGTCTTCGCCTAGGTCGTGCTGGTTGGATCCGTCGCGAACGAGCGCTCGCACCGAGTGACCGCGCTCGAGCACTAGCGAGATCAGCTCCGGTCCGACGTGGCCAGTCGCACCGGTGACGAGAATCCTCATCCCGGACCTCCTGTGAGAGCGATCATCGTGAGGTCCGCTCGCAGCCCGCGCCGATCAAGCGCCGCGGACGGTCAGGACGAGCTTGCCGCGCACGTGCCTGGCCTCGACGGCAGCGTGCGCGCGGGCGGCGGCGGCCAGCGGATAGGTCTCCTGGACCTCCAGCCGCAGCTCGCCGGCGTCGTACAGGCGTGCGAGCTCGGCCAGCCGGCTGGCGCTCGGACGGCCCACGATCGCCGTCACACGCACCCCGTCGGGTGTCCCGCCGGGCGGCTCGTCGACGAGACCGACGGCACGGCCGCCGCGGCGCACGGACCGAATGCTGCGGTCGAAGTTCTCGCCGCCCACGCATTCGAGCAGGGCATCCACGCCTTCGCGATAGCGGGATCGCACCGCATCCTCCACGTTCTCGCGGGTGTAGTCGATGACGTGGGCGGCGCCGAGCGATTCGCAGAAGCCGCGGTTTCGCGCGCTGGCGGTCGCGATCACCTCGGCGCCTCGCGCGGCGGCGAGTTGGATCGCGAGGGCGCCGGTTCCGCCGGCTCCCGCGGTGATCAGCACGCGCTCGCCGGCCTGCACGTCGAGGTCCTCCGTGATCGCTTGATGAGCGGTGATCCCACAGATTGGCAAGGCGGCCGCCACGGCAGCGTCGGCTCGCTCCGGCGCAAGAGCGGTGTGCTCGGCCGGCGCCGCCACGAGCTCGGCGTAAGCACCGCGCCCGTACGCGTACGTGAACACTCGGTCACCGGGCCTGAGCGTCGAGACGCCAGGACCAACCCGCTCGACGGAGCCCGCCGCCTCCCAACCCAGGATGAGCGGAAACTCGTGGTCGCGTCCAGCCTCGCCCCGGCGGACCTTCGCGTCCCAGAGGCCGACGCCGGCGGCATCGACGCGGACGAGCACGTCGCCGTCACCGGAGTCGGGCGGGGAGAGCTCCATCAGCGCCAGCTCTTCCGGACCGCCATAACGCTCAATCGCGACTGCAAGCATCCAAGCCTCCTATCGATCCGTCGAGGCGCTGGCCTCGCTGCCGGCCGCGACAAGGTCGCTTCGACCGTTGCTGTGAGTGCGTTGCTTCACGTCGGCCACAGATCGTGCCGGTGACGAGGGCGCCTTCGCGACGGGGAGGAGCCCCAATCTCCACCCGACTGTTTTGCGGCGCCCCTAACGTCGGTGCGGGGTCTCGGGAAGGTGCGATAGACGCGCGGCCTAGACTGGTTGCGGGTTCGACCGGTGGAGACCGTTCCGAAGCAGGCCGGCGCGACGGCCAAGGAGCCAGTCTCGGCGCGGCCTGCCCTCCTCGAACGCAGCGGCGAGCTGACGACCATCGACGCGTTGATTGGCGCTACGCCCGACGGTGGCCGCCTTCTGGTGATCGAGGGCCCGCCTGGTATCGGCAAGACGGCCCTCATCGCGGAGGCGAAGGCCCGGGGGGAGCGGGCCGGGATGCAGATCTTGACGGGGCGCGGCTCTGATCTGGAGCGCGAGTTCTCCTATGGCGTCGTCAGGCAGCTCTTCGAACCGTTTCTCGCCCGGCTCTCCGAGGACGAGCGGGTCGAACTGCTCACCGGGGCGGCTGCACTCGCGACGCCACTGTTCGATCCTGTGAACCTCGCCGGCGAGGCCGCGGGGGACGCGTCCTTCGCGAGGCTGCACGGCCTCTTCTGGTTGACCGCGAATGCCGCCACCCGTGGGCCGGTTTTGCTCGCGGTCGACGACCTGCACTGGTGCGACACCCCCTCCCTTCGCTGGCTTGGCTACCTGCTGCCGCGCGTTGAGGGCCTTCCCGTCTTGCTCGTCGTGGGTCTGCGGCCCTCCGAGCCGGGCGAGGACCCCGCGCTCATCGGGCGGCTCGTCTCCGATCCCCAGGCCGTGGCCATTCGGCCGGCACCCCTGGGCGCAGCGGCCACGAGCGAGATCGTGCGCGCGACCCTGTCGGCCGACGCAGACGACGTCTTCTGCTCCGCCTGTCACGAAGAGACGGGCGGCAACCCACTGCTCCTGCATCAGCTCCTCAGCTGGATCGCCGCCGAGCGGCTGGCCCCGACCGCAGCCAACGTGCAGCGTCTTCGTGATCTCGAGGCACAGGCCGGCTCCCGCGCGCTCGCGCTGCGCCTGGCCCGACTCCCGCCCGAGGCGATCAGGCTCGCTCAGGCGGTCGCGATCCTCGGCGACGACGCCGATCCCGCGCATGCCGCCGCGCTCGCGAAGCTGGACGAGCGAATCGCATCCGAGGCGACCATGGATCTCGTGCGCGTCGATGTCCTTCGCCGGCCACCCCCGCTCGGCTTCGTCCATCCGCTCATCCGCGCGGCCGTCTATGGGGCGCTCACGCCGCTCGAACGAGACACCGGGCACGCACGCGCGGCCCGGCTCCTCACCGAGTCCGGAGCCGCGCCCGAGAAGGTCGCCGCCCACCTGCTGCTGGTCTCCCCGGCTGCCGATTCTGGGGTCGTCGTGGTGCTGCGCGAAGCCGCGAGACACGCCGGCTCTCGCGCTGCGCCTGAGAGCGCCGTCGCCTACCTGCGACGGGCGCTCGCCGAGCCGCCCCTCGCCTCGGAGCGCGCCGACCTGCTGCTCGAGCTTGGCTCCTACGAGGCGCACCTGAACGGCGAGGCCGCGGCCGAGCACCTGCAAGAGGCGCATACGCTGCTCGAGGACCCCACCCGAAGAGCGGAGACGGCGGCCCTGCTTGGACGCCAGCTCTTCTACCTCCATCGGCTCGACGAGTCGGTCGCGGTTTTCAGGCAAGGGTTGGACGAGCTGGGCGGCGCCGATGCCGAGCTTGAGCGCCTGCTCGAGGCCGGTCTCATCGGTACCGGCATGTTCCAGCCGACACCGCAAGACGAGGTAGTCCGGCGCCTGGAGCGCGTCCGCCGCCGCGGCGGTGACACGACCGTGGGCGAGAAGATGCTGCTGGCCCTGCTCGCCTTCTCCGACGCCCGGGCTGGTGCGTCTGCAGACGCGTGCGTGGCGCTGGCGCGCCGGGCGCTCGCCGGGGGAACGCTGCGCGCGGCCGAAGCCGGCGGTGCGGCGTTCGTCCGCGCCTGCTTGGTGCTCGCACTGGCCGACCTCGACGAAGCCTTGACGATGTACGACGCCGCGCTCGCCGAGGCCCACGTGCGCGGGTCGATCTTCGCCTTCGCCACGACAAAGCTGTTTCGCGCCCAGGCGTTCCTATTTCGAGGCGACCTGGCCGAAGCGGAAGCCGACAGCGGCGAAGCTCTCCAGGCCGGCAGAGCATGGGGGCTACAGCAACTCGAGGCTTACCGGTTCGTGCTGGCGGAGGCCCTGATGGAGCAAGGAAAACTCGACGAGGCCGCCGCCGCGCTGGAGCCGGTCGGGCGGGGCGAGCCGATGCCAGAGGACCTGGCCACGTACGTCCTCGGCCCCAGCCGCGCACGACTGCGCATGCTGAGGGGCGATCTCGCGGGCGGCCTCGAGGAGCTGTTGAACGCGGCCGGCCGGTTGGAGCGTATCGGCGGCCTCCATCGGGGTCCGTGGCGCCCCGACGCCGCGCTCGCGCTGCTCCAGCTCGGCGAGCGCGAACAGGCTCGCCGGCTCGCGCAGGACGAACTCGCGCTCGCGCGCGCCTGGGGTGCGCCCCGCGCGCTCGGCAGAGCCTTGCGGATAGCGGGACTCGTCGAAGCAGGCGCGAACGGGCTCACACTGCTCGAGGACGCGGTCGAAGTTCTGGCGGACTCGCCGGCAAAGCTCGAGCACGCTAAGACGCGCACCGAGCTGGGGGCGGCGCTTCGCCGTCGCAACCGCCGCTCGGACGCGCGCGTGCAGCTGCGCCGCGCCGTCGAGCTGGCCAGGATCTGCGGCGCCGCCCCACTCGCCGAGCGGGCCGAGAACGAACTTCTCGCGACCGGCGCCCGGCCGCGACGCATCGCCCTCAGCGGCGTCGACTCGCTCACCCCGAGCGAGCGGCGCGTCGCCGAAATGGCGGCCGAGGGC
>Ga0081538_10004533_pt1 | contig 12794 bp, 12 predicted proteins | sample TabmetS5T2R1_FD_71022 | JGI IMG/M metagenome (GOLD analysis project Ga0081538, IMG submission 71022) | Tabebuia heterophylla rhizosphere microbial communities from the University of Puerto Rico - S5T2R1 | ecosystem: Host-associated > Plants > Roots > Rhizosphere ...
GGCGCGCGGGGGGGGCAGGCCGCGCGCTTCAGCTGGCTGCCCAAGGGGGGGGGGGGGAGGGTGCGGGGGGGGGTCCCCGCGCCCGCCCCGCCGGTGTGCGGGCGGCCCGCCCGCCACGCCGACCGGCTCGACTTCACCGTCGGCGCCGAGCCGGACCGGATTCGCTGGGCGATCGACACCGCTCGGGCCGCCGCCCCCGACCGCGCGCTCTCGCTGGGCGCCTACGTGAACGTCGCCGTCCACCCGGACCGCGCGGTGGCGCGCGACCTCGTCCGCGGGAGCACGGCGATCCTCGCCCGGTTCGCCACCGAGGGGGCGCCCGCGAACGGCCTCTCCGAGGTGACCCGCGCCGGCATCGCCCGGCTTGCCGCCGACTACGACGAGGCCCGCCACGGGCACTCGGACGCCCCGCACGCCCGCCGGCTCGCGGACGAGTTCATCGACCGGTTCGCGCTGGCCGGGCCCGCGGACGAGGTGCTCGAGCGCCTCGGCGCGCTGGCCGCACTCGGCATCGAGCGGATCGTCGTGGTGGCGGGATCGCTGGACGCCGACCCGGAGCTGGTGGAGGAGTCGAACGTCCGGTTCGCCGCGGAGGTCCTGCCGCGCCTGGCGGACCTCCGCTAGGCGCCCTGGATGATCGATTGGCGGCGCACGGTGCACGGCGTGGGCGACCTGCACGCCGGCGCCATCAGCGCCGCCCGGCTGTCTGCGGTGCTGGACGACGTCCGGGCGCTGCCCCGGCCGGCGCTTCACCTGCAGATCGGCGACGCCACCGAGGCCGGCGCGGCGGCCCAGGACCGCATCGCCCTGGACTGGCTCGGCCGCCTGCCCGCGCCCCACCGGACGATTCTCGGCAACCACGACATCCTGCAGAACCGGCGCACCGCGGGGGCGTGGGCGCGCGCCTACGGGCGGCGCTCGAAGAACTTCGTCGTGGACCTGCGTTTCGCACGGATCGTCGCCGTCGGGCCCGACCGCAACCACGAGGGCGCACGGTCGGGAACGCTCTCGCCGCGGACGCTCCGGTGGCTCGAGCGCGAGCTGGGGCGAGAGCGGCGGGAGTGCTGGATCGCCTGCCACTGGCCGCTCCGGGCGACGGTGCTGGGCGACCGCCAGAGGCTCTACACGTCGGCGATGGCCAGCTTCCACGCCAAGCCCGACGCCGAGATCCGGGCCCTGCTCGCCCGCCACCCCCACGCCCGCCTGTGGCTTTCGGGCCACACGCACTCCCCGCTCAGCGCCCCCGGCCTCGTTACCCGGGCCCGGCTGGGGGGAGGACGCACGGTCCTCGCGGTCAACCTCTCGGCGCTGGCGGGCGTGGGAAAGCGGCGCGACCGCCGCGATCCACTCCGCTCGGTGTACCTGACGCAACGGCCGGGGGGCGTAGAGGTGCGGTTCCGCGACCACCGCGCGCGCGCCTGGCTCCCGGTGGGTCGCGAGCCCGTGCTGACCGTGTGGGTCTAGTGCGCGGCGGTGCGCCCCCCGCGGCGATCGGCGCGAAGCTTTTGCCAGCGCGAACCGGGCTTCGCCGGCCTAAGCGCACCGACCAGCCCCACCACAGGGACGAACACGCTGATGATGCCCATGTAGATCTTGCGCTTGAGGAAGCAGACGAGCGCCAGCCCGACGCCGACGACCTGCCAGGCGATCAGGAAGGGCGTGCTCTCGCTCGACTGCAGTTCACCGCCGCCCACCCCCAGCAGCACGAGGACGGCCTCGTGCACGGCGATCCAGAACTGCGCGCCCAGCACCGCGATCACCAGCAGCCCGACCGTGAGGACAACGGCGTCGATCGACTGCCGACCCTTCGGGGACCAGTACACGTCCTCGAGGTTGAGCCAGAGGGCGAACTCGTCGAGCGTCAGGCCCATGCCGATCCCGAACGCGATCGCCACGAGCTCGAACCACGGGGAACCGAGGTCGAAGGTGAGCCCGATGTAGCCCATCGACAGGAGCAGGAGGATTCCCCACACCAGGTGGTGGATGTGCGTGCCGCCCTTGGTCTCGACGTTGCCCGGCCACCAGCTGACCTGGTCGTGAATCATGTGGGCGCTGAAGCGAATGAAGCCCCACGAGCAGATGAACGCCATCAGGACCAGGAAGTGATACTCGCGGTCGCCGTGATCGATGTGCGTCCGATAGGCGGTCGTGATGTCGTCGATCAGCTGCTCCACCACGGCGATCGTAACCGCCCGGGTCCCGGAAGCGGTGCCGGGCGCGAAGGGAGTACGCTCGACCCATGAGGGTCATCGACTGCGACTGCGGGCACACGCTCCAGGCGGCGAACGACGACGACCTGTACAAGGCCGCGCGCGAGCACGTCGACCGGGAGCATCCGGACATGCAGCTCTCGGACGAGCAGGTCCGCGGGCTCGTGGCCGAGAAGGCCTACGAGGCCTCGGACGCGTAGCGCGCTATTCGCCCCGCTCGAGCGGGTTACCCAGGCGGCCCCAGCGCGGCACGCCGCCGTCCACCACGTGGATCGGGTGGCGGGCGCCGTAGGCGGCGAGCAGGCTGGCGGCGGTGGCGCTGCGCTGCCCGGAGGCGCAGATCGCGGCCGCGGGCCGCTCGGGATCTAGACCTTCGGGCAGGCCGCGAATGTCGTGGTACGGCACGTGCAGGGATCCCGGAATGTGTCCGGCGAGCCACTCCGAGCGCTCGCGCACGTCCACCAGCTGGATGTCATCGCCGTTCCCGGCCAGCTGCTCGACGGTCATGCGCTCGACCCGGTCCACCGGCCGCCGCTCGGCGCGCCAGCTGGTCATCCCGCCGGCCAGGAAGCCCGCCAACCGCCGTACCCCCACCGCCGTGGCGAGCCGCGCCGCCACCCGGGCGTCGTCGTCGTCCCGGCCGATGAGCGCGATCTCCTGCTCGCGGTCCGCCACCCATGAGAGCTTGGTCCCGAAGCCCTGGCGAAGCATCGTGATGCATACGGCCCCCGGGATGTGCGCCTCGTCGAACTGGAGGTCTGTGCGCACGTCGACCAGCATCGCGCCCTCGGCCCGCCTCAGCTCGATCTGGCGCGGCGTGAGCGGCAGCAGCTCGACGCCCGAAGTCAGCAACGGGCCGCGGTTCAGGTCGACGACCGCCTGGAAGTTCGGGGGCTGAGGGCCCAGGTCGGCGAGGGCCCGTTCGACGAACGCGTCCTCGTCGAGCTCGCCGAGCAGGGGGTTGTGGTGCACCTCGAACCCCACCGTCGACGACACCTTCATGTCCATTCCGGGCCCGCCGCAGAGGGAGCCCCCGAGGTGCCCGGGCCAGACCTCGGTCTCGGGCGGGAGGGTGAGCAGCCGCTCGCGCAGGCTGCGGAACACGCCCCGAGCGCCCTCCTCCCGCTCCACGGCGAGATCGGGACGCGCGACGTCGCCCACGAACAGGCTGTCCCCTGTGAGCACGGCCCACGGCTCCGGGCCCCGGGAGGTGTCGATCAGCGCGAACGCCGTGTGCTCGGGTCGGTGCCCGGGCGTGTGCAGCGCCCGCACCCGCAGCGCCCCGAGCGCGAGCTCGAACCCGTCGTCGAAGGGCGCGTGCTCGTAGTCGGCGTTGGCGAGCCGGTGGACGTGGATCGTCGCCCCGGTCGCCGCGGCGAGCCGGCCGTGTCCCGAGACGTGATCCGCGTGGTTGTGCGTCTCGAGCACGTGGTCGATGTGCGCGCCGAGGTAGCGCGCCAGCTCCAGGTACTCGCCGATCTCGAACCGCGGGTCGACCACCGCGGCGGTGCCGGCGTCGTGGTCGCCGATGAAGTAGGACGCGCAGCCCAGGTCGTCGTGCGTGATCTGTCTGAAGATCACCTCCGGGAGGATCATGCCAGGGTCGCCTGCGCGATCATGGTGGCGCCGGCGACGACCAGCATCGCCCCGATCGCCCGGAGGAGCGCCTGCTCGCTCAGGCGGCCGGTGAGGCGCGCGCCCAGTAGCGCGCCCGGGATCGACGCCGCCGAGCCGATCGCCAGCAGGTCCCAGTCCACGCCGCCCGGCGCGTGGCCGAGGACCCCCGCGCCGCCGACGCACACGCCCACCGCCAGGTTCGTCCCCACCGCCCGGGCGGGCGCCTCGCCGACGTAGCGAAGCAGTGCCGGCATCCGCAGCGCCCCGAGGATCAGGCCGACGAAGCCGCCCAGCAGCCCGATCAGGGCGCCGGCCGCCACCGCGGCCGGGATGTCGAGGTCCTCGGTGCGCGCCGCTCGACGGGCATGCCCGCCCCGCGGCCGCAGGAGGTCGAGGCCGAAGTACAGGAGCACGGCGCCGATGGCGGCGAGCAGCGCGTCGTCGGGGGTCAGGCCGGACAGGTAGCCGCCCGCCACCGCCCCGACCATCGACGGCGGCGCCATCCATGCGAACAGGCGCCAGTTGATCCGGCCGGCCCGGACGTGGACGAGACCGGCCACGAGCGCCGCCACCCCCGAGATCCCGATGTTGGCCCCGGCGCCGGCCGCCGGTGAGCTCGCCGCCACCACCACCAGGGGAAGGCGGATGTTGCCGAGGACGAGGCCCACCAGGCCGCCGGCCAGGGCGACCGCGAAGCACCAGGCGCACAGCGCGACGAGCTCGAGCGGGTCCACGGCGGCGGAAGTCTGCCGTCCGGGGCGAGCCGGCACCGCGCTCCGCGCGAGCGAACGATAATCATTCTCAGTAGTGTGGGTAGGGCAGTGTCCTTGCCTGCCGCCGCCGCGATCGCTCTGTGCCTGCTGGCCGTCCTTTCCGCGGCCGGGTGCGGCGACGGCTCCGCCGGCGGCGACGGCGGCCCGACCGTCGTGGCCACCACCACCCAGGTCGCCGATCTTCTGCGCAACGTCGGCGGCGAGCGCGTGGACGTGCACGCGATCCTCCCGGCGGAGGCGGATCCCCACGGCTACGAGCCGCGACCGTCCGACGTGGCCGCGATCGCCGACGCCGCGGTCGTCTTCCGCTCGGGCGGCGAGCTGGACGAGTGGCTCGACGATCTGATCGAGAACGCGGACGGGGGGGCCGAGACGGTCACGCTGATCGACTCCGTGCGCACCATCGCGGCCGACAACGGTGATGAGGCGGATCCCCACTGGTGGCAGGACCCGCGCAACGCCGAGCGGGCGGTGGAGGCGATGCAGCGGACGCTGACGCAGGCCGATCCGGGCGGCCGCGCCGTCTATCGCCGCAACGGCGAGCGCTACGGGCGGCGCCTTGAGGCGCTCGACGACCGGATCGCCGGATGTATCAGACGGGTGCCGGCCGCCAAGCGCAAGATCGTCACGACGCACGACTCGCTCGCCTACTTCGCCGATCGCTACGGCGTCGAGGTGGTCGGCGCCGTGATCCCGTCGCTCTCGACCCAGGCCCAGGCCTCGGCCGGCGAGGTGGACCGGCTCGTGGCGCAGATCCGCGACGAGGGCGTTGAGGCGATCTTCCCGGAGGCCGCCGTGAGCGCGAAGCTCGAGGACGCGATCGCCCGCGAGTCCGGCGCGGAGGTGGGCGCCGCCCTGTACGCGGACTCGCTCGGCCCGGAGGGATCCGCGGGCGCGACCTACCTCGGCGCGATGGCCGCCGACGCCGACGCGCTCACCCGGGGGATGAGCGGGGGGCGCGTCGCCTGCGGATCAGCTCTTGACCACGGGCTCGGGAGCGGCGGGACCGGTCGGCGCGACCCCGTCGCGGCGCGCGAAGTAGTCGCCGCCCTCGATGCTGATCTTGGGCAGGATGCGGTCGAGCCAGCGGGGCAGCCGCCAGGCGGCGCGCCCCATCAACGACATGACGGCCGGCACCGCCAGGCAGCGGACGATGGTGGCGTCGATCGCGATCGCCACCGCTAACCCGACGCCGAACTCCTTCACCACCGCGTTGCCGTTGAGCACGAAGCTCGAGAAGACGCACACCATGATGAGCGCGGCCGAGGTGATCACCCGCCCGGTGTTCGCCAGGCCGTCGATCACCGCCTTCCTCGGATCGCCCTGCTCCTTGTAGTGCTCCTGGATCTGGGTGAGCAGGAAGACCTCGTAGTCCATCGAGAGGCCGAACAGGATGGCGAACATCAGCAGGGGCACGTAGCTGGCGATGGGAACCGCCCCGTCCAGCCCGATCAGCGACGCTCCATGGCCCTCCTGGAACACGAAGGTGACGACGCCGTAGGCGGCGGCGACCGAGAGCAGGTTCGCCACCGCGGCCTTCACGGGCACGAGCAAGGAGCGGAAGGCCAGCAGCAGCACGAGGCAGCTGAGCCCCACGACGATCAGGATCATCTGGGGCAGCTTGTCCGAGATCTGGGAGGCGAGGTCGATGTAGCCCGCCGTCTGGCCGCCGACGTCGACGGTGAGGCCCTGTCCCTTCACCGCCTTGGGGATCACGTCGTCGCGCAGCCGGTCGACGGTGTCGACGGTGTCCGGCGAGGAGGGGGCCGTGGTCGCGATCGCGGTCATCACGGCGGCGGTGCCGGCCTTGTCGACGATGGCGGGGGAGACGGACTTGATCCCCGGGTCGTTCTTGATCGCGTTCTGGAGCTTCGTCAGGCGTGGGTCGGTGGCCGGCGACTGGGCCGCCTTCTTCTGTTGCGCGAGCTTCTGCTGGCTCCCCGACGACTGCTTTTTCACCTGCTGCTTGGCCTGCGACTCGGCCTGTGACGGGGGGACGCCCTCCAGCTCGAGCTGCTCGGTCAGCTGCTGCTCCTGGGCCGCGGTCTGCTGGTTGAGCTGCTTTTGCTTCTTGTTGATCTGGTCGAGGTTCTTCTGGTCGGGCTTCGCCTTGCTGTCGAGGGTCACGCCGATCAAGAGCGGCCCGTTTGCGCCCGGTCCGAAGCCCTCGTCGATCAGATCGTAGGCCTGGCGGGCGGTGGTGTTCTCCGGCAGCTCGCCCGCATCCGAGGACCCCAGCGTGAGGTTGAGGACCGGCAGGGCGAGGACCACGAGGATGGCGACGCTCGCCACCAGCGAGCGCCAGGGGCGGTTCGCGACGCCCCGCGCCCAGCGCGCCCAGCCGTGCGGGCGGTGGTCGTCCGGATGCGTGCGGCCGAGCTGTACGCGCAGCGAGTGGATGCGTGGGCCGAGCGCGCCCAGGAGGGCCGGGAGCAGGGTGGTCGCCGCGAGCACCGCCACGACGACCGCGACCGCCGCGCAGTAGCCCATCGTGCCGACCAGCGGGATGCCGGCGAAGAGCAGCGAGACCAAGGCGATCACCACGGTGCCGCCCGCGAACACCACGGCCCCGCCCGCGGTCGCGGTCGCGCGGGCGACCGACTCGCGGACGTCCATCCCGTCCCTCAGCTGCAGCTTGTGGCGGGTGACGATGAAGAGCGCGTAGTCGATGCCCACGCCCAGGCCGATCATCGTGGCGAGGGTGGGCGCCACGGTGGGCACGTCGACGACGTGCCCGAGTAGCCCGATCACCGCCAGCGAGGCGCCGAGCCCGAGCACCGCCGTGACGATCGGCAGGATCATCGCGGTGGCGGTGCCGAACGCGAACAGGAGGATGATCACGGCCGCGGCGAGGCCGATCGCCTCGCTCGACTCGGTGTCGGACTTGGAGACCGCTTGGCCCAGATAGCCGCCCGTTGCCACCTTCAAGCCCGCGTCCGAGGCCGGGCTGGTGGCGTCGATGATGTTCTGGGCCTCCTCCTTGCTGAGGTCCGAGGGACCCAGGTCGAGCGTCACCGAGATGTAGCCGATCGTCTTGTCCTTGCTCAGCGCGGCCGCGCCGGCCTTGCCGAGCGGGCTCACCGCGCGGATCACGTCGGGCTGCTTCTCGAGCGACGTGACGGTGGACTTGATCGCCTTCGAGTACTTGTCGTCGGTGAGCTTGCCGCTCGGGGCCTGGAGCACGACGGGGTTGGTGCCGTAGGCGTGCTCGGGCAGCTTGGCCTCGAGCAGGTCGCTGGCCTTGGTCGACCCGCTGCCCGGCACCGTCAGGTTGTCGCTGTTCTGCTCGCCGGCGGCGCGGGACACGATGACCAAGGCGACCACCAGCACGATCCAGACGCCGATCACCGGCCAGTGATGGCGAGAGCATAAGCGCCCGATGCGATACAGCGGGCCAGTCACCGACCTCCGACCCTACGCCCCGCGGGGCGCGGGCGCAACCGGATGTGCGGCTACGAGCCGGCCCGGCAGGTGGGGCACTCGCCCCGCAGCGTCACGTCGTGCGCGTCGATCGCGTAGTCCACCCGGTCGGCGAGGCGCTCGATCGCCCGCTCGAGCTCGCGGTCAGCGAACGCGGACACCTCGCCGCACCGGTCGCAGACGAGGTGGTGGTGATGCTCGCCGCTGGGGTCGAGCGGCTCATAGCGGGCGACGCCCTCGGCGGCGTCGACGCGGCGAGTGAGGTGCAGCCGGTCGAGCAGCTCGAGCGTCCGGTAGATGCTGGCCACCCCCACGTCCTGCCCGTGCTCGTGCAGATGGTCGGCGATCTCCTTGGCGGTGACGCTGCAGCCGAGGTCATCGAGCGTCTGGACCACCGCCGAGCGCGGGCCGCTCAGCCGGTAGCCATCCCGCTCCAGTGTCGCGCGCGCGTGATCGATCCAGTCGCTCACTGCGGCAAGCATAGGCGGCCCGGCCGCCGCAACCGCCCCCGTGGGGGAGGGGTATGGCGATCTACGACTCGTATACGGACGTCGATCGCCACACCCCCGGCCGGCAGGGCTCGGGGCGCGGCTCGCCGGGCCCGAGCCCGCTCGGCGCCACTAGGTGGTGGGGACTTCCTCCTCAGCGCCCGCGCGCTGTGCCCCCTCGCGGGCGGCCTCCGCCTGGGCAAGCTGGCGGTTCACGTGGTCCCAGTCGACGTTGCGGAAGAACGCCTCGACGTACTGCTTGCGGCCGTCCGGGGTGGCGCCGAAGTCACGCACGTAGGCGTGCTCGTACACGTCGATCGCCAGCACCGGCGCCATGTTGTAGACGGCCCACAGGTTCTGCGTGTCCATGATGTAGTTGAACAGCGAGCCGTCGTTGAGGTCGTAGCCGACCATGACCCAGCCGCGCGCCGCGCTCGCCGCCTTCTTCACGGCGTCGAACCACTTGTTGAGCCCGTTGAACTCCTGATCGACCAGCTCGGCGAAGCGGCCGCTCGGCTCACCGCCGTCGCCGCCCAGGTGCCCGAAGTAGAGGTCGTGGTTCTTGAAGCCGAGCAGGGCAAACGTATAGTCGACCGACACCGCCCGCAGCGGCGAATAGACCTGGTTGCCCTCGATCTGCGAGTAGTCGAACTCGTTCAGGATCTTGCGGCACTCGTTGGACTTCTTCGCATAGCCCTCGTAGAGCTTGAAGTGGTCGTCCATCGTCTGCTTGGAGATGCCGTCGAGCTCCTTGTCGAACGCCGGCCAGCGGCGGGGCTTGAGCTCTGTCCAGGGCATAGGTGCTCCTCCCGTGGTATCGAATTCGCCTTTCGATCGGCGTTCCCGGTCAGCCGGGGCGGCAAACAGCCGCGGGCAGCGCCGACTCGCCTAGCGTAGAGATCCCTCGGGCGGGGCGGACGGCGGTCGCCCCGCCCGCCGCGGCCACGCTTTCGACGTTGGGCCCAAATACTGGGCCCAAGTGCAAAACGACCCCGCGGCGGGACCCCCACGGCGCGCCGTCCGTCGCTTGGGCGATCGGCGGAGTGCGGCTGGAGGGACTCGAACCCCCACGGGCTTTCGCCCAATGCGACCTGAACGCATCGCGTCTGCCAAATTCCGCCACAGCCGCGTAGTCGCTCAATCTAGCGCGTCCGCCCTGGGATGCCGCCCTCGCTGGGGCGTGCGACACGTCGGCGCCGGCCGTCGGCGGGTCGCCGCTCAGGAAGCCGGCGTCCGGCGCCCCGTGGTGGTGCCGAACACGTGGTCCCAGAACGGCGCGCTGATCCCGAAGCCGCGCGTGTCATCCTGAAAGTGGTGGCGCATGTGCAGCTCGCGCAGCCGCTTCATCAGCCGCGCGCGGGGATGGTGGTGGTGCACGTGGTAGTGGATCATGTCGTAGACCACGTAGCCGGCCAGGAAGCCGGCCGCGAAGACGTTCGCCGCGGGCGTGCCCAGGACGAGGACGAAGGCGCCGTAGAACAGCAGCGCCAGCGGCACGCTCACCGACGGCGGCATCACCAGTCGCAGCGGGTCGTTCGGGTGGTCGTGGTGCACGCCGTGGATGATCCAGTGCAGCCGCGCGCCCCAGCCCGCCTCGGGCTCGAAGTGGAACACGAGCCGGTGCATCCAGTACTCGGTGAGCGTCCAAAACAGGTAGCCGGCGAACACAAGTCCCACGACCTCGAGAGCGGTCACCTGGCCCGCCCCCAGCACGAACAGCACCGCGATCGCCGGAACGAAGATCAGGACCGGGACCGCCGGATGGACGCGCGAGAGCCGGTCCAGGAAGTCGGAGTCGAACATCCGCGGGGAGGCCCGGAGGACGTCTGTGCGCCGTGCATCCACGGTGCGAATGTAGCGCACCCGGCGGGGGCGTGACAGACGGTCAGCGGCGCGGCCAGAGCTCGCCCCAGGCGGCGAGCAGGAACTCCAGACCAACCGCCGCCGTCCCGCCGTAGACCACCGTCTCGACGGTCGCGGCCGGCACGGCGAAGATCCGGCCAAGGAGATAGCAGGTGACCGCCGCGACGAACAGCAGCTTCGCGCTGGTCGCCGCCGACAGGCTGCCGGTCGTTCCCATGCCGCGAGTCTGCGATCCGAAGTGCCGACGCCTGTGACGGCCTGGTGAAGGCGGGGTGAACGTGGCGTTACGTCCGACCGCGCGCCGCCGCGCCGCCGCGCCGCGCCGCCGCGCCGCCGCGCTACGTCGGACGCGGCAGCAAGCCGACCCGCCACGACACCCGCGCGGCGCCCTTCCGCGCGACATAGCGGTCGACATCTCCGCGCAGGTCCCGCTCGACCCTCCAGCCCCGCCAGCGGTATGACAGCACCAGGGCGCCGACCTCAAAGCCCTTCAGGGTCGCGCCCCGCGCCACGCGGCGGGCGCGCCGGCAGCCGACACCCTTGCTGCGAATCCGGATGACGTCGGTGCCCTCATAGCGTGAATTGTCGAACTCGGGCAGGTCGCGAATGGGCCGGCAGGAGGCGGCGCCGGCCGTCGCGGGCGCCGCCAGCGCGCCGACCACGACCAGAACGATGAGGAGCCGTGCCACGGTGCGGGAAAAGATAACCGTGCGGGCGGAAGCACCGCCACGGGGATTCGAACCCCGGGGCCATTCCCGCTACGCCTCGGCTTCTAAGACGGCGGCGGCGGGGCCCACACGGCCCCGCCGCGCCACCACGTTGTACCGCCCCACTCTCGACGGACAGAGAGGAGGTGCGCTCACGGTAGCGCGCCCCCCCGCCACGAACGCCAGGCGTCAGGGACGGCTAATCCCCTCGAACGCCCGTCCACGAGGGCGGGGGGACTTTGGGGGGAGGAAGGAGAAGACCTATGTCAACCACCAGGGATGAAGTGATCAACGCCGCCGCATGTCCAGCATGCGGCGTCGGACCCGGCGAGCCGTGTCTCGGAGTCGAGCGGCGCGGCGGCCCCCGGCGCCAGCGCAAAAGCGCCCACGCCCAGCGCTGGGCCGCCGCCGGGAGAAGCCCGGGCGAGAGCGAACGTGAGCGAGAGCGCCGCGAACGCGAGCGGCGAGACCTCGAGGCGATCGCAGAGCTCACGGGGCTATGGAGTTAGCCGACGACGCTCCGACTCCCTTCGGTGCTCGCAGTTCGTCGACCGGCGCGTGTTGATCGCTCCGTCGCAAGCTCCGGACGACCGCGAGCGGTGAGTCGCTAGATGGAAGAGCCCTAAGCCGCTTTACAAGAAGAGGAGGAAGAAGATTGACCGAATTTCGAAGCTCGTCGAACTTTCCGCCGCCGCGGCTCCCGCGCGATGGGACACGGCCGTAAGTACCTGAGCAAAAGCGAGCTCGTCGCCGAGGTCGAGCGCCGGTTCGCCGCGATGAGAGAGGAGAGGGAGCCGATGGTGCCGATCGTCCGCCAGCGCGGCCAGTGGTCCAGCACCTCGGCCGCCCGAAGCGGCTCCCCGAGCACCGTCGGGTCGGTCTGGGTGAGGAACTGCGCAAAGCGCGCCAGGACCTCCAACTCGAGAGGCGGGACGGCAGCTCTTCGACGACTGCGTAGGCAGCACGCCTCACTCAATAGCGGCAAGCCGCCGCCGGAAACCTGCCAGCTGGTGAGGGCTGTGTCCGGTGCGCCGGACGAGCGCTAGTGCCTTTCGTCGAGGCTGTTGCACTAACCGCAAGCGAGGCCGCTGGATCGTTTCTAAGCGTGGGCTCCGAAATCGTCCATCTCGTCCCTCGCGAGCGGCCGGTCCATCGCGACGTCGTCCCGCACGTCGGCTCTGGAGTGCACTTCCGCGAGCGCGCTGCATGTTTCCTCAGCCGGCTTTATGCGACAGCCTCCGTCCGAAGCAGCAGCGGCTCGGGCGGCGGTGCCCTCCGATGTACGGCACCCGAATAGCGCTGCAGCCCGCCGAGTGCCGGGGCACCCGACGTGGGACCAGTTAATACTCAGCCGGGGGGTGCGGACGTGGCCATCACGTGACCAGACTCTGGGTCGAGGATACCTTCCAGCCGCCTTCGGAAGTCCTCGAACACCTTGGCATGCGATCGCCCGTCGTCAGTGCCCCAGCGTGAATAGACGCCACCAAGGTTGACGAACTCCCAACCTTCGCGCTCGAGGTCCGTGACGAGCTTCTTTGCCTTTTCGGACTCAAAGCCGAGTTTGAAGTGGTCGTCGAGGGCACCCGCAACCGCAATGACGAGGCCGATCAACGCACTGGCGAGAGTTGACTGAGCAAAGTCGATCGCAAGCAGGGCCGATATCACGAGGCCGCCCAGGATGACGATCACCTTGAGAGCATTATGCAGCGCCGACTG
>Ga0081538_10004534_pt1 | contig 12793 bp, 11 predicted proteins | sample TabmetS5T2R1_FD_71022 | JGI IMG/M metagenome (GOLD analysis project Ga0081538, IMG submission 71022) | Tabebuia heterophylla rhizosphere microbial communities from the University of Puerto Rico - S5T2R1 | ecosystem: Host-associated > Plants > Roots > Rhizosphere ...
GGGGGCTGCGGGAGTCGCCCCTGGGGCGGGGGGGAACGCCTGGGCGAGGGCGGCGGTGGTGGCGATCTCGGGGACGAGGTCGGGGTTGACGCCCCAGTCGCGCAGGGCCGCCTCGGTTGCGGGGCCGACGGCGGCCACCTGGGCCTTGGCGAGGACGGCCGGGTCCTGGCCGAGGGCCTCGAACCGGGCGCGGAGAGCGGCCACGCCGTTGACGCTGGTCAGCACCACCCAGTCGAAGCGGCCGGCGGCCAGGTCCTCGACCGCCTGGTCGAGGGCGGTGGTGGAGGCGACGGGGCGGATCTCGATCGTCGGGACCTCGAGCGGTTCGGCCCCCCTGGCCCGCAGCAGGGCCGAGAAGTCGCTCGCCTGGTCCCGGGCCCGGGGCACGAGCACGGTCAGCCCGGCCAGCGGCCGCGCCGTCAACGCCGGCTGTCCTCGACCAGGGCGCGGACCTCGGGGCCGCAGGCGTCGAGGAGGCGGTCGGCCAGGGTGCGGCCGAGGCCCTCGGGGTCGTCGGCGGGGCCGCGCAGGCGCTCGCGGACCAGGCCCTTGCCGTCAAGGGCGGAGAGGAATCCCTGGATCTCCAGGGGACCGGCGTCGGTCGGGCGCAGCAGCGCGCCCGCCGGGAGGGTGCACGACCCGCCGAGGCGCTGGAGGAACGAGCGCTCGGCCCGCAGGGCGACCCGCGACGGGCGGTGGGTCAGGGCACTGAGCAGGCCGAGGGCGTGGGTGTCGTCCTCGCGGGCCTCGACGGCCAGGGTGCCCTGGCCGGGAGCGGGCGTGAACGTCTCCGGGTCGAGCGGGACGGCCGCGTCCCCGTGCCCGGCCGGGGGCTTCGCGCCCGAGGTCGAGGCGGCACCGGCCGGGAGCTCCGGGGCCGAGGGGAAGGCGGCGGCCAGGCCGAGCCGGCGCAGGCCGGCGGCGTGCCCGACCGAGGCCTCTCTGGCCGAGGTCGAGGCCGCCCCGACCGTGACCAGGCCGAGGCGGCGCAGGCCGGCGGCGGCCAGGACGACCGCGTCCAGCTCGCCGGCGTGGACCCGGCGGACCCGGCTGTCGACGTTGCCGCGGATCGGCACCAGCTCCAGGTCTGGGCGGAGCCACTGGAGCAGGGCGACTCGGCGCGGGCTGCCGGTCCCGACCCTGGACCCGGGCGCCAGGTCGTCGAGCCCGCCGAGGCGGTACCGCCCGACGAGCACGTCGCGGGGGTCGTCGCGGGGCGGCACGGCGGCCAGGACCAGGCCGGGGACCTGGGCGGCAGGCAGGTCCTTGGCCGAGTGGACGGCCAGGTCGGCTCGGCCGTCCAGCACCGCCTCCTGCACGGCCGCGGTGAAGATGCCCTTGCCGCCGAGCGCGGCCGCCGGGACGTCGCGGCGCCGGTCGCCCTCGGTGAGCACGGTGACCAGCTCGACCCGCAGCTCCGGCCAGGCCGCCCGCAGCCCGTCGACCACCAGGCGGCTCTGGGCGAGGGCGAGCGCGCTCCCCCGCGTGGCCAGCCGCAGGGCCCGCCGCGGGTCGGCAGCCGCGCCAGAACCCGCGGGCCCCGCGCCGGGGCCCCCGGTGGGGGAGCGTACCTGGGCGAGAGCGTCGGCGGACTCGGTTGTCCACACCCCCTCGGGCGGCTCAGCGCTCATCGTCGCCTGCGTGGAGGTCGAGACCGTAGAGCTCGCGCAGGGCGGCGACGTAGAGGTCGCCGTCGGGACGGGCGGCCAGGGACTTGCCCCGGACCATCGGGTCGTGGAGCAGCTTGTTGACCAGGCCCCGGGTCACCGTCTCGACCGCGGCCCGCTGCTGGGCGTCCAGGCCGGCCAGCCTGGTCGACGCCTTGGCCAGCTCCCGCTGGCGGACCTGCTCGGCCCTGGCCCGCAGGGCGCGGATGGTCGGGACCAGCCGGGCCTCGCGCTGCCCGCCCAGGAAGGCGGCCGTCTCCTGGCCGATCAGCCCGCGCACCCGCTCGACCTCGCGGCGCGGCCCCTCGTCGGTCTCGAGCACGGCCCGGAGCGCGTCCAGGTCGGCCAGAACCAACCCTGGCAGCTCCCGGACCCCGGGCTCGACGTCCCGCGGCACGCCGAGGTCGAGGACGACCAGCGGTCCCGACCGGCCGGGCGACCCCGCCGGGGTTCCCTTGTCGCTGCCGGCGCGCTCCCGGGCGGCCATGGCGGCGGCCACCGTCTCCGCGGTGACGGTCGGGGTGGTCCCGGCGGTGGCGGCGACGACCAGGTCGGCCGCGGCCAGCTCGCCGGCGATCGCGTCCAGGGGCACGGCACGGCCGCCAAGGGCATTGGCCAGGGCGGTCCCGGTGGCCATGGTGCGGTTGGCCACCACCAGCTCGCCGGCCCCGGCCTCGCGCAACGCCCGGCCGGCCAGACGGGCCAGGCTTCCCGCCCCGACCAGCAGGACCCGGCGCCCGGTCAGCCCGTCGAGCTGTCCCGCGGCCACCCGCAGCCCGACCGTCACCGTCGACGCCAGCCCGGCGCCGATGCCGGTCTCGTTGCGGGCCCGCCGGCCGACCTTGATCGCGTGCGTGAACAGGGCCGACAGCACCGGCCCGGCCGACCGCTCGGCCTGGGCGGCGTGGAACGCCTCCCTGACCTGGCCGAGGATCTGGGCCTCCCCGACCACCATCGAGTCGACCCCGGCGGCCACCGCGAACAGGTGCTGGACGGCCCGCTCCTCGTAGTAGTCGTAGAGGTGGTCGGTGAACTCCTCCAGGCCGAGGCCGTTGAAGGCGGCCAGGAAGCGCCTGACGTCCGCGGCGGCCCCGTGGAAGCGGCTGATGGCCACGTAGACCTCGACCCGGTTGCAGGTGGAGACGACCACCGCCTCATGGACGTGCTCCAGGTCGAGCAGGCTGGCCAGGGCCTTGGGCCGGCGCTCGGCGTCGATGGCCAGGCGCTCCAGCAGCTCCAGCGGCGCGCTGCGGTAGTTGGCCCCGACGACGAAGACCGGCACGGCGGCTAGTCCCGTGCCTCTGGCACCGGGCCGTCGTCGAGGCGCCGGTTCCTGGCCGCGACCTCGCGGACGAGGTCGACGGCGGCCCGGCGCTGCTCGTGGAAGGAGAGGATCTGCAGCTCGGTGGAGAGGTCGACCTTGCGGAGCGAGACCCCGGCCGGCACCTGGAGGTGGGCCGGGGCGAAGTTCAGGATCGAGGTGACGCCGGCCGCGACCAGCCGGTCGCAGACCTCCTGGGCGGCGGGGGCCGGGGTGGCGATGATGCCGATCGCCACCTGCTCCTCCTTCACCACGCGGTCCAGGTCGTCGATGTGATCGACGGCCAGCTCGCCGAGCTGCTCGCCGACCTTGGCGCCGTCGGCGTCCAGCAGGGCGGCGATGCGGAACCCGCGCTCGGCGAAGCCCCGGTAGTTTGCCAGGGCGTGGCCGAGGTTGCCGACCCCGACGATCGCCACCGCCCAGTCCTGCTCCAGGCCGAGCTCGCGCCGGACCTGGTAGATGAGGTACTCGACGTCGTAGCCGACGCCCCGGGTGCCGTAGGAGCCCAGGTAGGACAGGTCCTTGCGGACCTTGGCCGAGTTCACCCCGGCGGCGTCGGCCAGCTGGTCGGAGGAGACGCGGTGGGTTCCCCGCTCCGACATGTCGACCAGGCAGCGGAGGTAGACGGGCAGGCGGGCGACGGTCGCCTCCGGAATTCGGTCTCGCACGGACTCCCACCCCCGTCACTGATTCTCTTCGAGTCTAGGCTCTCGTGATCGTGTTCTCAATCAGCGCCAACCCGGCCCAGGTGGGCCCGCAGCAGGTCCGCCGGCACCTCGTACTCGAACAGGTCCTGGCCGTCCACGGCCACCACCGGGACCCGCACTCCGTAGCGGCGGGCCAGCTCGGGGTCGCGGTCGATGTCGACCAGCTCCAGGTGGAACGGCGTGACCGCCTGCTCGTCGCGCAGGACCCGCTCGGCCTCCTCGCACAGGTGGCAGCCGAGCCTGGTGTAGAGGGTGACCGCCTTCATCGGCCGGTGGGCAGGGCCGGCCGGGCCGGCGCCGAGGCCCGGCGGAACCCCAGGTACATCACGCTGGCTCCGAGGGCCAGGCCGAGGGCCAGCTTGTCGCTGGAGGCCAGGAAGGCGAACACCCCGCCGCCGGCGGCCAGCAGCACGCCCAGCGCGATCAGGAGGTTGCCCTCGAACCGGGGGCGCAGGTCGCGCCGGGAGCGGAGCGCCAGGCCGCTGGCCACCGCCCCGCCGACCACGATCAGGGTGCCGACGGTGTTGCCGAGCACGGCCAGCACCCGAACGGCCACCGGCAGGAACTCCTTGCCCTCGGGCAGGACGCGCCCGGCCAGGTCGGCCGGGGTCACCCTGGCCAAGGCGACCAGGACCACGCTGAGCACGGTGAAGGCGGCCAGGCCGGCGAGGTAGGCCCGGGCCACGGCCCGGCTGGCCAGCAGCTCGACGGTGCCGAGAGCCAGCCAGGGCACGTTCAGGATCGCCCCGAACAGGTAGTAGAGCTTGAACGACAGCGGCGTCCACCCGGCCGCAACGCCGGCGGTCAGGGCCAGCGAGGCGACCGCGAACATGGACAGGGCGATGCCCCAGGCGAGCTGGTGGGGCCGGCGCCGGGCCGCGTACTGACGCAGGACGGCGACGGCGAACGCGGCCGAGGCGACCGCGGCGATCCCCGGGAGCAGCCAGTGCATGCGCGGAGTCTACCGACCGCCGAACTTGGCGGTCGGAATCTGGTCCAGCTGTCGCCCGAAGGGCGACACCACGCATTTCTAGTAGCTTGGTAGCATCCGCCGCGCGCTTCTGCAGTACGCCCGGCTTGTCGTTCATCGAGGAGCGATTTTGACCCGAGTTCCTCCTGTGTCCCAGGTGCCGCCGGTGCTCGCCGCCACCGGGCCGTTCTTCATGTTCTCGCTCGAGGAGACCTTCGAGCTCATCGGCGAGGCCGGCTTTGACGGCGCCGAGCTGATGATCATGCAGGACAGGCTGAGCCAGGACCCGCACCGCCTGGGGGCGCTGGCCGCCCGCTACGGGGTGCCCGTGCCGGCCGTGCACGGGCCGTTCCTCGTCGCCACCTGGCTGGTCTTCGGGACCGACCCCAAGGGCAAGCTGGAGCGCTGTGTGCGCTTTGCCGAGACGGCCAAGGTGTCGACGGTGGTGATCCACCCGCCGTACCGCTGGCAGAGCCAGTACGCGGCCTGGCTGGAGGAGGCCATTCCCCGGATCCGCGAGGAGACGGGCGTGACCATCGCGGTCGAGAACATGTTCCCCATCAACGTGAACGGCCGCAGCCTCAGCTTCTTCAGCGGCACCGTCCCGGCCGAGCTCGGCCGCTGGCCGTCGCTGGTGCTGGACACGAGCCACCTGGCCGTGGCCGGCGGCGACCTGCTGGCCGCCTGGGACGAGCTCGCCGACCGGGTCGCCCACCTGCACGTCTCCAACAACGACGGCCGCGGCCGCGACACCCACGGGCTGCTCGACCGGGGGGTCCTGCCCATCGGCGACTTCCTCCAACAGGTCGGGGCGCGCGGCTTCGGCGGTGCCGTCACCCTCGAGCTGGACGTGCGGACCTGGGCCGACGACCGCAAGGCCCTGCTCGGTGTCCTCCGCGAGAACGTCGCCATCGCCCGCGCCGAGCTGGCCAAGGGCGCCCGGCTGGCCCACGCTCGCGCGATCCCTCGGAACGGGTAGAATCCCCAGCCGCATGCGCACCGGGACCGCCATCGCCGTGGCCGCCCTGCTGATCGTGATCGTGCTCGCGGCCGCGGTGCAGCTCCTGCTCAGCCGCTGAAGGCACCCCCCTTGGCCCTCGGACCCCGACGTCCTCAGGACGCCCATATCCCCGCCTGCCCCGAGCGAGTTCCTCCAGCACCTCCGGCGCGAGCTGGTCACCGGCATCAGCTCCGCCCCAGGCACCGCCAGCCCAGCCGCGGCTCCCGCCCCCGGGGCTGTGGACAGCCGCGAGCAGCTCCCGATTGGGCCGGCTACATTCCCCCTCCGGGGGCCTCAAGAGCCGGAGGTCGCGCTGGACGCTGCCGCCACCGGCGTCTCGACCCGCGCCGCACGGTCGACTGGCCCATCCCAGGATCGAGGTGTCGCCGGGTGGCTAACCCGGCGGCCCTGGGTGGCGACGGCGGTTGCCACCTCCGGGATCGTGGTCGTCCTGGCGTTGCAGGCGTTCGGGGGCCCGGGGCAGCCGACGGCATGTGACGGGCCGGGCTGCGGGCCCCCGACCACCCGGGTGGCGGCGGCGGGTGGTGGAAGGAGCCTGGGCACGCCGCTCACCACCGAGAAGGAGTCGACCACGACCGGCTCGACTCGTGCCGGCGATCCCGTCGTCGCGCCCTCGTCGGCGGCCCCGCGAACGTCGGCGGCGACGGCTCCGCCGACCTAGGCGAGGTCAGCTCCGGTTGAAGAACCGGTGGCGGCTCGCCACGGCGGTGTCGGGGTTGTCGGAGAAGAGGCCGTCGACTCCGAGGCGGAAGAACAGGCGGTACTCGGCCGGGGCGTCGCCGGTGGCGCGGAGGTAGTCGGCGCTGGCCGGGTTGCCCTGGCGGAGGTCGGCCGGCAGGAAGTTGTTCTCGTTGCGGAACGTGTACGGGTGGACGAGCAGGCCCGCCCGGTGGGCGTCGTCGACCAGGCTGGTCGGTTTGAGCAGGTTCTGGTCGGCGTCGCGGGGCACGATCTGGTTCTTGCTCGGGCCGATGCCGTCGGCGTAGGTGGCGATCTCGGCCAGGCCCTTCGGGGTGGACAGGTCGGCGTAGGTGCGCGGATCGCCGGCGGCCACCAGGTCGTACGGGGCGCCGGCGTCGCTGAGCAGCTGGACCAGGGGCAGCCGGGTGCGGCGGTTCAGCTCCCTGAGGTTGCCGGTCTCGAACGACTGGATGAACACCTTGGCCCTGGGACCCTGGTAGCCGTTGGCTCGCAGGGTGGCCAGCAGCGGCTCCTCGAGCGAGAGGCCGATCGAGTCGAAGTAGGTTGGGTGCTTGGTCTCGGGGTAGATGCCGACCCCGGCCCGCTTGGCCAGGTCGATGACCTCCTGAAGCGTCGGCACCCGGTAGAGGCCGTTGAACACGGCGTTGTCGGGCCGTAGGCCGGGGATGCGCTCCTTGGCCCGCAGGGTGCGCAGCTCGGCCAGGGTGAAGTCCTCGGTGAACCAGCCGGTGAACGGCTGGCCGTCGATCGTCTTGGTGGTCCGGCGGCTCGCGAACTCGGGGTGGTCGGCGACGTTGGTGGTCGTCGAGATCTCGGGCTCGTGCCTGGCCACCAGCACGTGGTCCTTGGTCGAGACCAGATCGGGCTCGATGAAGTCGGCGCCCATGTCGATGGCCAGCCGGTAGGAGGCCAGGGTGTGCTCGGGCCGGTAGCCGCTGGCCCCGCGGTGGCCGATGACCAGCGGGAGCTTCCGCCCGCCCTTGTCGACCCGCTCCGGCTGCGCGGCGGCCCCGGCCACCTGGGTCAGGCCGAGGGCGAGCAGGGCGGCGGCCAGCAGCAGGGCCGTCGGGCGTCTGGTGATCGTCCGCATGGGCGAGCCTCCCGGAGGGCGTCGGCGGCAGGGCACGTCACCGTACTACCCCGTTTGTAACGGTTTGGGAAGGCTGGGCGGCCTGCGGATGATCAGCCGAAGACGCCACGGCGCTGCATCAGGTTCTTGTGCACGGTCTGCTGGATCGTGTCGCGGACCTGATCGGTCAGGTCGAACAGGACCATTGGGTCCAGCAGCGACTCCGGCCCCAGATCGGCGGTCTCGATGGGGGGACAGAACTCGATCACCCACTTCGATGGCAGGGGGATCGCTCCCAACGGGCCGAGGGCCGGGAACGTCGGGGTCACGGGGAAGTAGGGGAACCCGAGCAGGCGGGCCACGCGGCGCAGGTTGGCCAGCATCGGGTAGATCTCCTCGCTGCCGACGACGGCCACGGGCACGATCGGGGCACCGGTGCGCAGGGCGACCTCGACGAAGCCGCCCCGGCCGAAGCGCTGGAGCTGGTAGCGCTCGCGGTAGGGCTTGCCGAGGCCCTTGTAGCCTTCGGGCCAGACCCCGACCAGCTCGCCGGCCTGGAGGAGCCGGGTGGCGTCCTCGGCGCAGGCCAGGGTGGTGCCCGACTTGCGGGCAAGCGGCGCCACCACCGGCAGGTTGAACGCCAGGTCGGCGGCGAGCATGCGCAGCGTCCGGTGCGCAGGGTGGTCGTCCAGCAGGGCCAGGGCGACCATCAGGGCGTCGAAGGGCAGCGTGCCGGCGTGATTCCCTACGACCAGCGCCGGCCCACTGGACGGGACGTGCTCCAGGCCCCGAGCCTCGACCCGCCACCAGCGCCGGTACAGGGGCCGCAGCAGCGGGGCCAGGACATGCTCGACCAGGTCGGGGTCGTGGCCGAACTCGTCGACCTCGTACTCGCCGAGCAGCCGCCGCCCAAGGAACTCGAGCGCCTCCTCAGCCCAGTCCAGCAGAGGCCCGTAGGGGTCGGGTTCGACGCCAGCGTCGGGGCCGCCGCCAGGGCCGGGGCCGGCGCTGGGCCTGGCATCGGGGCTGTGGACGACGGTGCGCATCCCTTCGCGCAGTGGGCTACTCTCCCCCTCCGGGGGGCCTGGCACCGGAGGGGGCGGTTCGCGCGTGCCCGAGGGGCCTGGCTCCGGGCGCCGGGGCTCCGGGCGCGGGGGCTTCGGGCGCGGGGGCGCATCGGGGCGCGGGGGCGCATCGGGGCGCGGGCGCGCATCCGGGCGCGGGGGCTCCGGGCGCTGGGGCTTCGGCCCGTCCTGCTCCAGCCGGCCGCTCTCCGCCGGCTGCCGTCGGTGCACGGCGCACAGCCCGTCCGGGCCTGCCGGGTTGCGGCACCGCTCGCCCGCCTTCGTTCGCGCGTGGCAGCGCGCCCGGGCCGCGCTCACCGGGCGGCCCCCCGCCCGACGGCGCGGCGCAGCAGGGCCATGGCCTCGTGTTCGAGGCGGAGGACCTGGTCCTCGGTGATCAGGCGGTGGAGGCGAGCGGCGAAGTCCTCGAACGCCTGCAGGGAGGACCACTTGGGGAGGAAGCCGAGCTGGTCGGCCGCGGCCGAGGTGTCGGCAACCCGCCCGTACTGGAGGAACCGGACCTGCTCGGGGGAGAAGTCGACCGTCCGCCCGACCAGCTCGGCGACCCGTCCCACCAGCGGCTCGGGGATGGGCAGGGGCGGCTTGCCGGCGATGCGGATGGCCTGGCTGAGCAGCACCACCCCGTCCCCGGCGACGTTGAAGGTGCCGCCGACGGCCGGGCCCATCGTGGCCCGCAGCAGGACCTCGCCGGTGTCCTCCTCGTGCAGGAACTGGAGCCGCGGGTCGAAGCCGAGCACCGTCGGGCAGACCGGCAGCTCGAAGTAGCGGGTGAGTGGGTTGTCGACCGTCGGCCCGACCTGGTTGGCCAGTCGCAGCACGGTCACGGCCACGTCGGGCCGGCGCCGGTCGAAGGAGCGGGCGTAGTCCTCGACCTCGATGGAGTCCTTGCCGAAGCCGTGCCGGGGCGTCTCGGGCGTCATGCTCTCGGTCCACACGGCCGGGTCGCCGGCCCCTGACCCGTACACCGCGGTCGTGGACTTGAGCACCAGCCGGCGCAGGTCGGGCGCGTGGTAGGCCGCGGCCAGGAGCTGCATGGTGCCGAGCACGTTGCGCTCCTTCATGCTGACCCGGCCGCCGGCCGCTCGGGGCTCGGCCGTCACCCCCAGGTGCACGCAGGTGTCGATCCCGGCCGACTGGACGGTCCTGACCAGGGCCGGGCTGCGCAGGTCGACGGCCAGGTGCTCGACCTTGGCCGGGAACGGCTGCTCGGGCTCCCGGTCGTCGACCGCCACCACGCGCTCGACCTCCGGCTCCTCGGCCAGGGCGGTGACCAGCCGCCGCCCGGTCGTGCGGGCCGCCCCGGTGACCAGCACACGCCGTCCCATCAGGTGCCGCCCGGGGCTCGCAGGAGCTCCACCCGGTCGCCCGCCCCGGCCCCGAGCCGGTCGGCGGCCCGCCCCTGGTTGACGGCCACGGCCAGCGACCCGAAGGAGTCCTCATGCAGGACCAGCTCGCCGGCGGCCACCGACGCGAACGTCTCCCCGACCAGCGCCCGGTGGGCCCGGCCTCCGGCCCGGACCTCGACCTGGTCGCCCACGGCCATCCCGGCCCGCTCCAGGTCCGCTCGCCGCAGCCCGAGGGCGAGGTTGCCGAAGTGGTCGACGGCCATCACGCCGGCCACGGCCTTGCCCGCGTCGACCCGGGCCGCCTCCCGCTCCAGCCGGACCAGCCCGCCGGGGTCCACCACCGGCCCCAGCTCGCCAACGTCGACGCCCGCGGCCAGGTGCGCGGCCGCCGGAGCGAACACGTCTCTGCCGTGGAAGGTCCGCGACACCGGCTCCAGGCGGTAGGCCGGGTTCTCGAGCGCGACCGCCCGGTCCACCCCGCCGAGCGCCGCGGCGGCCCACAGCAGCAGCCCGTTGTCGGGCCCGACCAGCACCTGCCCGCCGGCCTCGACCGCGACCATCCCCCGCCCGGTCCCCACTCCCGGGTCGACCACGGCCAGATGCACGGCCCGGGGAAGAAACGGCACAGCCTGTTCGAGCAGGAACGCCCCCTGCCGCACGTCCTGCGCCGCCACCGCATGGGTGACGTCCAGGACCCGCGCCCCCGGCGCGATCCTGGCCATCACCCCGTGGCACACGCCGACGAAGTGGTCCTCGAGCCCGTAGTCACTCGTGAAGGTGATCCAGTCGTACCCGGCCATGCCAGGCATTGTGGCACCCCCGACAAGCTGTCCACGGGAATGTCGAACAAAGCTTGACTCTGCCCTTTGTTTCTCTAACATGCCCGCCAATGTCAAACAATGCAACGCCTGAGATGACCGGGAGCCGGTTCTGGCTGCGGTTCGGCGATCAAGAGTCGATGACCGTCGAGTTCAAGCAGCAGCTCCAGAGAGCCAGTCGGCTGCAGGAGCCGATGGTGGCGTTCGCCAACTCCCGGGGCGGCACCATCTTCGTCGGTATTAGCGACCGGCGACCCCGCCAGGTTCTTGGTATCGCATGGGGCCAAGAGCTGGTCGAGCAGGTGCAGGAGGCGGCTCGGTCGACGCAGCCGCCGCTCCAGGTGGAGGTCGAACGCTGGCGTGTCGACGACCACGATGTGGCCTCGATCCAGGTCAGAACACTGACGCGGGGTTGGGTCCAGACCAGTGACGGCCGCCTGCTCGTGCGGGCCGGACCCACCAACCGGGCGCTGGTTGGCGACGAGCTGCTGCGCTTTGTGCGCGAACGGGCGGGTGACCCGGTCGAGGACGAACCGGTTCTCGGCGTCGGCCTCGACGATCTACGGCCAGAATTGGTGCGTCAGTTCGTCCGCGCCCGCATGAGGCGAAGGGTCAAGCTCCCAGCCGCAGCGCGAGATCTGGGGCTTCTCACGTCCGACGGCAGCGTGCGCCTGGCGACCCTGCTCATGTTCGGGAGGGAGCCGCAGCACCGGAACCGAAGGTTCGGGATCGTGGTGGCGCGGTTCGAGGGCTCGGCTCACGGCGCCGCGCGCCTGCGCGATCGCCGGGAACTCGTCGGACCGCTGCCGCTGCTGGTCGCTCAGGCCGATCGACAGATCCATGACGAGATGCGCCGCGACGCTGTCGTGCGGGGACTGGTCCGGGAAGAGGTCCCCGAGTATCCGCCGGTTGCACTGCGAGAAGCACTGGTTAACGCCGTCGGCCACCGCGACTATTCGCTACGCGGCGCCGCGGTGGAGGTTCGACTGTACGACGACGCCGTCGAGGTCGAGAGTCCAGGGACCCTGGCTGGATATGTCACCGTCGAGAACCTCCGCGAGGCGCAGTACTCCCGGAACGTACGCATCATGGATGCCCTCCAACGGCTCGGGTTGGTCGAGGAGGCGGGGCAGGGTATCGACCGGATGATCACCGAGATGGAGGATGCGCTCCTGGACCCACCGGAATTCGAGGAGCGATCGGCCTCGTTCGTCGTGCGGCTGCACGGAGGCAGTGTCTTCACCGCCGAGGACCGGCTCTGGGTCTCCCAGTTCGGCCCGCTGGATCTCAATGCGAACGCCAAGGTAGCCCTCGTCTTCGCCCGACGGATGGGAGTCATCACCAACGAGCAGCTTCGGCGCCTCCGGCCGCTGGATCGGGACGCGAGCCGAGAGACGCTGCAAGACCTGGTGGCCCGTGGACTGTTGGAGACATTTGGTCGAGGCCGAGGAACCGGCTATCGGCTGAGTAGCCTGGCCATGGCGGCTCGGACCACGGCGACGCTCGGAGACAAGCTCACGACCGTGCTCAACCATGCCGGCCGGACCGGTGTCGTCGTAAACGCCGATGTCCGAGGTCTCCTCGGCGTCGGTGCACCCGAGGCTCGCACGATTCTCGAGGCCCTCGTCCTGCGTGGCTTGCTCCAGCCCGAGGGCGAGCGGCGTGGACGCCGGTACCTGATGGTCCACAGACCCGAAGACGACCTTTGACCCTCTGCCTCGTCACGACGCCCGGGGGCCTGGGTGCCACCAGAGGGTGCTGGGGCCGGCGTCGGTGAAGCCGAGGCGGCGGTAGAGGGGGTGGCCCTGGGGGCTGCTGGAGAGGACGGCGGGGAGGGCGGGGGCGGTGGCCAGGCAGGCGAGGGTCAGGTGGGTGCCGATGCCGCGGTGGCGGGCCGCTTCGAGGACGGCGACGCCGCCGACGTTGAGGACGGTGCCGTCGGTGGCGGCGATGGCGGTGCCGACAGGGTCGCCGTGGAGGCGGGCCAGGAGGAGGGTCAGCCCGGGGACCCGGAGGCTGGCCTCCGGAGGGTGGATAGTGCCGGGGGACCAGCCGGCGGTGCTGCCGGTGAAGGCCTCGACGCTGGT
>Ga0081538_10004535_pt1 | contig 12790 bp, 12 predicted proteins | sample TabmetS5T2R1_FD_71022 | JGI IMG/M metagenome (GOLD analysis project Ga0081538, IMG submission 71022) | Tabebuia heterophylla rhizosphere microbial communities from the University of Puerto Rico - S5T2R1 | ecosystem: Host-associated > Plants > Roots > Rhizosphere ...
TGCGACGAAACGGGTCGCGGGCCGCTCGTAGAGATCGAGCGGCGTGCCGGCCTGCTCGATCCGTCCCTCGCGCAGCAGCACGATGCGGTCGGCCAGGGTCATGGCCTCGATCTGGTCGTGGGTTACGTAGATCATGGTGGTGCCCAGCTCCTGATGCAGGCGCTTGATCTCGCTGCGCATCTCGTCGCGCAGCTGGGCATCGAGATTGCTCAAGGGCTCGTCGAACAGGAACAGGCGCGCATTGCGCACGATGGCGCGGCCGATGGCGACGCGCTGACGCTGGCCGCCCGACAGCTGGCGCGGCAGCCGATCCAGCAGCTGGGTGATGCCGAGCATGTCGGCGGCGCGCTTCACCCGCGTCTCCACCTCGGCTTGCGGCGTCTTGCGGGCGCGCAGGCCGAAAGCGATGTTCTCGAACACGTTCATGTAGGGGTAGAGCGCGTAGTTCTGGAACACCATGGCGATGTCGCGGTCCCGCGGGCGGACGTAGTTCACCACCTTGCCGGCGATCTCCAGCGTGCCGCCGTCCGGTGTCTCCAGGCCCGCGATGGTGCGCAGCAACGTGGACTTGCCGCAGCCGGACGGGCCGACCAGCACCGTGAACTCGCCGGATGCGACCTCCAGGTCGATGCCGCGCACCGCCTGCACGCCGCCGTAGTGCTTGTGGAGATTGGTGATCTTGAGATCGGCCATATGCCCTACCCTTTGACCGCGCCCATGGAGATGCCGCGCACCAGATAACGTTGCAACGTCGCGACGGTGAAGAACACCGGAATGGTGCCCAGCACCGACATGGCCGCGATCTTGGCCCAGAAATTCGATTGCCCGCCGAAATAGTGCGTCACCTGCACGGTGTAGGTGATGACCTCGGTCCGCGTCAGCACCAGCGCGAACAGGAAGTCGTTCCATGCGAACACGAAGGTGAAGACCGCGGTCGCGAACAGGCCGGAGCGCACCATCGGGAACACCACCTTCCACAGCACTTCCCAGCGCGTGCAGCCGTCGACCAGCGCGCTTTCCTCCAGCTCCAGCGGCAGGTCCTCGATATAGCCGCGCATCATCCAGATCACGTACGGCAGGCTGAAGGCAGTGTAGAGGATGATGAGGCCGTGGAACGAATCGACCCAGCCGAAGAAAACGTAGAGCAGGAAGATCGGGAACACGATCGCGATCGGCGGCATCATGCGCTGGGAGATGATCCAGACCGCGAGATTCTCTCCGCCGGTCTTGAACCGCACCAGGCTGTAGGCGCAGATGGTGCCCAGCACCATGGCGATCACGGTGCTGACACCGGCCAGGATCAGGCTGTTCCACACCGTCTCGGCGTCGCCGTCCTTGAAGAGGACGCGGTAGTTGGCGAACTGGATGCTCTCCGGATACCAGACCGGCGGAAAGGCAAAGATCTCATCCGGGGTCTTGAACGAGATGATGAACAGCCAATAGACCGGGAACACGAAGAAGATGGTGAGCAGGATCGCCGCGGCATAGCGCATGGCGAGCACTGTGCCCGGACGGCGCAGGAACGGCATTTGCGCGCTCATTTCGCCAGCCCCATGCGGCGGATCGCCCAGGTCACCAGCGCGGTCAGCAGCGCGATGATCAGAAATGCCATGGCGGCGGTATAGCTGGTCTCGAACTGCTGGAAGCCCTGGACATAGGCATAGATCGATGCGGTTTCCGTCATGGTGCCGGGGCCGCCCGCCGTCAGCGCATAGATGATGTCGAAGATGCGCGCCAGGTCGAGGCCGCGGATCAGGATGGCGATCGCCATCACCGGCCAAATCGACGGCAGCACGATCTTGAAGAAGGTGCGCCAATAGCCGGCGCCGTCGATCTCCGCCGCTTCAGTCAGCGACTTGTCGACGTTAGACAAGGCCGCGAGCAGGATCAGGAACATGAACGGCGTCCACTGCCAGATCTCGCACAGCAGGATCGCCGGATAGACCAGGTTCGGATTGATGGTCCAGAGCAGCGGCATCGGCTCGCTGGCGAGCCAGCCGATGATCTGGTTGATCGGACCATAGCGGTTGTCGAACAACAGGCGCCAGGTAGCGCCGGCAACGATCGGCGAGATGATGGTGGGGAGCACCAGCAGAGACACGAAAATCTGCCGGCCCGGCAGGCGCTCCAGGAACAGCTGCGCCATGAGCAGGCCGACCACCAGCTCGATGGGTAGGGCAATCACGGTGATGAGCACGGTGTGGAGCAACGATTCCCACAGCCGCGCGTCCTTGAACAGCGCGATGTAGTTCGTCAAACCGGCGAAGGAATAATCCATCTCCAGCATGGTCAGGCTCTGGAAGCTGACCACCAGCGAGTAGATCAGCGGAAACAGCCCGACCAGCAGCAGCAGGAAGATCGCCGGCACGATCAGCCAGTATTTGAAGAAGCGGTCGGGCGCGACGCCGGCGGGCGTGGCAACGCCGCTCGCCCCAACCATCGCTGACGCCGTGCTCTCGCTCATGCCCGAAGTCGTGCCCCTGTCATTCGCGTCATCCCTGCGGCCGCCCCGCTCCGGAGATGACCGAAGCGGGGCGGGTGCGCGAGATGTTAGACGATGGTCCCTGGCCTATTGCGGATAGGCGCCGGACTTTGCTGCCCAACCCTGATACACGGCCTTCTGCTTGTCGACTCCGATCTTCTCCGTGATCGCGTCCCATTCACCGGCAGCGGTGTCCAGGATTGCCTTCGGGTCGTCGCCAGCCCACAGCTTGCTGATGGCCTGGCGCAGGACCTCCTCATACTTGTCGGTCTGCAACAGGGACAGGTCGAGCAGGCCGGTCTTGGCTCCCTCGCCCAGCGCCGCCAGGTAGTCCTTCGCATCCGGCCATTTCGCCATGTATTCGGCGCTGGTGAAATGCGAGTCGCGGAAGGGATCGCGCAGGGCGTAGGGCAACTGCACGCGCTGCAGGCTGATGTCTTCGCTGTTCAGCCACTGGATGAAGAGGTAGGCGGCGTCCTTGTTCTTGCTGGTCGAAGCGACGGAGAGGGCAAAACCAGCCGCCAGCTCCGGATGGCCACCCGGCGGCAAGGCATAGCCGACCTTGCCGGCAATGGTGGATTTCGGCACCCAGCTCAGCACTTCCTGATCGGTGCCATAGCCTGCGGCCCACCGGCCATAGGGCGGCCAGGAGATCGTCATCGCCGAGGTGCCCTGGAGGAACGCAGCCAGGTTCTCGACGAAGCCGAACGTCTCGACTCCCGGCGGCATGAACTTGTTCTCGTTCCGCATTTCGGTGAACACCCGCACGCCGACGTCGCTGTTGATGGTTGCCTTCATGGTGTCGGCGTCGAAGAACTTGCCGCCTTCGTTGCGGAAGCGCTCCTCGAACATGAACATGGCATAGGGCGCTTGGCGGAAGAACGATGCGCCATAGGTCTGCGGCGCCAGCTTGTCGGTCAGGAACTGGCCGACCTCGTCGAACTCCGCCCAGGTCTTCGGCACGGTCAAGTCGCGGCCGGCCTTGGCCTTGAACTCCGCCTGCAGCTTCGGATCGCCGAAGATGTCCTTGCGGTAGTACATCAGGAACACGTCGCCGTCGTCCGGGAAGCCGTAGATCTTGTCGCCGACTTTCATCTGGTTGTCGCGATAGGTCGGTGCGATCTTCTGCAGCTCGTCACGATAGCCGTATTTGTCGACGTACTCATCGAGCGGCTCAAGCGCGCCAGCCTGCGCCAAGTCAGGCATCCACGCCGGGATCACATTGAGCGCGTCATAGGCCCCGGCGCCGGACCGGTAGTCCTGCATGATCTTGGTGAACATCTCTTCGGTGGCGACTTCGACCACCTTCACCTTGATGCCGGTCAGCTCTTCCCACTTGGGTCCGGAGAAGTTGAGCGGATCCAACGCCTGCAAGCCCGCTTCCCAGACGATGGTGATGGTCTGACCCTTGTATTTCTGGGCCTCCTTCACGGCGGTTTCCGCCGCGCTCTGGGCCATTGAGGTCGACGCCCAAGAGATCGCCAAACCGGCGACGGCGCCCACCCATGCCACTTTGTTGATCAGCCTCATGGTCTCTCTCCCGTTTACGGCGATCGCGCGGCGGCGGTCGCCTTGTTATCCCCTTGCCGGCCGCCAGCGGCCCGCTCGGGATTCTTTTTTCAGCCGCCGAAGCGGCTGCGATAGGCGTCGAGCCGCGCCTTGAAGCGCGGCTGGTCCAGGACGACGCGGTTGACGACACCGCGCGGCACTCGGCCATGCTGGATATCGAGCACGGCCTTGACGTCGGCCGCGCCGTTGCCGGCGAAGCACTGGTCAGTCCAGCACAAGGCGTGCGGCGCCAGGATCACATTGTCGAGCGCAAGGATCGGATCGTTCGGATCGGGCGGCTCGGATTCCAGCACGTCCAGGCCGGCGCCGGCGATGCGGCGCTCGGCCAGCACCTTGGTCAGCGCCTTCTGGTCAACGATCGGTCCGCGCGCGGTGTTGATGAGATAGGCGGTCGGCTTCATCAGGGCGAGACGCTCGGCATTCACCAGATGGCGGGTCTCCGCCGTCAGCGGGCAGTTGACGCACAGCACATCGGCACGGCGGAACACCTCTTCCATACTGACCAGCTCGATGCCCAGCTCCGCCGCAACCGCCCTATCGGCGAACGGATCGTGGGCGATGAACTTCATGTCGTAGGGCTTGGCCATACGGAACAGCTCGGCACCGATATTGCCGATGCCGATCGAGCCGAGCGTGCGGCCGACCAGGCCGACGCCCATGTGATCGACGCGCTTGTTGAAGGTCTCGGGACCGCCGCGGGTCAGTTTGTCCTTGATCAGCAGCTTGCCGGTCAGCGCCAGCATGAGCGTGACGATCGACACCGCCACGGGGCGGCGCACACCGTCCGGGGTGATGACCAGCGGGATGCCGGCTTCGGTGCAGGCCGGCACGTCGACATTGTCGTAACCGACGCCGAACCGCGCGACCACCGACAGCCGGCCGTTGGGATGAATGCTCTCGCGCGCAAAACGCGGCATCAGCAGGATCAGTGCATCGAAGTCGGCCAGCTGCTCTGCGCGCACGGGATTGGAAGCGTCGATGTACGCGACCTCGACACCCGGCGCCTTGCGCAACGGTTCCACGTCGAAGTCCGGGAAGGTAGGCGAGCCGTCCGCCTTCTTGAAATCCCCCGACAGTGCGACACGGAACTTGTCAGCCATGGCGTCACCTTTTCTTGCAGCCGGCGCGCAGAGCGGTCACCGCTTCGGTCAAGGCATTCTGCAGCACCCAGACATCGCCGGAATAGCAGATGAAATCGAAACCCCACTTGTAGTAGTCGATGCCGGTCTCGACATTCGGCACCAGCCGGCCGAGCGCCTTCTTGTGCTTGCGGCAGGCCGCGACCACGGTGTCGATGGCGTTGGTGAACTTGGGATTGCCGAACTCGCCGGGGATGCCGAGGGACACCGACAGGTCGAAATGCCCGACCCACAGGCAATCGACGCCGTCGGTCGCCGCGATGGCGTCGGCGTTCTTGACGCCTTCCGCAGTCTCGATCTGGCAGAACAACATGGTCTTCTTGTTCGCTGCCGCCAGCTTCTTCGGCACCGGGCCCGCCGTATAGCCATCGTGCGCCACGCCGAGCGCGACGCCGCGTTTGCCTTCCGGGTGGTATTTCATGCAGTCCAGGATCGCGCGCGCTTCCTTGGCGTTGCCGACCATCGGCAGCATGACGCCTTCGGCACCCATGTCGCAGGCGCGGGCGATGTGGTGATACTCCTTCGAGGGCACGCGCACGATCGGGGCGATGCCGGCGGCCTCGAAATAGCGGATGGCGCCCTTCACGGTCTCGAAGCTGAAGCCCGAATGCTCGAGGTCGAACAGCACGAACTCGCAGCCGGCATTCTTCATGATGTGGCCGATGCCGGGCGTGGCGAATTCCACGATGAAGTGCCCCAGCTTCACCGTCCTGGTACGCGCCATCGCCTTCAAACCCGCCGCCATCCTGTCCTCCCCGCGTTTTCTTGCCGAAGAGCGGCGATCTTCAGGCCGCCGACCCTTCGCAAACCAGATCCAGTTCCGTCACCTTCTTGTCCGCGACCAGCGCAGCGCTTGCCTCATTGAAGGTCGCGAAGTGCCCGGTCTTGAGATGCGCGCCGAAGGCCGCGCGGTCGTCGTAGATCTCGTACAACACGATCCGATCGGCCTCGCTCGGCGATTCCATCACGTCGAAGCGGCGGCAGCCCGGCTCGCCGCGGCAGGAGGCACGGGCGTTGTCGTCGATCAGGCGGCGGAACGCGCCCTTGGCGCCGGGCTTCAGCCGGAAATCCACCATGATGACGAAGCCGTTCATTCCCCGCCCCCCTTCACCCGCCAGTAGAGCTCGGCCACCTGATCGAGGTGCGCGCGGATCACGCGCTCGGCGGCGTCCGGATCGCGCGACGCGATCGCCTCGTAGATCTGCCGGTGGAACTCGTAGGCGACCTCGTTGGCGCCGGGATAGGTCAGTGTGACGTGGCGCTGCTCCACCAGCCATTCGGCGATGGCGGCATGAATCGCCTCGAAGATCGGGTTGCGCGGGATGACGGCGAGGATGTGGTGGAACTCGACGTCGGTCTTCTCGAACTTGGCGAGATCGCCGAGCGACTGGCGGTTGGCCTCCAGCGCATCGCGCAGGTCGCGCAGGTCCTCTTCGGTCGCGTGCTCCGCGGCGTAGCGCGCGAGGCCCATCTCGAAGAACGAGCGCGCCTCCTGGAAATGCCGCACGCCGTCCGGCTCGGCCAGAAGGTAGCGGGCACTGCCGGCCAACGATTCAACCACCACCTTGGGAGTCGGTCGCGTGGCGCGGGCCCGGCCGCCGGAGCGCAGCTCGACCAGCCCCATCTTCTGCAGATGAAACAGCGCCTCGCGCACCGCCGGGCGGCCGACGCCGAATTCGCGCATCAGGTCCCGCTCGGACGGCAGCTGGTCGCCGGGCGCCACAGCCTGGTCCCGGATGCGCTGCTCCAGGTGCTGGGCGATGTCTTCATAGAGCTTGCGGCGGCGAATGACGGTCATCAGTCAGCATGCCCGTAGACTGGTATACCTGTCATACCAGTTTCGACCAAAACGCTAATTCGATTGCGAATTGGAGTCAATTCAGGAAATTTTATTGCACCGCAGCAGAAGCGAATCCGACACGCCCCTGTCGAATGCGCGCCGAGAAGTCCGGCGCCTGGTCGGCCGCGCGGGCGGCTTCGTTGATGTGCGCCTGCTGCCTCAGGGCCGGAAACGGCAGGTTGCCGCTGACAAAGCGGCCGTACTCATACGCGAACTCATCGCTCTTGCCGTTGAGCACGAGCCGCCAATCCCACGGGGCGAACCCGTCGCCCGCCGCCACCTTGGTGTGGATGCGGATGTTGGTGGTGCAGTTGCTGGTCAGCGCGTTGTAGAAGACCGGCTTCTCGTGCATCTCGTTCGCGCTGCGCAGGTAGTCGAGGAAGATGGCGCGCGCCGCGTCGGCCGTGGCGACCGTGCGATAGAGATAGACCTCCTCGCCCGTGCGGTAGTTGGTGCGCAAGCGGATCAGGTCGCGCTCGTCGGCGACGATGTAGACGAGCTCGTACTGCCGGAAGAAGCCTTTGAAGGCGGAATACTCCTCGCCCACTTCCTTCCGCGTCTCGATCGAAAAGGCGATGTGCTCATCCTCGCCGAACTGGAAGCTGACGATCGGGTGGGCGATCCAGGGCGAGCCCCAAAAGGTGAGAAAGATGTCCGCGCCGCGGATCTGCGACAGGTCGAAGGTGCGGTCCTCCCAATGCGGCGTGTAGTCGAACTCCGCGCGGTAGTCGAAGTTGCGCACGTTGTGGATGGTGACGCGATCGCCGTCGATCTCCGCCCACGGCGTCTCTGCCACGTCCTGTTGCCAGGGGCGGTCGTTCGATGGGCTGATGGTGAGCCACCAGGCCAGCACCGCGGCAACTCCCACGACGCAGGCCAGAAGCTTCCGCCCGACACCGCGCACGAAGACGATGGCAGCAAGGATCGCGACGCCGAACGCAATCGCGACCGGCACCCGCAGCGCCGGCACTGGCAGATCGATCGCCAACGCGGCGGCGGCCCATGCAACGAGACAAAGGACAACCAGCCAAGCCAAGCCAAGACCAGCCCAGCGTACGCATCGCCCGAAGATCGAGCGGTGCCGCCCTGCCGGCTCCTGCAGGGTAGCCGTCATGATGCACTATCGCTGAGCGATGTCAGTTTGCGGGGCGGCATGTTGAACTCGCGGATCACTGCCGCCTGATTGCTCGTGGAGGGCACGTAGTCGAGCGAAACGGCCAGAACGGCCCAGCGCGGCGATAAAGCCTGCATGGCAACCCCTTCAGAGGCGCCGCCCTGCGCCTCGTTCCCCCGCTCCGGAAGGTTCGCGTATTCGCACGCTAATTGCAAGCCGATGCGGCTAGATGATCCCCGCTTCCAGGCTGGCCGCCATCAAGGCGCCCAGCTCCTCGCATTGCGCCGCGAAGCTCTCCTGCCAGTCGCCGCGCAGGATCAGAGGCGGCTGCACTGCCCGCCATCGCAGCCCGGTCACGATGGTCTCGACGCCGCGCCGCGTTCCGGTGCCGTCATGGCGGCCGCGGATGTAGAGGGCATAGGGCTTGCCTTCCGTCCGATCGAGGCAGCCGTAGTAGCTACGGTCGAAGAAGTCCTTCAGCGCGCCGCTCATGTAGCCGAGATTCTCGGTGGTGCCGAGGATGACGGCATCCGACCACAGCACGGATTCGGCGCTCGCCTCGAACGGCGTCAGCGCGCGCACCTCGACCTCCGCGATCTCCGGCCTGGTGGCGCCCGCCACCACCGCATCGCGCAGGCGCAGCGTGTTGGGCGACGGCACGTGGGCCACGATCAGCAGGCGCTTTCCCATGACGGCGAGACTGTCCCTCCTTGCTGGCCGGCCGCACTATCCGCCCGCGTCTTGGCCCAAATCAAGGGGCCGGCGGGCGGGGGAACCAAGCCAATGGCAGGGGCGTTGATCGTTGGACCGGCCAGACGGCCGGGTTCCTATGGGCATGCGCGTCGATGTCGAACGGAACCCATGGCGCACAGGTGAAAAGAGCGGGCAAGATCCCCGAGCCCTCCGCGGCGCCGGCGAGCATCACGCCCGAAGCCGAAGAGGCGGTGGAGCAGCTTGGCCGCACCATCAACGTGCAGACCGTCTTTCTCGGCATCATCGCGGGCGTGCTGGTGCTCTACACCCTGTATTTCTCCAGCACGGTGGCGATCCCGCTGGTGCTGGCGTGCATGTTCAACCTAGTGTTGACGCCGGTGGTGCTTGCCCTGGAGCGCATCAATATTCCAGCCCCGATCGGTGCGGGCCTGGTGGTCCTCGTCGTCCTGCTCGTGGTCGGGCTGGGCGCGTTGACGCTTGCTCAGCCGGCGGCTGATTGGTTGCGTCGGCTGCCTTATGTCATCGATCAATTGGCCGATCGTCTGGACTTTGTGCGAATCCCTGCAGAGCACCTCAAAGAGGCCGAGGAAGCCTTGACCAATCTCGGTGCCGCGGCTCCAGGCGATACGACCCAAGTGGTGGTCATGCCGCGCACCACCACCTTGCGTGAGCTGCTGTTGAACGAGACCACGCGCTTCACGATCGGCGCTGTCACGACCCTCGCCTTGCTCTATTTCATGCTGGCGATGGGCGACAAGTTCCTGCGCCGCCTGGTTGCGGCGCTGCCCGACTTCCGCACCAAGAAGCAGGCGGTGGAAATCGCGCACCAGCTGCAGAGCGACATGTCGCACTATCTGTTGACCGTGAGCGCCATCAACGTGGTGTTCGGCGCAATCGTTGCCGCCGCCATGTTCGCGGCCGGCATGCCCAATCCCCTGTTGTGGGGAGTCATGGCGGGCATCCTGAACTACGTCCCGTTCCTTGGGCACACCGTGTCCGCGATTGTCATAGCCGTCGTGGCGCTGCTGAGCTTCCCGGAGTTCGGCACTGCCCTCATCCCGCCGGGCCTCTTCATCATCATCGCCGCGCTCGAGGGCAACGTCATCACCCCGATGATCCTGGCGCGGCGCCTGACACTCAATCCGGTTGCGGTGATCGCGGCGCTGCTCATCTGGGGCTGGATGTGGGGCATCATCGGCATGCTGCTGGCCGTGCCGCTCCTGGTCGTGGTCAAGATCGCCTGCGACAAGATCGAGCCGCTGCACCCGGTCGGGGAGTTCCTTGGCGGGTGAACCTCCCGCGGCGATATCTGCCAAAGCCAGCAATACCAATTGCAATATTGGTCGAATTCTTCGCTCCCCCAAAGGTCGAATATAACCCTTTGCGGTTTTCTCATCGGACGTTCTGTGTATTAATCTTAGAAAAAGCGACGAGTGAACCCGCAATAGACGGGAAACAAACTCAAATACAAGCGGAGGAAAGTCATGACGGGTAGCAATCAACCCAAATCGCGGCGCACCTTCCTGAGAGCTGGCAGCGTCGCCGCTGTTGGTGCAGCGGCTTCAGTCATCGCGGCTCCAAGAGTCGTTGCGCAGAGTCCCCTCGTCATCAAGATGCAGTCCTCGTGGCCGGCATCGGATGCGTTCCAGGAGATGGCGGGGCAGTACGCCAAAGTGGTGGAAGCGACTTCGGGCGGACGGCTGAAAATCGATCTGTTGCCGGCGGGCGCCGTGGTCGGCGCATTCCAGGTCATCGACGCGGTCAATGACGGCGTGATCGACGCCGCCCACACCGTGCCGGTCTATTGGTACGGCAAGCACAAGGGCGCCTCGTTCTTCGGAACCGGCCCAGTCTTTGGCGGCAGCGCCACCACCATGCTGGCATGGTTCCATTCCGGCGGCGGCAAGGAATTCTATCGCGAGCTCACGCAGGACATCCTCAAGCTCAACATGGTGGGCTTCATGGGTTTCCCCATGCCCTCGCAGCCCCTGGGCTGGTTCAAGAATCCCGTAACTGCCGCAGATCAGCTCAAGGGCCTCAAGTACCGCACCGTCGGATTGGCCGCCGATCTGTTCCAGCAGATGGGGTTGAGCGTCGCGCAGCTTCCCGGCGGCGAAATCGTGCCGGCGATGGAACGCGGCGTCATCGACGCGTTCGAGTTCAACAATCCGACGTCCGACATGAGGTTCGGCGCCCAGGACGTCGCCAAGAACTACTCGCTCGGCTCCTATCACCAGGCGAGCGAATGTTTCGAGTTCCAGTTCAACAAGGACTTCTTCGAGGACCTGGAGCCCGATCTCCAGGCGATCCTGGAGCATGGCGTCAACGCGGCCAGCAGCGTCAATACCTACTGGGCCTTGAAGCAGTATTCCGACGACCTGGCCAAGCTCCAGTCCGAGCATGGCGTGAAGGTCCTGCGCACCTCCAAGGAGATCCTGGAGGTTCAGCTCGCCGCCTGGGACAAGCTGATCGAACAGCTCAACCAGGACGACTTCATGAAGCGCGTCATGGAGAGCCAGAAGCAGTTCGTGGAAAAGGTCGTGTTCTATGAACTGATGAATGCGCCCGACTACGTGCTTGCCTATAACCACTACTATCCAGGCAAGCTTGCGCTATAATACGGCGCACTAGCGGGGTCCGGCCCGGCGGGGGGCGGTGGCGCCACGCCGGGCCGTATGCATTCGGCGTCAGGGTTACAGCAGACATGGACCGATACATCGAGTTCGCCGACCGGCTCTCCGCTTGGTTCGGCAAGGCGTTCGCCTGGGCCATCATGGTGATGACGATCGGCGTCGGCTACGAAGTCGTCGTGCGCCGGCTGCTCGGTGCGCCCACATCCTGGGCGTTCGATGTGTCGTACATCATGTATGGCACTCTCTTCATGATGGGCGGCGCCTACACGCTGTCGCGCAACGGCCATGTCCGCGGCGACTTCATCTACCGGCTGTGGAAGCCGCGAACCCAGGCGATGGTCGAGTTCGTCCTCTATTTCATCTTCTTCTTTCCGGGGGTCATAGCCCTCATGGTCATCGGCTGGAAGTATGCGGCCCGCTCCTGGAGCTATGGAGAGGTCAGCGTGAACAGCCCGGCGGGGATACCGATCTATCAGCTCAAGTCGGTCATCGCGGCCGCCGGCATCCTGCTCTTCATCCAAGGGATCGCCCAGGTCATGCGATGCATCAAGTGCATGCGCGAGGGCTACTGGACCTTTGCGCCGGACGACATCGAGGAGACCGAGGTCAAGCTGATGCGGGGCGAGACGGCCGAGGTCCTGGAGGAAGCGGCCGCCGAGGGCATCGACGTTTCCGGGCCGGGTCGCGATGGGGAGACGCGGCGATGACCGATCCGCAAATCGCCCTGTTCATGCTGGGCGCCTTCATCTTCATCATCATGCTCGGCTTCCCGATCGCCTTCACGCTAATGGCGATGGGCGTTGGGTTCGGCTACTACGCCTACTTCGATGCCGACCGCATGTGGCGCACCTACAATCGCGCGGTAGAGAACGGTGCCGACAGCTGGACGCTGACCGAGACGTGGATCGGGGGATTCTTCAATAACCGGATCTTCGATCTTTTCATCAACCAGACATTTTCGGTCATGGCGAATGACGTGCTCACGGCCGTGCCGTTGTTCCTGTTCATGGGCTACATCGTCGAGCGCGCCAACATCGTCAGCCGGCTGTTCGCGACACTGAGCATCGCCGCGCGGCATGTTCCGGGATCCATGGGCGTGGCCGCGCTGATCACCTGCACGCTGTTCGCAACTTCCACCGGCATCGTGGGCGCGGTGGTGACGCTGATGGGCTTGCTGGCGTTCCCCGCCATGCTCAAGGCGCGCTACGATACCGGCTTCGCCAGCGGCATCATCTGCGCGGGCGGCACGCTGGGCATTCTCATTCCGCCCTCCATCATGCTCATCGTCTATGCTGCGAC
>Ga0081538_10004536_pt1 | contig 12789 bp, 12 predicted proteins | sample TabmetS5T2R1_FD_71022 | JGI IMG/M metagenome (GOLD analysis project Ga0081538, IMG submission 71022) | Tabebuia heterophylla rhizosphere microbial communities from the University of Puerto Rico - S5T2R1 | ecosystem: Host-associated > Plants > Roots > Rhizosphere ...
GGGGGCGGGTGCCGGCCCCGGCGCCGGCGATCGTCCATCCCCAGCCGCTCCCGGCCGAGGTGGTGGACGCCGCCGGCGCCGGCGTGACGGTCGACGGGCGGAGCCTGCTCAGCGCGCCGCCGAGCAGGCTCCGGGTCGAGGGCGGCGACTGGTCGGCGATCGCCGCCTGGGCCGGCCCCTGGCCGGTCGACGAGCGCTGGTGGGACCCGGCCGCGCACCGCCGCCTGGCCCGCCTCCAGATCACCACCGGCGAGGGGGCCGCGCACCTGCTGAAGCTGACCGGCGGGCGGTGGTGGGTCGAGGCCACCTACGACTGAGCCAGCGGCGCCCTTGGCGTCCGTGCCGGGGGGACGCATACTGCGGCCCGCGAGGCCACTTCGCGACCCCGGCTCAAGGGAGGATCAGTTGTCGTACGGACTGGACGCGGCGGCATTCCGGGACGGGTTCGAGGGAGCGGTCCTCACCGCGGGCGACGCCGGGTACGAGGAGGCCCGGAGGATCTGGAACGGCGTGATCGACCGGCGCCCCGCCGTGATCGCCCGCTGCCGCGGCACCGCCGACGTGGCCGCGGCCGTGGGGTTCGCCCGCGAGAACGACCTGACCGTCGCCGTCCGCGGTGGCGGGCACAACGTCGCCGGGATGGCCACGGTCGACGGCGGGCTGGTGGTCGACCTGTCGGCGCTCGACGCCGTCCGCGTCGATCCCGCGCGCCGCACCGTGCGGGTCGGCGGCGGTGCCATGCTGGGCGGCCTCGATGCCGCCACGCAGGCCCACGGCCTGGCCGTGCCGGTCGGGGTCGTCTCCGAGACCGGGATCGGGGGGCTGTCCCTCTCGGGCGGGATCGGCTGGCTCCGCCGCAAGCACGGTCTGACCTGCGACAACCTCCTGGCCGCCGAGATCGTCACCGCCGACGGCGAGGTGCTGGTCGCCGACGCCGGCCAGCACGCCGACCTGCTGTGGGCGCTGCAGGGCGGCGGCGGGAACTTCGGCGTCGTCACCTCGTTCGAGTTCGCCTGCCATCCGCTGGGGCCGGAGGTCGCGGTCGCGTTCGTCCTGTACCCGGGTGAGCGGGCGCTGGAGGTCCTCCGCAAGGTCGACCGGTACCTGGCGGAGGCGCCGGACGAGGTCGCGCCGCTGGCCTTCTTCGGGCGCGTCCCGGCGGCGGAACCGTTCCCTGCCGAGGCGCACGGCACGCCGTACCTGGCCGTGCTGGCCCCCTACGCCGGCGACGCCGAGGAGGGCGAGCGGGCCCTGCGGCCGCTGCGCGAGCTCGGCACCCCGATCATCGACCTGAGCGACCGGATGCCGTACGCGGACGCGCAGCGGCTGCTGGACGAGGACTACCCGAGCGGCCGGCGCTACTACTGGAAGTCGATCGAGTTGGCCGAGCTGTCCGACGACGCGATCGGGCAGCTGATGACCTCCGCCGGGCAGATGCGCTCGGAGCTGTCCACCATCGACGTCTGGTTCCAGGGCGGGGCGATGGGTCGGGTGGCGCCGGAGGCGACCGCCTACGGCGACCGCAGCGCCCCGATCCTGATCGGCGTGGAGGCCAACTGGGAGGATGCCGCCACCGACGAGGAGAACATCGCCTGGGCCAGACGGTGCGTGGACGACCTCCGCCCCTTCTCCGAGGGAGGCGTCTACCTGAACTTCCCCGGGTTCATGGAGGAGCGCGAGGAGATGCTCCGGGGCGCCTTCGGCGCCAACTACGACCGGCTCGTCGAGGTGAAGACCCGCTACGACCCCGCCAACGTCTTCCGCGTCAACCAGAACATCCCGGCCGCCACCGCGTAGGCTGTGGACGGCCGCTTGCCCGCGTCCGCGCCCGAACGTAGAACCACCCCGACGACCGCGTCGGACGACGGGAGGAACGACATGGCAGGCATGGGCATCCGGGTCACCCCCGAGCAGCTCCAGCAGGTCTCGGCCCGGCTCGACGCCGGCGCGGCCGGCATCGAGGGGACGCTGCGCGAGCTGGCCGCCAATGTGGCGCCGCTCGGGTCGGACTGGGCCGGCGTCGCCCAGACCCGCTTCCTCGACCTGTGGGCCGAGTGGCAGCGCAGCGGCGCCGCCCTCCACCAGGCGCTGACCGGCATCGCCCGGCTCACCGCCACCGCCGCCGCCAGCTACGAGTCGGCCGAGCAGGGCATCGCCTCCAGCTTCGGCCGGGGCCGCGCCTGACCCCGGCCGCGTGACCAGCCCGACGCCCCCCTGGCCGGTGCGCCGGCCGGTGATGTACCAGACCTGGAGCTGGCTCACGTTCCTGCACTGGTCGTACGCGCCCGCCGCCGTGCAGCGGCTGCTGCCGGGCGGCCTGGAGGTCCACGCCTTCGGGGAGCGGGCGTGGGTCGGCGTGACGCCGTTCCTGCTGGAGGACCTGCGCACCCCGGTCGCGCCGGCGCCGCCGTGGTTCAGCAGCTTCCCCGAGACCAACGTGCGCACCTACGTGCACGGCCCGGACGGGCGCGAGGGCCTGTGGTTCTTCTCGCTGGACGCCGCCCGGCTGGAGCCGGTGCTGGTGGCCCGGTCGACCTACGCGCTGCCCTACATGTGGTCGTCGATGACGGTGGAGCGCGACGGCGCGGTCATCCGCTACCGCAGCCGCCGGCGCTGGCCGGGCCCGACCCCGGCCGTCGCGGCCGTCACCATCGAGGTCGGCGACCCGCTGGCCCCCGAGGAGCTGGGCGAGCTCGACCACTACCTGACCGCCCGCTGGCAGCTCTACACCACGCTCGGCCCGGTGCTGGCCCGCTCCACCGTCGAGCACGAGCCGTGGCCGCTGCACCGGGCGGCCGTGCGCGAGCTGGACACCAACCTGGTCGCCGCCGCCGGCCTGCCGGCCCCCCATGGGGAGCCGGTCGTCCACTGGTCGCCGGGGGTGCGGACCAGGATCAGCGCCCTGCGCCCGCTGGGACTGGGCCCGTCGGCCTGAAGCGGCTACTGCGTGTCGTGCGGGACCCGGTTGAGCAGCACGACCAGCGCGGTCACGAGCGCGGCCGCCACCACCATGGTCAGCAGGCCGGTGAGCACCACGGTGACGCCGGTGGGCACGACCCACCCCCTCTCCTCGCCGTCATCGGGCCTTCGCCCTGCTCTGCTCCCCCTCCTCCAGGGCCTTCAGCCGCTGCTCGATCCGGTCAAGCGACTTCTGCATCTGCTCGTCGCTGTCCTTGGACTCGGCGCTGCCCCGGTGGATGAACATGGCGGACAGCACCACGAAGCAGAAGAGCTGGAGGAACTCCGACTGCCAGTTCTCCAGCGTGCTCTGCCAGAACTGCCAGAGGAACGCGCCGACCTGGAGCGGCTGGTTGTGGTCGGTCTGCTCGTGCGCCCAGGTGAACCACTGGGTGATGAGCTGGCCGACCCAGCTCACCACGAACAGCAGACCGAGGACGATGCTCAGGTTGTAGCCCTTCCCCACGTCCGAGACGAGGCGTCTGCACGACAAATTGACGAATGAACGTTGCGGACGGAATTCAGCGATATTGGTCGCTGCGCGTTGCTCGGGAATTGGGCGTCATCTTTGCCAGCACCCGAACGTGTGTTCGATCATGGGAAAATGGGGTGGCAAAATCCTCCGGTCCGCTGGTCCGAGCTGGAGCGCAGGCTGTCGGACCGCCCGGTCCCGGCGGAGCCGCCACCCGGCGCGAACGGCGGCGACGCCCCGGCCTGGTCGGCGAGGCGGCCGCCCTACCAGCCGCCGCCCGGCGGCGGCCGCCGCCCGCCGGCGAGGCTGGCCGTCGCCTACGCCGAGCTCCACTGCCACTCCAACGCCAGCTTCCTCGACGGCGGCTCCCACCCCGAGGAGCTGGCCGAGGAGGCGACCCGCCTGGGCCTTGCGGCCCTCGCCCTCACCGACCACGACGGCATGTACGGCGTGGTCCGCTTCGCCGAGGCGGCCAGGGCGCTGGGCATGCCCACGGTCTTCGGCGCCGAGCTGACCCTCCACCGGGCCCATCCGGGGCGGCCCCGGCAGTCCCGCACCGGCACCCCCGACCCTCCCGGCGACCACCTGGTCGTGCTGGCCCGCGACCCGGCCGGCTACGCCCGGCTGTGCCGGGCGATCTCCGAGGCGCAGATGGCCGGCTCCAAGGGCGCCCCACGCGGCGACCTCGGCCGGCTGGCGGCCCTCCACGGCGGCCACTGGCTGGTCCTGACCGGCTGCCGCAAGGGGGCGGTGCCGCGGGCGCTGCACGAGCGGGGGCCGGCGGCGGCAGCCCGCGAGCTGGACCTGCTGGTCCAGGCGTTCGGCCGCGACAACGTCCACGTGGAGATCTGGGACCACGGCGACCCGCTGGACTCGGCCCGCAACGACGCCCTGGTCCGGCTGGCCGACCGGGCCCGGGTCGAGGTGGTGGCCACCAACAACGTCCACTACGCCACCCCGGCCCGCCGCCGGCTGGCGACCGCGCTGGCCGCGGTGCGCGCCCGCTCCTCCCTCGCCGAGCTGGACGGCTGGCTGCCCGCCGGCGCCGGCGCCCACCTCAGAGCCGGGTTCGAGCAGGCCGCCCGGCTGGCCCGCTACCCGGGCGCCGTCGAGCGGGCGGCCGACGCCGGCCGGGCCCTCGCCTTCGACCTGAAGCTGGTCGCCCCGCGCCTGCCCGACTTCCCGGTCCCGCCCGGCCACACCGAGATGAGCTGGCTGCGCGAGCTGGCCGAGCAGGGCGCGACCCGCCGCTACGGGCCGCGGGACGCCGAGCGGACGCGCGGCGCCTGGCGGCAGATCGACCACGAGCTGGCGACCATCGAGCGGCTCGGCTTCCCCGGCTACTTCCTGGTCGTCTGGGACATCGTCGAGTTCTGCCGCCGGGCCGGCATCTACTGCCAGGGCAGGGGCTCGGCGGCCAACTCGGCGGTCTGCTACGCGCTCGGCATCACCAAGGCCGACGCCGTCTCGCTCGGCCTGCTGTTCGAGCGCTTCCTGTCGCCGGAGCGCGACGGCCCGCCCGACATCGACCTGGACATCGAGGCCGGCCGGCGGGAGGAGGCCATCCAGTACGTCTACGACCGCTACGGCAGGGACCGGGCCGCCCAGGTCGCCAACGTGATCACCTACCGGCCGCGCTCGGCCGTGCGCGACATGGGGCGGGCGCTGGGCTACGCGCCCGGCCAGCTCGACGCCTGGTCCAAGCAGGTCGACGCCTGGGGGCCGCTGGAGGCCACCGCCGACCACGACATCCCGGCCCAGGTCATGGAGCTGGCCGGCGAGGTCCTCAGCTTCCCGCGCCACCTCGGCATCCACTCCGGCGGCATGGTCATCTGCGACCGCCCGGTGGTCGAGGTCTGCCCGGTCGAGTGGGCGACCATGCGGGACCGCAGCGTCCTCCAGTGGGACAAGGACGACTGCGCCGCGGTCGGCCTGGTCAAGTTCGACCTGCTCGGCCTCGGCATGCTCTCGGCCCTGCACGGCGCCGTGGACCTGGTCCGCGCCCACCACGGGGTCGAGGTCGACCTGGCCGCGCTGCCCCAGGAGCCGGCCGTCTACGACATGCTCTGCCGGGCCGACTCGGTCGGGGTGTTCCAGGTCGAGAGCCGCGCCCAGATGGCCACCCTGCCGCGCCTGCGGCCGCGCGAGTTCTACGACCTGGTGGTCGAGGTGGCCCTGATCCGGCCCGGGCCGATCCAGGGCGGCTCGGTCCATCCCTACATCCGCCGCCGCAACGGCCAGGAGCCAGTCAGCTACCTGCACCCGCTGCTGGAGCGGTCGCTGGCCAAGACCCTCGGGGTGCCGCTGTTCCAGGAGCAGCTCATGCAGATGGCGGTCGACGTGGCCGGGTTCACCGCCGCCGAGGCCGACCAGCTCCGCCAGGCCATGGGCGCCAAGCGCTCCAGCGAGCGCATGGAGCGCCTCAGGGGCCGCCTGTACCTCGGCATGGCCGAGCGCGGGATCACCGGCGAGGTCGCCGACCGGATCTACGAGAAGCTGGCCGCCTTCGCCAACTTCGGCTTCCCCGAGAGCCACTCGGTGTCGTTCGCCTACCTCGTCTACGCCAGCGCCTGGCTGAAGCTCCACTACCCGGCCGCGTCCCTGGCCGCCCTGCTGAACGCCCAGCCGATGGGCTTCTGGTCGCCGCACACGCTGGTCGCCGACGCCCGCCGCCACGGCGTGGTCGTGCGCGGCCCCGACGTCAACCGCTCCGCCGCCACGGCCACGCTGGAAGGGGACGGGGCGGTGCGGCTCGGCCTGGCCTACGTCCGCAACCTCGGCGAGGACCTGGCCGAGCGGGTCGCGGCCGGCCGGCCCTACGCCTCCATGACCGACCTGGTCCGGCGCACCGGCGCCGGCGAGGCCCAGGTCGAGGCCCTCGCCACCGCCGGCGCGTTCGGCTCCCTCGGCCTGGAGCGCCGGGCGGCGCTGTGGGCGGCCGGGGCGGCGGCCCAGGCGCGGGCCGACCGCCTGCCCGGGGTGGCGGTCGGGGTCGAGGCGCCGCCGCTGCCCGGGATGAGCCCGGTGGAGCTGGGCGCCGCCGACCTGTGGGCGACCGGCCTGTCGGCCGACAGCCACCCGGTGCAGTTCGCCCGCGGGCACCTCGACGCGCTCGGCGCGGTCCCCGCCGACGGCCTGGCCGCGGTCGCGCCGGGCACCAGGGTGCTGGTCGGCGGGGTGGTGACCCACCGCCAGCGGCCGGCCACCGCCGCCGGGACCACCTTCCTGAACCTCGAGGACGAGACCGGCCTGATCAACGTGATCTGCTCCAAGGGCGTCTGGGCCCGCTACCGCCGGGTCGGCAGGGCCGCCACCGCCCTGCTGGTCCGCGGCCGGCTGGAGTCCGCCGAGGGCGTGGTCAACGTGATCGCCGACCAGCTCCGGCCGCTGCCGCTGGCGGCGCCGACCCGGTCGCGCGACTGGGTGTGAGGGCAGCAAGGCGGGCACGCTGCGTGGCGGCCCCTTGACAGGAGCGTTCGCACCATTTAGGAAGCCCTGGGGGCCGACGACCTGACCGGAACCCGAAGGAGCAGCCTGGGTGGAGCGGCGGCAGTCCTCGAACCGGCGGTGGGACGAGGAGGTTTGCGAACGTCTGGCGGCCGGCGACGAGGCCGCGCTGGGGGAGCTGTACGACGAGCTCGCGCCGCTGGTGTACGGGCTGGCCGCGCGGGTCACCCGCGACTGGGCGGCCGCCGAGGACATCACCCAGGAGGTGTTCGTGCGCGTGTGGGAGGACCCGCAGGCGTTCGACCCCGGGCGGGGGACGTGGCGAGGCTGGCTCGGCACCATGACCCACCGCCGCGCCGTCGACTGGGTGCGGCGCGGCGAGGTGCGCCGGCGCCGCACCGCCGACGCGGCGCCGCCGGTGGCCGCGCCGGACCCCGAGGAGACGGCGGTCGCGGGCTCGGTGGCCAAGTCGGTCCAGGCGGCCGTGGACGACCTGCCCGCGGCGCAACGCGAGGCCATCCGCCTGGCATACTTTGACGGGCAGACGTACCGGCAGGTCGCCGAGACCCTCGGCATCCCGGAGGGGACGGCCAAGTCCCGGCTGTGGCTGGGGCTGCGCCGGCTCGCCGCCCGCCTGGAGGCTGAAGGGATCGAGGCATGAGCGACGGCCACACCGCGGTCACCGAGCTGCTCGGCGCCTGGGCGCTGGACGCCTGCTCGGAGGAGGAGACCGCCACCGTCGAGGACCACCTGGCCGGCTGCGCGGCCTGCGCCGCCGAGGCCGCCCGCCTGGGGCGGGTGACCGCCGGGCTGGCCACCACGGTGGCCGTGCCACCACCCATGCGGCTGCGCGGCGCCGTGCTGGCCGCGGCCGTGGCCCGCCGGCCCGCCGGCGAGGAGGCCAGCCGCGGGTACGCCACCTGGGTGGAGCGCTTCGACACGCTGCTCGGGAGCCTGACCCCGGCGCAGTGGCGGAAGCGGGTGGTCCACGACCTGACCGTGCAGGACCTCGTCGCCCACCTGATCGCCACCGACGAGCTGCTGGCGGCCCAGCTCGGCGCCGCGGACGCCGGGACGCCCGAGGACCCCGCCGAGCTCGACGGCACGCTGCCGGCGCGCCGCAGCGCCGCGGCCATCGGCGAGCACCGCGGCCGCCCGCCCGAGCGCACCAGGGCGGCGTGGCGGGCCCAGGCGGACCGCCTGCTGCGCCACGCCGGCCGGCCGGGCTCCCTCGACCGGCAGGTGCGCCTGGCCGACCCGCGGCTGCCCCGCCAGCCGCTGCGGACCGCCCTGGTCCAGCGCCTGTTCGAGACCTGGATCCACACCGACGACATCCGCGCGCTGCTGGGCAGCCCGCCCGACCCGCCCGGCGAGCGGCAGGTCGCCATGATCGTGGCGTTCGGCGTGCGCCTGCTGCCCGCCGCCCTGCGGCTGGCCGGCGCCGACCGCCCGCCCCGCAGCGCCCGCCTGGTCCTGGTCGGTCCCGCCGGCGGCGACTGGACGGTCTCGCCGGCCGGCCAGCAGGCCGGGGCGGGGGCTGCCCCGGACGCCACCATCACCATGGACGCCGTCGAGTTCTGCTACCTGCTCGGCAACCGGCGCGACCCGGACTCGGTCCCGCACCGGGTCGAGGGCGACCCGGCCGTCGCCGCCGCCGTGCTGCGCGCCGTGACCACGCTGGGCTGCGACTGAGCTAGCGCAGCCCCGCCTCGTCCAGCAGCAGCTCGACCACGCGGTCGGGGTCGGCGACGCCGCCGGGCAGCCCTCGCGACCGGAACCAGGTGCAGACGTTGTCCACGTCCCGCCGCAGGAACGCGAGGCCCTGCGGGTTGGCCACGACGTCGACGAGCTGCGGCAGGTCGATCATGACCAGCTCGCCGCCGTGGACCAGCAGGTTGTAGGCGGACAGGTCGCCGTGGGTGTAGCCGCCGCGGGCCAGGATCGCCATGGCGTCGACCAGCTGCCGCCACAGCCCGGCCAGCTCGCGCCGGTCGGGGCGGAGCTGGTGAAGGCGCGGCGCCGCCGTGCCGTCGGCGTCGCCGACGAACTCCATCAGCAGCTCGGTGCCGATCCGCTGGACGGGGTAGGGGACCGGCGCCCCGGCCGCCCACAGCCCACGCAGGGCGGCGAACTCGGCCACCGCCCACTGCTGGGCGATGAGGTTGCGGCCGAAGCCGGTGCGGTGCTGGAGCGCCCGCATCTCGCGGGACGCCTTGACCCGCCGCCCTTCCAGGTAGCCGGCGTCGCGGTGGAACAGCCGGTGGTCGGCGCCGCGGTAGCGCTTGGCCGCCAGCAGGCAGGCCCGGCCGGTGGCCGGCAGGGCGCGTTCGAGCAGGAAGACGTCGGCCTCCTTGCCGGCCTTGAGGATGCCGAGCTCGGCGTCGACCGCGTCGAGCTCGGTCACCAGCCAGCCCGGGTACGGCCGCGGGCCGCGTTCGTCCGCGTCGTCCCAGCTGGACCAGCGGCCGCCTTCGGCGGGGCCGTCGTCGAGGGCGGCCGCCTCGCGCTGCTCGGCGAGCCGGTCGCGCGCCTGCTCGGTGAGCCGGGCCGTCCTGCGGCCGCGGCGCATCCGCTCACGGTCCGGCGCGTCCAGGTCGTCCAGGTCGTCCAGGGCTTCGAGGTCGCGCTCGCGCACGGGTGCTCCTTCGGGGGTCGCATCCCCCGGGGGCCGTGCGCGCTCGCGTCAGCGGCCGGGGAGATGCTCGGGAGGGCGGTGGCACGCCAGCTCCCTGACGGCGGTCGTGGCCATTCCGCACCTCCTCCAGACTCCCCGGCCGGCGATGCCGGTCGACGGCAACATCACCGGCATGCTGACGGCCCGCGCCAACCCGGCACAAGCGATTTTCACGCGCTCACGGGTCCGGCAGCTCGTCCTCGGCGACCAGCAGCGGGACGCCCCGACCCCGTCCCACCGCCACCGGCCGGAAATGGCGGTAGTCCCACGTCCACGCCCATGCCCTCCGCGCCACGGCCATGGAGATCGTCACCGCGTCGGGCAGGTCCAGCCCGAGGTCCTGGTAGCGCTCGAGGAGCGCCACGGCCTGGGCGAGCTCGGCGCCGGTCGGCGCCTCGAGCCGGTGGACGCCTTCGAGGAGCGCAACCTCGAAGGTGGTCGCCGCCTTGGCGTGGCCGCGGCTCCGCAGCAGCAGGTCCACCTCGGTGAAGACCGGCCACGGGACAACGATGCTGGTGGCCGCCGCGGACAGCAGCTCGGCGGCGAAGCGGTGGCGGCGTCCCTCGGCACGGTTGAGCGCCGAGACAAGCGGGCCGGTGTCGACGACGATCAGCCGGCGAGCCGTGCCAGCACCTCCTCCACGCGCAGCGACAGGTCCTCGTCGTCCTCGACGAGGCCGGCGTAGGGCAGCTCCTCGGGCGCCCGACTGGCGAGGTCGGCGACCACCGCGGAGAACGACATGCCACGCCGTCTGGCCGCACGCTCGATCCGGGCGGCGACGTGCGGGGGCAGGGAGATGGTCCGGCGGACGCTGCTCATGCAGAGAGTATGAACCGAAAGGTATGAACCGGCAACGCCGGCGGTCAGGGGCGCGGCGGCCGGTTCAGGACGTGGCGGAGGGCGGGCTCCAGGTCGGGGAACCTGAAGGTGTAGCCGCTGGCCTGCGCGGCGACCGGCTGCACCCGCAGGCTGGTGAACAGCAGCTCGGCGGCGAGCTCGCCGAGCACCAGCCCGAGCGCGAACCTGGGTGCCGGCAGGAAACTCGGCCGGCCGAGGACCCTGGCCAGGGTGGCGGCGTGCTCGGCGTTGGTCACCGGGTTGGGGGCGGTGCCGTTGACCGGTCCCTCCAGGTCCTCGGTGAGCAGCGCATGGCGGTACAGGCCGACGGTGTCGTCCAGGGCGACCCAGCTCCACCACTGCCGCCCCGACCCCAGCCGGCCGCCGAGGCCCAGGCGGAACAGCGGCAGCAGCCGTGCCAGCGCCCCGCCCTCGGGGGACTGGACGAGGCCGTTGCGGATGTGGACCACGCGCAGTCCGGCGGCGCGAGCCGGGTCGGCGGCGGCCTCCCATTGGCGCACCACCCCGGCCAGGAAACCGCCGTCGGGACGGCTCGACTCGGTGAGCACCTCCTCGCCGCGGTCCCCGTAGAAGTGGACGCCCGAGGCGCACACGAGCACCCGCGGGCCGCCGGAGCCGGCGACCGCGGCCATCGTCTCGGCCAGCAGCCGGGTGCCCCTGACCCGGCTCTCCCGGATCTCGTCCTTGACCCTGCGGGTCCAGCGCAGGCCGGTGCCGATGCCCCGGCCGGCCAGATGGACCACCGCGTCCGCGGTGGCGAGCGCGTCCGCGTCGATGCGGCCGCCCATCGGGTCCCAGGACGCCAGGCCGGGCGCGGCCGGCCGCGAGCGGGTGAACCGCAGGACCCGGTGGCCTTCGGCCTCCAGGCGCCGCACCAGGGCGGTGCCGATCAGCCCGGTCGACCCGGTGACCGCCACCAGCATGGCCGCGCCGCTCAGGGAGCGCGGTCGGCCTTGCGGCCGGCGGACGGCTTGATGGCGGTACGCTCGGCGGCCTGCTCCTGGCCGCCGTTGCCGGCGCCGGCGAGCAGGTTGCGGGCGAGCTGCAGGCCGGCCACGCCCTGGCTGAGCGCCTGCGCCAGCGCCTCCGAGAGCCCCTGCGCCCCGTTCAGCACGATCATCTGGTCCACCGCGCCGAACGGCTTGGCGGCGGCCTCAACGATCGCCGGCCACTGCTCGGCGAGCTGCTGACCGATCACCGCGTCCTGGTTCTCGGCCAGGGCGTCCGCGCGGGCGTGGATCGCCTCGGCCTCGGCCATGCCCTTGGCACGCACCGCCTCGCCCTCGGCCTTGCCCTTGGCGCTGGTCGCGGCCGCCTCCGCCTCGCCGATCAGGCGGGTCGACTCGGAGCGGGCGGCCGCCTCGACCCGGACCCGCTCGGCCTCGGCGGCGGCCTCCAGCCGGACCCGCTGCGCGTGGCCCTCCGCCTGGAGCTGGACCTCCTGGCGCTCGGCCTCGGCGCCGGCGATACGGGCGTCGCGGCCGGCCTTGGCCAGGGTGACCTCCTGGTAGGCCTTGGCGTCGGCGGGCTTGCGGATGCTGGCCTGGAGGCGCTGCTCCTCGCGCTGGGCCTCCAGCTCGGCGACCTTGGTCTCCTGGACGACCACCTCCTGGTGGGCGGACGCCTCCGCCAGCGGGCCGGCCTGCTTGGCCTCGGCGCTGGCGCGGTCGACCTCGGCCTGGTAGCCGGCCTGCTTGATCATGCTGTCCCGCCGGGCGGCCGCCTTCAGCGCCTCGGCCTCCTGCTCGTTCTGGGTCGCCTCCCGGTCGGCGTGGGCCTGGGCGATGCGCGCCTCGCGCGACACCGCCGCCGCGTGCGGCAGCGCCAGGTTGCGGATGTAGCCGGTCGGGTCGTGGATCTCCTGCACCTGAAGGGAGTCCACGATCAGCCCGAGCTTCTCCATCTCGCTGCCGGAGGACTCGCGGGTCAGGGAGGTGAGCTTCTCGCGGTCGCGGATCATCTCCTCGACGGTCATGTTGCCGACGATCGCCCGCAGGTGCCCGGCGAACACGTTGTGGACGCGGGCGTCCATCTGCTGCTGCTGGTCGAGGAAGCGGCGGGCGGCGTTGGCGATGGAGACGTAGTCGTCGCCCACCTTGAAGATCACCACGCCCTGGATGCCGAGCGGGATGCCCTGGTGGGTGACGCAGTCGATGGCAAGCTGCGCCTCGCGCAGGTCCAGCGACAGCCGCCGCACCGTCTGGACGCCCGGCAGCACCAGCGTGCCCTTGCCGGTGACGATGCGGAAGCCCATGCTCTCGCCGGCCCCCTCGGGGGTCGAGTGCTCGCGCAGCCCGGAGATCACCAGCGCCTCGTTGGGCTCGGCGACCCGCCACATCAGCTTCCAGATTCCGAACAGGACGGCCAGGCCGACGATGAC
>Ga0081538_10004537_pt1 | contig 12788 bp, 10 predicted proteins | sample TabmetS5T2R1_FD_71022 | JGI IMG/M metagenome (GOLD analysis project Ga0081538, IMG submission 71022) | Tabebuia heterophylla rhizosphere microbial communities from the University of Puerto Rico - S5T2R1 | ecosystem: Host-associated > Plants > Roots > Rhizosphere ...
GCAGCTGATCCGGATGCTGCCGAGCGGGCCGCTGAGGCTGCCGCTCAAGAGCGGTTTGTGCGGCTGGGTCGCAAGTCGGAGCACGGCTTGAAGTTGATCATCGCCCGCGCTGCTGCTGGGGATGCCATCTGGTTCAAGGCCACCATTGATCGGATCGCCGACATCCTCGGCCGAGAAGGCGACCCCGACACCATCGAGGTACGTCGCTCCAAAGCCATCGGCATCTTGGCCCAACCCGCCGAAGCATTACAGCTGCTGTGCCAGCACCAAGGCGACGACTGGGACGGCCCCAACGAACCCGGTGAATTTGCCGAGAAGCCAGCCCAGGGTGAGTTTGATCTTGATCAGGGTGCTGCTACGGATGACGCCAACGAGGCCGACACACCGGATGCGGACGTGGCAGCCGACGCCGATGCTGATGAAGCCGACGTGGCCGCCGAACAGGCCGATGCGGGCGGCGAGGAGGCCGTTGAGAACGTGGTCGACGAGGATTGCGCGACCTCAGATCCGGCTGCAGGCGAGGAGAGGACGCATCGGTCGCTGCACCTCATGCCGCCGCCATTCGACCCGAAACGGGCCCGGCCCCGCGCGGTGGTGTATGTGCACCTGAGCGAGGAGGCGCTGCGCGCCGGCACCGGCCTCGCTAGGGTCGCAGAGGTTGGCCCGGTGCTGCTCAGCCGGCTGCACAGCCTGCTCGGCGATCACTGCAGCATCAGCCTGAAGCCGGTGATCGATCTCCCCGCCGGCCACATCCCGGCAGACAGCTACGAAATTCCAGCCAGCCTGCGCGAACACATCCTGCTGCGCTACCCGGCCGATGTCTTCCCCTACGCCGCCGCAGTCAGCCGCCGCCTCGACATCGACCACACCATTCCATATCTGAGTCCAGATCAGGGTGGGCCGCCCGGACAAACCCGGATCGACAACCTCGGACCCCACACCCGCTACCACCACCGACTCAAAACCCACAGCAACTGGCAAGTCCGACAACCCGAACCCGGCACCTGGCTTTGGCGATCACCCCACCACCGCACCTACCTGGTCAACGCCAAGGGCACCCATCCCCTCGGCAACACCGAATTTGCCGAGATGATCTGGCGTGCCGCAAACCAGCTATCGCGGTCAGCCGAGCAAGCGTCAGCCGGCTGCTACTCAGCGAATGCTGGCAGCGATGTTGGGAGCGACTCTTAGCGCGTTGTAATCGTTCGCGGCAACCGCTACGTGAGATCGCTGAGTTCCACGATGCAGTTAGATTTCAGGGATTTCTCGACAGCCAGGGCAACTTGCAGTGCTCGGAAACCATCTTCTCCGGTTGCCGTCGGTCGGCCCCCGCCTCGTACGGCGGCAGCAAATGCACGGACGTTGATGTGGTACAGGTCATCGCTAACGTCCACGTCAATGAACTCGACACCGGAGGCGGTGTGGAGCGTGACAGTGCCAGCGGTGTCTTGTGTCATGGCGTCCCCGATCATGATTGCGCCAGTTTCGCCGTGAATTTCCATGCTCGTGCCAGGCAAAGGCACGGTAAACGCGTCGTGGGTTTGGGCGAGGCCGGGAACACCATGATCACTAGCGGCATACTCCAAGATCGTCATAACCGAGTCACGTGTCCGGGCCTGGTTCCAGGGCGCCTGGGAAACTCCGAAGGCAGTGACCCGCGTCGGGGCAGCACCAAACAGCGGATTGAGTACGGAGGCGTCGTGGACGGTGATGTCAAAGACGACACCTCCTCCGGGTACGTCGGCGAGGCGCCATTCCCGTAGGTTTTCGGGCAAGAGCACGGCATGGTTGACCCGAGCTGAGTACAACCTGCCGATCCGGTCGTCGGCAATCAACTGACGCGCCGTGGCATGGAGCGGACTGCCTGGTAGGTGGTGATTTACCGCGAGCTGCACGCCGGCACGGTCAGCGGCATCGACGATGGCACGCGCATCAGCGAGTGTGAGGGCCATGGGCTTCTCAACGATCACGTGCTTGCCAGCCTTGGCTGCGGCGATCGCGTGAGGCGCGTGCTGGTCATTCCGGGAGGAGATGTAGACCGCATCGATATCGCTGCCGAGCAGTTCGTCGAGGCTGGTGGTGAGTAGGTCTAGGTCCTGGTCCCGCCAGAACTGGAACCGTTCCTCGTCGGTGTCGAAGAGCGCCTTTGGGCTGATTCCGTTGGCGCGGAAGGCCGGAACCATGCGGCTGCCGGCGACATAGCTGGCTCCAATGAGCCCGAACTTGAGATCAGACATGGTGATTGCTTTCTGCTTGTGGCTCACTGGCAGCTAGATCATTTGACCGAGCCGGCGGTCAGGCCCCCGATGAAGTAGCGACCGAGTATGAGGTAGACCAGTACGGTCGGCGCAGCAACCATCAAGGCGCCGGCCATCAGGGTGCCGTAGTCGACGCTGGTGTCGCCGAGCAGGTTGTTGAGCCGTACGGTGACGGGCCAGGTCTGCTGCGAGGTGACGATCAGGCCGAAGAGGAAGTCGTTCCAGATATTGGTGAACTGGAAGATTCCGGCCACGACGAAGCCCGGGATCGACAGCGGCAACATCACCTGGAAGAAGGTGCGCAGCAGTCCGCAGCCGTCCACCTGCGCGGCCTCGACGATGCCGTCCGGGATGGTCTCGTAGTAGTTGCGCATGATCAACGTGGCGAACGGCAATCCATAGATGATGTGCACGATGTTGATGCCGATCAATGTTCCTTGCAGCGCTAGTGCCTTGAGGAACACGAACAGCGGGATGATCACCGCCTGGAATGGGATGAACATGCCGACCATCATCAGGATGAACAGCAGGGTCGCACCACGGAAGGGCGTCTTGGCGAGCACGAACCCGTTTAGGGCGCCCAGGAAGCAGGAGATGATCGTCGCTGGGACAGCGATCTGAACCGAGTTCCATAGGTTGCCCTTGAGGGTTCCCCAGGCAAGGTTGAACCCAGTCATGTCGATCTCGGTCGGCAGTCCAAGTCCGGCAGCCGCACCGGGGCCTTTCAGTGCAGTGCTGATGATCACGTATACCGGGAAGGCGAAATAGACCAACAACAGCGCACAAAGGATCAAGTTGACCCACTGCCAGGGGGTGCGGGGCCGCCAGTGGTGCCCACGTGCTGCGCGGCGTTTTCTCGGGGTGGCCGGGCTGGTGGGCAGGCCGATTTCTTGGGTGGTTTCGGCGACGGTAGACATCAGACAGCCCCCTTCTCCCTGCGGTAGCTCCGGATCAGATAGGGAACGACGAAGAGGCCCGCTGTGATCAGCAGTACCAGCGCGGCGGCAGTGCCTTTGTCATAGCGGTTGGCCTTGCCCATCATGTCGTAGACGTAAATGCCGGGCACGTCGGTGACGAAGCCAGGTCCAGAGCCCGACATAGCGACGACAAGATCGAAGATCTTCAAGGCGGTGTGCAGCAGCAAGATCAAACAGGTGACTGTGACCGGCCACAGCTGCGGCAGCATGATGTGGCGCAGCTGCTTGAATTCGCCGGCCCCGTCCATGGATGCGGCCTCCAGCTCCTCCTCAGGGATTCCTGCCAGTCCGGCGAGGTACATAGCCATAGCGAACCCACTGAGCTGCCAGGCGGCAGCGATCACGATCGGCAACATGGCAACCGGGATGCCTAGGTCGATCTTGAGGAATCCCTCGCCGCTGGGCCGGTAGATCGCGAGGGCGATGGTGGTGGAGGTGGACCACTGTGGCGGGTTCTCAATGCCGAAGATGTCCACCAGCCAGGCGTTGATGCCGGAGTTGGGGTTGAAGATCCAGCGGAACGCCACGCCGGTGACGATGAAGCTGAGCGCGTACGGGAGCAGGAACACCGAGCGGAAGAGGCCCTTGGCGACGGTCACGCGGTGAACGAGTACTGCCAGCACCAGGCCGGTGATCACCGCCAAGATCAAGAACAACACGGTGAATACGATGATGTTGCGCATCGATGCCTGGAACCGCTGCTCTTGGAACATCTCCCAGTAGGTGGCGCCGAACGGATCCCGGAAGGACAGGTCGCGTCGGGTGGGCCGCTTCCAATTGGAAAGTGAGATCCAGCCGGAAAAGGAGATGAATCCGTACACGAACACGAATGTGAGGATGATGCTGGGTGCCATGAAGAGGGCGGCGCCACGGAAGCGGGGCCGATGGCTGCTCTTGATGGCTTGCTTTGGCGCTTTAAGGTTCTCACCTGGTGGCGCCGGTGGGGCGCTGGTGACGCTCATGATGGTGCTCCAGAGATTCGTAGGCACGTACTGTCAGGGAACCGGCTCTGTGCGCCCTGAGCCTGTCGAAGGGGTGCGACTTGTGGACTTCGACGGGGCGCTGTCCTGAGCTTGTCGAAGGCTCAGGCCGCATCGAGAGCTGGTACTCGCGAGGTGTGATCAGCCGCCGAGCTGGTTCTTCTGCGCCTCGGTCATGGTCTTGAGGAACGCATCGACGTTCTTCGAGCCCAGGAACGAGGTGACGGCGTCGCTGTAGGTGGTGGCGAACTCCGCCGGAGCGGACTGCGCATGTGCCAACGAGCTGATGATCGTCTTGGTCTGGAAAGCCTCGGCTGCGTTCTTCTGGTAGTCGGGGTAGCCGTCCAGTAATGCGTCCTTGATCACCGGCGCGGAGCCCTTCTTAAGGTTGAACTCCGATTGCACCTCGGGGTCGAGCAGCTGTGCCAGCCAGATCTTCTCCGCCTCCGGGTTCGGGGCGTTCTCGGCCGGGATCACGAACGCGTCGCCGACGAAGTCGAAGATCTCACCGGTGCCGGGGAAAGTGACGTGGCTGAAATCCGTGCCGTCCTTCTTGCCCTTGTTGATCAATTCACCAAAGGCCCAGTCGCCCATCAGGTTGGTTGCGCACTTGCCGTCTGCGGTGTTCAATGCGGCCTGATCCCAGGTGAGCACCGCAGAATCGTTGTTGACGTTCTCGAGTACGGTCTTGAACTGCTCGACTGCGGTACGGACCTTCGGATCGTCGAATGGCAACTGACCGGTGACGAGCTGGTTGTAGCCGTCAGCGCCGACGTTGGCCATGATGATCACTTCGAGCAGCTGGGCCGGTGCGAATGGATCCTTGGCTCCTAGGCAGACCGGGGTGACGCCGGCATCTTTGATCTTCGGCAATGCAGCCACGAAGTCGGTGATCGAGGTCGTTTCCGACAGTGAGACTCCGGCCTTCTTCAAGACGTCTGGGTTGGTCCACAAAACGTTGGCGCGGTGCGCGTTGACCGGAACCGCGTAGTACTTGCCGTCCTTCTGCAGCATGTTCTTCACCGTGTCGGGCAGCTTGGCTTCCCAGCCGTTGGCCTGGTAGAGCTCGGTGATGTCCGCGGCGTTACCGTCCTCGACGACCGAGAACAGGTCCTGGTCTGGGTGCAGCTGCCAGGAGTCCGGCGGGTTGCCGCCTTGCAGCCGAGTGGCGAGTACGGTACGGGCATTGGAGCCGCCGCCGCCGGAGACAGCGGCATTCTTGAACGTGACGTTTGGTTCGGCGGTGGTGAACGCCTTTTCGAGTACGCCGAGTGCCGCGGCCTCCGAACCGGAGGTCCACCAGGAGAACACTTCCAAGGTGCCGCTGCCGGCGCCTGCAGTGCCGCTCGCCTCGCCGGCCCCTGGGCTGCCGGTCGAGCCCGCGCCGCCGCAGGCGGAAAGCGCGAGGGCGCTGATTGCGGTAGCTGCGAGCGCGGCCCGCTTCCATCCTTTGACCATCTGTTTGCTCTCCTTCGAGATGGGGCATTTCGCCCGCCTGACATGGGGAAGGTTTCTCTGTTGATTTAGATCGATCTAAATCAGTTCTTAGATCGATCTAAACAGATGCATGGCCTGCTGTCAAGCTGGAATAGAACAGTTTGTTCGGGTCGCCGTCAGCGGGTGCTGGCTGCGATCGTCGCAGCGACGCGTAGTGCGTTCGCGGCAATGGTCAGCGCTGGGTTGAGAGCAGCTGACGACGGGAAGAAGCTGCTATCAACAACAAATAGATTGCTGACGTCATGGCTTCGGCAGTCGGGGTTGAGAACACTAGCGGCTGGGTCAGTGCCGGCGACAGCCGTGCCGCACATGTGCGAGTTGGTGGCAATGCCCATGCGTTCGGTTAGCGCGACCGGATAGCCGGCTTGTCGGACGGCGCGGGTAACCCTCTTGACCAGCTCGTGGTGCGGCCCCAGGTTGTTCGGGGTCCAGCTAATCATGATCTTGTCGCCGTCGACGGTGACAAGATTCTCCGGCCGGGGAAGGTCTTCGGTAGTGAGGTAAATATCGAGGCTGCGATCGGTGACAGTCTTCAGTGCCCACATTGGCGCCCAGGGGCGGGCCGCCTTGACCATCGGAGCCTGCAGCTTGCCGAGCATCTGGAGATTGCCAAGCGGGTAATGCGTATCCGGCCCAGCTTCGTACCAGTCGTTGAGTCCGAGAGTCTTCTGCCACGCGGTGTCATTGCGTTTTCTGGGGTCCACGGCCAGGAAGAAGGTGCTGTTGTGAACCATGTAGTTGCGGCCCAGCAGTCCAGAGGAGTTACCCAGCCCATTGGGATGCTGGTCGCTCACCGAGCGCAGTAACACGGCCGCTGAGTTGACCGCGCCGCCGGAGACGACAAAGGTCTTGGCCTCGATTCGTACCGTTCGCTCGCCGACCTGCACCTCTGCCGCTGTGACGGCATGTCCGTCGGCACTGGTATGGAGCCGTCGTACGTACGCGCCCAGTAGCAGCCGTACCGTCGGCGACTCGAGGGCCGGCCGGACGGCGCGGCTCTCTGCGTCGCCTTTGTTGCCGGTAGACGAGGGGGAGCCGTCGGCAGTGGTGTCGGCGATCCGTTCAGCAAGCGATGGTAGGTGCATAGCGCACGCCATGTGAAAGGGATGGAGACCCTGCAGGTACAGCATGTTCGCGAAGCGCTCGACTGCCGGTTCATGGGGGAGCGGTGGATACGGGTAGTCCGTGGAATGAGGCGGTTCCGTCGGGTCCTCATCGACCGAGCCATGGACCTGGAAGAGCTGTTCGGCTTGGCCGTAGAACGGCTCCAGATCGTCGTAGCTGAATGGCCATGCGGGAGAGACCCCTTCCTGATGGCTCACCTCCTCGAAGTCGCTACGGCGAAACCGCGGCAGGCAGGCACCGTACATCTTGGTGTTCCCGCCCACCCAGTAGTAGACGCCCGGCTGGAACGGCTGTCCGGTCTTGGCGTTGTACCAGGGCTTGGAGGTGACGTAGCGCTTCTTGATGAACACGTGGTCCGGCTGGCTGTTCTCCGGTTCCCGAGGCAGGAACTGGCCACGCTCGATGATCAGCACATTCAACCCTGCGTCCTTGAGTGCCCATGCGAGAGTGCCGCCACCCATGCCAGAGCCGATGATCACGACATCAGCGGTTACCGGGTCATGATCAACTGTGATAAGAGCACCTTCTCGTAGCGGCGGCGTCGGTGGTAGCTGATTCATGGGGTTCCTCTCAATAGAACGTCGACTTCCTCGCGGCAGGGCATGGCGTCCAGGTCCCCGCGGCGGGTGGTGGCTAGCGCGCCGACAGCGGCAGCTTGATCAGCTCGTGTCTGCAGTCTGCCGCCGGCGAGGAAGGCGGCGAGGTAGCCGGCGGCAAACCCGTCGCCAGCACCAACGGTGTCAATCGGGGTGACGGAAAACGCTCGGGACCGGGCGGTGTGTCCATCAGCGGTCCAGGCCTGCGCACCCTCGGCGCCCAGCTTGATCACTACCTCCGACGTGCCGGTGTCCAGGTACGCCTTGGCTATGTCCTCGGCCTCCTCATGGCCGGTCAGCAGCTGACCTTCCCCAAGGCCGGGCATGACCACAGTGGCCTGAGCGGCGAACGTGTTGACCACTGCCCGCATCTCGTCGCGGTCGGGCCACAGGTTCAGCCGCAAGTTGGGGTCGAACGAGATGCTCACTCGGGCGGCCGCGGCGGCCTCGAGCAGAGTGAGCGCCACGGCGCGGACCACCGGTGAGATACCGAGCGTGATCCCAGTCAGATGTAGATGATCGATGCCGTCAAGGGCGAGGACGTCACCGGTGAGCAGCGCATCAGCGTGCTGCGCGAACGCCGTGTTGTGGCGCACCTGCAGCACCTCGGGATCACCGTCAGCGCCACCGGCTTTGAACATCAGCGCTGTCGGGCCACTGGCCCTCCGCACCAGCGGAGTGATCCCCAACTGATCGACCGCGTCGGTCAGATAATCGCCGTGCGCGTCGTTGCCCAGCACGCTGGCCCAGGTAGCGCGGAGCCCAAGCCGCGTGAGCCCAACGGCAACATTGAGATCCGCACCACCGGGAAATCTGGTGAAGTGAGTCGCGGTGTGCAGGTTGTCTTCGACGCTGGCGTACCCGACGAGAGCCTCGCCGAAGGTCAGCACCGTCGCAGTCATGACGAGACCGTCTCGTTGATCACCGCGCGTACGGCGCGGCAGCGGTCACGCAGCCCAGAAAGATCGCCGCCCTTCAGGGAATCACCGAGCAGCGGTCCGCCAATGCTGACCGCGACTGCGCCGGCTTCCAACCAGTCGTGTGTCGCCTCAAGATCAACACCGCCGGAGGGTATCGCCTCAAGATCAGGGAACGGGCCGCGAAGATGTTTCAGGTACGCCGCACCGACCGTCTCGGCCGGAAAGATCTTGACCGCAGTCGCGCCGGCACTCCAGCCGGCCGCCAGCTCGGTTGGAGTCAGGCCGCCGGGAAACACGGCAATCTGGCGCTCTACGGCAAGATTGATCACCGGCAAGTTCACGGTGGGAGTGACCAGATATTGCGCGCCGGAATCCATGGCCCGATGAGCCTCTGATTGCGTCAGGATCGTGCCGACGCCGACGTCGGCAGCGTCCATGTACCGGTACACGAGCTCGGGGAGTGCCTCGAGCATGCCCGGAGTCGTGAGAGTCAACTCCAGGCTGAGAATGCCCTCCTCGACGAGCACGTCACAAACCGGAGGAAGCGTGGCCACGTGCGGTGCGCGCAGCACCGCGATCACCCTGCTGATGGCAAGCCGGTCGCTGATCGGTGGTCGGCTGCTCCCCACGATCATGGTGCTTGCACCACCCGGGCCAGCGCCTCGACGAAGAAGTACTCGCCCCACATGACGCTCTCGTCGACCCCGAGCTGCTTGGTCTCATGGTAAGAGCCGTGCTTGAGTACGCCCTCCCAAGACTCCTCGTGAGCGACGAACTCCGGCTCACACAGTCGCGCGATGGTGGCCTCGGCCCGGTTGTGGTACCGCCGGGCTTGGTCATCATCGGCAACAAGGGAGGCGAGCATGATCAATCCGCCCGCAGCACATGCAGCGCCGGAGGATTCCCAGCGGCGTATCGGATTGGGTTCGTCAAAGTCATTCGGCGGCACTGGGTCGCGCTCGTGGGTGTGGTCCAGCCAGTAGTCGGCGTTCAACTCGGCGGTGGCCAGCCAATGTGGATTGCCGGTCAGCGCGTACATGGAGGTGAACCCGTAGAGTGACCAGGCCAGCCCGCGGGCCCAGGAGGAGTCGTTGCGCCATCCCTGCTGGGTGGTCTGCCGCAGGAATTCTCCGGTATCGAGCTCAAAAATGCCTTCATGGCTGGTCGACCCGTCGCCGCGTACCAGATACTTGCGCGTCGTCTCACAGTGCTGCTCGGCGACGTCCAGCAGCGGCTGATCATCGGTTTCCAGCCCAGCCACCGCAATGATGCCAACGTTCATCATGATGTCAATGAAGTTGGATTCCGGCGCCAGGAACGATCGCAGGTACTTGCCCTTGGTGTTGAACCGAGTGGCCATTGTTTTGCCACCCTGAATGACCACCTGGCGGCGGGTGTCGTCGCCGGTCAGCTCCCACCACTTCCTCCAGGTGGGGCATAGTACGAAACCAAGATCGTGAACCTGATCGTCGTATTGACGCTCTTCGACGAGCTTGCTGTAATGCTCAGCGCGTGCTCTCCACTCCTCGCCTAGTCCGAGCTCGTAGAACAGCCACATCTGACCGCCCAGGAAGCCCTCACACCAGTTCGTCCAGGCCTCCCTGCCATGCTTCCAGCGGCCTTGGTCGGTGTAGAGCGGGAAGTAGTCCGGATAGTCGGTAGCTAGCCGCGACACCTTGCCGGCGGCGACCTCGAGGGCGGTGCTGGCGGCTGCATTTGTTTCATCTTTGAATGGCAAATTGCGGCGTTCGCTGACTCGGCGGGATGTCCAATACATTGGTGGCTACCTCACTTCTCGCCGACGCCGCCGACCCAGGAAGGAGCCTGGCCGCCGGTCCGGATAATCGTGCTCTTGTGCTCGATGTACTCATCGATCGCCGTCCGGCCCAGTTCGCGGCCGATGCCGGAGGCGCCATAGCCGCCGAACGAAATCTCCGGGAAACCATCCATGTAGCAGTTGATCCAGACGGTTCCGGCCTTGGTGGCCCGCGCATAGCCGAGAGCGGTGTCGATGTCACGGCTCCATACCCCGGCGCTGAGCCCATACCCGGTGGCGTTGGTGATTTCCACGGCCTCAGCAAGATCAGCAAACCGAACCACCGACAGCACTGGGCCGAAGATCTCTTCGCGTGCGACGCGGGCGGTCTTGGGTACGCCGGATAGCACGGTGGGGGAGTAGTAGCGGCCACGATCGGAGTTGAGCTGACTGCCGCCAAGCGCGATCGAGGCACCCTCCTGTTGGCCAAGATCGACATATCCGCTGACCACACCGAGATGTTTCTCAGAGATCAGTGCTCCTACCTTGGTGCCCGAATCGAGCGGATCGCCTACCGCGACATCTTGGGCGCGCTCCACGACGCGTTCGGTGAACTCGTCGGCGATGTCGGCATGCACTAGCAGCCTGGAGCCGGCATTGCAGCACTCACCTTGGTTGAAGTACGCCCCGAAGACGACCTTTTCGAGGGCCGCGTCAAGATCAGCATCAGGGAAGATCACTTGCGGGTTCTTGCCGCCCAGCTCCAAGCTCACCTTCTTCAGATCCTTGGCCGCGGCCTGGGCGACCATCCGTCCGACGCCGGTAGACCCGGTGAACGTGGTCATGTGAGTGCCGGGATGATTAGACAGCCAGCCGCCGACATCACCGCCGCCATGCACCAGGTTGACGGCGCCGTTGGGCAGCCCTTCCTCGTGCAAGATCTGAACCAGCCGAGTGGTGGTGCCGGGTGTGAGATCGCTTGGCTTCACGACTACCGTGCACCCGACGGCCAGCGCGAATGGCAGCTTCTGGGAAACGATCAAGAGCGGAAAGTTCCACGGCGTGATCACGCCGACAACCCCGATGGGCTCTTTGACCGTCACCGCGAGATAGTTAGGGCCTAGGTGATTGTGGGCGTCTCCGTACGCGTGCTGAGCGAGGCCTGCCGAGTAGTACCAGATTCCCGCTGCGCTGGACACTTCATCTTTGGCCTGCGAGATCGGCTTGCCGGATTCCAGCGTCTCGATCATGGCCAAATCGTCGAGCTCGGCTTCGATCCGCGCCGCGACCCGACGCAGCAGCGCGGCCCTTTCGGCACCCGAGGCCTGCGGCCAGTCACCGGCGCTGAAGGCCCTATGGGCTGCGGTGACGGCGGCGTCGACATCGGCCTCACTTGCGCTGTGATAGCTGGCGACGCGGACGTCATGAGCTGGGCTATCGCGCAGCACCTCATCACCTCCGCCGCCGATCTCTCGGCCGTCAACGATGTTGGGCCAGGCTCGGGCGTTGATGGTGGCAGGGGCGGTACTGGTGATCGTGGTCATAGCAGTGCTTTCGATCGGTCTGGATGCGGACTGTGGTTCAGATCCCGCGGTAGCGCGGGTCGCGTTTCTCGGTAAAGGACGCGAATCCTTCGGCTGCGTCCTCGGTAAAGGCGGTAGCTGCGGAGCTAATCTGCTCCACCGCCTGGTAGGCGTCGCCGGCATTGATTGCCTGTTTCGCCATCTGTACGGCAATGGGCGCCCGGCTGGTGATCTTGTTGGCCAAAGCGTGGGCGGCCTCGATCACCTTCGACTTCGGTGCCAGCTGGTTGGCGACGCCCCAGGCGAGGGCCCGCTCGGCGGTCAACGGCTCGCCAGTGAAGATCAACTCCTTGGCCCGTCCGGGCCCCACCAGGTCGCGGAGACGACCGGTGCCGCCCCACCCGGGGAGAGTGCCAATACCGACCTCCGTCAGGCCAAGAGTGGCGTTGTCAGCCAGGATTCGAATGTCACATGCCAGGGCCAGCTCAAACCCGCCGCCATACGCATTGCCGGAGATGGCTGCGATCGTTGGTTGTCTGAGTTTCGCGAGACGGTCGAACACGTGATGCCCGAGCCGAGTCCAGTGCGCCCACATGTCCAGGGGCGGCAACGCCTTAAAGCGCTTGATGTCCGCACCTGCGCAAAACGAGCGATCCCCGGCCGCTGTCACAAGCACGACACGTGTGTCCCGGTCGGAATCGAGAGTCATCAGGATCTGCTCGAGCTGCGCCAGCATTTCCGGGGTCAGCGCATTGTGCTTGAGCGGCCGGTCCAAGCAGATCGTGGCGACTTCCCAATCCGACTCGACAGTGACCCGGCCGACTTCGGTTTGCACGGATTCACTCATAGTGGACCATCTTTCGGGTCGGGCGGCATGAGACCGTGCAGCACGTGGTGAGCGCCCTTTTCGCCGATCATGGTCGAGGTGGCCATGGTGTTGCCGCTGATCAACTTGGGCATGATCGAGGCGTCGATTACGCGGAGGCCGTCCATACCGCGCACCTTGAGTTCTTGATCAACGACGGCAAGATCATCATCGCCCATCTTGCAGGAGCCGACCGGGTGGTAGTCGGTCTTGGCCCACTGTTTGACGTAGTCCCGAATCTCTTTATCGGTCTTGACGTCCCCAGAGGGCAGGAACTCCTTCAGGACAAAG
>Ga0081538_10004538_pt1 | contig 12781 bp, 16 predicted proteins | sample TabmetS5T2R1_FD_71022 | JGI IMG/M metagenome (GOLD analysis project Ga0081538, IMG submission 71022) | Tabebuia heterophylla rhizosphere microbial communities from the University of Puerto Rico - S5T2R1 | ecosystem: Host-associated > Plants > Roots > Rhizosphere ...
CGGACGGCACGTCAGCAATTGCCGAACTCGGCTTTGGGGGCCGTGAAGGGGTAGACATGGTCGTGCTGGAGAATACCCCAACGGTACACAATGTGGTGGTGTGCACCCTGTGCTCCTGTTATCCCTGGCCAGTGCTGGGACTCCCACCCTCCTGGTACAAATCGTATGCCTATCGCTCACGGGTCGTACGCGAGCCACGCGTCGTGTTGCGCGAGTTCGGTCTAGAACTGCCTGAATCGGTCGAAATTCGTGTGTGGGACAGTAATTCGGATATGCGCTATATGGTCCTCCCCGAGCGGCCGAGCGGCACAGAGCACCTGAGCGAAGCTGATCTCGTCTCTCTCGTGACGCGCGACGCCATGATCGGGGTCGCCAAAGTGCAGGCCCCTGCCACACCAGCGAGGAGATGAACCATGGCAGCGCCTGATCCACGCATTACCACCATGGACGAGCAGGTGGCCTTGCCGCGTAAGAATGGGGAGTTGGTCTTCGAGGCACCGTGGGAAGCGCGGGCTTTTGGCCTTGCGGTCGCCCTCAACGAGGCGGGTGTCTATCCCTGGCGTGACTTCAGCCAGATCCTGGCCGCTGAGACGGCCGCATTGGAGCAGCAGGGGGCGCCTGCGAGCTATTACGAGCGCTGGCTCGAAACACTTGAAAAGCTCGCTATTGCCAGGGGCCTGGTGAGCCTCGACGAGTTAGACGCACGCACAGTCGAGTATGCCTTGAACGCTCACGATGAACATGAGGACTGAGCCATGCCGTATATCATGTATGTAGCCCTGCAAGGGGACGACAAACTGGCGCGTTTTAGCATGGACCCTGACACGGGCAAGCTCACGCTACAGGAGGAGATCCCTGTGGCCGGCGGCCCGGCCCCGCTGGCGGTTGATCCGCAGCGGCGTTTTTTGTATGTGGGACGACGTGGGGCGTGCATCATCTCGAGTTTTCGCATCGAGCCGCAGACGGGACGCCTGACGCATATTGGCGAGGTTGCGTTGGCATCTGACCCGTGTTACATGTCCACAGATCGCGGCGGGCGCTTTGTGTTTTCGGCTTATTACGAGGCTGGCAGAGCGGCCGTGCATCCTATTCGTGCCGACGGTGTAGCCTGCGGTCCACCCATCGCATGGCTTGCCACAGCGCGCGGGGCGCACTGTATGCAGGCTGATCCGTCCAACCGTTTTGTTTTCGTGCCACACATTGCTGGGAATGGCCCCAACGCCATTTACCAATTTCGCTTCGACGCCCGCATAGGCCGTCTGAAGCCAAACTCCCCCGCCCAGGTGAGCCCCGAACGCCCTGACGGACCGCGCCATTTTTGTTTTCATCCCAGCAAGCCTATGGTCTACTTCTCGAATGAGCAGGGATGTAGCGTGACCGCGTATGCGTTTGACCCGGAGAAAGGGCTCCTGAGCGCCTTACAAACGGTATCAACCCTCCCTGAGGGATACACTGGTCGCAATAGCTGTTCGCAGATCCAGATTGCCCCTTCGGGCAAGTTTTTATATGCGCCCAACCGTGGACACAACAGCATTGCGTGCTTCGCTGTCGATGCCACTACAGGCCATCTGACATCTCTGGGACAAGCGCCCAGTGAAGCAGTGCCACGGGCCTTTAGCCTCGACCCGACCGGCTCATTTCTCTATGCTGCAGGGCTGGAATCGGGGCGCCTCGCCGCGTACCAGATTGACCAGAACTCGGGCCGGCTGCAGCCCCTGGAGGTCTATCCCGTGGGCACCCGACCGATGTGGGTGATGATTCTCCGGCTGGACTAGGCGAGAAGGAGCCCCCATGGCCGCCCCAACGCCCTCTATGCAGGGCAAAGTCTGTCTAGTCACTGGGGCCACCTCAGGTATTGGTCGCGTGACGGCTCGGGCTCTAGCACAACAGGGCGCCACGGTCGTGCTCGTGGGTCGCAACCCGGAGCGTACGACAGCCACTGTTGGCCGCATCCAACAGGAGACGAGTAACCCGCACGTCGCATGCCTCATGGCCGATCTGTCAGCGCAGGCCCAGGTGCGCCAACTGGCAGGAGAGTTTCAGCGGCGCTTTGCCCGTTTGGATGTCCTGCTGAACAACGCCGGTGCTTTTTTCTCTAAGCGTCATGTGAGCGTTGATGGCATTGAGATGACCCTGGCACTGAATCACCTGGCGTATTTTCTCCTCACCCATTTGCTCCTTGACACCCTCAAAGCTACCCCCGCGGCGCGTATTGTGAACGTCTCCTCGGATGCGCACCGCAAGACACAGTTCGACTTCACCGACCCGCAGGAGGCGCACCGCTATCGCGGTTGGCGCGCCTACTGTCAATCAAAGCTCGCGAATCTCCTCTTCACCTACGAACTGGCACGACGCCTCGCTGGCACAGGCATCACGGCCAATGCCGTCCACCCCGGCTTTGTGGCTACCGGCTTTGGCCATAATAACCGTGGCCTGGTGGCCCTGTTCGTCTGGCTTGCCCAGTTCACGGCCCTCAGCCCGGAGCAGGGCGCTGAGACCCTCATCTATCTGGCGACCTCCCCTGAGGTGGTGGGAGTCACCGGCACGTATTTCGTAAAGAAGCGCTCGGTTGAGTCTTCCGTGGCATCATACGACCAGGCTGCGGCCCAGCGTCTCTGGCAGCTCAGCGCAGAGCTGACCGGTCTGGTGTAGAGCGTAGCTATAAGACGTCGGTGGTATAATCGCCAAGGAAACCGTAGCACTCGATAACTATCCTCAGCACAATCGCAAGGTCAAACCTCAGGTGATCGAGGCAGAAGTCGCCGTGGCCCGGCCCTTAGAGGACACGCTTGCCGTTCATCTCGCCAAGCGGATCACGGAGCAGTTCCAGGCGTGTGCCATCGGGGTCACGGAAGTAGAGTGATCGTCCGATCTGCTGGTACGCTACCGCAGCGGCCTCAAGCTTCACTTTAATCCGTTCCCACTGCTCTGGCTCCATGGAGAGCGCCAGGTGATGCAGCCCGCCGAGCACTTCCTGGTAAGCGCCCAGGTCCAGCCCCGGAAAGTCGAAGAAGGCAATGGTGTTGCCGTGACCAATGTCGAAGAAAAAGTGTGTCGACCCCTTGTAATCACGGTTCTCGAAAACGTCGGTGAGGGGGAACTCAAGGAGGTCTTGATAAAACTGGATGGTCCGCTCCACGTTCGCACAGAGGAGTGCCACATGGTGCACCCCGCGGGCCGTGGTCGGGGTACGCGTGGCACCGGTACGCAGATACGCCGCGCGGAGTCGGGCGCGTTCGGTGGCAAGGGTGGTGAGATCGAGTTCTGGCATCGGGTGCTCCTTTCGGAGAAGCAAGGTATACCAGCACCATGTAAAAAATTGCCTCACATGGCCAACATGCTTGGCCTCTAATGTTACTATACGGCACTGTGGTGCTCTGTCAAATTTGCTACTGAGGAGAAATATGATGGCACGACTGACAGGCAAAGTCGCTGTGATTACGGGTGGGGCGGGAGGCATTGGCGCGGCTGCGGCAAAGCTTTTTATCGACGAGGGCGCCAGGGTGCTACTGGTGGACCGCAACGAGGCAGCGCTGCACCGCGTGGTGGACACGCTTGGCGGTGCGGCCGCCAGCTACGCGGTGGCGGATGTTACTCAGCCAGTCGAGGTGCAAGGTTACGTCCAAACTGCGTTCGAGCGCTACCAGGGTATGGACATTTTGCTCGCCAACGCTGGGGTCGAAGGCGTAGTGCAGCCCATTACCGACTATCCCATTGACGTCTTCGATCAAGTCATGGCTGTTAACGTACGCGGCGTCTGGCTGGGGCTCAAGTATGCCATCCCAGCGATGCGTGCTCGTGGCGGTGGCAGCATCATCATTACCTCCTCGACCGCTGGCATTCGTGGTTCCGTAGGCCTCTCGGCGTATACCACGAGTAAGCACGCCGTCATTGGACTGATGCGCAGCGCCGCGCTGGAATGTGCGCCCTGGGGCATTCGGGTCAATACGGTCAATCCTGCCCCAATCGAGACGCGTATGATGCGCTCCCTGGAGGAGATGCGCACGACGGTAGCCGGGACATCGGTGACGGTCGCACAGACCAAGGAGGCCTTCGCCGCCCGGATTCCCCTCAGGCGCTATGGTGCCCCAGAGGAAGTGGCACGCCTGATGCTGTTCCTGGCGAGCGATGAGAGCAGTTTCTGTACCGGTGGTGTCTATATGGTGGACGGTGGCAGCTCCGCCGGATCCAGATGAGCGCCTCTGTTCCCTCCCCCTGCGACTGCGTCGGCAGAGGGCGCCCAGCTTAACGGGCGCCCTTCCCTTTGGGAGAGGGAGCTTTCTGGCTATGCCCGTTACTCAGGGATTTCCGGCTTTGCCCCTTCCGGCAAATCGACTTCAAAGGCGGCCAGTATCTGACCGACGAGCAAATAGTGCCCCACCTAAAATTTCTGGTCTGCGGGCTGCAGTTGGTCTCTGGTCATGTCAGATAGGCGCGCCATATGTCGTGTCTCCTCAGATATGGGGTTGCAGAACCCCTCGGGCTTGCTATCGCTGTCGGCGCAGTATACGTCACTGGGCACACTGAGGAAAGAGCGAGCAGGATCTTTACTGTGTTGTATACCCTGGTGGCCGTATCATGTATAATACCCTTTCAACGCATAGGCACCCCAGAAGGAGGAACAAGCGATGAGTGAGGAACAGGCAGCCATTCTGCGGCCCGAGACCCTCGTTGAGGAGTTCAAGAAGAACGGTGTTACGCATATAATCACCATTCCGGACAGCGAAACCAACTACCTGTACGAATTGATGAAGGAGCAACCCTGGTTAGACGTTATCCCCACGTCCCGTGAAGGCGAAACCTTCGCCATTGCGCTCGGGCTACTGGTGAGTGGCAAGGTACCAGTCTGCCTGATTCAAAATACCGGCATGATGGAATCCGGCGACTCCATCCGGGGCATGGCGCTGGATTCCGGTTTCCCGCTGGTTATGGTAGTCGGATACCGCGGGTGGACTCGTCACGGGGTGATAACAGACTCGGCGGCTCGCTACACAGAGCCGTTCCTGAATGCCTTCCGTATCAACTACTACCTGGTCGAGTCGAATGAGGACGGGAAGCGCATTTCCACGGCGTTCGAGGAGGCCCGCGCTACGAAGCGACCGGTGGCCGTGTTGATCGGTGACGAATACCATGGTTTCAACCGCTAGGACTGCATACCGCCATTGCCTTGACAACAGCAAGCGACACGTATGTGCATCTACAGGAGGAGTACGATGATCTCTGCAGCGGATGTGTTCAGGGTATTTCAGACCCACCGTGGTAACGCGATTGTGATTGCCACCGGAACGTCTGGCCGCCACTGGCGGGATTTTACCACCAACGAGAAGCGGGACCTGACGATGGGCGGAGCCATGGGGCAAACAACCGCCGCCGCGCTGGGTGTCGCCCTGGGGCTCCCCAACGAGCAGGTGGTACTGTTTGACGCGGAGGGCGCCCTGCTCATGAACCTGGGCATTCTTGCGACGACGGCTGGTAAGCAGCCCAAGAACTTCTACCACTTCTTGCTTGACAATGAGTGTTACGCCACCACAGGCGGGCAACCAGTGCCCAATGCCAAGAACATCAACTACGCCGGCATGGCAAAAGAAGCGGGCTATGCGGCTGCCTATAGCTTCGATGATCTGGAAACGTTCGGGGCCCAGGTGGGGAACATCCTCAATGAGAAGGGGCCCGTCTTTGTTGCCATCAAGGTCATCCCGGAGGTCGAGAACGAGCCCATCGGTCGGCGCCAGCGGCGCCCGACGCGGAATCGCGCCGAGACCATCCGGGATCTGCAGGCGGAACTGGGGATTACGACGACATATAAGTAATCGGAGGGGTTGCCGGAGTAGCCGACCCGCACGGGAACTCCTACTCCGGCGCCTTGCCCCAGAGCTCTTGCAGCCGCTGATCACGCCCACAGCGGGTGCGGTAGAATTTGTAGCGTATCGGGTTTTTGGTGGCGTAGTCCTGATGGTATTCCTCAGCGGGATAGAATTCGCCCGCCAGGACGATCTCAGTGACGACCTCGCCCCGGAATGGCTTGTGCTGCTGTAACTTCGCCTTCGCAGCCTCGGCTAGCCGTTTCTGCTCCTCGTCGTGGTAGAAGATGCCGGTGCGATACTGGTCCCCGTGGTCGCAGAACTGCCCATCCTTCTGCGTCGGGTCGATATTATGCCAGAACACGTCTAGGAGCTTCTCGTAACTCACCCGTTTTGGGTCATACACTACCTGGACTGCTTCCGTATGGCCGGTACCGCCGGCTGATACCTCCTTGTAGGTCGGGTTTTTCTTGTGTCCGCCAATGTAACCCGAGGTGGTGGAAATCACGCCGGGCAGCTTGTCAAATGGCGGCTCCATGCACCAGAAGCAGCCGCCGGCAAAGGTGGCCTGCGCAGAGCCTGTGCCGCTAGTAGACGATTGCTGTTGGGCATACGTGCACCACGGTGCCCCCAAGAGCACGAGCACGGCAAGAAAGCCGATGATACGTTGGACATTGAACCTCGACATACGTTCCTCCTTGGCATTGTCCCACGACCCGCGGCTTTTATATAAGGTATTTATGGGGCGGGGGCAAGACGAATATACGCTGTTATTGTATCGGTAAGCAATTCTCCAGTATGATAGATGCCCATTGAGGTGATCACGCGCTATCACGTCTCGAGGAGAACGGGTATGCACTACCGGGAGCCTTGCACACTGGCATCGAGGCCAGACGTATGGTAGACACGAACCGCCGACACATGCGAGGAGCAGGCGGCACGCCAGGAGGGGTGGGGACCTTTTTCCTTGGCTTCATCATGATTGTCGCCGGGGGCTATCTCCTCACCGATCAGGTGATGGTGACGAGTGGAGCCTGGCGCTGGGGGGGATACAATGTCTTTGGGCTGTCCCTGCTGCCCTTGCTTCTGGGCATTGGTCTGCTCTTCGTGAACGGACGTTCCCTCGCTGGCTGGCTCCTGACAGGGGCTGGCGCCGTGATTATTGGTGTTGGCATCCTCGCACACCTGGAGATCTACTTTCGCCCCACCAGCCTGTTCAATACGTTGCTCATGCTGGTCCTTCTTGTCGGTGGCCTCGGCTTAGTCGCCCGGTCTCTACGGGCGTCGTAAGCACACTCTACAGGAGCAGTCATCGATGTTAGTGTTTGGCCATATCGGATTGACCATAGGATTAGCGCGTGTCCTCAGTCGCGAGGTTGACGTACGCTGGGTCGCCGTTGCTTCTATGCTACCTGATATCATTGACAAACCGTTACGTTACTTCATAGCGCCAGCTTTCACACAGAGCAACACGCGGACCGTGGGACATTCACTCACCGTGCTACTTGTCGGTATGGTGGTGGTGCTCCTCCTACGGCGCACCATCCGCGGGCCGGGGGTTGTCGCCCTGATGCTGCCCATGCATTTGCTCCTGGATAGCATGTGGACCCCCGATCTGCGCGTCAGTCTACTCTGGCCCTGGGCCGGCAATGGGTTCCCTCCCTTATACGAGGAGGGGATGTCGGGAGTCTGGAACCACCTGATGCGCAACCTGAGCGACCCCGTGAACCTCGCTGGTGAACTTGGAGGGATGCTGGTGCTGGGGTACCTGTGGCACTGGTGCGGTCTATCGAGCGCCGCACGGCGGGCGCATGTGTGGAAAACCGGTGTGTTAACGCCAGTGCCTAGGCGCAAGAGGCTCCAGAAGGCCTGAAGCTGCCGTTCAGGGTTACGGCTTGTGATACAGAGCCTTCCGGTCCCCTCTCTCAGGGGGAGAGGGGACAATACATAGCGCTTCTGGGATAAGCTCTTTATCCAGGGCCATTTGCCCCTCTGAGCTGTTGCAGCAGGTCATGATCCAACTCGGTGGATGCTGGCAGCTCACCGTGGAGCGCCTGCAAGATTTTCTCAGCACTAAGAGGGAGTTCTTTAATGCGTACTCCCACGGCGTCCTCAATGGCGTTGGCGATCGCTGCAGGGGGCCCGAAACCGGGCGGTTCCGCCACAGCGCGTGCCCCAAACGGGCCATCGTCCGTAGGGACCTGCACCAGAATGTTTTCGATCGAGGGCACGTCCACGGCCATGGGCATGAGATAGGTCGTCAGTGACGGATTCAGAATCTTACCGTCCTTGATCACTACTTCTTCCGTGATGGCGCGGCCGATACCCTGCACAGCCCCACCATCGATCTGCCCTTCGACGGCCATAGGGTTAATGGCGACACCGACATCCTGGGCCTGCACGAAACGCACCACGCGTACCTTACCCGTCTCTTGGTCCACGGCGACTTCCGCTGCCTGCGTGCTGAAGATGGGCGCAAAGGGCATCGCTGAGAGTGAGGCCGTGCCCATAATCGGGCCGGCTGCAGAAGTGAGACTCATGCGCGCTAACTGGCCCAGGGTATAGCCCCGCTCTGGGGTCTCTGTCACAAACACCCGCCCATTGGCACAGGTCAACATGCCGGGTTGCACATCCAGGTGCGCAGCCGCCAGAGCCATGAGTTTGTCCCTGGCATCGGTCGCCGCCATCTGCACCGCCTTGCCCTGACTGTAGATGATGCGACTGCCACCACTGGGGCCAGTGAAGGGAGCCAGGTCAGTATCACGCCTGGCGATGACGACATCGCTCATATCCATCCCCAGGGTTTCTGCTGCGATCTGGGCAAAGACCGTATCAGTGCCTGAAATATCCACCGAGCCCGTCAGGAGACTCACCGTGCCGTCTTCGAGGAGGCTGATCGACGCGGTGGACGGACCACTCCCACTACGCCACTGGCACATCGCCAGGCCAACGCCCGTGCCGGCCTTGGCCGTGCGGGGCCAGCCCAGGTGTTGCTTGACTGCATCCATGGTCTCGTGCAGACCGTTGCGCGGAATTTTTCCACCCTGGAGCGCCAGATCACCTTCGTTAAAGGCATTTAATTTGCGGAATTCCCAGGGATCGAGCCCGAGCCGACGGGCGATGATATCGGTGTGTGACTCCACGGCAAAGGTCACGTCGGCCACTCCAGAGGCGCGGTAGGACCCTGCCCAGATCTTATTGGTGTACACTGCGTAGGAACGCATACGATAATTGGGGATGTTGTAAGGCCCGAGCGTATGGCTCACGCCGGACTGCACCCCGGCGCCCAGATGCGCCCCCATATCGAAGATGCTGATGGCCTCGCGCGCCACAATCGTGCCATCGCTCCTGACCCCAGTCTTCAAGTAGACGATGGTTGGGAGGCGAAAACCAGACAGGGTAAACGTCTCCTCTCGGGTGGCTATGAGCTTAACGGGTTTGCCCGTGTGCAGTGACAGCAACACTGGATAGGCCTCCACACAGAGGCGTAGTTTGGCGCCGAAACCACCGCCTAATTCCATCGGGATAATACGGATGCGCGACATCGGCCGCGCGATCACCTCGGCCAGCGTCGCCCGTATCTGATAGGGAGCCTGGGTCGAGGTCCAGACGTTGATGCGTCCGGAGGGATCGACGTTGGCCACGCAGGCCATGGCCTCGAGATAGCCCTGGTTGATGCCCTGAGAGTGGAACGTGTCTGCAAAGATGTGGTCGGCCTGCGCAAAGGCCGCGTCGACATCGCCACGGTCGGCGTCCAGGACAGTGCAGATATTGCCCTGCATATTGGGCTTATAGCCTTCGTAGAAGGGCAGGTCTTCATGCACCAGCGGGGCGTCGGGCCGTAGCGCGGCGATGGGATCGGTGACTGCCGGTAGGTCCTCATACGTCACGTCGATCAGGTCGAGCGCCTCCAGGGCGGTGATCTCGTCCACCGCGGCTACGGCCGCCACGGGCTCCCCGATATAGCGCACTTTGTCGAGGGCAAAAAGGCGCTTATCCTTCACGGCACCGTTGCCGAAGCGGGCATCGGGGACATCACGCCCCGTGATCACGGCCCTTACTCCGGGCAGGTGCTGCGCGCGGGACGTATCGATGTGCAGGATGCGGGCATGCGGTTTAGGGGATTGTAACACCTTGCACATGAGCATGCCGGGTAGGTAGACATCGCTGGCGTACTGGGACCGCCCTGACACCTTGTCAGCGGCGTCCACCCTGGGATAGTTCTGCCCTAAGACCTTGCTGTCAGGCATCGTGTTTCTCCTCGTTAAGACGCTTGTGCTTGCATGGTTTCAGCCGCCTTGAGGATGGCCTGGACCACTTTCGCGTAGCCGGTGCAGCGGCACAAATTGCCGCCAATGGCAAAACGCACCTCTTCCTCGGTGGGCCGGGGGTTCTCCAGGAGCAATCCTACGCCAGACATGATCAACCCGGGTGTACAGAAGCCGCACTGCACACCCCCATACTGCACAAAGGCGGCCTGTACCGGGTGCAGCGTATTGCCCTGCCGCAGGCCCTCGACGGTCGTGATCTCCTTGTCTCGTGCGTCCAGGGCCAGCACCATGCAGGAGGTGACGGTCTTGCCGTTCATGAGCACGGTACAGGCGCCGCAATCCCCTTCGTCGCAGCCTTTTTTGGTCCCTGTCAACTGCAGCTCATCCCGCAGCATGTCGAGCAGGGAACAATAGGGCTCCACTAGCAGGGTATAGGACTCACCGTTAATAGTCAGGCTCAGTGGATGTGTCATGGTGTGCTCCTGCTTAGAAAACGGCCTCGACCGCGAGACCACGCTGCATCTGGAATGGCAAACGGCTCCCCTGGGCCATCTGCACTGCGTAATGTAAGGTCCGCTGTACGAGCGGGGCAACAACCGCACGCCGATGGGCCGCAGTGCCCCGGATGTCATCAATAGGATTGGCAGTCTGCGCGGCGGCCTGCGCGGCCTGCTGTAACCGCTCGGTGTCGACGGACTGGCCACGCAGGAGGGCTTCTGCCGCGGTCGCTCGGACCACGGTCGGCGCCACCGCACCGAGGGCGATCTTGACCTCCTGGCACACGCCGGGCTGTGCCGCCAAGGAGATGACAGAGGCAACACCGACAGTGGCAATATCCATGGTGCTGCGGGGGCTGTGCTTAATATAGAGTGCCCCGGCACGGGGTGGTGGCGGTGGCAAGCGCAGGGCTACGAGCAGCTCCGCGGGCTGCAGCGCCGTCTGCCCAGGGCCTAGGCAAAATTGTTCCAGCGGCACGAGACGCTCGCCCTCAGGACCAGCGATGCGGCACTCCGCGCCATAGGCGAGCAGTGCTGGCAAAGTATCGCCGGCTGGCGAGGCGTTGCAGACATTCCCCCCAACTGTCGCTAGATTGCGGATTTGCACACCCGCAAACGCCGTCGCTGCCTGGGCCAGGGCCGGGTAGTGCTCCTGGATATGCGGATGGCGTTCGAGCGTGCGGATCGTCGCCAGCGTGCCTAAGCTGAGCCCGCTGTCCGGACTATAGCTGACCTCGTCCAACCCCTTGATGCGCTTGATGTTGAGCACATACCGAGGCTTCCAGGCCCCCTGGCGCCAACGTATCAAGACATCAGTCGCCCCGGCGACAATGCGTGCGCCTTCCTCCTGGCGCATCATCTCGACGGCTTCCTGCACCGTCTGGGCTTCCCGGTATTCGAAGCGGTTCATGATCGCTCCCCCATCTCCCAAAGGTCTCTCTCCTGGTTTCACCCCATCATACTGCCCGTGTGGACAAGATACAATAGGTTCCGTATGATCACGTCGCACCCGCAGGGTGTCATGGACTGCCCTTCTATGAGGAGGTTTGCATGGCTGCAGTCGAAGGAATATTGAGCGCCCTTGAGCGGAACTGGGAGATGGTTGATGCTACCCTGGCCGGTATGGATGACGCGATCCTGGCGCGGCGTCCTACCGATCAATGTAACTCCATCGCCTGGCTCCTATGGCATATGACCCGGGTGGTCGACACGTTCGTGCATACGCGGTTGCAAGTGCAGCCGCAAGTCTGGATCCGAGACGGCTGGTATGCCAAGTTTGGCATGGACCCTGATCCTGACAACCGCGGGGTAGGGTGGACCGCTACCCAAGTGGCGCAGTGGGTTCCACCCGCAAAAGATGTACAAGCGGGCTATTACGAAGCGATCAAACAGGCTACCCGCGCCTACCTGGCCACCCTGAGCGATACAGACCTGGAAGTGCGGCGCGTTATCCCCCCTGTGCCCGAGCCGCGCACCGTGGCTGCCGCCTTGGGACAGATGACCTGGGACAACGTGGCGCACGGTGGTCAAATCGCGTACTTGCGTGGTCTGTTTCAGGGCATGGGCTGGTACGGCCGCTAGCGCCTTCACTCCCTCGCCTGGAAGGCGAGGGTTTTAGCGGGGAGTGAGGGGCCAGGGGTCCCCCACTCATCCAGGGCAGTTATCGGCGGCTCTGACTGTCAGCCGTCGTGATCGTGATGTGGGACAGCGTCGTATCCTTCTTGGCGCCGTGCCAGTGTTTCTCACCGGCCTTGATATGCACCACATCTCCTACCGTGATCTCACGCTCTTCGTGCTCGGTCGCCACGATACCGCTGCCAGCCGTGACTACCAGAATCTGGTCGCAGGTATGAGCATGCCACCCGGTTGTGGCGCCAGGGCTAAAATTCACGACACTACAGCGATAGTCGTCGGACGCGTTATCAGGGATGATGGTCTGCCGTGTCCGTGTCACCGACCCTCCGGTCCATCCGGCAATAGGGGTGGCCTCGCCCAGGGGTTCTTCCTGCAGTGTGTTGAGTTTGACGACGCGCATAGTTTTTCTCCTCCTTGTCGTACCTGGGTGTCCTCTGCTGCTCTAGAATGCTGGGCAGTGTACACCCAAACCGTGTGCGTGTCATGTATGCTGTGCGATCCAGCGCCGCACTGCCGGAAGCATAGAGCTGAGCGCGCGTCTCTGAGCAAGACACGTCCGAACGGCATCATCTACTGC
>Ga0081538_10004539_pt1 | contig 12781 bp, 13 predicted proteins | sample TabmetS5T2R1_FD_71022 | JGI IMG/M metagenome (GOLD analysis project Ga0081538, IMG submission 71022) | Tabebuia heterophylla rhizosphere microbial communities from the University of Puerto Rico - S5T2R1 | ecosystem: Host-associated > Plants > Roots > Rhizosphere ...
TCGTCCCCCACACGTGCAAAGCGGACCGGCCCGAGCGTCACAACGGCATAGTGCCCGATAGGCGCTCGCTCCGCATTGCGGCTCGCCCCCCGCAGATCAACAGCAGGGAGGCCCCCGAACGCCGAGTCGTCGGCGCAGGCACCGGTGAAGCGACCCGGGCCGTCGGTCTGGTCGCTTGCCGGCGCGCTCGAGGCAGGCGGTGATGGTCGGGCGGACCCACCGGTGCCCACCCTCACACCCATCCGGGCGAAGGCGCGTACCTAATGCCCGCCCCGCTCTGGAGCGATCTCGCCGGCCAGAGCGGGCAGATCGGGTGTCAGCGCCTGGCGCCGGCCAGGAACGTGGCCACGATGTAGGTGGTGTGCCGGTCGAGCGAGACCCGGGCACGGTCGTAGCGCATGGTGGTGCGGGGGTCGGCGTGGCTGGCGGCCTCTTGCACGTCGCGGAGCGGAGGTTGCTCCGCATCCACCCACGCTACGGGCGGCCCATTTCCAACGGCACCGTCCGGCGAGGTGCGGTCGCCCTACCCGAGGACCAGGGTCGGCCAGCCTTCCTGACGGGCGACGCGGTGCAGCGTCCGGTCGGGGTTGACGGCGACCGGGTGACCGCAGGCCCGGAGCAACGCCAGGTCGCTGGCGGAGTCCGCATAGGCGAAGGTCTCTCGGAGGTCGACGTCGCCAAGGGCCAGCCGTAGGGCGTCGAGCTTGCCGGGCCCATAGCACGGCGGGCGGTCGAGGGCGCCGGTGTAGCGGCCATTGGCCACTGTGGCCCGCGTGCCGATCGAGTGGTGCATGCCGAGCAGCCGACCCAACCGTTCGACCAGCTCTTGGGGACTCGACGACAGCAGCACGCAGGAGTCGCCGCTGGTCAGATGGCGGTCGAGAAGGTACCTGGCGGCCGGGCAAACGGTGGACGCCAAACGGGCTGCGACCACATCGGCGACCGCCAGCAACGGTTCGGACTCCATGCCGGCGACGATGGACAGGCCTCGGCGACGAGCCCGCTCGATCTGGGCGTCGGTCGAGCCGCGACGCCGGTAGAGCACCTGCTCCAGCCCGGCCCGGATGACGTCCGGTCGCGTGACGAGCTTGCGCGCCGCCAGCTCGCGCAACAACGCGACGGCGCTGGCACCGGGGATCAGGGTTCGGTCGAGGTCGAACACCGCCAAACGGGCGACAGGGGTGTGCGGGCGCCGATGCGAGCTGCGACGAACCTTGGGTGTCGTCGTCACGACGTCACTCTCTCGACCCCGCGTGTCGGGAAGGCAACGCGCCGATGACCGCGGCGCGAAGCCCAGCGGAGATCTCGGGTTGGCGCCATCGCAGAATCGGTGGACGCGAGCTAGAGGGGCCCCCTGGCGGGCGGGGCGGGCATGAGGTCGGACACGGGGCCGAGGTGGCGCAGCTTGTCCGGGTTGACGATCCCCCGGATCCCCTGGATCTGGCCGTCGGCGATGTCGAGCGACAGCGCGAACAGGATCCTCTGCCGCCCGTCGAAGCCCAGCGCGCCGGGGTGCCCGTTCACCTCGACCGGTCGGGTCGAGAAGCCCTCGATGCCTCTGACGACCTCCATGAAGCGCATCAGGTTCCGCACCACGTGACGGCGCCCGAAAATCGGCTGCGCCAGCGCGCGCACCTTGCCGCCGCCGTCACCGTGCAGGGCCACATCGTGGGCCAGCAACGCCTCGAGCCCGTCGAGGTCACCCGCCTCGGCGGCCATCATGAACCTGCGTGCCAGCTCGTCCCGGTCTCGCCGCGAGGCCTCGAAGCGCGGCCTCTCCGCCTCGATGTGGCGACGGGCCCGCACCGCCAACTGCCGACACGCGGCCTCAGTTTTGCCGACGATCTCGGCGATGGTGTCGTAGCCGTAGTCGAACACCTCCCGCAGCAGGAACACCGCCCGTTGCTCGGGTGAAAGGCGCTCAAGCAGGACGAGGAAGGCCAGCGACAGCGAGTCCGACATCTCCGCGTGGACGGCGGGGTCGTCCAGATCACCGGTCACTACGGGCTCCGGAAGCCATTCGCCGACATAGGTCTCCCGTTGCATCTGTGCCGAGCGGAGGCGGTTGATGCCGAGCCGGGTCACGACGGTGGCCAGGTAGGCCTCGGGCACCCTGATCTCCTCGCCGGTCTCCAGCACGCCGTGCAGGCGCAAGAGGGCCTCCTGCACGACGTCCTCGGCCTCGCTCACGCTGCCGAGCATGCGATAGGCGATGCCAAAGGCCCGCGGCCGCAGCTCGTCGAGCAGTTCCGCCATGTCAGCCAAGGCCCTTGGCAAAGCCCTGCCGCCAACTCGGAAAGCGCAGCTGCCAGTCGAGCTCGCGCTTGGCCTTGTCGTTGGCGGCGCCGCGGATCTCGGTCATGGTCGTGACGGCCCACTCGCCGGCCGCGAGGCGCCCGAGCCAACGCGGTACGCGCAGCGGTCGCTTCGCTCCGACGGCCGCCGCCAGGACCGGGGCCCATTCGGACACGGGTGCCGGGTCGTCGTCGACGATGTTGTAGATGCCTGCAGGTCCGCCCTCGACGGCGGCGGCGGTGGCCGCGGCGGCGTCCTCGATGTGGACGAACGACCAGACGCCCGCGCCCCCGCCGACGATGGGGACCTGGCGCTTGCGGATCAGCTCGATCTGGCTGCCGAGCGGGTCGAGGGCGATCGAGGTGCCGGGGCCGTAGAACCAGCCGTAGCGGAGCACGACGCCCTCGGTCCATTGCGCACCCATGACGGCCCCCTCGAGATGACGGAGCGCCGCGAGCCCCTCACGCATCTCCCGGGCGGGATCGTCGTCGAGTGGATCGTCCTCCCGCTTGATCGGGCCACCGGTGCGGGCGTACACGGCGGCGTTGCTCTGGGCGACGAATCGCTTGACGCCCACCGCCCGGCCCGCGGACAGCAGGTGGTCGGTGCCCTCGGTGCGCAACCGGTTGGTCAGCGCGAACTCGCTCTCGAAGCGTCGCATGTCGATGGCTGCCGGTATGGCGGTGAGCTGGTGCACGATCACGTCGGGCTCGGCCTCGCCGACCACCCGGCCCACGGCGCCGGCATCCAGCGCATCGGCCACGACTGGCTGAGCGCCAACGCTGCGGAGCCGGTCGCGCTTCGCTTCCGTGCGAGTCATCCCGACGACCTCGTGCCCGTTGGCGACCAACAGGGGGACCAGCTGCTTGCCGAGCGCACCCGTGGCGCCGGCGACGAAAACCTTCATGGCGACTCCCTTGTGTTCGTCTCCAAGAAGACAAACGCGCGAGCCCGCCTGTGACAGCAGCGCCCTCCCTGGCTAGTCAGGTGGGCGGCGCAACGCCACCTCCCGGTCGGACACGGTCCGGGCGACAGCATCGAAGAGATGCTGGCCGGCCTCGTCGCGCTCGCCGGGTGCGCCCGTGGCGGGACGGAGGGCGAACGACAGGCGACCCATCTCGTACCGATCGCCGGTCATCCCCGACGATGGCGCACGTCCGGGGGCCGGTGCCGGCGTCAGGGACCGGCCCCGGCCGGCGGGCGATCCCGGGCGACCGCTCGACGCAGCCGACCAGCGGCGTCCCGGCGGCGCCGGACCCGCCGCCGGCGCCGGGCATGGACGGCGAGGATCGTCAGCACGAGCACGACACCGACACCGACCGCGCCGAGGAGCGCGATCCACAGCGGCAGCTCGAAGTCCAGCCATAGCCAGTCGAATGTGGTCGACTGCCGATTCTGGAGCACGAAGATCACCGCCGCGACCGTCACCACGATCCCGACCGTGACGCCGACGTTGAAGGCTCGCTCCGGCCTGCCCCGTTCGACCTCGTCGACGTCGCGCTCCAGCGAGCCACGCATCGACTCGTCGGGCGCCGCGGCCTCCGGGGCAGCGCGGTCGGCCTCAGTATCCGGCTCGTCGTCCCGGGAGAGCGACACGGCCACCTCCGCGGTTGTCGGCGTCCGGCGACTACCCCCGTTTGCGCTGGGTAACCGGGAATCTGCCGCCACGGCCGGGCCTCGGAGAGCGGTGCCGAACCATAGGATGGGCGCCCGTGCACATCGCGGTCGTGGGAGAGCCCGATCTGGCGGACCTGCTGCCCCTGATGCGGGCCTATTGCGACTTCTACGAGGTGGCACCGGGCGATGATGCGTTGCTGGACGTCGCCCGCACGCTCGTGGCCGACCCGGAGTGCGAGGGCTTTCAGCTGATCGCCCGCGACGATGCGGGTCGCGCCGTCGGGTTCGCGACCGTGTACTGGAGCTGGTCCACGCTCGCCGCCGCCCGCACCGCGATCATGAACGACCTGTTCGTGCATCCGGACGCCCGGGGAACGGGGCTGGCGGAGGATCTTGTCGAGCAGTGCCGGCTTCGATCCGGCCGCCGGGGTGCCGTCTCGATGGGTTGGCAGACCGCCAAGGACAACGCTCGTGCCCAGCGGCTCTACGAGCGCCTCGGCGCCACCCGCGCCGAGTGGATCGACTACTCGCTGGACGCGACGTCGAGCGGTCCGGCAGCCACGCGGTCGAGCAGTTGACGCAGCAGGCGAGTCGCGTAGCCCGCCGACCGATCTCTCCCAGGCAGCGTCGGCCGTTTCGAGCCGCGCCGTTCGGGTAGCCGATCAGGTGAGCGCGTCGACGTCCGCGAGCCTGTTGCCGGCCTTCTCCATCCGGGAAGCCCCCGGGCCGGTGGTGATGACGGCGATCCACGCAGGACACGACCTGCGGCCGGAGGTCGCCGACCTGATCCGTGTGGACGAGGCGACCCGGCTCCGAGAGGAGGATCCGTTCACCGACCGCCTCGTCGTGGCAGGGACCCGAATCAACGCTCACCGGTCACGTTTCGAGGTCGACCTGAATCGCCCCCGGCGTGACGCCGTGTATGCCGGACCAGGCGACGCATGGGGCCTCCACGTGTGGAAGCGGCCACTGCCGCCCGCCGTGATCGAGCGATCGCTCGCCAGCTACGACGACTTCTACGCAGCACTGGCTGATCGGCTGGATCGCCTCGCCGCAGAGGGCGCCTTCGTGGTACTGGACATCCATTCGTACAACCACCGGCGAGATGGGACTCCGGCACGGCCGGCCGAGAACCCGGAGCTGAACGTGGGGACCGGGACGCTCGATCGTCGGCGCTGGCACCGCGTCGTGGACGGCTTCATCGACGGGATGCGTGCGCAGCGCGTCGCGCGACGGACGCTGGACGTCCGGGAGAACGTCCGCTTCCGGGGAGGCCAGCTGGTGCGGTGGATCCATGAGCACTACGCCGACACGGGATGCGCGCTGGCGCTCGAGTTCAAGAAGGTCTTCATGGACGAGTGGACGGGCGAGCCGGACGACGAGCACATCGCCGAGCTGGCGCGGGCGCTCCGGACGGTGGTCCCGCGACTGTCGGACTTGATCGCCGGCGGACCGGCGTGATCCGGGTCGAGCGGCTGTCGGCGGCCGACCTCGCAATCGACCGCGAGCTGGCGGACATCGCCCTCGGATACCGGTTCCTGCTGGACGTCACCCCCGTGAACTTGATTGACGCCCAGCGTCGCTTCATGGATCGAGGCACACCACCGGAGTTCCGCTACCGGCCGCTCGAAGACGACGTCGACGTCGTCGCCAGTCGACTGGCGAAGGTCGACATCCATGCGGTCGAGGACGCGACCCTGTCGCACCTGCTCCTGGCCAAGCACCGGGAGGTGGGCCTGCAGATCGAGATGCTGCGCTGTCGAGGATCGACGGACTTCCTTCCGCTCAGCGCGGAGCTGTACGGAGCGGTGAGCCCGATCCTGCTCGCTGCGGCCGAGCAGCTGCTCGACGAGATCGGCGTACCGCCCGACGACGAGGGACCGTCGGTAGACGCCGCGACGTTCGCACGGTTGGCCGAGGCCGAGGTCGATCGCTACCGCCAGGCACTCCCCGAGCTCGACGTGAAGATCGAGGTACGGGATGACGGCACCGGCATCATGGTCACCAACGGTGACGTCCTGATCGCGTCGTCGGCCACCGTTGCCGCGTCCCGGGTGAAGGCACTGCTGCAGCACGAGGTCGGAACGCACGTGGTCACCTTCGTCAACGGCACGCATCAACCGTTGCACCTGCTCGGCGCCGGCCTCGCCGGATACGAGGAGACGCAGGAGGGCCTGGCCGTTCTCGCCGAGCACCTGGTCGGTGGCCTGTCCGCCGCCCGCCTACGCCAGGTCGCAGCCCGCACGGTCGCGGTCCATCGAATGGTCGAGGGCGCTTCGTTCGCGGACGTCCATCGCGCGCTCACCGGTTACGGGGTGCGGCCGGTGTCGGCGTTCACGATCGCCGCCCGGGTGTTCCGGTCTGGCGGACTGACCAAGGACGCCATCTACCTGCGGGGCCTGATCGAACTCGTTGCCCATCTGACGGCGGGCGGCAACCTCGACGTCCTCTGGCTCGGCAAGATGGGGCTGGCGGACGCCCCCCTGGTGGAACAGCTCATGTCCCGGGGCTTGCTCCACGAGCCGGTTCTGCGGCCCCGATACCTCGACGACCCGGCAGCGCAGGCGCGCCTGCGCCAGGCTGGCGCGGTCGCGTCATTGGTCGATCTGATCGGAGATCCGCAATGAAGGTCGGCTTCGTCGTCAACAGCCTCGAGACCGAGAACCCGCTGTACACCACCGTCCGCCTGGCGATGGCCTCCCATCGGATGGGACACGAGACATGGCTCATCGGAGTCGACGACTTCTCACAGCGTCCGGACGGGTCGATCACCGCCTGTGGGCGGGCCGCCCCCGGTCGGACCTACAAGTCGCCGGCCTCGTACCTCGACAGGCTGCGGGGCGACCAGGGCGTCGAGGAACGCATCTCGGTCGACGCGTTGGACGTGATCATGATGCGCAACGATCCTGCGGACGATGCCGTGGAGCGGCCCTGGGCCGTCACATCGGGCATCCTCTTCGGCCAGCTGATGGTCGCACGCGGCACCCTGGTCCTCAACGACCCGACCAACCTGGCGGATGCCGTCAACAAGACGTACTTCCAGCACTTCCCCGAGGCGATCCGGCCGGCCACGCTGATCTCCCGTGATGCCGGCGAGATCTCGGCGTTCATCGACGACATGGGTGGCAGCGCGATCCTGAAGCCCCTGCAGGGCTCGGGCGGCAGCGGTGTTTTCCTGGTCTCCAGCGACGAATCGCCCAACCTCAACCAGATGATCGAGGCCATCTCCCGCGATGGCTACATCGTGGCCCAGGAGGTCCTGCCGAAGGCGACGGAGGGCGATGTGCGCATCTTCGTCATGAACGGCGAACCCCTGGTCCGGGACGGCAAGCACGCTGCGTTCCGGCGGGTCAATCGGTCGGCGGACCTGCGGTCGAACATGGCCGTCGGCGGCAAGGCCGAGAAGGTCAAGGTCACCGACAGCATGTTGGAGATCGTCGAGGTGGTCCGCCCCAAGTTGCGAACCGACGGGATGTTCCTCGTCGGTCTCGACGTCGTCGGCGACAAGCTGATGGAGATCAACGTCTTCAGCCCCGGGGGATTACACACCTGCGGGAGGTTGTACGAGACCGACTTCGCCGAGACCGTCATCGATGCGTTGGAGTACAAGGTCGATCTGCGGAGGCACTACCCGACCGGCCTCAGCAACGCCACGGTCGCCACGCTCTGATCGGGGGGAAGAGCCGCCGTCATCAGGGTCGGACGATCGGGGCCTCGGCGGCGTGGCGGGCCCGCAGCTCCGCGTCCCAGTCGCCGCTGCAATAGACGGACAGGTCGGAGACCTGGCCGCCCCGGACCTCGCACAGCAGGATCTTGCGATCGGTCAGCTCCTCGCCGTTCTCTTCGTGACGGCCGACGAACTCGCTGACGAAGCCCGTCGCGGTCGGAATGGTCCGCACGACCGTCGTCTCCGCGCCGTCCGGCGTGTAGCCCGCGAGCCACGCGGCGAACGCGTCGAGTCCCTGCAGCTGAAACCGCCACAACGGGGGGTGGCCGTCGAAGAACAGATCGTCGGCGAGCACGTCGTTGGTCTTGCCCGTGCGGAACACGTCCGCCAGCCGTTCGCTCAGCTCCTGGGCCGTGCCGTCGTCGATCGGGATCATCGCGGGTGCCGTCATGTCATCCTCCTGCGATCGGGCGTCGAGCCCGACGGTACGAACGCGGGGCACACCGCGGCGTCGGTCGAACCAACGATTTCCGCGCCCGCCGCGCCTCAGCAGAACCACCTACAGGCAAGCCGCAGAGCCACGGCCCCGGCGGGACCGGATAGCCGGGGCGCCGCATCGGCGATACTGGCGCGGTGCGGCGAGCGACCGACGACGCTCGGGCGGCATTCGAGCGTCACGACTGGAGCGAGACGTGCCGGCTGCTGGCCGGGGTGCCCGTGGACGAACTCGCGATCGAGGACCTCGACCGATTCGCCACCGCGGCCTACCTGACGGGCCGCGACGAGACCGCCTTCGACGTGTGGGCACGTGCGCACCGGGATTGCGCCCACGCCGGTGAGGTCGAGCTGGCGGCCCGGTTCGGCCTCCGCCTGGCGGAGACGTTGGGGTTCAAGGGCGACATCGGCCGCAGTACGGGGTGGGTCGAACGGGTACGCCGACTCCTGGACGACGCCGGCACCGACTGTGTCGAGGTCGGCTACCTTGCGAACGCGTCGGCGATGTGCCGGATCTTCGGGGCGGGCGACTATGCGGGTGCGCACGAGCTGTTCGTGCGTGCCGGCGCCGTCGGCGCGCGGTACCGCGACCAGGAGCTCATGACCTTGGCGCGCATCGGCGAGGGCCGGATGCTCGTCTACCTCGGCGCGATCGCCGACGGGGTGTCGCTGCTCGACGAGGCGATGATCTCGGTAGAGGCCCGGGAGATCTCGCCGATCGCGGTCGGAGACGCCTACTGCACGGTGATCGATGCGTGCACCGAGATCTTCGACCTGTCCCGATGCCGTGCCTGGACCGACTCGTTCTCGCGCTGGTGCGACGAGCACCCGGACCTCGTCCTCTACCGGGGCAACTGCCTGTTGCACAGCGCACAGGTCATGCACGTGCACGGCGACTGGTCCGACGCGGTGGAGTCCGCCCACCGCGCGTGCGAGCGCTTGGCCGAGCCGCTCAACGGCCTCACGCTGGGGGGAGCCCACTACGTGGAGGGTGACCTCCATCGGCTCCGCGGCGACTTCGACGCCGCCGAGGCCTCCTACCGCAGCGCCAACGAGAACGGCTGCGAGCCCCAGCCGGGCCTGGCGCTCATGAGGCTGGCGCAGGGGCGGATCGACACGGCCGCGGCGTCGATCCGGCGCGTGCTCGACGAGGCGGTGGGCCCCGTCTTCCGGGCGCGGGTGCTCGGCGCCTACGCCGAGATCATGCTCGCGGTCGGCGACGTCGCGGCCGCCCGTGCCGCGGCCGAGGAGCTGACGGAAGCCGCCGCCGAGCTGAGCTCACCGTTCCTCCAGGCACGTGCGGCGCACGCGACGGCCGCGACCCTCCTCGCCGAGGGCCGGGCCACCGATGCGCTCCGGGCCTCCCGTTGGGCGCTGCGAAAGTGGACGGAGCTCGACGCGCCGCACGAGGCCGCCCTCACACGCATGCTGATCGCCGAAGCCTGCGCCGCCGTCGGTGATACCGAGGGGGCCGAGCTAGCGACGAGCGCCGCCCGGGCGACCTTCGAGGTGCTCGGCGCGACGCCGGATCTCGCCCGGATCGACGGGGGTGCCGGGCCGAGCCGCCCGGATGGCCTCACGTCCCGGGAGCTCGAGGTGCTGCGCGTGCTGGCGGAGGGCAAGACGAACCGGGTCATCGCCGAGAAGCTGTTCATCAGCGAGAAGACCGTGGCGAGCCACGTCAGCCACATCTTCACCAAGCTCGGCGTGTCGTCCCGCGCCGCCGCGACCGCCTACGCCTACGACCACGATCTCGCCTGACCGGCTGGGCGCCCGGCGGCGGGCCTCGTCGGGGCGGCGTCAATCCCGGGAGGAGAGCCCCTCGATGGCGCCCTGCAGGCGGGTCTGGAGCACGGTCGTGGTCACGTCGCCGCGGCTGCGCTCGAGCACCGCCCGCAACGCGTCGAGCGTCCGGCGCAGCCCGTTGGTCAGCGCGTCGGGATAGTCGACGACGACCAGCGCGTCGTAGACCTCGTCCATGGCGGCCAGCAACGACTCGCCGCGCTCGACCTGGCCCTCCCGCAGGCGGTCGAGCAGGTGGCGCCGCAGCTCGCTGGCGGCCTCGGCCATGCCCCGCATCCATGCCGCGGCGGCGACGCCCAGCTCGGCGGGCGTCGGCACGGGACCGCCGGCGACCAGGGCAGCGACGCCGCGGGCCTCGGTGTACTCCTTCTCGGCGTCGTGGAGGAAGCCTCCGTGCCCGACTGCGGGGAACGGGGCCAGGACCTCCTGGGCCTCCCGCAGCGACGCCTCGGCGCGGTCGGCCAAGGCGGCGGCGGCGTCGGCGTCGAGCCTGTGGATCGCCCGGATGCTCGACCCCGCAGCCCGGATGACGCTGCGGCACGACACCAGCGCGGCCTCCCGTGCCCGATTGGCGTCGGCCAGCTCGTCATGGATGGCTGCGACGGCACCGGCGAGGCTGTCGCGGCGGGCCTCACGCCCGGCGTCGGGTGCCGACATCGCTGCTCGGCGAGCTAGCGGCCGGTGGCGGTGCCCAGCACCACCACCGCCGGGCGCGGTGCGCGGATCGGGGCGAGGTAGCGCACCTTCTGGAGCCGCTCGGCGAGCCGGCGCCGGCGACGCACCAGGAGCGCCAGGTAGGTCAGCAGCAGCCCGCCGGCGACCGCCAGGCCGATCCACCCTGCCCCCCCGAGCAGGACGGCCGGCGCCACGCTGGCGATGGCCAGCACGGCGAGGCCGCCGAGGATGTGGCGCCGCCGACGGTAGGAACCGCCGGCCGGGGCGACCCGCGGCGTTGCCGGCGCGTGCCCCGACCCGGGCCCGGTGGAGCCGCGCGCCCGCCGGCGGGCCAGCTCGTCGCCGTAGGAGAGCCGCCCGCGGCCACCGGGCGGTCCCGCGGCGCCGCCATCGTCGTCGCCGGCGTAGGACTCGTCGGCCGTGTCATCGGCATAGTCGTCGGCATAGTCGTCGGCACGGTCGTCGTAGTGGTCGTCGGAGCCCGCGAACGCGTCCGTGTACATCGGGTGATAGCCGGGCGACGTTCGTGCCAACGACCACAGCTGGCGCCGGAAGGTGAGCATCGACGCGTTGGGCCGGGCTTCGCGACGGCTCTGCAACCAGGGAGGCAGCAGCACCGCTACCCAGATCACGCCAAGAAGCAAGAAAGCAGGCACGGCATCCACTCCGAGGTCTCGCTTGCGACCGTACAGGTCGCCGTCGCGGGCGCGGTGGATGCCGCGTGACCTGGGGTTTACAGGCCGAGCTCGGCGTCGATGCCGTCGCTGCGCCGGTATGTGCCGCTGCGGCCGCCGGTCTTCTCCCAGAGCGCGATGTCGCCGATCGTCATGCCCCGGTCGACCGACTTGCACATGTCGTAGATCGTGAGACAGGCCACGGCACAGGCGGTCATCGCCTCCATCTCGACGCCCGTGCGATCGATGGTCTCGACCTGCGCCTCGACCTCGATGAAGTCGTCCTCGATGCGGAAGTTGACGAGCACGCTGCCGACGAGCAGCGGGTGGCACAGCGGGATCAGCTCGGGCGTGCGCTTCGCCGCCTGGATGCCAGCCACCCGGGCGACGGCCAGCACGTCGCCCTTGCTGATCGCCCCCCGGGCCACCAGCGACGTGGTCTCGGGCCGCATGTGCACCCGTCCCCGCACGACGGCGCGGCGGTGGGTCGCCTCCTTGGGCGTGACGTCGACCATCCGGGCTCTGCCCAGTGGGTCGAGATGGGTGAGCCCCCGGTCGGACATGGACCCACCCTAGTGCCCCCAGCAGGGACAACGTTCATCCGCCCGACGCCGGAACGGTGCGTCGACTAGCCCCCGATCTGGCTCATGGACCGGCGCGGGCGCACGAACTGCACCTGCCCGATCATGTGCCCGGCCCACTTGCCGGCGACGCAGCGCTGGATGGCGGCGCTGACTTCGTCGTCGGAGTCGCCACCCCGGAGCAGCGCGCGCAGGTCGACCTCGTCGACCGCGAACAGGCACGATCGCAGCTGGCCGTCGGCGGTGAGGCGGATCCGATCGCACGACCCACAGAACGGCCGCGTCACCGAGGGGATCACGCCCACCTCGCCCATGCCGTCGCGGTACACGAAGCGCTCGGCCGGCTCGTGGCCGCGTCGGATGGCCTCGACCGGATAGACGGCATCGATCGTGCGCAGGATCTCGTCCTGGCTGACCACGGCGTCCGACTCCCAGTGCTGGTCGGCATCCAGCGGCATCCACTCGATGAACCGCACGACGACCCCCCGGTCGCGGCCGAACGTCGCCAGGTCGAGGACCTCGTCGTCGTTCACGCCCCTCATCACGACCGTGTTCACCTTCACCGGATCGAGCCCGGCCTCCTTGGCGGCCTCGATGCCGTCGAGGACGCTGCCGAGCTCGTCGCGTCGCGTCAGCTCGGCGAACCGGTCGCGGCGCAGCGTGTCGAGCGAGATGTTCACCCGCCGCAGGCCGGCGGCCACCAGGTCGCCCGCAATCATCCGCAGCGTGGCGCCGTTGGTGGTCAGTGCGAGATCGGCGCCCAGCGCCGCCAGCTTGTGGACCAGGACGGGCAGGTGCGCCCGCACGGTCGGCTCGCCGCCGGTGAGGCGGATGCTGTCGATGCCGAACCGCTCCACGCACACCCGTGCGATGCGCTCGATCTCCTCGAAGGTGAGCACCTGGTCACGGGGAAGCCACTCCAGCCCCTCGGCCGGCATGCAGTACGTGCAGCGGAAGTTGCAGCGGTCGGTGAC
>Ga0081538_10004540_pt1 | contig 12781 bp, 14 predicted proteins | sample TabmetS5T2R1_FD_71022 | JGI IMG/M metagenome (GOLD analysis project Ga0081538, IMG submission 71022) | Tabebuia heterophylla rhizosphere microbial communities from the University of Puerto Rico - S5T2R1 | ecosystem: Host-associated > Plants > Roots > Rhizosphere ...
TTACTTGCCCATCCGGCTGGCGCCCCGGTCTGCGCCCGAACATTCGGCGAGCCCCGCGGATCCTCGAAGATCATTCGGGATCCGGCAGATTCGACCGCTCTCGCCGAACGGTCTACGAGCTCTCAGCGCGCCATGGATGCAGTCGCGGATGCCACGCCGGGACGGCCCGGCGATAGGCCGCGTACTGCTCACCGAAGCGCTCGGCGAGCGTCGGCTCCTCGTACCAGCGTACGAACGCCGCCACCACCGCGATGAAGAGCGCCCCGTAGGCCAGCAGCACCGGGCGGCCGAGCAGCAGCGCCTGGCCGATGATGGTCGAGGCCACCGCGACGTACATCGGGTTGCGCACGTAGCGGTAGAGGCCGCCCACGACGAGTTGCCCGGGCGGAGCGATCGGCGCGGGGGTCCCGAGACCCTCGACGACGAAGCGCCCGAAGGCGTGCAGCAGCACGGCAGCACCGGCGATCACGAGCAGCGCGCCCAGCACCTGCAGCGGCGGCCACGCGAACGATTCGTCGACGGACCAACCGGTCAGCAGCCACGGGACGAGCCCGGCGGTCACACCCGGCGCGAGCAGCAGGAAGACGAGGCTTCCGGCCGCCGCCCGGGCCCGCGTCATGCGCCGACTGGGTGCCAGGCGGTCTTCAGCTCGACGACCGCCTCGAGCCGCCCGAGCGCATCGGCGACGCCGGCCTCGTAGCTCGTCGTCGCCGCGGCGTGGCGCACGCGCGTGACCGAGTCCGCAGCGAGCCGGTCGATCGCCGCGCCCAGCTCGGCGTCCCCGGACACGTCGACGATCGCGTTGAGATCGCGGTGCGACGCCAAGACGGGAGCGAGCTCCGCGCGCCGTCCGGAGAGCAGATTCACGACGCCGCCCGGCACGTCGGACACGCCGAGCACCTCGCCGAGGTCGAGGCCCGCCAGCGGACGCGGCTCGGACAGCACGGCCACGACCGTGTTGCCGGCCGCCAACGCCGGGGCCAGCTCGGCGATCAGACCGAGCAGCTCGGGCTGCTCCGGCGCCACGATCCCGACCACCCCGGTGGGCTCGGGCAGCGAGAAGGACAGGAACGGCGCTGCGACCGGGTTGATGCCGCCGAGTACCGGCTGCAGCTTGTCGGTCCAGCCGGCGTAGTGGATGAGCACGTCGATCGAGGCCTCGAGCTCCGGACGTGCCACGCCGAGCTCGTCGCCGCGTGACTCCAGGGCCTCGGCCGCGCGGTAGAGAATCTGACCGCGGTTGTAAGCGGTCCGCGCTGCCCAGGGCCCGGCGGCGGCGCGCGCCGCCTTGACGGCGTCGCGCACGTCTTTCCGCGAGCCGCGCGGGACGTTGCGGTCCTGCACGCGGTCGTAGCGCCCCGACTCCGAGCGAACGAAGGCGCCACCCACGTACAGCTTGTAGGTCTTGGGGACGGCGAGCCGGGTCATGACACCTTCAGATATGGGCGCAGCCCGGCCGGCCCGCCCTCGCGACCGAAGCCGCTCTCCTTGTAGCCGCCGAACGCGGCTGTCGGGTCGAAGTGGTTGTAGGTGTTCTGCCACACGACCCCGGCCTGGAGCGCGCTCGCGACCTCGAACGCCTTGGCGCCCTTGTCGGTCCAGATGCCGGCCGCCAGGCCGTAGGCGGAGTTGTTCGCCTTCTGGATCGCCTCGGCCTGAGTCCGGAACGTGAGGACGGACACCACCGGGCCGAAGATCTCCTCCACCGCAATCCGGTGGGCGGGCGCGACCTCGGTGAAGATCGTCGGAGCGAACCACCAGCCGCGCTCGGGCAGCTCGCAGACGACACTGCGGCGCACCGCGCCCTCCTCCTCGCCCGCGGACACGAGCTCCTGGATGCGCGTGAGCTGCTCGCGCGAGTTGATTGCGCCGACGTCGGTGTTCTTGTCGAGCGGGTCGCCGACCCGCAGCCGGCCCATGCGCTCCCAGAGCTTGCCGATCACAACGTCGGCGACGCTCTCCTGGATCAGCAGCCGCGAGCCCGCGCAGCAGACGTGCCCCTGGTTGAAGAAGATGCCGTTGACGATGCCCTCGACCGCCTGGTCGAGCGCGGCGTCCTCGAAGATCACGTTCGCCGACTTGCCGCCGAGCTCGAGCGTGAGCGAGATGCCCCGGCCGGCGAGCGCAGCCTGGATGTCCTTGCCGACCGCCGTCGAGCCGGTGAAGGCGACCTTGTCGATGCCGGGCTGGCGCACGAGCGCTGCGCCCGCCGAGCCGTCGCCGGGCACGATCTGAACGACACCCGGCGGCAGCTCCGCCTCCTGGCAGATCTCGGCGAGGAAGAGGGCGGTCAGCGGCGTCGTCTCCGCCGGCTTCAGCACCGCCGTGTTGCCACAGGCGAGCGCCGGCGCCAGCTTCCAGGCCGCCATCAGCAGCGGGAAGTTCCAGGGCACGATCTGGGCGGCGACCCCGTGCGGGACCGCGTCGCGGCCGCCGACGCCGTACGAGAGCTTGTCGGCCCAGCCGGCGTAGTGGAAGAAGTGGGCCGCCGCGAGCGGCACGTCGACGTCGCGGGACTCGCGGATCGGCTTGCCGCCGTCCATCGACTCGACGATCGCGAGCTCGCGGGCGCGCTCCTGGATCAGGCGCGCGATCCGGAACAGATACTTGCCGCGCTCGAGGCCGCTGAGCCCGGCCCACCCAGGCTGGGCAGCCCGGGCCGACTCGACCGCCCGGCGCAGGTCCTCCTCACCCGCGAACGCCACCTCGGCGAGCGGCTCCTCGCTCGCCGGGTTGATCGACGGAACGCGCGTGCCGTCGAGCGGGTCGCGGAAGTCGCCGTCGATGAACAGCCCGTAGGAGTCGCGCAGCCTGACGTGCTCGGGCGACTCGGGGGCCGGCGCGTAGTCCCAGACGATCCGTGTGCGTGTCTCCTGCGTGCTCATTCCCTCGAGAAGTCCTCGGGCCGCGCATAGCGGCCGGTTTCCGTCTTCTCGTACTGCATGAGGAGGTCGTTCAGCAGCGACGAGGCGCCGAAGCGGAAGCGTTCCGGGTTCAGCCACTCATCGCCGAGCGTCTCCTTCACCAGCACGAGCCGGTGCAGCGCGGCCTTGCTGTTCGAGACCCCGCCGGCGGCCTTCATCCCAACGACGCGGCCGGAGCGCTCGGCGTAGTCGCGGATCGCCTCGAGCATCACGAGCGTCACGCCCGGGGTGGCGCCGGCGGTCGACTTGCCGGTCGACGTCTTGATGAAGTCCGCGCCGGCCTCCATCGCGAGCATCGACGCGTGGCGCACGTGGTCGTACGAGCCGAGCTCCGAGGTCTCGAGGATGACCTTGAGGTGCGCGTCCCCGCAGGCCTCGCGTACCCGCACGATCTCCTCCATCACGCGCGTGTCGTCGCCGGACAGGAACGCCTCGCGCGAGATCACCATGTCGATCTCCTCGGCGCCCGCCGCCACCGCCTCCTCGGCGTCGCGCAGCTTCACGTCAAGCGCGGCCTGTCCGCTCGGGAAGGCGGTCGTGACCGCGGCCGCCTTGACACCCGTGCCCTCTAGCGACTCGCGCACCACCCCGATCAGCGAGGGGTAGACGCACACCGCCGCGCACGAGGGGATCTCCGGCATGGTCGGCGACGGGCAGACCGCCTTGGCGCACAGGTGGCGCACCTTGCCGGCGGTGTCGGCGCCTTCGAGCGTCGTCAGGTCGGTCATCGAGACGGCCAGCCTGATGCCCTGCTGCTTCGCGCTTGTCTTGATCGAGCGCTTGCCGAGCTGCGCTGCCCGCTCCTCGATCCCGACTCGGTCCACGTGGGGGAGCCTGCGGATCACGGATCCAGTATGCCCGATGCAATTGGGTGGTTCGCGGCGATGGTGGTCGCTGCCCAGACGCGCCACCCCTGCGACACCTCGGCCGCGCGGCAGTCGCGGCTGAACGACGGCTATGAGGGAGCGGATCGCGGCGCCCTGGCCCGCACTGCGTTTCCGGCGATGGGCAGCACGCGGCGCGCCCCACACCTTGATTGAAGGCTTTTGGGGTCCATGACCCCCACAACACTTCAATCGTTGCCGTCTCGAGGCGATGGCGGCGGCTCCCGCCGGTGCACAGCCCAACCCCCTTTCCCCAGCCCGCCGTTCACCCCGAGCCGCGGCGCGGCCCAGACGCCTTTAGGGGTCGTGAAAGTGCCCTCCTGACCCGAAGGCCCATTGTCGCCCGTCAACCGTGGTTGACAAGGAGACAGCTGTCAACTACGGTTGACAGCATGCCCCTGTCCACCGAGATCGCCGCCCCGGACGACCCGGCCGAGGCTCTCGCCGCCGTCGTCGCCCTGCGCCGGCTCGCCGATCGCCTCGAGCGGGCGGCCGTGGCCCGCGCCATCGACGAGGGTTGGACCTGGGCGCAGGTCGCGGAGGCGCTCGGCGTCACGCGACAGGCCGTCCACAAGAAGCACGCGCACTCGCGCGGCTGACCGAGCGGGAGGACCCCATGAAGATCAAGAACCCGATCAAGGACATGCGCACGATCAAGGAGATCCTGACGGGCGCCGAGGACGCCGCACGCCGCGCCGGCGAGTCGCAACCGGGCGCAGAGCACCTGCTGCTGGCCGCCCTCGAGCATCCAGAGGGCAGCGCCCGGCGCGCGTTTGAACGGGTGGGGGCCGATCCGGATGCGTTCGGCCCGGCGGTGTCCGCACAGCATGTCGGAGCCCTGCGGACGCTCGGCATCGAGCCGCCGCCCGAGGAGACGCTCGCCCCGCCGCCCGAGGCGAAGCCCTCGCGCTGGTATCGCGCAAACGCCTCGCTTCAGTACGCCTTCAAGCGGGCCGGCGAGCTGGCGCGCGACGACGGGACCTGGCTCACGGGAGCGCATGTGGTGGTGGCCGTTGCCGGCATGGAGCACGGCTCCGCGGCGCGGGCATTGCGCAGCATGGGCGTGGACCGCGAGGCCCTGGCCGCCGCGGCGGCCGCCGAGGCACGCGCCGCGCCGCCGCGATAATCGCGGTCTTCATGCCACGAGCCGCCGTCATCGTCCTCGACGCCTGCGGGGTGGGCGCCCTGCCGGACGCCACCGAGTATGTGGGTGACGAGGGCTCCAACACGCTCGCCCACCTGGCCGAGCGCGTCGGCGGTCTCGACCTGCCGAACCTGCAGGCGCTCGGGCTCGGCTCGATCATCCCGATCGAGGGCGTGACGCCCGCCGAGCGTCCGGTACTGCACGGTCGCCTGCATCCGCTCGGGCCGGGCAAGGAGTCGACCACGGGTCACTGGGAGCTGATGGGGGTTGTGCCGGAGCACCCGCTGCCGACCTACCCGGACGGCTTCCCGCCGGACGTGATCGCGGCGCTCGAGCAGGCGACTGGCTGGCGCTTCTGCTGCAACCGGCCGTACAGCGGAACCGAGGTGATTGAGGACTTCGGCCGCCACCACCTCGAGACCAGGGAGCTGATCCTCTACACGTCCGCGGACTCGGTTCTGCAGATCGCCGCGCACGTCGACGTGCTGGACGAGCCCGGGCTGTATGCCGTGTGCGAGCAGGCGCGCGAGCTGATGGCCGGCGAGCACGCCGTCGGCCGTGTGATCGCGCGCCCCTTCGACGGCGAGCCGGGGAACTTCCAGCGGCGCGAGGGCCGCCGCGACTACGCGGCGCTGCCACCTGGGCACTCCTACCTCGAGGAGTTGCAGGAGGCAGGCGTGCGCGTGCACGGCGTCGGCAAGATCCGTGACCTGTTCGCCGGGGTCGGCATCGACGAGAAGCACGACGGCGGCACCAACGCGAAGGGCATCGCGGCGACGACCGAGCTGCTGCGCGAGCTCGACGAGGGGCTCGTGTTCGTGAACCTCGTCGAGACCGACCAGGTCTACGGCCACCGCCACGACGTCGAGGGCTTCCACGAGGCGCTGAAGGAGATCGACGCGGCCGTCGCCGACTGGCTCGCGCTGCTGCGCGAGGGCGACCTGCTCGTGCTCACGGCCGACCACGGCGTCGACCCGAACGCCCCGCACACCGATCACACGCGCGAGTACGCGCCGCTGCTGGCGCGCTTCGAAGGCGACGGCGGCCGCCGCCACGACGGCCCGCTGGCCGACGTGGGCGCGAGCGTCCTCAAGCAGCTCACCGGCCGCGAGGCGCCGGGCCTGCCCGGCGAACCGTTCCTCTGAGATGCCCGACTTCGCCGACTTCGACCGGCGCGGCTACCGGACCGTGGACGTGCGTACGGGCTACGGCCAGTGGGTGCCGACGTACGAGGACACCGTCCAGGACGCGATGGACATCGCGCTGCTCGACGAGCTGTCGCAGCCGGACTGGAAGCGGGTGAGCCGAGTCGCGGACCTCGGCTGCGGCACCGGGCGCACGGCCGCCTGGCTGCGCGCGCATGGCGTTGGGCCGATCGACGGCGTCGACCTCACCCCCGAAATGCTCGAGGTCGCGCGCGCACGCGGGCTCCACGAGCGGCTCGTCGAGGCGGACGTGGCGGACACCGGGCTCGAGGCGGCCGCTTACGACCTCGTCATCGCCTCACTGGTGGACGAGCACCTGCCGGCGCTCGAACCGCTCTACGCCGAAGCAGGCCGCCTCGCCCGCCCGGACGGCCACTTCGTGGTGGTGGCCTTCCACCCGCACTTCATCATGGCCACCGGGATGCCCACGCACTTCACCGGCGCGTCGGGGGCGCCGGTCGCGATCGAGACGCACGTCCACTTGCTCTCGGACCACGTGCGCTCCGGGCTCGAGGAGGGCTTCACGCTGGCCGAGATGCACGAGGGCGTCATCGACGAGCGCTGGCTCGAGCTGAAGCCCAAGTGGGAGCGCTTCCGTGGCCACCCGATTTCGGTGGTCTTCGCGTGGCGCGCCTAGGCGCGCGCAGCGGCCATGAAGCGCTCGAGCTTGTCCGGGTCAAGGTCGAAGCCATCGCCGGAGCGCAGCCCCGAGCAGACGTCGAGGCCGAACGGCCCGACGGTTTCGATGGCCTCGCGCACGTTGTCGGGACGCAGCCCGCCCGCGAGGAAGAGCGGCACGTCGACCGCCTCGCGGATCCGCCGCGACAGCTCCCAGTCGTGGCGGCGGCCCGTGCCGCCGAGCTCCTTGACCTCGAGGGCGGGGTTACCCGAGTCGAGCAGGAGGGCGTCGACGGACGGCGCAAGCGTCTCGGCCTCGGCGACCGAGTCGGGTCCGGTCACATGGATCACCTGCACGAGCTTCACGCCCGGGAGCGCCGCGCGCAGTCCGGCGTGGGCGCCCGCAGGCAGCGTGTCGACGAGCTGCAGCGTGTGCGTGCCGGCGGCGCGCTGCTGAGCAGCGATCGCCTCGGCGTCCTGGGACGGGGTGAGCAGGAACGAGTCGACCCCCGGCGGCAACGCCGCAGCGATCTCCGCCACCGCCTCGTCGGTAATCACGCCGGGCCCACTCGGCATCTGCGAGACCAGCCCGAGCGCCGCCGCGCCGGCGTCGATGGCCATCCACGCCTCGGCGACGCTTTTGATGCAGCACACCTTCACGCGCGGGCGAGCCGACGGATCCATGGGGCGGACAATCTACGCTCAGCGGGTGCAGCAAGCCTGCGTCTTCTGCGGATCGAGCCCCGGCGCGCGACCGGTCTACACCGAGGCGACCGAGGATCTCGGTCAACTGCTCGTCGAGCACGAGATCACGCTCGTGTTCGGTGGCGCGACCGTCGGCCTGATGGGGCGGCTGGCCGACACAGTGCTCTCCGAGGGAGGTGAGGCGATCGGCGTGATCCCGCAATCGCTCGTGGACCGCGAGATCGCGCACCTCGGCCTCACCGATCTGCACGTCGTCAGGACGATGCACGAGCGCAAGCAGCGGATGGCCGACCTGGCGGACGCGTTCGTCGCGCTGCCGGGCGGGCTCGGGACGCTCGACGAGCTGTTCGAGATCTACACCTGGGCGCAGCTCGGCATGCACCGCAAGCCGATCGGGCTCCTGAACGTCGAGGGCTATTTCGACGAGCTCATCGGCTTCCTCGAGCACGCGACGGCCGAGCGCTTCGTGCGCGAGGACCATCGCGCGATGCTGATCGTCGAGGAGGACCCGGCCACGATGCTGGAGCGCCTGGACAGCTTCGATCCGGCCACCCTCACGCCCAAGTGGATCGATCGCGAGGACGTGTGACCGTGGAGATCTGGCGCGCGCAGGTGATGCACACACCGCGCGACGCGTTCGCGGACGGCGACGCGCTCGAGGCGTTCTCCGACGGCGGCCTCGTGGTCGCGGACGGCCGCATCGAGGCGCTCGGAAGCTTCGACCAAGTCCGCTCCGCCTACCCCGACGCCCAGGTCCGCGACGAGCGCGACGCGATCCTCCTGCCGGGCTTCGTCGACACGCACGTCCACTTCCCGCAGCTCGCGATCATGGGCTCGATGGGCCTCGGGCTGCTCGACTGGCTCGAGCGCTACGCGCTGCCGGAGGAGGCGCGCATGGCGGACCCGGAGCACGCGCGCCGGGTGGCCCGTGAGTTCGTCGCGGGCCTCGCGACCAACGGGACGACCACGGCGCTTGTGTTCGGCTCGCATTTCCCGGGCGCCCAGGAGGCGCTGTTCGAGGAGGCCGAGCGCTCCGGATTGCGGATCGCGAGCGGACTGGTCGTCTCGGATCGCAACCTGCGGCCCGAGCTCCACGTCGATCCGGACGGCGCCTATGCCGCCGGCCGCGAGCTCGCCGAGCGCTGGCACGGCCGCGGCAGGCTCCGCTACGCCGTGACGCCGCGCTTCTCGCTCTCGTGCACGGAGGGGATGCTCGAGGCGTGCGGGGCGCTGCACGGCGAGGTCGGTGCCCTCGTGACGAGCCACATGAACGAGAACCTGGACGAGGTCGAGGCCGTGCGCGGCCTCTTCGACGGCTTCGACGACTACCTACACACCTACGAGCATTTCGGACTCGTGGGCGAGTCGACCGTGCTCGCCCACAACGACCACCCGAGCCAGGCGGAGCTCGCTCGGCTCGGCGCAGCGCGCGCGAGCGTGGCCCACTGCCCCGAGAGCAACGCGTTCCTCGGCAGTGGGCTATTTCCGATGCGCGACCACCTCGACCATCGCGTGCGTGTGGCGCTCGGCACGGATGTCGGCGCCGGCACCGGGCTGAGCATGCTCAAGGAGGCCCTCACGGCGTACCAGCTCCAGATGCTTCGCCCCGACCCGCCCCCGATCGGACCCGCTCACCTGCTCTACCTATCCACGCGCGCGGGCGCGCTCGCGCTCGGCATGGACGAGGTCGGCGATCTCTCGCCCGGCAGGGCCGCCGACTTCGTCCTGCTGCGCCCGCCGGCGGGCTCGACGCTCGAGGCGGTGCTCCGACACAGCGACTCTCCGGAGCGCACGCTCGGCGCCCTGTTCGCGCTCGCGCGCGAGGAGAGCGTGGTTGAGGTGCGGGTCGCGGGCGACCCCCCGACTGCTTAAATCGCGGCCGTATGGCCGCCGACCCCGCCCTGGGAGAAATCCTCGTCCAGCGCGACGATCTGGCGCACCGCGTCAAGGAGCTCGGCGAGGAGGTCTCGCGCGACTACGCCGGCCGCAAGCTGCTGCTGATCGGGGTGCTCAAAGGCGCCGTCTTCTTCCTCGCGGACCTGATGCGTCACCTCGACGTGGACTGCGAGCTCGACTTCATGGCCGTCTCCTCTTACGGGGCGTCGACGGACTCCTCGGGGGTCGTGCGGATCCTCAAGGACCTGGACGCGCCGATCGAGGGGAAGGACGTGCTGATCGTCGAGGACATCGTCGACTCGGGCCTCACGCTGTCCTACCTGTTCAAGATGCTGCGCGCCCGCAATCCAGCCTCACTCGAGGTCTGCGCGCTGCTCACCAAGCCGGAGCGCCGCGAGATCGAGCTGCCGATCAGGTACGTGGGATTCGAGATCCCGAACCGCTTCGCGATCGGCTACGGCCTGGACCATGCGGAGCGCTACCGGAACCTGCCCTACGTGGCGGTGTTGAACGAGCCTTAAAGGGTCTCCGTAGGGCGGCCGAAACAGGCCGAAACGAGGAATACCCCCTTGCTACGCTTGCGTTTCACTGCGCAGGCCGGTTTGGATGTGAGGGGAAGCAGGTCTTAGTAGCTCGTGAGCAGATTCTTCAAGAGCGCGGCATTTCCGATTCTGATCGTCGTCGTGCTGGCGTTTTTCGCCTTGCGTTTCACTGCGCAGGCCGGTTTGGATGTGAGGGGAAGCAGGTCTTAGTAGCTCGTGAGCAGATTCTTCAAGAGCGCGGCATTTCCGATTCTGATCGTCGTCGTGCTGGCGTTTTTCGCCCAGAAGCTGATCAGTCCCGGTGACCGCCAGAAGGATCCGAACTACACGCAGTTCCTGACGCAGGTCGAGAACGGGCAAGTCGACAGCGTCACCCTCAACACCAAGAACAACCGCGTCGACGTCGAGCTCGAGAACGGTCGCAAGTACCAGACCGCGTTCCTCAACGACACCGAGCAGAACCTCATCAACGAGCTGCGGTCCAACGACGTCCAGGTGACCGTCAAGCCGAAGGGTGGATCGGGCTGGCTCACGGCGCTGACCTACATCCTGCCCTTCGTGATCTTCCTGCTGTTCTGGCTGTTCATCATCAACCAGATGCAGGGAGGCGGGTCGAAGGTCATGTCCTTCGGCAAGTCGCGCGCCAAGCGCATGTCGGTGGATTCGCCCAAGATCACCTTCCGGGACGTGGCGGGGGTGGACGAGGCGGTCGAGGAGCTACAGGAGATCAAGGAGTTCCTCGAGAACCCGAAGAAGTTCCAGGCGCTCGGGGCGCGCATCCCCAAGGGGGTGCTGCTGTACGGGCCGCCCGGAACCGGCAAGACCCTGCTTGCGCGCGCCGTGGCCGGCGAGGCTGGCGTGCCGTTCTTCTCGATCTCGGGCTCCGACTTCGTCGAGATGTTCGTCGGCGTCGGCGCCTCGCGCGTGCGTGACCTGTTCGAGCAGGCCAAGCAGAACTCGCCCTGCATCATCTTCATGGACGAGATCGATGCCGTCGGCCGTCACCGCGGCGCCGGCCTCGGGGGCGGCCACGACGAGCGCGAGCAGACCCTCAACCAGCTTCTGGTCGAGATGGACGGCTTCGAGATGAAGGACAACATCATCTTGATCGCCGCCACGAACCGGCCGGACATCCTCGACCCCGCGCTGCTCCGGCCGGGCCGCTTCGACCGGCAGATCGTGGTCGACCGCCCCGACCGCAAGGGCCGCGTGAAGATCCTCGAGGTCCACACGCGCGGCAAGCCGCTCGCCAAGGGCATCGACCTCGACGCGCTCGCCGGCCAGACGCCCGGCTTCACCGGCGCCGACCTTCAGAACCTCGTGAACGAGGCCGCACTTTTGGCCGCCCGCCAGGGCAAGCGCGAGATCGATCACCTCCAGCTGGAGGAGGGGATCATGCGCGTGATCGCGGGGCCGGAGAAGAAGACCCGCGTGATGTCGGAGAAGGAGCGCCGGGTCACCGCCTTCCACGAGATGGGCCACGCCCTCGTTGCGCACTACCTCGAGAACACCGACCCGGTCCACAAGATCTCCGTGATCTCGCGCGGCCAGGCGCTCGGCTACACGATCTCGCTGCCGACCGAGGACAAGTTCCTCACGACGCGCGCGGAGCTCGCCGACACGATGGCGATGACGCTGGGCGGCCGGGCGGCCGAGGAGATCGTCTTCGGCGAGGTCACCACCGGCGCGTCCAACGACCTCGAGAAGGTCACCGCCACGGCCAAGCAGATGGTTATGCGCTTCGGGATGTCCGAGAAGCTCGGCCCGCGGGTGTTCGGCCACGACCACGGTCAGCCGTTCCTGGGGCGAGAGTTCAGCTCCGAGCCGGACTACTCGGATGAGATAGCGCGCGAGATCGACGACGAGATCCGCCGCATCGTCGAGGAGGCGCACCAAACCGCACGCCAGGTCCTCGAGGACCACCGCCAGCGCCTGGACATGGTCTCCGACATCCTGCTGCGCCGCGAGACGATCGAGCGGGAGCACTTCATCGAGCTGCTCGACGGGAAGTCCGAGGAGGAGGTCTTCGGCTCCGAGGCGCCGCCCGTCCCGCTGCCCCCGCCGGCGGCTCCCGAGGCGCCCGAGCGCAAGCCCGAGCGCGCGCCGCAGCCGCTGCCGCGGCCGGGGCTCGCCGGTGGCACCGCCGAGATGCGCGGCGACCCGACGCGCGACAAGCCCGGCCCGGTCTAGCCTAAACCGGTATCCCCCCGGCGTGCCGGCAGCGCGGGACGGTACCCGCCCAGCGCGCCCTCCGGTGCCCCGCCCTCCGCGCCCTCAGCGCGGGCGGACGGGTCGCCGTTCGACGAGGTCCTCGTCGGGGGCGACCGGGTGCCGTTCCGTGCCTGCCGCGCGGGCCCGCGACAGCCAGGCATTGCGCTCCTGCCGCGCTCTGTCGCGGGCGCGGACGGCGGCCTCGCGCTCGTGCTCGGCCGCGGCTCGCTCGTGGCGGGCCAATTCGAGCTCGCGCTCGAGCCTCTCGGCGTCGGCGACCGCCGCCTCGCGGGCGGACCGCTCGGCATCGAGCGTGCGCTCCGCGTGCCGAAGCTGCTGGAGCTGGCGGGCGGCGCCTTCCTCGGCGGCGCTCAGCTGCTCCCGCGCCGCACGCAGCTCGCCGGTGAGCTGCCGAACCGTCTGCCGCTCGGCCGTCAGCCGCCCGTTCAGGTCCATTGACTCTGTGGTCTGCGTCGCGCGCGTGCGGTCGAGCTCCTCCGCCATCCGCCTGACCTCGGCCCTTGCGGCGCGCAACTCGTTCTCGAGCCGCTGGATCCGTGGCGGGCCGGCCTCGCGCCGCTCGACTTCGCGCTTCGGGGGCTGCCGCGGGCGTCGAGGGGCCGCGCCCTCCCCGGCCGGCCTCTTCCTCGCA
>Ga0081538_10004541_pt1 | contig 12781 bp, 12 predicted proteins | sample TabmetS5T2R1_FD_71022 | JGI IMG/M metagenome (GOLD analysis project Ga0081538, IMG submission 71022) | Tabebuia heterophylla rhizosphere microbial communities from the University of Puerto Rico - S5T2R1 | ecosystem: Host-associated > Plants > Roots > Rhizosphere ...
TGGGGCAGGAGGCTCGTAAAGAAGGCCGCCATCTTGGGGTTGCCCAGATTGCTGATCACGCCTTGCCGGTAGGCCTTCGAGGGCGTGAGGCGACGTCCTGTCGCGCGAGCGGGCGGACCGTGTACGCCGGGACGGAAGGCCGCCCACAGGGACTGTGCGCCGAGAAAGACGAGGTACGCGGCGCCCGCGACCCTCGGAAATTGGTCCTAGGACCGATTCGGGCTAGGGCGCGATGTTCTGGTTGAGCCGGAAGAAGTTGTCCGGGTCGTAGCGCCGCTTGAGCGCCTTCAGCCGGTCGTACTTCTCCGGCCCGTAGGCCTGGCGAATCCGCTCCTCACCCTCGTCCATCAGGAAGTTCACGTAGACGCTGGTGTGAGCGGGCTCGAGCGCGGACCAGAAGCCGCGAACCCACTCCCGTTCCTCGTCGAACCCTTCCGCCGACTCGGTCACGCCCGTGATGTTGAAGCTGTAGCCCGCGCCACGGCCGTGGAACGCCGTCTCCTGCTCGTCCACGCGCGCCGCGGCGCCTCCGCGCTGCCAGATCGGGAAGGCCGTGAGCGGAGAGCGGATCCGCAGCGAGTGGTCGACGGTGATGTCGATCACCTCGTCGCTGAGCTCGGCCACATCGCACGCCCGCATGTAGTACGACCAGCCGTGCGGGAACGACGGGTCGAACATTCCTTGGTGGGCGAGGAAGGGCTTTGGCTCGCACAGGTCGAGTACCGGCGCCCCGAACTTCCTCAGCGGCCGCACGACTCGCTCCCCCTCGTCAACCGGACCCGACCAACACAGGACAACGGCCACGACCAGTTCGCCGCGAAGATCCGGGGGCACGAATGGAACCGACGGTGCCTTGCGGTGGACCACGATCGTCATCAGCTCGTCGGGCGCCTCCGCGATCCACTCGCGGTAGAAGCGCAGGACCTTCGCCGACTCGCTCATCGGCCAGAAGATCGGGCCCGCCAGCACGGTCGGGCCGACGGGGTTCAGGCGGAACTCGAATTCAGTGACGATGCCGAGGTTTCCGCCGCCACCGCGCAGTCCCCAGAACAGGTCCGGGTTCTCGGTCTCGCTGGCCCTGACAAGCTCGCCGTCGGCGGTGACCAGGTCGACCGACATGAGCTGGTCGATCGTCAGTCCGTGCTTGCGCATCAGCCACCCGATGCCACCGCCGAGCGTGAGCCCGGCGAGGCCGGTGTGCGTGACGATCCCGGCCGGTACGGCGAGCCCGAAGGCCTGTGTCTCCCGATCGAGCTCCCCGAGCAACACGCCGGCCTGGGCGCGTGCGGTTCGCGCCTCCGGATCGACGCGGATGCCCTTCATCGGCCCGAGATCGATGACGATGCCGCCGTCGCAGACCGACAGCCCCGGGAAGCTGTGCCCGCCGCCCCGGACGGCCACCAGCAACCCGGCGTCCCTTGCGAACTTCACCGCCGCGATCACGTCCGCCACGCCGGCGCAGCGCGCGATGAGGACCGGGAAGCGGTCGATCGACCCGTTCCAGACCTTGCGGTGCTCGTCGTATCCGGGGTCGCCCGGTCGGATGAGCTCGCCGCGGAAGGAGCGCTCGAGCTCGCGCACGGACCCGTCTTCGATCCTCGCGCCGGTGACAATCGCGCTCATTCCGAGTTCACTCCTTCGATTGGGCCATGACGTGCTCTCTTACGAGGACGTCGCGAGGGGGCGAATCCTTCCCGGCTACAGCTCTCGCACGGTCAGCGGAAAGACGTCCGCGATCACGTAGGCGCGGATGCGCCTCGGCAGCTCTGTGCCGGCCGGTATGCCCAGGCGGACCCCGCGGATGTCGCCTCGGCGATCGATGCGCTGCGAAAGGGCCGTCTTGTAGTCGAGTGGAACCACCCTGCCGGTCGCCGCGTCGGTCAAGAGCAGCCCTCCGGCGTGGCTTCCAGCGGAAAAGCGCGCGCTCCCCGCCAGCGCGAGCCGCGCCGTCACGGAGCCGGCTTCGGCGCCGGTCGGGCGGCGCAGTTTGACGCCCTTCACGTGCACGCCCCGGGGACGGCGGTTCGCCGGCCCCCGGCGGTCGTAGCGCTTCGTGATGAAGGTGCCCGAGACCGGCAGCCTCAGATCCCGGTTGCAGAGTCCGATTGCGATCAGGGCGGGCCCGTAGACCGGCACCTCGGGGCAGAACACCTCGGCGTAGAGGCTCGCCCCGGGGCGCGCCCGGAGGCCCCGGCCAAGCTGCATGCGCAGGTCGAAGCGCCGCATGGGCACTTCGCCGAAGCTGAACGTCAGGCTCAGCCCGCTTTGCGAGAGCAGCAGCGAGTCGTGGCGGTAGCGCCCCTGGAGGGGGAACGCGAAGGCGCCGCGCCGGTCAGCCACGGGAACGCCGCCCCGCCCGGGCCGGGTGCTCACCGCCCAGAGCAGCACGCGGCCCTCTCCGCGCGGCCCCGGACGACCTACCTCGAGCGCGCCGACCACGAGGTCGTAGGAGTCGAAGCCGATCTGGTTGAGGCTCGGGAGGATGGGCGGAAGCGGGACCGCCAGGCGCCGGAGCGAGAACGCCGATACGGAGCGGCGCCCGGTCTCGAGCGGCGGGCCCCGGCGGGCGACGGGCGCCGTACGAAAGCGGATCGTGTCGCGCACCCGCCCGGCCTTTCCATCACCGCTCCAGCCGCCCGCCACGCGCAAGCGGTAGGTCGTTTCCGGCTGGAGGAATCCGGTCGGCACCACGTGGAGGAAGTGGCCGTCGCCGGATGGCTGCGTCGTGAAGTCGAAACCCGGCCTCGCCGTAACCGCCGTCCCCGCCATGACCCCGGCGTCCACGGTCTCACCGCGGTCGCGCACGAGCAGTCGGGCCGTCACGGCGGTCGCCGGCGCGAGCGCGCCGTCCGGAGGGCGAAGGCGGGTGCTGCCGCCCGAGGTCACGAACGCCATGCGCGTCAGCTCGTCCCCGGCGAATGCCTCTCCTGGGCGCCGGACGCAGCGGCGGTCGCTCCGCTCCTCGAGACACCCGTCGTACGGCACGTAAACGAGGCGACCGTGCTCGCCGCCCACGTAGACGCCCCGCCGACCCAGCGCCGGCGAGCCGTTCAGGTCGTTGCGATCGCGCAGCACCGCGTCGTCGGGAGTCGTGTCGAAGGACCACCGCCGCCTGCCGGTCTCGGCGTCGATCGCGTAGAGCACGCCGTTCGAGGAGCCGACATAGAGGATCCGGCCATTCCCCCTCGGCGCGCGGCCGAGAACGGGCGACGAGCGAACCGGGTCACCCGTGTCGTAGCGCCAGCGCAGCCTCCCGCTCCGGTCGAGCGCGTAGATCGACCCGTCGGTGGAGGCGATGTACACGGCGCGCTCGCCGATGGCAGGCGACGCGTAGACGTGGTCGCCGGTGGCGAACGTCCATCTGTCTGCGCCCGTGCGCGGGTCGAGCGCGTGGAGCGCACCGTCGAAGGAGCCGATGTATACGGTCCCGTCGGGGCCGATCGCGGGTGAGGACGTGACGAAGCCGGCCGTGGGCCGCTGCCACCGCAGGCGCCCGCGGGAGTCGACCGCGTAGACGTTGAGGTCGATCGAGCCGAAGTAGACCGTGCCGTCGGGCGCGATGGCGGCGTTCGACCAGACCGAGTTGCCCGTCGGGTACAGCCATCGCAGGCGGCCGCTCGGGTTGATGGCGTACTCGGCGCCGCCGGTGTTGCCCGCGTAGAGGACGCCGCCCGGACCCATTGTCACGTTGCCCTCCCACCAGTTGACGAGCTGCCCCTGCGCGGGCTTGCGGGTGGCGCGGAAGCGCCAGACCGTTCGCTTGCGGCGCCCAAGGCGGCGCGGCCGCGTGCGCAGGCGGTAGACGTACTCGTCGCCCGAGCCGAACGTGACCGTCCCCCGGCCCAGCACCCCGGCGGAGTCGATCACCTCGCCGGTCTTGAAGCGCCAGCGCCGCCGGCCGTTCGGGCCGACCGCGTAGAACCACGTGTCGGCCGAGCCGGCGTAGACGGTGCCGTCGGCGCCGATCACCGGCGTGCTGAAGATGCCCTTGCCTGTCTTGAACGCCCACGGCCGCTCGCCGTCGTGGTAGCGCCCGCGTATCGGACTGCGGCCCGTGTTCAGCGGATCGTGCCGCATCGACGGCCACGGCGAGCCCATCTCGGTAGGAACGCGGCCGGCCGCTGCGTGGGCGTCCTCGCCGCCGCCGACGGCGGCCGTCAGGGCCGCCGCCGCGAGCGCGAGCAGCCTCAACGTAGTTCCTTGGGGGTCACGAACGCGACGAGCTCGGCGGACCCGGGACCGAGCTCCTGCCACTCACCCGGCACCGTCAAGGTGGCGAGCGCGGCGGTCGGGAACTTCCGCTCCACATCGGCGAGCCTGTCGCCCCGGCCCGCCAGGTCGAGCGTCAGGTCCTGGATTGCCGGGTTGTGGCCTATCAGCATCACCGACTCGGTCGTGTCCGGGACCCGTCGCAGGCGCTCGAGCAACTCGTCGCCGGATGCGCCGTAGAGCTCATCCTCGATCCGCACCTCTCCGGCCGGCTCGACCCCCTCGAGGGTCTCGCGGGTGCGCCGGGCCGACGAGCACAGCACCAGCGCGGGGGAGATCTTCTCGTCGCGTAGGTGCTGCGCCATCAGCTTCGTCGCCCGGCGGCCGCGCGGGGCGAGCGGACGGTCACGGTCGGCGATGCCGGCGTCGTCCCAGCTCGACTTCGCGTGGCGCAGCAGAAAGAGCCGCTTCACCGGTCGGTCGCGGGCGAGCCGGCGCTATCTGGGCGCCCAGCCCGCCCGCGGGCCTCGTTTTCTAGGAGCGTGTGCCGGCCTCGACGCGGAACCGCTCCGGGTCCGTCGGCTCGTCCTCCGGCTCGTGCTCGACAACCGGAGTCGGCGGCGCGGGGCGCCGGCGCTCCTCGTCCAGCAGGTACCGAAGCTCCTCGTCGAAGCGCTCCTGGCGCCGCATCTCCCGGCGCATCCACCAGTCGTGACACATGTCGACCACCTCGGTGGCTCGGGGCTCTCGGTGATGATCGCAGGTCGGCGTCCTCGCTTCGGCACGCTGGCCGTGAGATGGCGCATGCCTTCAAGGTCGACCTCGACGGCGATGGCCACGCGGCCCGGAAGTTCTTCAACCTCAGCGAGCGCTACGAGCGCTGGCGCGCCTACCGCGTAGATCCGCAGGGCTTCGGGCTCCACGGCCTGGACCTGGCGCCGGGCGAAGTGGTTCGCCTGACCCAGGCCGAGGTCGAAGCCCATCCCGCCTGGCACGGCTTCGGCGCTCAGGCCGCGGCCCACCCACCGATGCGGGGATGGCTCGCCACCGCCGTGTTCGGGGAGGATGGGCGCCGCTACGGCCTCCTGCAGCTGTCCGACAAGGCGGGCGGCGCCGACTTCACGGCCGAGCACGCCGAGCGCCTGCGCGAGCTGGCCGCGTTCGCGGGAGCGACCCTCGACGCGTTCCGGGCGGCGAAGCGTGGGGCTTAGCGCCGCTCCGTCGCCAGGCGGAGCCCGAAAGCCACGAGCGCGGCGCCGGTGAGCCCGTCGAGCATGCGGCGGATTCGAGGCCGCTGGAGGAACGTGTGCGCTCGTGCCACGGCGAAGGCATAGCCGGTCAGCCAGATCAGCGTCATCAGGCTGAACGCCAGGCCGAGGCCGAACAGAGTGAGGAACGCCGGGCCGTGCTGTGGGGCGAACTGAGGCAGGAGGCTCGTAAAGAAGGCCGCCATCTTGGGGTTGCCCAGATTGCTGATCACGCCTTGCCGGAAGGCCTTCGAGGGTGTGAGGCGACGTCCCGTCGCGCGAGCGGGCGGACCGTGTACGCCGGGACGGAAGGCCGCCCACAGGGACTGTGCGCCGAGAAAGACGAGGTACGCGGCGCCCGCGAAACGCAGGGCCAGAAACAGGGGCTCGGAGGCGAGCAGCACCGCGACCACCCCCGCGCTCGCCGCTAGCGCCCAGATCGTCTGCCCGCTCGAGACCCCGAGCGCGGTGAAGATTCCACCCCGGCGGCCGCCGAGCATCGTGCTGCGGATAGTCAGCGCGGTGTCCTGGCCCGGAGTGCAGATGACCAGGACGGCCACCCCCAGGAACGCCCCGAGCTCGTCGATCATCGGCCGTCCCCACACGCCGAGACCGTCAATCGACCGCGCCGGGTGGTGAACGAGGCGTGCAGCACCCGGCTGCCTCGGTCGAAGCGCCAGCCGCGCAGACGGCCCCCGTGCGCCTCGACGTCGCAGGGTCGGAACGGCCGCCGCAGCGTCGCGAGCGATGCCTGGATGTCCCAGCGGCGCCTCATTCGCGAACGGATCGCCAGCTCCCAGCGGTCGCGGCGCTCGCGCGATCTCAGCATGCCGTGCCCCAGGCGGGCGGCGGAGCGTCCGCGGGGGAACGCGATCAGCACACGGCGGCCCCGGCGCTCGCTCAGGGAGACCACCCGCGCCCGGTCGCCGTAGGAGGCCAGCGTGTCCACCTCGGGGCTCAGCAGCGGCAAGAGGATTCCGGCCCTCGCCAGCAACGGCAGCTCCCCCAGCGGCCCCGGGACAGTGACCGAGCGCCCGCCCCTCAGCATGCGTGCGCCGCGCAGCCTCAGGCCGCCGCTTCCCTTCAGGTAGCGGGCGGAGCGCCAGAGATCGATCCAGCGGCCGCGGGGCAGGTACAGCGTTCGCCGCCGCGCCCCTGGGGTCACGATGGGCGCGGCGAGAAGGTCCGGGCCGAACATGAACGCGTCCTCCACGCCCGCGGCGCGCCGGTCGCGGGGATAGACGAGCGACAGGTGGCGCATGATCGGAAGGCCGGTGCGGCGATACTCGGCATCCGCCGCAGCGAGGTACGGGTAGAGCTGCGTTCGCAGCTTCGCCCAGCGCCGCCAGTGTGCCACCACCCCGGGATCCCACAGCTGCGGCCGCTCGTTCTCGGGGATGTGGATGCCGTTCGCCTGGGTGCGCATCACCCCGGACACCGCGCCGAACTCGATCCACCGAATCAGCAGCTCGGGCGTGAGCCGATTCTCGAGGAGCGCGAAGAAGCCGCCGATGTCGGAGCCCCAGGTGCTCACCCCCGATAGACCCATCGTGAGCCCGTTCGTGATGGCCGACTCGAGCCCGTCGAAGCCCCAGTCGACGCTCGGGTCGCCGCCCCACACGATCGGCGCGCACGCGCCGGTGCCGGTCCAGCCGGAGCGGACGAAGCGTGCGGCCTCGGGCGCGGCCCGGCGAGCGCCGCAGTGGTACTGGGTCGGGTAGAGGTTGTGCAGCCGGTGTCCGTCCAGGCCGCTCGCCGAGCGCGAGTCGAGCGGCGTGTACTCGCCGAAGTCCTCCATCCAGCCGTCGTGCCCGTCGGCGATCGCCTCGCGCAGCAGGCTGCCGTAGAAGTCGCGGCCGGGCTCGGCCGAGAAGTCGAACTGGCTGACCACGAACGGCGTGGTGGTGCTGTAGCGGTAGACGTAGGGGACCCCTGCGTCGTTCCGCACCAGCGCGTTCGCGGCTGCCGCCGCCGGGTAGCGGGTGTGGCCCGTGCAGATCATCGGGTTGAAGTAGGTGGTCACCGCGAGCCCGGCGCGGTGGAAGCGCTCGACTCGCGCGCGCTCCGCGTCCCGCCGCCCGCGCTGACTCTCGCAGGGGAGGTAATGCGTGTAGGTCTGGGCGACCGAGACGGGAACGTCGCCGCGTTGAAGCCCCGCGAGGATCTCCTCCTCGTCGTCGCGGGGCTGGTACCAGGGCCCGAACACGAACGCCGCGGGCGGGCTCGGCTGACTGCCAATACGGGCGGTGAGCCGGCGGAGCACGTCCGCCGGCCGCGGCCCGGCGAAGACCCGGAGGCGCAGCTGGGCTGCCTCGACCTCCATTCTCCAGCGCCCGCGGGCATCCCGGTCCAGGTCGAAGGTGCTGGGCTCGCTGTTGTCGAGCAGCACTCCGTAGCCGGCTGTGGACAGAAGCCAGGGCATGGGGAAATAGGTGGCGTCGTCGCGCGGGTGGTATCCCCAGGCCGGAACGAACGCGGGCACCAGCCCGCGCTCGTCCTCCTCGAACGGCCCCTCCGAGACGTAGTTCTCGATCTCGTTGCCGCGCTGGTCGACGGCGTTCGAGCGCTCCCCGAAGCCGAGGTAGCGCTCGCTCGGCCGGGCGCGAAAGGCGATGCCGGCGTGTGTCACCTCCCTGAGCCGCGGGCCAGTCACACGGGCTCGCAGCGCGATCACACCCTCCGCGTCCCGCTCGAGGCGAACCGAGAGCCGGCGCCCGAGCGGATCGCTCGTTGCGAGCGTTGCCTCCCAGGCGCGGCCCGCACGCCGGCTCGCAACTACGCGCGTGGCATCGAAGGAGCCGGCCGCGGTCCCGAAGCCGAGCGTGCCGGCCGGCGCCTCGGCGAGGACGGTCCGGCCGGCACGGTCGACGAACGTGATGCCCCACGGGTTGTGGGCCACACGCGCTCGCAGCGATCCGGCATCGAGCTGCTGAGCGGCGGCCTGCGGCGTTACCAGTGCGACCGCGAGAATCGACAGGACACGCCGCACGCGCGGCAACCTACCGCGTCCGCTGCCCTGTCACGCCGCGCGCGCCCACACCTGCGGCTCGAACGCCCGGTCCACCGGAGCCTTGCTGATGCTGTGGGCCAGGTTGGCGAGCGTGGTGTGCCCGACCTGCGCGACCACGTCGAACAGCGCGCTGCGTGAGTAGCCGGCCTCGAGGAGCGCCTCGGTCTCCTCGTCTGTCACGTGTCCCTGCTTCGCCACGAGGCTGCGAGTGAAGCGGTACAGCGCGCCGAGCTTGGGATCCTCGGGGGGGTCGCCGGCGCGCGCCGCCGACACCGCCCGCTCGTCCGCGTGTTGCATCAGCGCGAAGGTCGAATGCGCAGCCATGCAGTAGTCGCAGTTGTTTTCGAGGCTGACGGCGAGCGCCACGATCTCGCGCTCGATCCCGGTCAGCTCTCCGCCCGTAAGGGTCTTGCGCAGGTCGACGAAGCCGCTCACCAGCGTCGGCGACTCCGCCATCGTCGCCGCCAGGTTGGGCACGAACCCAAGCCCCTGCTCAAGCGCGCGAAGCGGCGGCGCGGATTGCTCGGGCGCGGACTCGATCGTATGAATCTGGAACTTGCTCACGACATCTCCTCTCATTGACACGGTCCGGTGAGGATGCGTGGCGGCGGGCCTCGGCTCAATTCCCTGAGAAGGAATCGCCCGGCCCAGCGTGCGCTCCTAGACTCAGGTCGTGGCCACAGCGGACAGAGCGCCTGCCGCGGCCAGCCCGGCGGGGGGGTTGCTGCGTCATTGGCGGCGGGTTCGGCACCTGAGTCAGCTAGCGCTCGCCGCGGAGGCCGCCACCACTCAGCGCCATCTGAGCTTCATCGAGAGCGGCCGCTCGCAGCCCAGCCGAGAGATGCTTCTGCGGCTCGCACGGATCCTCGACGTGCCGATTCGCGAGCGAAACCAGCTCCTGCTGGCCGCGGGCTATGCGCCCCTCTACCGCGAGGCGGGCCTCGCAGACGGCCAGGCCGTGCAGGTGCGCGCGGCGCTGGAGCGGATGCTTGCCTCCCACGAGCCTTACCCCGCCGTCGTCATGGACCGTCACTGGAACGTCCTGACGGCCAACTCCGCGGCGGGCGCGTTCTTCGGCTGGCTGCTCGGCGGCCGGCAGGTGGATGAGCCGGCCAACGTGATTCGCCTCATCTTCGACCCGCACGGTCTACGTCCCCACGTGGTGAACTGGGACGCCGCCGCCGAGGCGCTCCTTCAGCGGGTGCACCGCGAGGCTGTGGGCGGTGTGCCCGACCACGAGACGCTCGCCCTGCTCGAGCAGGCACTGGCGTACCCGGGCGTCCCGCCCGAGTGGCGCTCCCCCGACTTCCGGAGCCCCCCACTGCCGGTCGTCCCAGTCGAGTTCGAGAAGGACGGCCTCAGGCTGAGCTATTTCTCAGCGGTCACGACGCTCGGCACTCCGCAGGACGCGCTGCTCCAGGAGATCCGGCTCGAGAGCATGTTCCCGGCGGACGAGGCGACGGTAGCGCACGAGTGGACGGCGCGCTGATGCCGGCCTACACGCGCATGCAGGTGGACGAGCGTCGCGGTCAGCTGCTCGAGCTGGGCGCCGAGCTATTCGCGCGCCACTCGTTCGGCGAGCTGTCGATGGCGCGTATTGCCCGCGAGGCCGGCATCTCGAAGGCGCTCCTCTATCACTACTTCCCGACCAAGCAGGCCTTCTTCGTGGCCACCGTGGAGGAGGCCGCCGAGGAGGTGCGCCGGCGCACCGAGCCGGATCCTGCACTCCCGCCGGGCGAGGCGTTGGCGGGCAGCCTCGACGCGTTCCTCGGCTGGATCGAAGAGAACGAGACCGCCTATCGGAAGCTGTTGGAGAGCGCCGGCAGCGTGCCCGAGGTGGGCGCGCTGATCGACGAGGTGCGGGATCGGACGTCCGCGCGCATCCTCGACGGCCTCGGCGCCGGGGCCGACCCGCCGCCCAAGGTTCGCGCCGCCGCGCGCGCGTGGCTGTGGTTCATGGACGGGGCCATCCTCGACTGGCTCGAGCATCGCGACCTGTCCCGTGCCGAGCTGCGTGACTTCCTGCTCGGCTCGCTCGCCGGCTCCCTCACTGCCGCGGGTTGGGCCGCCTTCCCTCCACCCAGCGCTCCTCCCCGCCCTCGATCTCCTTCTTCCAGATCGGGGCCTCCGCCTTCACGCGGTCGATGATCTCCCGCGCGCCCGCGAAGGCCTCGCCGCGGTGCGGCGCGCTTGCCGCCACTATCACGCTGGGCTCGGTGAGCGGGACCTCGCCCACCCGGTGCTCGACGGCGGCGGCACAGAGCCCGTGCCGCTCTAACGACTCGGCCGCGATGGTCGCCAGGCGCTCCTCGGCCATCTCGGCGTAGGCCTCGTACTCGAGGCGATCGACCGCGCGGGTCACTCCCTGGAACGTCACGACCGCGCCTGCGCGTGGGTCGCGCACGCGCTCGGCGAGGGCGTCGAGCGACAGCGGCTCGGAGCTGACCCGGACCCAGGGCGCCGCCCGCGCCTCGCCTCCGCTGACCGGCGGGATCAGCGCCAGCTCGTCGCCGGCGTCGAGCACCCGCTCCTCGTCGGCGTACTCCCGGTTCACCGCCATCACCAGCGGCACTCCCTCGGCCAGGCCGTGCAGCTCCGCCAGCGCATCGCCGACCCGCGCGCCGTCGGGCAGGTCGAGCGTGAGCTCGGGCTTCCCCGCACGCTCGCGCAGCATCGCGAACAGACGGACGGTCACCTCCATACGGGTGATGGTACGACGCTGCGACCAGAGCGAGAATGCCGCACGTGAGCCGCGTCTACGCCAGCCTGCCGCTCACCGGTCCCGCGGCCGGACTCGGCCGCGAGGTGCTCCGCGGTGCGGAGCTCGCACTCGAGGCTGCGAAGCGGCCCGCGGTGGAGATGGTCGCGCTCGACTCTTTCGGCCACGACCGCGAAGAGCGCGCCATCGCCAACGCCCGGCGCGCCGCCGACGACGACGAGACGCTCGCCTACCTCGGAGACTTCCATTCGACTCAGGTGATGGAGACCGCGCCGCTCCTCGGCGAGGCCGGCGTTCTGCAGGTCGCTCCCGTCGCCACCTTCATCGGCCTGCGGGGACCCACGCTCGTGCGCCTCATGCCGCACGATGGGGTCGGCGCGCGGGCGATCGCCGATTGGCTGGTCGAGGTCGCCGTTCGAGAGCTGCTTGTCGTGCACGATCACGACGAGTGGTACGGCGTGCCGGTCGGCGCCATGTGCGTCGACGCAGCGCGCGACCGTGGCCTCGTGGTGCGTTCGCGTCCGGTCTGGAACTACGACGAGCCACCCGCCGACGACATCGGCGATGCCCAGGCAGTGCTCTACGTGGGCGTCGCCGGCTCGGGGGCGGTGGGTCTCTGGCGCGAGCTTCACGCCGCGAATCCGGCTATGTGGCTGCTCGGCAGCGAGGGAGTGGCTGAGTCCTGGCTCGCAGGCGAGCTGGATCCCTCGGCCGCTGAGCGCACACGGTTTTTCGTCGCGCAGCGTGCTTCGTTCGGCTTCTACGGCTATGAGGCGATGGGCCTGATCCTCGACGCCGTCGCGAGGGGCGGGAGCGACCGGTCCGCCATCGTCCGGGCCGGCCGCACCACCCGCGAACGTGACTCGATCCTGGGCCGCTACTCCATCGACGATCAGGGTCACACGACCACCACCGCGTATGGTCGTCTGGCCGTGGTGGGCGGTCAGCTCGTCTGGGACGGCAGCCGCGTGTAGGACTGCTTGGGGGAGCGCGCGAGCGCCCAGGCCGCCAGGACGCCCCCGAGGGCGCCGAAGAGGTGTCCCTGCCACGAGATGCCCCGCTGGGGCTCGAGCCCTCCGAGCAGGGCTCCGCCCCAGAGCACCGCGACGGCGGCGCCGATCGCGATCTCGCCGACGCGGCGGTTGAACCAGCCGCGCGCGATCAGGTAGGTCGCGTAGCCGAACACGACGCCGCTGGCGCCAAGGTGGATCGTGTTCTCGGGCGCGATCAGCCAGGTGCCAAGCCCGCTCACGATCGCCACGATCGCGGTAACGCTGAGGAGCCGCCACGGCCCTTCGAACGCGATCACCACGCCCATGACGACGAACGGGATCGAGTTGGCGATCAGGTGACCGAAGCCGACGTGCAGAAACGGGGCGGCTATCACCCCGTCGAGCCCGTCCGGATCGCGGGGCTCGATGCCGTACTCGTCCAGTCGATGGTCGAGCGCAACGTCGACGATCTCGAGCACCCACATCAGCGCCACAAGTGCGATCACGATGCCGATGGCGGTGCGACGCGGGTCCGTCTTGGCGGGTGCTCTGTCGATCACCCGCTGAACCGTATCCTTGGACTGCAAATGGCGACCACGCCGGA
>Ga0081538_10004542_pt1 | contig 12780 bp, 13 predicted proteins | sample TabmetS5T2R1_FD_71022 | JGI IMG/M metagenome (GOLD analysis project Ga0081538, IMG submission 71022) | Tabebuia heterophylla rhizosphere microbial communities from the University of Puerto Rico - S5T2R1 | ecosystem: Host-associated > Plants > Roots > Rhizosphere ...
AAGAGGACACATCGAACCGGGTCCGCCGCCTGCTGGCAGCTTGGGATGTGGCGACCCCCTAACACGACTGCTCCAGCCGAGATATGGAGCAGTTATGGAGCAACTGGGGCGCAAGAGGGCGCAAACGTTCCGCGCCCGCTGCCCGCGAAAACGGCGAAAACGAGCCAAAAAAGTTGCCAACCGTTGCGCCTATTTGCGCTTCGGGCCGCATGGTAAGGAGGGGGTCTCCGGTTCGAGTCCGGAAGAGGGCTTGAAAGACCTGCAAATAGCCATCTTCTGTTGCAGCCATCGTCTGTTGCCTATCTTGGCGCGATGCCGGAGATCGATGCCGGAGATGGTTAAAAGGGGGGCATCCCCTTAGCCTGAAACCCGCAATTGCAGCTGCTTTTGGCGGCTGCGCGCTCGCCAAGGTCGGTCTGGCAACGAGTTGAGGGAACTTTGGGGGAACAGCGTTGGCCGCGCTTCCGGCGGTCGCGTAGCCGGAAGCGACAGTCTTACCGTCACTCGACCGAGAGCCTGCCTGCGGCCGTGTGAGACTTGAGATTCTGTGACACGTCTCGCGGCGACGCCGACTCACCGAGCTACTGCTCGTTCGTCCGAGTGTCGTTCGCGATCTCTTTGTTGAAGAGAAGCGGCGCGAAGTCGGCCCTCGCGGCGGACAAGAGCTCGTCGTCCGGTGACCCCACGCCCCTCAACGCTTTCTCTAGCTGGGGACCGCGAAGCCAAGCGTCCAGACCGCGATGCTCCACCAACATCCGACAGAGGTCACGGCCGCACCCGCCGGCTAGTCAGTGCCAATCTCGAGCACGACCTTGCCACGCTTCCCGCGGCCCGCGACTCGCTCGAACGCCGCCCGGGCCTCCGTGAGCGGAAAGACCGAGTCGACCTCCGCGCGAAGCTCGCCTGCGTCCACGAGCGTTCTCAACTCCAGCAGTTGCTCGTGGTCGGGTTCGACGATGAAGTAGATCGCGCCCGGCATCCCCTCTGCGATCGTGACCACGCGCTCGCCAGCGGGGACCTCGCCGCCACGAGTGTCGAAGACCAGATCGACCGGACCGCTCTCCACGACCGCTGCGCCGGCATGTCGCGCAAGCTGGACGGCGATGTGCCCAACCCCGCCCGAGGCGCCCGTGACCAGCACCCGCTCGCCTCGGGCGAGCCGCCCGTGCACAAACAGTGCTTGCCAGGCGGTCAGCCCGCCCATCGGCAGAGCTGCCGCCTCGACGTGGCTCAGCCGCAAGGGCTTCGGTGCAAGCACATCGGCTGGGACGACGGCGTACTCGGCAGCCACGCCGTCGCGATCGAAAGGCGTGAGCGCATATACCTCGTCACCGCTGCCGACGACAACGCCCGAAAGCTCGTAAGACGGAATCGCCGGCAGTCGATCGACCGGCCACTCCAGCTCGTTACGAGTAATCGCTGCCGCATGCACGCGCACCAGCACCTCGCCCGGATCCGGCGACGGCGTCTCGATCTCCTCAACCTTCAAGCCGTCATCGTGGAGCCGTACCGCTAGCACACTGCTCCCCTAGCCCTTGTTGGACTTCGTTCCTCAGGAGATCTTGCCATCTACCACCCTCCTGCTCGGAGGCGTCGCCCGGGGCGAGCGTCTTCACACTTGAGTAGCCGAAAGCGTGGCCAGATCCGAAGGGAACACTGAGGGAACACCACCCGGGCACGCGCGTCCACGTCCGGTCACTTCTCCTCAGCGGATTCCCCCGACTTCCACGATTCCTTTGGTCGACGCGACCCGCGCTTGCCCGCGCTACCCGCCTCGTTGCTCGATGGTAAGGAGGGGGTCGACGGTTCGAGTCCGTCAGAGGGCTTCGATGAAAAGCCTGCAAATCGGCATTTTTTGTCGCCTGCTCGCGCAACACGCGGGTACATCTCTAGGTACGCGCGACACACAGCGACCACGCGCGACGCCTTCTGACACAACTCTGCGCAACCGCTCCGAACGCGCGCCGGCGAAGATGTCCTGCAAATGTGCACCATCCGTTGTCTCGGTGGGCAAAAAAGCGACGACCTCCTCCCTGCAGGGAGGGGTCACGTGGACACGGCGGGCGATCCTTTCCTGCCAGCCGGAACGACACGGGGCCAGCGCTCAGGTGCCCACGGAAGCAGGGCCGTTCCAGAGTGGCTTCATTCACGGCTCCAATGCGGGCTGTGCTGCCGACGGCGCCGAGCTCGTGCGGTGCGGGTTCAGTTCCGCCTCGTGAGCAGCTCCATCGCACGTCGCTCGTAGGCCGCGCGATCCCCCGGGGTCGCGCGCTCGGCGCCCTCGGTCAGCCGCTGGTGGTGCCAGCCGAGGGCAAGGCTGTAGGCGAGCCTTGCCCGGACTCTCGACTCGGCCGGGGTGAAACCTGCCTCGCGGAAGATCTGGGCGAGGAAGTCGAGCCGCTTGCGCTGCACGCGGCGGACGACCTCGCCCACGACCGGGTCGGAGGCCGACGGCAGGAGGCGCACGTCCGGGCGCTCCTCCTCCTCGTATTCGAGCGCCATGACCGTCGCTCGGCGCAGGCGCTCGACCGGGTCGCTGATCTCGTTCAGCTGCTCGATCGTGGCGTCGGTGTCGTGCCGCTCCCAGGCGGCGAGCGCCTCGGTGATGACCTCCTCCCGGTCCTTGAAGTGCCAGTAGAAGCTGCCCTTCGTCGTCCCGAGTCGACCGGCGAGCCGCTCGACCGCGACGCCCGAGGGCCCGTCGTCGGCGAGCGCCTCGAGCGCAGCCTTGATCCAGTCCTCTCGGCTGAGCCGGATACGTGATCTCGGTTGAGCCATCGCCGGAACTATACGCATCCGTACGGACAATACGCTATAGTACGGTAAACCATACGGAACCGTAGGGAGGCGATCTTGCGAAACCTGAGGATTCAAGCCCGGGAGACATCCGCTTCTGCGGAGGCCGCCGAGGGCTACGAGGACAACCAGCAGATCGAGGCGCTCGAGCGGCGACTCTGGGAGCTTGGCATGGAGCCGAGCGCATGAGGCTCCCCCAGACCGCACACACATCCCGTCCGTGGCGGATCCACGAGTTCACCGGAGACTTCGAGCTGGAGGACGTGTGGGAGCTGCCGACCCCGGGAGGCCGGGACGACCTCGCCCGGCTGGTCGATCTGTCCGTGAGCTTGAGCGCCGGCTACGAATACCCGGTCGCGTTCCGCGCGCTGTTCGCGCTTCGCTGGAAGCTCGGGAGCCTCTTCGGCTGGGACGAGGCGGACGCCGGGGTCGGCGACCGGGTGCCGTCGCTGCGCGAGCGGCTGCCGGCTGATCTGCTCGAAGGGCCCCGCGGGCCGGATCTGTACGCGGTTCCCGGGCGGACGGGGGCCGACGGTCAGCCGGTCTTCAGCTCGCTCTACCAGACGCGCGACGAATGGGTCGCCGAGTACGCCAGCATGACGGTCCATTCACTCATGCACATCGGCTGGGTGCCGGACGGCTGCGATGGCCGCTATCACGGCCAGATGGCCGTGCTGGTGAAGCCCAACGGGTGGCTTGGCAAGCTGTACATGGCCGCGATCAAGCCGTTCCGCTACCTGATCGTCTACCCGCTGCTGCTGCGATCGATCGGACGCCAATGGCCGGCCACGGGTCGCGTGCGCCGCGTCAGCGTCAGCGACCCGGTCGCCGCCACCCGCGCCCACGACTACGCCGACGCCTTCGAGCTGCAGCTCGAGGGGCCGGATCGCCACTCGCCCGAGGAGTGGGTGCGGGCGGGAGTAGACGCCACACCCGCCTGGATCAAGCGCATCGCAGGGCACGCGGACGGCCTCGGCTCCGCTCGGATCGTCGAGTCAAGCGCCGACGTCGTCGTGCTCGAGGACACAGACCCGCTCATGGACACGGTGATGGTCGGCCGCAACGTCGAACCGGCGCGCAGGGTGCTCACCACGCTCCTGCGCTACAGGCGGCCGCTGCTGGCGCGCGCGGCCTGGACGCTCGTCGGGATTCTCCACCGGCGCACGGCGCGCGACATCGTCGCGGGAGGACTCAGGCATCCGCAGGGCGCCACCTCAGTGCGACCCGGTTCGTCTCGAACAACCGGGCCAAACGAGGCCAAGTGACCCCTTGGGTCTGATCTGGTCAGCCCCCCGCGTCTCGACGGTGGTTGCCGGCTGTGCTGCGAAGCGTGTCCGCGCCGGCAACCGACGCGGATGCCCGCGGACCGCCCGCAGCTGCGGGGCCCCACGGCCCCAAGGGCGCGGCCGGCGCCGCGGCGACGTCGATCTCGCTGTCCGACCGGGTGTCCCGAACGAACTCGCGGATCGCGCGGGCGACCTCGAAGAGCGCCGCGCCGAGTCGAGTCACCCCAGCACGGCGGGCGCGACGCCGGCATCGGACGTGCGCCCGCGAGGCGGCGAGCGCCGACTGTCACAAGAGGCGCCTCTATCTCGTCTAAGAGAGCAAATGAGACGACAGGAGCAGTCACGAAGGTCTTCGTAGCCGGCGCCACAGGCGCCCTCGGCAGAGAGCTCGTCCCGCAGCTCGTGGCGCGAGGCCACGAGGTCGTTGGGATGACCAGGACTACGTCGAAGCAGGATCTTGTTCGCAGCCTGGGGGCGCGGCCCGTCGTGGCCGACGCTCTCGATCCCGACGCGGTCGCCCAGGCGGTGGCGTCCGCCGAGCCGGACGTGATCGTGCATCAGCTCACGGCGCTGTCCGGGAAGATGAGCATCCGTGACGCGCGGCACCCCGAGCGCTCCAGCGGGGCGATCATGACGAACCGGCTGCGTACCGAGGGGACGGACCATCTCTTGGCCGCCGGCCGCGCCGTTGGGGCCCGGCGCTTCGTGGCGCAGAGCTTTGGGGCTCTCCGGTTCGCCGGAACGGGCGGGCCGGTGCAGACCGAGGCCGATTCCCTCGATCCCGACCCTCGGCAGACGGGGCTGGAGGCGATCCTCTATTTGGAGCAGGCGGTGACGACGATCGAGTGGGGCGAGGGTCTCGCCTTACGCTACGGCGGCTTTTACGGTCCGGGGACGGGGATCAGCCTGGCTTCGGATGCGGTGATGGCGGCGCCGATCCGCAAGCGGCGGTTTCCGATCGTCGGGGACGGTGGTGGCGTCTGGTCGTTCATCCACATCGAAGACGCGGCGGCGGCGACCGCCGCCGCGGTCGAGCGCGGGCAGCCGGGTATCTACAACGTCGTCGACGACGACCCCGCGCCCGTGCGGGAGTGGCTGCCGGTGCTCGCGAGCGCGCTTGGTGCCAAGCCACCAAGGCATGTTCCACGCTGGCTGGCGCGGCTGGCGGCCGGTGAGATGGCAACGCTCATGATGACCGAGGCGCGGGGTGCCTCGAACGCGAAAGCCAAGCGCGAGCTCGACTGGCAGCTCAGGTATCCGAGCTGGCGGCTGGGCTTCGCGCAGGGACTGGGCTGAGCGATGACCGAGGAGGAGTTCGACGAGCTCCGCCCGTCGGCGTTCGCCATCGCCTACCGGATGCTCGGCAGCGTGAGCGAGGCGGAGGACGTGGTGCAGGAGGGGTTCCTCCGCCTCCACCGGGCGCGCGCGGGTGGTGAGCGGATCGAGTCGCCGCGCGCCTACCTGTCGACGGTGGTCTCGCGGCTCTCGCTCGACCACCTCCGGTCGGCGCAGGCCCGGCGCGAGAGTTACGTGGGCGAGTGGCTGCCGGAGCCGCTCGTGGCGAGCGTCGACGACGATCCCGCCCGCAAGGCCGAGATGGCGGACTCGCTCTCGCTCGCCTTCCTCGTGGTGCTCGAGAGCCTGTCGCCCGAGCAGCGCGCCGCGTTCCTGCTGCGCGACGTGTTCGACGAGCCCTACGACCGGATCGCGGGGATCGTCGGCACGAGCGAGCAGAACGCCCGCCAGCTCGCGACACGGGCCCGCCGCCACGTGGAGGAGCGGCGCCCCCGGTACGAGGCTTCGCGCGAGCAGCGGGAGGAGCTCGCGACCCGCTTCTTCGCGGCCGCCGAGGAGGGTGATCTCCACGGGCTGGAAGAGCTGCTGGCCCACGACGTGGTGCTCCGCGGCGACGGCGGCGGGAAGGCGCCCGCCCTCGCCCGAGCGGTACACGGCCGCGCCAGGGTGGCGCGCACACTGATCGCGGGGCTTGGCGCCCTCACCCGCTTCGGCATCACCTCGCGCCGCGAGGAGGTGAACGGGCAACCGGGTGCGCTGTTCTTCGACCGCGAGGGCAGGCTGATCAGCGTGATGTCCCTCGACGTCGCGGAGGGCCAGATCCAGGGCGTGAGCGGGATCGTCAACCCGGACAAGCTGCGGCACCTGGGGCCGCTGGCCGACCTGGGCGCGTTGCTGCGCGAGCGGAGCTAGATTCCGGGTGCCGCGCGGATGGTCCACGCCTACGCCGAAGGACGCAATACGACCCCGGAGCACGCAGACGGTCGGCTCTCCTGGGCGCAGTACTTGGCGCGCAGGTGAGCGAAGCTTCGCTTCGCACGCTGCTGATCGTGCTCGGGCTGGTCCAGCTCGCCGTCGGCGGCTGGATGATGTTCGCGACGCACTCGTTCGGCGAGACGATCGCGCCCTTCGACGGCTTCAACGAGCACGACCTCCGCGACTTCGCCACCTTCTACCTCGCGCTCGGACTCGTGCTGCTCCTCGCGGCTGCTCGCCCCGGGTGGCGCTTCCCGATCCTCGTCTTCGCAACCCTCGAGTACGGCTTCCACGCACTCAACCACGCTATCGACGTGAACAACTCCGACCCCACCTGGGTCGGCCCCGCCGAGCTCGCGGCGCTCGCCGGCGCCACGGCACTCTTTGCCTGGCTCACCTGGATCACCGCCCCGCGAACCCAGCAGCGACAGCCACCGGGTACGGGCTGAGACCCGCGGAGACCAGATCCAAACTCAACCGCTTCCTGGAGCAGCACTGAGCTGACCGGAACACCGCCACCAACGCCTGCGGCGGTACTGGTGCCGCTGTTCCGTGACGACGAGGACGAGCTCCGGCTCGTGCTCGTCGTCCGCGGCGCGCTCGGCCGACACGGACACCAGCTCAGCCTCCCCGGCGGCAAACACGAGCCCGGCGACGCGTCCCTGCTCGAGACCGCGCTGCGCGAGACAGAGGAAGAGATCGGGCTCGCACGCGACAAGGTCGAGGTCATCGCGGCGCTCCCACCGATCGACACCCGCACCACCGGCTTCCGCGTCCACCCCTACCTCGCGCGGATACGTCCTCCAGAGAGCTGGCGACTCGCACAGGGCGAGATCAGCGCGGTCATCACGCCGCGAGTACGCACGCTCGCCGACCCATCCCAGCGCCGCGAACAGCTGCTCTCCTCTCCGAGTTGGCCCGAGCCGCGTCGTGTCCCGTGCCTCGAGCTCGAAGACGGACACCTCCTCTGGGGGCTCACCCTACGGCTCATCGAGCCCCTTCTTCCACAACTACTGCGCGGCGCGTTCGCAGTCTGAACTCCGATACGACCCGCGCTCAGCCGTAGCAACGACGATTGTGAGACGTCGCAGAGAAACATCGGCAGGACTCGACAGTGGCGATCAGGGAATTGCACCTTCCCGTTGGGTGTTTGGAGAACAGGCAACAGGACATGGCGCTCGTGCTCTTAGCGGACGGCTCGCTCGGCTGCGAGCTAGCCTCCAAACCGTCGTGACGCACGCATCGCTGCTCGACGGCCTCCTCCCACGCTACGACTTCAACGAGGTCCACACGCGCGTCGTCGCCGCACCGCCCGATCAGGTCTTCGCGGCCGTGAAAGCGGTCACTCTGCGAGAGATGCCCCTCGTGCGCCTGTTGTTCGCGCTCCGGTCGGTGCCGGCGCGCCTCGCGGGGCGCAGAGGGCTGCCGCTGGCGGGGGACGAGCCGCTCTTCGCCCAGATGCTCGAGTTCGGCTTCACCCTCCTTGCAGAAGCTCCCGGTCGGGAGGTCGTCGCGGGCGGCGTCGCCCAGATGTGGAAGCGCGGCGGCAAGGCGGCGAGCATCACTGACGGCGAGGAGTTCGCAGCCTTCGATTGCCCCGGCTACGTGAAGGTGGCGCTGAACTTCCTGCTCGTCGAGCAGGACGGCGGCACCCGTCTCGAGACCGAGACCCGCGTGCTCGCCACCGACGCGAACAGCTACGAAGGCTTCGCTCGCTACTGGCGCCTCATACGTCCGGGCAGCGCTGCGATCAGGCGCGTGTGGCTGCGCGCGATCGCGCGCAGGGCCGAGCGTACGCCCGGCGGGTCACTCGGCTTAGTTCGCCACGCTGGGGGGCCAGTCGACCCGGGATAGAGGAGGGCGAGGTCGATCAGCGCCGAGCGATCGGATCTCGCGAGGGCCCGTAGGGGCCTCCGACGAGCACCCACGCAGCATGGGCGCGCCGCGCCTTCGGAAACGCGAGGCTCGGCGTCAGTCCGAGGGAACACTGGGGGAACACCAGCAAGAGCACGGGCGTCCACGCGCGGTCACGTGTCTTCGCTCGATCCTGTCGGTTGCGGAGCTTTCGTGGTCGCGGCTTCCCGCGCTTGCTCTTGCTTCCCTTCTCGGACCTGAATGGTAAGGAGGGGGTCGACGGTTCGAGTCCGTCAGAGAGCTTCACTAAAAGCCCTGCAAATGGGCACATGGTGTTGCCTGCAACGGCGATGTTTCGCGGGTACGAGAGGGGTACATTCTTGGGACGCGCGCTTCCTTAGCCAGCCTTCCTAGCTGGGTCGAGTCGCCAGTCGCGTCCGCGCGCGACAGGCGTGCCCGAGAGGGGTGCCCGGCCGGGGCGCATCGAAGGAGGACAGAGCCCCGGCCGGGTGTTCGTCCTGCTACGCGGCGTGTGCGCGCGCGTGCCCGCGTCGTGTGTACAGCGTTGCGCCTGCAAGAGCGCCTGCGAGCAGGACGAAGCCGAACATCGCTCCGAGCCCGATCGCGAAAGCGGTCCAGTCGAAACCGTCGCCGGCGACGGTTTCGCTCGGAACCGGCGGTGCGGTGAGGACGCCGCTCTTGGCGAGACGGTTCATCGCCTCACCGCGAACGCGGTATGCCCTGACCATCGCCTTGTACTGGCTCGTGACCTCTGGCTCGCCGTAGAGGTCGTTGAGTGCCTGGCTCCGGATCACCAGTGCCTTGTACTCCTGAGCTGACATTCCCGTGGGGGGCGTTGCTCCGAGTGCGGATCCGAGGCCGAGCGCGGCAGCGATGACCGCCACCGCGACGACCGTCGTCGAAAGCCTGTTGAGAGACACGGACATCCTCGCCTCCTTTGGATCGCGACCGCCGGATGCGGTCTTTGCACAGTCGACCGCAAGCGGCTAAAAGACGGGTTGGCGGGACCTAAAGACCCGCTAACGCGTGAGGAGGAAGCGGGATGGAGTTCCGGGTTCTCGGACCGCTCGAAGTGATCGACGATGGAGAATCTGTCCTCCTCGGCGGCGCGAAGCAGCGCGCGCTCCTCGCCGTCCTGCTCCTTCACGCGAACACCGTCGTCTCCCGCGACCGTTTGATCGACGAGCTGTGGGGCGCCTCACCACCCGAAACCGCCCACACGGCCCTGCAGGTGCACATTTCGCAGTTGCGGAAGCGTCTGGGCCGGGAGGCGATCAGCACGCGCGCGCCAGGCTACGCGATCAACGTTGAGCGCGGGGAGCTCGATCTCGATCGCTTCGAGGAACTCGTCTCGGTGGCCAGCGGCCGGGGCCCGCACGATGCCGCCGCCGCTCTCCGGGAGGCTCTCGCGTTGTGGCGAGGTGCTCCGCTTGCAGATCTCGACGACACGCTCGCCCGGCCGGAGCGCACGCGGCTCGAGGAGGCGCGACTTTCCGTGCTCGAGCAGCGAGTCGATGCAGACCTGAGGCTCGGCGGGGGTTCCGAGCTCGTTCCCGAGCTCGAGCGGCTCGTTGTCGAGCAGCCACTGCGAGAGCGCCTTCGCGGTCAACTGATGCTTGCGCTCTACCGCGCCGGTCGACAGGCGGACGCGCTCGACGTGTACCGCCGCGGTCGAAGAGCGCTGGCGGAGGAGCTGGGGCTCGACCCAGATGAGGCGTTGCAGAGGCTCGAGAAGGCGATCCTCGTGCACGACCCCTCGCTCAACGCGACGACGTCTGTGGACGAGAAGCGTGGACGGGCGGGCTCCGAGGTGCGTGTTCTGCCCGACGCTGTCGCTCTCGTGGATGCCGATGGGAAGCGCGTGGTTGGTTCTGTGCCCGTTGGGCGGAGGCCGGTTGCGGTGACCGTTGGCTTCGGTTCGATCTGGGTCGCAAACGCGGACGACGGCACGGTGTCCCGGATCGATCCGGATCGTAGAGAAGTCGTGAGGACGATCGGGATCGGCGCTCCGGCGGTGGATCTCGCGGTCGGGCCCGATGCTCTCTGGGTCGCGAACGGGAGTGAGGGGACCGTGTCGCGGATCGATCCCGATGCCGAAGCGGTCGTGGACACCATCGACCTGAGGGGCTCGAGCGAGCTCGCGTGGAATGCCGCGTACGCCGTCGAGGCCGACGCCGATGCAATCTGGGTCGCGGTCGGCCCTCGCCACGTCGCTCGAATCGACCCGCTCACGAGCGAGCCGATGGCATTCACCGACATGGGCAACGTCCCCGTCGGCGTCGTCTCGGACGGTCGAGCCCTGTGGGTGGCGACGATGGCCGAGCGGGCCGTGCGTCTCGAGCTCAGCACCAGCGCACCCACGGTCGAAGTGCCGATCGGATACCCGGTGGCGATCGCTTCAGGCGCGGAGGCGATCTGGGTCTCAGGACGCGAGCAGATCTGGCGCATCGATCCGGGCACTGCGGCAGTGACACAAACCATCAAGATCGGGCAGCGGCTCATGGGTCTTCGCGCCGCAGAAGACGCCGTGTGGGCGACGGACAACGGCGGCGGAACGGTCATTCGGATCGATCCCGGGACGGGTCTGGTCGCCGGCTCTGTACCTGTCGGTCACGCTCCGACGGACCTCGTCTGGACGGACGGCACGATCTGGGTCTCGGTCCAGAGCGAACGCGCTATGTGATCGGCGTCGGAATCGAGATCGTCCCGGCAACGATCTCGTCCGTCACGCGCTCGATCGCTGCGACGACCGAGGGAGGCACCTCCGGGCTGAACGACCCGAGCCCGACGCCGCCGTTTCGTAGGGAGAACACGGACGTGTCACCGGTCTTGAGTGTTCCGCCGACGAATCGTTCGATCGTGTCGAAGACGGCGACGTCCATTCGCTTCAGTGCGCTCGTGAGAACGTGCCGGCCGAGACGAGACTGGTCGACGTCGACCCCGATCGCCCATACGCCCTGCTCTTTAGCCGCCTCGAGGGCTCCGAGCCCGCAGGCACTCGCGACCTGGAAGACGACGCGAGATCCCTGCGCGATCTGGCCAAGAGCGACCGATCTGCCCTTCAGGGGGTCGAAGAAGTCGTTCGTGTACCCGCGGAGCGTCGTCATGTTCGGATCGACGGTGCGCGCTCCGGCCTCGTAGCCGGCGATGTACTTCTGAACGGCCGGAACGGGCTCGCCGCCGACGGCGCTGATCACGCGATCGCCCGGCCCGAGATCGAGCGCGAGGCCCGCGACCTGCCCCGCGAGAAATCCGGCCTCCTCCTCGCGGAACGCGATACCGTGAACGTTCCGGGGCCGGTGCGGCAGGGCGCTGTGGTCGGCGTCGATGATTGCGAATGTCTGGTCCGGGAACTTCAGCGCAACTGCGTCCAGCGCATCCACCACGAGGACGCCCGTAGCAACGACGAGGTCGTACTTCTGGCGTGCGAGGAACGAGAAGCTCGGGGCGTACCCTTCCTTCGGGGTGGGAGCCAGGACGCGTCCCCTGACGTCGAGTTCTCGCACCGCGCGGTCGATCCCGAGATATGCGCCATGGCCGAAGGGATCGTCGATCCCTGCTGGCAAGACGAGCCCGATCTTCGCGCGCCTATCGATCACGAAGCAGCCTCACGAGGCGACATTGCCAGCTCGGGCGCGATCCTACCCGCGCGTGTTCTCGACGTCGCGGGCGATCTGTGCGACGGATGGAGCTGGACGCCAACAGCCGCGACCGGTCACGGTGTAGCGTGTTGCGAGAACAGACAACGAGCCGCGGGTACGAGACGGGTACATCAGGGAGAGCACGTCCGGTCACGCGGGGGCACGCGCGACACACGCTGACGGCGCGATTTGCAGGACAAACATGCTCACGAACAACCGCGCGCGTACGCGTGTACCGCCTCTGAACTTCCATGGTAAGGAGGGGGTCGACGTTTCGAGTCCGTCAGAGGGCTTCGCGAAGTCGCTGCAATAGGCGGTCCCGTCTGATTCGCGTTGCGCGCAGTGGCGACAAAGGTCGCACCAGCTTGCAGGTCGCGGCCGCGAGCGCTGCCGCTTTTCGGTGACCGGACCACCCGGGGGTATGTTCTTGGCGTGCCCTGACAACAGCACAGAGAGGATCGCGCGATGGCGACTGAACAGAGACCTGCTCCGATCGACCGAAAGCGGCTTCGCAGCCAGCGCCTCCGTGAGGTCAACTTCCAGGGGGACGCGCTCCGGCTGGGCATGAACTGGACCGAGGACGACCTCGGGAAGCCGCAGGTGCTCGTGGAGAGCGCGTACGGGATGGGCCACCCCGGCACGTTCCACTTCCGCGGGCTGATCGACGAGGTCTCGAACGGCGTGTTCGAGGCGGGGGGCAAGCCGGCCGAGTTCGTGGTCTCCGACATCTGCGACGGCGTCGTCCAGGCGACCGATGGGATGAGCTATTCGCTGATCTCGCGGGACATCATGGCGGCGATGATCGAGATCCACGCGCTCGGCCATCCGCACGACGCGATGGTGCTGATCTCCGGCAACGACAAGTCCGTCCCTGCTCACCTGCTGGCGATGGCTCGCCGCGAGCTGCCCCC
>Ga0081538_10004543_pt1 | contig 12779 bp, 8 predicted proteins | sample TabmetS5T2R1_FD_71022 | JGI IMG/M metagenome (GOLD analysis project Ga0081538, IMG submission 71022) | Tabebuia heterophylla rhizosphere microbial communities from the University of Puerto Rico - S5T2R1 | ecosystem: Host-associated > Plants > Roots > Rhizosphere ...
TCAGTCCTGCTATCTACCGCCATAAAGGAGATTTCGCGGGCCTGCAGGCGCCTTTGCAGCGCTCAGCTCGAACGGATGTCTCTGCGCGTCCACGAGTGTCCCCCGACTTTGCCGATCGCCCTGTCAGGAACGGCCAGATACACCACCGAGTAGCAGAAAGGCACGTTCCCGCCCTTGACCCGGTAGTTCTTCGTCCACTCAACATCGACAGCTGCCAACAGCAGCGTGCCTGCTCGACGGCGAGGAGCGCGACCCGGCCCGCCGAGGCTGCTCGTGACAATCATGCCAAGACGAAGCGGTCCCAGGCGTTGGCCGCCGCGGCCGTCCGGACGCTGAAGATCCCGTCCCAACGGTAGATGCCCATATGCCATGCGGCGGTCAGAGCGATTGCGAGACACCGGATGAGGCTCGCCTCGGCAATACGGTCGGCGCCGCGCGCCGAGGGGGGAGCTGTCACAGCAGCGCCGCCTTCCAGGGAGACATCAATGTGGCCTGCCGTCGTGGGGGCGAGATCGTGGCAGGTGTCGACCATACGGGCCATGTTGCGGCCCTTACTCGCCCGGTCGGCCCACGCGAAGCCCACACCGATGACCCCAGGCAGACGTCGGCCGGCGATACCGGCGATGACCTTCAGGTCGTCTGCGAGGCCATGCCCGGCCAGGGCAACCGCGTGCCGGCGGTCACGGACCAGCGCCCGGTCAAACAAGTCGATCAGCGCATTCGCCTCGTCAACTTCATCGAGCACGACGACGCGGAAGCCCACATTGAGGGTGTTGGGATCGACCCGCAGTGTTCCAGCGCGCCGGGTCCGTAGATAGACCGTAGCAGCGCATACCGGCAGGCACGCGCCGCGGTTGTCGTGTGCCCATTCGACGGCGGCTGCGGCCAGGATCCGCGCTGGCTTGCCAAATGGCCGCTGGTGAACTCATGCTCCTCCAGGTCCAGCGCGTTGCCCTTCCGTAGCGGAAGGATCAGCTTCAGCTTGCCAGCACCGACCACATCAGCGATCTGGTACGTATACGGCAAAGCGTGCAATGTTGACCGGTATACCACCGCCGACAGCGAGATCGGCAGACCATGGTCGAGGAACGCCCGGACTCCCCTCATCACTTGGTCGTAGTCCCCGCGGACCCGGTTCGTCGTCGACCGCGGCCCCTCCAGCCCGACGTTGACGAACGCTACCTTGCCGACGAGGCGCCTCGCGTGCTGCAGCCCCCGGGTGGCGTTGGTCGGGACGCCGAGGATGAACTCGGAGTACAGGTCGGCGACATCGCCGAAATCGCGGCGCAGTAGCGGCTCTCCGCCCGAGAGGAACACTCGCTGGACTCCGCTGAGGTTGGCCCGGATCCGATCGAGTGCGTCCAGCGTTGGGTCGGGCAACTGCAGAGTCTCTGAACAGAACGAGCAGTCGAAGTTGCATCGCTTGGTGACCTGCAGGATCACCAACAACGGCACCGTGGCCGCCTCGGCGAGCTGCTCAACGGTGGCCTCGCCGGCAAGCGTGAAGTGGTGTCCCTCGGTGAACGACACGGGTCACTGACCATGAGGCCTCCGTTCGGGGTCCAGAACTCATTGCACACAGCAAAGTCCATGGCGCCCAGTCCCGGCACTTGATATGACCGCATGCTTCCCATACGGAAAACAAGCCGCTGACCTGCACGACCAAACCGGCAACCACCCGCGCCATGGCACACCACAGCCAAAAATATGCCCCGCCCACATTTGCCTTATACGCCACGCGCATGACACCCTCACCACCCTCAACCCGGCCACCAACGCGCAAGAGGGCACACAAATGGGCAAATGGACAAAAACCGACCTCAGACAACTCCGCCAGCTCATGACCAACCAAGGCCGCGACACCAACCAAATCGCCGACGAGATCCGCCACCTGCACAACTGCACCAAACTCGCCGCCTACCGCATGGCTCACGGCTGGAGCCAACCAGAAGCCGTTGAGCGCTATATACACGCCACCGGCGCGTTCATCGACCAACCGTTGCTCTCCAAACTCGAGCAGTTCCCCACCCACAGCACCCGCGCTCCACTCGCCGCCCAACTCATCGGCCTGGCCACCATCTACCACACCACCCCACTGCAGCTCATCAGCGCCCACGCGCTAGAGCGGCTCGACCCCCACGAGCGCAACGTCCTCATCCGCTGCAACATCGCCTTCACCCCACCACCACAACCCGGCCAGGCCCCCACAGAGCGCCCCGATAGCCTGGAGATCCCAGACGCCCCCGGCGCCCGCCGGGTGCGCCTCGCCGACCACAAGCTCGAGGCGGAAAGGCAGGTGGTGACAGCGGCCCGCAACGCCTTCCGGTTCACTTCCAGCACCGAGGGCAGCAACGTCGGACCTGAGACCCTCGACCAGCTCCGCGACGAGATCCGCAGGCTCGCCCGGGCCTACAAAACCCAACCGCTCACAACCCTGCTCGGCGACCTGGTCGAGACGCAAGACATCGCGTTCCGGCTGCTAGAGGGCCGCCAACGCCCCGACCAGACCCGCGAGCTGTATCTACTCGCGGGCGTGACGTCCGGCTTGATGGCGCATGCGAGCCATGACGTCGGACATCCGCACGCCGCGATGACCCAGGCGCGCGCGGCGTACGTGTGCGCGGACAACGCTGGACATGACGGGCTGCGCGCCTGGGTGCGCGGGACCCAGTCTGTAGTCGCGTACTGGGCAGGATGGCCGTACGAGGCGCTGCGCTACGCCCAACTCGGCGCCGACGCCGCGGCGCAGGTCACCAGCACAACTGCGGTGCTCCTACCAGCGCTGGAGGCGCGGGCGCACGCGGTCCTCGGCAACAGGGAGGAGTCGCGGGCGGCCGTGGAACGTGCGGGCACCGCCAGGGAGCAGGTCACCCCGGACGAGCTTGACGAGCTAGGCGGGCTGCTCACCTTCGACCGCCCCAAGCAGCTGTACTACGCGGCTGACGCGACGGTGTGGCTGCCGGATGAGCACGAGGCGGCCGAGCGTAAGGCGGCCCAGGCCGTGGACGCCTACGAGCACGCCGAGCAGCCTGAGCGGTCGTTCACCTGTGAGGCACTCTCCAGAGGTGATCTTGCGATCGCGCGCGTGGGCCGTGGCGAGCTGGACGGCGCCCGCGAGGCCCTGGCTCCCGTGTTGGACGTGCCGCCCGCGCGGCGAATCCGGTCCATTGTCACAACCGTCCTGCGGGTGCACGCCCTGCTAAGGGATCAGCGCTACCACGGCTCGGCGGCGGCGCGGGAGGCACAGGAGGAGATCGAGGCGTTCTGCCAGGCCACTGCAACAACCGCCCTGCCCCGCTGACCTCGTAATCTCCTGCCAGCTGTTGAAGCCGTTTTCTCGTTTGCCGCGGGCCGGGCTACGATCACTCCCCCTCGGGCGGCGGTACGCGACCGGATCAACGGTGAGGTGGCGTGATGACTCAGGAGCTGCGCGCATACGCCGAACAGCTGAAGGCGGAGCAAGAGGAGGCGCAAAGGCACCGGGAGGCGAAACCGGAGCTGATGCGCCGGTTCAAGGAGGCGGAGCACACCATGCCCACGGGCTACGCGGTGGTGCTGGCCGCCAGTGACTGCGCCCGGGCCGGCGCGGACGACCCACTCCCGGCCAACGACCTGATCGACCTCGCCCGTGACTACCACGCCCGGCTGTGGCCCGGCGAGCAGATCAGCGACGATGACCTCCGCGCCGGCATCGACTGGGCGGCCTCGTGCGAGGAGGGCCAGCTGCCGCTGCTGATCCCCGACGGCGACGGCGCCTACAAGGTCTCACCAGCGATCGACAGGGCGGGGTGGGACGTGCCGCCAATTCCGGCTGAGACCTGGGACTGGCTGCTCACCCACCTGCCGCCCATCCGCTTGCTGGCGCTGGGCCAGGCGACCAGCTTGAGCTTCTACAAGCGCCACCGGCAGATGACCGAGCATGCCTGGACCCGCGCCTTCGAGGCCGGGGAGGAGCCGGTCCGGTCGGCTGCCTCGGTCTCCCTGGGCCTGCTCTACGCCGAGCGGGGAGACGACGAGGACGCGATCACCGCGCTGGAGCGCGCTGACACCAGCGTGCTGGCATTCTCGGCGCAGGCAGCAGCGGCGTTCGCCCTCGGCCTGATCTACGACCGCAGGGAGGACACCGACCGCGCCCGCTACTACTACGAGCAGGCGATCAAGGTAGACGACTGGCTCCACGCGCCGAACGCCGCGCTCAACCTGGGGCTGCTGCTCGGGGACCTGGGCGACGCGGACGGCGCCGAGGAGGCGCTCACCCATGCGATCGAGTCCAGGTACTACCCGTACCGGGACAAGGCTGTCCATGCGCTGGCGGTCACGCTGCAAAAGCTCGGGAGGCTCGACCGCGCCGAGGCCTACTACAGGCGGGCGATGGCCACCGACCCCCTCGGCAACGACGTGCCAGTCAAGGCGGCGCTAGGCCTGGGCGCTCTGTATGAGCAGCAGGGCAAGGCCGACCAGGCGATCACCACGTACGAGCAGGCGGTCTCTGGCTGCAACACCAAGCTGATCGCGGAGGCGATCTGGCGCTACACGCGCCTAGCCGCCCCCAAGGAGCAGGTGGAGCCGATCGCCATCTACCAGCGGCTGCTCGCCCGGTTGCGCGACTACGTGGAGCCGGCGGCGGCTTGCCAGCTGGGGCAGTGGCTATGGTGCCGCGACGATTACTCCGCGGCTGCCGCGCTGTTCGAGCACGCGATGGCGTCTACAGGGCGCGATGCCGCCGAGGCAGCGTTTTGGCGCGGCTGCCTCGCCCATGCATATGAGCACGACGACATCACGGCCCGGGCCTGCTACCAGCAGGCGATCGACTCCCGCGACCACAAGCACGCGGCGCAAGCAGCCAACAACCTTGGCGTGCTGCTCGCCGAGCGTGGCGAGCACGACGAGGCGATTGCCCTGTTCCGGTCGGTGCGGAGCTATCCCCGTTGCACCGCCACCGCGAAAGCCGCGCTCAACGCCGCTCTGCTCCTGGAGCGCGCCGGCCGGACCGACGAGGCCCGCACCGCCTTCGAGCACGCCATCGACCCGAACGATCCAGTTGTGCTTCCCCGCGCCGTCGCGCGCCTCGCCCGCTTGCTGTTACGCGCCAGCGAGCAAGAGGCCGCCCAAGCGCTGTTGGAGCAGTGGCGCAACGCCGACGATCAAGAGCTTGCCGAGGCCGTGGCCGCCGCGTTCCAGGGGCTGTGGACCCGCCCCTCTCATGATCTGGGACTGCTCACCGAGCCCTGGTAGACCAGCGCGGGATTCTCAGCTGAGGTGGTCGTAAGTCGCTGCCGGTGCGTTGGCAGGCGCGCCGTGCCCGGACGGCAAGTTGGGGCATGTCCGCACGTACGGCCGGTCTGGACCGACGAACTCGTCCCATTCCTGTTGGGTCAGGTTGCGCTTGGCCACGGCGCAGGCATGGCGGACCCACCCATCGATGGTGACCGGCCACAGCCGCACCGTGTGGTCGACGCTGGCGGAGGCGATCACCTTGCCATCCGGACTAAACGCCACCCACTCGACCTCGTTGGTGTGGCCAGTCAACGGCTGGCCGACCGGCTGGCCAGTAGCCGCGTCCCACAACCTCACCGTCCGGTCACGGCTGGCGGAGGCGAGCACCTTGCCATCCGGACTAAACGCCACCCCCCAGACCCGGCTGGTGTGGTCAGTCAACGGCTGGCCGATTGGCTGGCCAGTGGCCGCGTCCCACCGCCGCACCGTCTGGTCAAAGCCGGCGGAGGCGATCACTTTGCCATCCGGACTAAACGCCACTCCGTAGACCTCGCTGGTGTGGCCGATTAAAGGCTGCCCGATTGGCTGGCCAGTGGCCGCGTCCCACCGCCGCACGGTTTGGTCAAAGCCGGCGGAGGCGAGCACCTTGCCATCCGGACTAAACGCCACCCCCCTTAACCCCGCGGTGTGGCCAGTCAGCGGCTGGCCAATCGGCGCGCCAGTGGCCACGTCCCACCGCCGCACGGTCTTGTCCTCGCTGGTGGAGGCGATCATCTTGCCATCAGGGCTAAACGCCGCTCTCTCGACCCAGTCGGTGTGGCCGGTCATCGGCTGGCCGATTGGCGCGCCAGTGGCCACGTCCCACCGCCGCACGGTCCGGTCACGGCTGGTGGAGGCGATCACCTTGCCATCCGGACTAAACGCCACCCCCACAACCCAGTCCGTGTGGCCCGTAAGAGGCTGGCCAATCGGTTGGCCGGTGGCCACGTCCCACCGCCGTACGGTCTTGTCGTCGCTGGTAGAGGCGATCATCTCGCCATCTTGGCTGAACGCCACCCCTCTCACCACGCTGGTGTGGCCGGTCAGAAGCTTCCCAAGCGGCTTGTCGACGGCGGCGTCCCATAGCCGTGCTGTCTCGTCACTGCTGGCGGAGGCAAGCACCTTGCCATCCGGACTAAACGCCACCCCCCAGATGGGACCAGTGTGACCAGTCAACGGCTGGCCGACCGGCTGGCCGGTTGTGGCGTCCCACCGCCATACGGTCTGGTCGGCGCTGGCGGAGGCGATGGTTTTCCCGTCGGTGCTGAACGCCACGCCCCTGACCCAGTTGGTGTGGCCGGTCAGCGGCTGCCCGATCGGCGCGCCAGTGACCGCATCCCACCGCCGCACGGTTTGGTCAAGGCTGGCGGAGGCGATCACCTTGCCATCCGGACTAAACGCCACCCCCACGACCCCGTCGGTGTGATCGGTCAATGGCTCGCCGATCGGCGCGCCGGTAGCCGCGTCCCACCGCCGCACGGTTTGGTCAAGGCTGGTGGAGGCGATCATCTTGCCATCAGGGCTAAACGCCACCCCCTCGACCCCATCGAGGTGGCCGGTCAGGAGTTGCCCGATCGGCGCGCCAGTGACCGCATCCCACCGCCGCACGGTCCGGTCACGGCTGGCGGAGGCGATCACCTTGCCATCCGGACTAAACGCCACCCCCACAACCCAGTCCGTGTGGCCCGTAAGAGGCTGGCCAATCGATTGGCCGGTGGCCGCGTCCCAGCGCCGCACTGTCTGGTCAAAGCTGGCGGAGGCGATGGTCTTACCATCAGGGCTAAACGCCACCGCCCAGACCGTACTGGTGTGACCGATTAAAGGCTGGCCGATGGGCTGACCGGTGGCGGCGTCCCACAGCCGCACCGTCTCGTCACCGCTGGCGGAGGCGAGCATCTTGCCGTCCGGGCTGAACGCCACTCCCCGGACCTCGCCGATATGGCCGGTGATCGTAACGAGACTGGAAGGAGGCTGCAGGAGTGCTTGGAGCAGGGTGTCGCGCGCCTGGTCGGTCGGAACGAGGTGCAGACTTTCCAGGCTGAGCAGCAGCGACAACGGCTGTTGGTTGAGCTTCGCCGTGGCCTGAACAACCAGCTGCCGCGCAGTCGCCATATCGCCTCGCCGCTGTGCGACCTGGCGCTGCCACGCCGCCACGACTAACAACGCCACCAGCACTGCGCTCAACGCGCGCAGGCGACGGTTGCGCTGGCGGGCCGCCTCCAGCTCATCCCGCTCCCGAGCAGCGCTCGCCGCCAGGAACTCACGCTCAAGCTCGTTCAACCTGGCCTCATTGCCCGCAACCCACTCGCGCGCAGCGGCCAGCCGCCCGCCCCGGTACAACGCGCCCGGATCGCGCCCTAACGCCTCCCACTCGCTGGCCGCCTGCGTCAGGCGACGGTGGATGCGCAACCCCTCACGGTCCTCCGCCAACCACCCCCGCAGCCTCGGCCACTCACGGATCAGCGCCTCATGGGCGACCTCTGCACTGCCCTCGCCGAGCGTGACCAACCGTTCTTTGGCCAGTCGATCCAATACGACCTCTACATCCTCCGCATCGGCTAGCTCGGCTCGCGGCACCCGCCGGCGGGTGTCCTCCGTGCCCTCCCCCAACGCCGTCAACCGCAGGAACACATCCCTGGCGACCGCCTGCTGCACCGGACCCAGCTCCGCGTACACCGCCTCAGCGGTCCGGCCGATCGCCTTACGCACCCCACCAACCTCCCGATACCCCGCCACCGTCAACGCGCGGCCCCGCCGCCGGTGCCATGTGGCGAACAGCGCGTGTGACAGCAGCGGCAACGACCCCGGCTCCTCACCCAGATCAGCCAGCACCGTCTCGACCAACCCCGGCTCCAACACCCACCCGGGCGGCTGCCTTGCCGGCCCCTCGACCGCCTCCCTCAGCTCAGCGGCAGTCATCGGGCCGACCACCACCTGGTGATCCTGGACCAGCGTCACCAGCTCGGGATACTCCGCGCACCGACCGTAAAAATCCGCGCGCACACCCAACACCACACTGGCCGTATCGCCCAAGCTCACCAACGCGTGGATGAACCCTCGCCGCTCGGCCTCATCGGCGCACAGCGTGAAGACCTCCTCGAACTGGTCGACCAGCAGCAACAACCGCGTGCCCTCGGACGATTTGGCCAACACCTGGCGCACCGCCAGCCGGACCCGGCTCGGATCTGCCCGCCAGTCGTCCAAGAGCGCGCCGCCGGGCACCCCACACTCCACCCCCAGCAGAGCGGCCAACTCCTCCAACGGATGAGCGCCAGGGGTGAGCACGATCGTGACCCACACCTCCGCCCCGTCCCAGACGGCGGGCAGCAGCCCGGCGTGCAGCACCGACGACTTGCCGCTGCCCGACGGGCCGACCACCGCCAACAACGGGTGCTCGGACAGCCGCACGACCAGCTCAGCGACCAGCCGCTCACGCCCGAAGAACAGCTCAGCGTCCTCTGCTTGGAACGCCGCCAACCCCTTATACGGACACAGCCCCGGCACCGGAGCCTCACCCTCCAGCCCACCAGGAGCCACCGGCGCCGCGACCGCAACGGCCTGGCGCCGCAACGCCAACCGCATCGCCACCAACGCCTGGCGGGTCAGGTCGGTCTGGTAACGCTGCTCCCGCTGGATCTCAGTCAATGCCCGCAACGACTCGCGCTGCATCGAGCTGAACTCGCCAAGCTTCTCAGTTAACGCGAGCCGAAGATCGGCGGAGGCAGCCTCCAGCGCAGCCTGGATCCCGCCCACCCGCTCCAACAGCGCAGCCGCGTCAGCACGGAGCGCGGCAGCGCGCTCGTCCTGGCCCTGCAGGCACGCGAGCAGCTCCCGCTCCAACACCTCCTGCAGCTGGGCCTCAGACCCCAGCACGCCGTCCTGGCGGCGCAACCGCTCGATCGCGTCCTTCAAAAACGCGCTGATATACCCGCCGCCAGTGGCCCCCGCCAACGCCACAGCCGCCCTCACCGACTCTGGGACCTGGCCGAGCAACGGCCAGACGACCGGCGCGCACGCGGCGGCGACCAGCGCCGCGATCATCCCCGTCGGCGTCACGTCCCTCAGCCGCGCGCCGCTGCGCTCCACAAACGCGCGGATCCCCCCGCGCGCCCGCTCCTGCTCGGCACGCGCCTGCGTCACACAGCCCCCGCTCTGCCAACCGGACCGATCACGTACGGCCCGCATGCGGTCACTCAACGCGACCTTACCGCACCAGCAGAAGCCAGACCGATCAGCGGGTCTTGATCCAACTCTGCCGGCTATACTGACCAGACCAGACCAGGGCTATTTTGAGGGAGTGATGTCCGCCGATGAAAATGACGACGATCACCGAGGCGAAAGCGCAGCTCTCGCGGCTGATTGAAGAGGTCCAAAGCGGAAAGTCGATCATCATCGGCAAAGCTGGAAAGCCCGTGGCGGTGCTCAGCGCATACGAGGCGGACACGACGCCTCGGCAGCTCGGCGGCAGCTGGGAGGGCCGCGTGGTGATCGCCGACGATTTCGACGAGTTGCCCGAGGAACTCGCGCAGGCGTTCGCCGGTGGGGACGCGTGAACCTCCTGCTGGACACACATGTGGTGTTATGGAGCCTCACCAACGACCCCACAATGTCGACTGAGGCACGGGCGCTGATCCAGGACGGCCGCAACCTGGTGTTCGTCTCGGCGGTCACCGCCTGGGAGATCGCGATCAAGAAGGCGCTCGGCAAACTCCAAGCGCCCGGGGACTTCGAGGAGGAACTGGTCCGGCACCGGTTCACTCCCCTCGACATCACCTGCGCCCACGCGCTAGCTGTCGAGGATCTGCCGCCTATCCACCGAGACCCCTTCGACCGCCTGCTCGTGGCGCAGGCCCGCCTGGAGGCGCTCACGATCCTGACCCGCGACGCCAACATCCCCTCTTACGGAGTCCGCGTCATCCCAGCCTGACACCTACGAGACGGCGATGATCTCGTGCGCCGCAGAGGGAGGAATGCGGCACCACCTGCGCGAGACGATGCCGCCACAGCAGCCCGCATAACTCCAATGCGTCAGAGACAAGCCGCTGACCTGCACGACCAAACCGGCAATCACCCGCGCCATGGCACACCACGGCTAAAAATATGCCCCGCCCACATTTGCCTTATACGCCACGCGCATGACACCCTCACCCCCTCACCACAGCAGAGGGCACACAAGAGGGCACACCAATGGGCAAATGGACAAAAACCGACCTCAGACAACTCCGCCAGCTCATGACCAACCAAGGCCGCGACACCAACCAAATCGCCGACGAAATCCGCCACCTGCACAACTGCACCAAACTCGCCGCCTACCGCATGGCCCACGGCTGGAGCCAACCAGAAGCCGTCGAACGCTACACCCACACCACCGGCGCATACATCGACCAACCGTTGCTCTCCAAACTCGAGCAATTCCCCACCCACAGCACCCGCGCGCCACTCGCCGCCCAACTCATCGGCCTGGCCACCATCTACCACACCACCCCACTGCAGCTCATCAGCGCCCACGCGCTAGAGCGGCTCGACCCCCACGAGCGCAACGTCCTCATCCGCTGCAACATCGCCTTCACACAGACGTCACCACCCGAGGCAGACGCCACGAGACACCTGGATAGCCTGGACCGCGGCGAGACCCGGAACGTCCCCACCGCTCGCCGGGTGCGCCTCGCCGATCGTAACCTCGAGTTGGAAAGGCAGGTGGCGATGGCAGCTCGTAGAGCGCTGTGGTTTTCCGCCACCGCAGAAGGTAGCAACGTCGGCCCCGAGACCCTCGTGCAACTGCACGACGAAGTTGCCAGGCTCGTTAGGGCCTATCCCATCCAGCCGATCCCAATGCTGCTCGGTGATCTGGTTGAGATGCAAGAGGTGGCGTTCCGGTTGCTGGAGGCCCGCCAACGCCCCGCTGAGACGCGTGAGCTGTACCTACTCGCGGGCGTGACGTCCGGCTTGGTGGCGGAGGCAAGCGACGACCTTGGGAACCCGCACGCCGCGATGACACAGACACGCACGGCATATGTGTGCGCGGACAACGCCGGGCATGACGGGCTGCGCGCCTGGGTGCGCGGGCTCCAAGCCTCTATCGCCTACTGGAACGGATGGCCTCACGAGGCGCTGCGCTACGCCCAGCTCGGCGCCGAGGCCGCGCAACGGGCCACCGGCACAGCGGCGGTCTATTTACCGGCGATGGCGGCGCGGCCCTATGCGCTTCTCGGCAACAGGGACGAGTCGCGGGCAGCCGTCGAGCGCGCGAAGGACGCCAGGGAGCGGATCACCTCTGACGAGCTGGACGAACTCGGCGGGACGTTGACATTCGCCCGGCCACGCCAGCTCTACTACGCGGCGGACGCCACAGTATGGCTGCCAGGTGAAGAAGAAGCCGCCGAGCGCGAGGCAGCGGAAGCCGTGGACGCCTACGAGCACGCCGAGCAGGCTGAGCAGTCGTACGGCTGCGAAGCCCTTGCCAGGACTGATCTCGCGCTCGCGCGCGTCGGGCGCGGCGAGCTGGATGGCGCCCGCGAGGCGCTGGGGCCGGTGCTGGACTTGACGCCCGCGCAGCGGATCGGCGCCATTGTCATCAACGCCCAACGGGTGCACGCGGCGCTGCGGGACCAGCGCTACCACGGCTCACCGGCGGCACGGGAGGCGCAGGAGGAGATCGAGACGTTCTGCCAGGCCACCGCCTCCGCCCTCCCCCACTGACCCCCGCGATCTCCTACCAGCGTGACCGTGCTTCCGGCTGGGAGCGCGAGAGCAGAGCGGCGAACGTGGGATGGTCGAGCCACGCGAAGCGTCCGGCCAAACCAGCGTTCAGGAGCCGGTTTACGTTGAGAACGCCGCCCCAACGACCACGGCCGGTGGCGCGCAGCGCAACCAGCCCGGTCGACAGGCTGTGGCGCAGGTTGAGCACTGTAATACGCTCACGCAGCTCGTCGTCACCAGCATCGAGCCAAGCACGGTGCATAGCCGTCATCGAGGTGCCGCGCAGCTCAGGTTGCGTCACGTCGAGGTCGAGAGTGGCGCACACGTCGACCAAACGCCGGGACGCGCAGCACAGGACGTGGTCGACGTCATAACGGGTGTCGATGGCTCGCCGCTCAGGGAGGCCGTCGCCGCGGCGAGCACGCCAGACGCCCCGAGCAGCGGAGACAGCCGGCACCGTGCTCTTGCCCGCTGCCGCGGCGAGGACGGCAAGGTCGCTGGTGAACTGATGCCCGGCGAGCCGGTCAGCGGCATCTAACACCGTGCGCAGCTCGGCGTCGGCCAGACCGATCAACTCGGGCGTCTCGTCAGGATGCTCGACATACGCCGTGGTCCACCAGAACACGGCATCGTCCAGGTCAACAGGACGGTCCCGGTCAGGAACGGCAGGGCCTCGGCAAAGTCCATGCGGTAGCTGCCTGACCTGAGCTAACGCTCCGGTACTGGCTTTTTGCGCGGGTGGCTGGTAGAAGTCTGGTGTGCCGAAGAGCGTGGTTGAGGGTTTAGCAGTGCGGCCTGTCCGCCATGACGAGGTCGACCGGTTC
>Ga0081538_10004544_pt1 | contig 12779 bp, 10 predicted proteins | sample TabmetS5T2R1_FD_71022 | JGI IMG/M metagenome (GOLD analysis project Ga0081538, IMG submission 71022) | Tabebuia heterophylla rhizosphere microbial communities from the University of Puerto Rico - S5T2R1 | ecosystem: Host-associated > Plants > Roots > Rhizosphere ...
CTCTGCTTGAGGGAGTCCAGGTCGGCTTGGCGCACGTCCCACTGCAGGCCGGGGCCGGCATCGAGTTGCCCGGTGCGATACATCGCCAGCGCGGTCGATTCGTCGTCCAGCACCACCCACTCGACCCCGTCCACATACGGCAGGCCCTGACGGAAATACTCCGGGTTGCGCTTGAAGACCGTCTTCACGTTCGGCTCGTAGCGCTCGAGGATAAACGGCCCGGTGCCGATGGCGGTCTCGACCTGTTTCAGGTCGCCATATTTCTCGACCACTTCCGGGGCGACGATCCACATACAGAGCGGGCCGGCCAGGATGTCGAGCAACCAGACGAAGGGCTCGTTGAGGACGAATTTGACCGTGTAGCGATCGACCACCTCGACATGGTCGACCGAGTCCAGCATGTAGCGGCCCGGATTGCCCTTTTCCGCCAGGAAGCGGTCGAAGGTGAATTTCACATCCGCGGCCACCAGCTCGCGCCCGTTGACGGGCGGTTTATTGTGCCATTTCACGCCCTGGCGCAGGTGGAAGAGATAGGTGGTGTCGTCCGGCGCTTCCCAGCGTTCGGCCAGATCGGGCTCGATGATGAAGGTGCCCGGCTGAATTTCTGGACCGACTTTATGCCGCAGGAGCTTGCCGTACACGAAGCTCAGCACGGTATGCGTCCTGTTGTTGCGCGTCAGATGGGGATCGAAGTGCACGGGATCCCGCCCGCGCACGCGCAGGATCCCCCCGCGCTTGACTGGCTCCGCTTCGCCACCCCATACCAGGGTGGGGCCATAGACGGGCCGGGCAGACAGCACCGCGCCGGCGGCCAGGCCGGCCTTCAGTAAATCGCGACGGCTCAGACGCATGGCAATCCCTCCCTTTGGCTCCTGCGCGCTAGCTAACGCACGCGAGTCACATACTCCCGGTTGTGTAATCCCATGTGACCGGAGATCAACGGCCATTACCCCACCCTCATCCCTACCCCAACCAATGGAGTGCGTATCGCCGATCCTGACCGCCGGCATATACGCATCCCCTCATTTACTCAGCCACGTCGTCTCGAAACGGATCTTCAGGCCGCGCTCGAACACATACCCCTGTACATAATCCCTGACCGCCTGAATGAAGGGGAGCGTCGTGACGCTCATCTGCACCATGTTGCGCACGATATAGCGCTGCACCTCCTGGCTGAGCCGGCTGAACTCCTCCGGCGTTGGGGCCTGCTTGAGCTGGTCCCACAGCGCGTCGATCTTGGGGTCCTGGTGATTCACCTGATTGAGGCTCCCCCGGCTGTCCAGGATAAACGAGCGGGTATACGCGTCGACGGAGGACCCCGTGAGGTTGACCATTTGATCCCAGTCCCGGTCGTTAGTCAGACGCCGCAAGAAGATGGGGCGATCGATCACCTCGATCGTCACCTCCACACCGATCTGGGCCAGTTGCGTCTTCATGATGGTGGCAATCGTGGGCAGCGAGGGCTCGGCGCCGTGCGTCATGATGGTGTACCTCAGGGGGTTTTGCTCGTCGAACCCGGCTTCCTTCAGCAAGGCCTTGGCTTTCGCGGGGTTGTAAGGGAACTCCTCCGCAAAGTCGATGTGATCCTTCCCGCCAGGGGGCACGAAGCTCCACAGCGCCTCACCGAGCCCCAGCATGGCCGTCTTGGCGATCGCGTGCCGGTCGATCCCATAGCCCCCTAACGCCTGTCGCACCCGCACATCGTCGAAGGGCTTCTTGGAGTTATGGAAGGAGATGTTCACGCTCTGGGTATCCTGTCCCCTCTGGAGCCGGATCTTCGGGTCTTTGGAGAGGCGTTCGACCATCTCCTTGGGCACATAGTTGAGGAAGTCCACCTCGCCCGCCCGTAGCGCCGTGGCGCGCGTGATGCCGTCTTTCATGATCTTGAACTCGATGCGGTCGAGGTACGGGAGCCCTGGCCTGAAGTAGTCGGGGTTCTTCTCGAGCACGATGAGCTGGTTCTGCTCCCACTTGCCCAGTTTGAAGGGGCCCGTGCCGGTCGGATGCAGATGGGCATCCTTCCGGCCCCAGGTTTTGTAAGTGCTGGGCGCCTTGATCAGGAAAGGCCGCGGGTAGACCGCCAACGCGGGCAGGAACGTCTGCGAAGGATATTTCAGGGTGAATTTGACGGTGTGCGCGTCGAGGGGCTCCACCGTCTCAATGACCTCGAGGTACGGGCGAGTGAGCGCCTTCTCCTCCGGGTCCATGATGCGCTCGAGGTTCCAGGCCACGGCGGCGGCGTCGAAGTCAGTGCCGTCGTGGAATTTTACGCCCTTGTGCAGCCGGAACACATACACCTTGCCGTGGTCCTGCACCTCCCAGGACTCGGCCAGGTCAGGTACGTAGTTGAGGCGCTCGTCGACCGTCACCAACCCGTTGAAGAGGTTCCCGGCCATATAGATGTTCTGGAGGCCGGCGGACCAGTGCGGGTCGAAACCTGTGACATCCTGCTCCCAGGCGACGCGCAACGTCCCTCCGGACCTGGGCTGTTGGGCATTGGCAAAGGCGATGAGGCCCAGGACGATTAGCAACGTGGTCAGCATTGACCAACCGACATGTCGTTTCATGGCGCGTCCTCCCCCTTACTTCTCCAGCCACGTGGTCTCGAAACGGAGCTTATAGCCGTGCAGATTCTCATAGCCCTTCACGTAGCTGCGCGCCGCCTGCAGGTGGCCATACGAGCTGACGCTCGTCAGCATCATGTTCTGCACCACATAGCGCTGAAAATCGTAGCCCGCCTCCTTGAGCGCTGATATTCCCTTCCCACGCCACCCGCAGCGCCCCATCGGGCTTGGGTTGCTGCGACCAGCCTCCTGGCAGCACCGGCGGAAACGCGAGGATCCCGATCATGAACCCTGTGCTACACGTGTGCTCGTGCATCTCGTCTCTCCCTGGCGGATGCTGCCCCACATGTCCCTGAAGCGTCTTGTCGCGGTCAGGCATCATGCGGCCGCAACAGACGTTGGAGACGGAGCTTTAGCCAACGCCATTGCCGTCGCCTGCCGTGCGAGGCAAGGGACCAGCCTAGCGGAGGCGCGTGACAAGGGTGAAACCGCGAGATGTCCCTCCCCGCTGGGAGGGGTTAAACCAGGGTTAGGAGTTGTGGCCGTACCAGGAACCAGGGTGGCATGGCAAGACGAGGGAGAGTGCGATGTGTCGAGGCGAGATTACCCGGCGTGCGCTTCATGAGTGGATCCCCCTTAGCCGTTACGACATGAGGAAAGGGAGGCATGAGCTGCACAATGCTAACGAAATTGCGACATCTTAGCGGGGTTGATCTACGGTGTCAACAACGCTCGTGATAGGACATCCCGAATGGTATCGCGACACCAGACAGGAGGTGATCCGACGGTGGTGAAGCATGTCTTACGATGTTTCTATACCGCGGCGCGGGAAGCTGGCCGGGGCCATGCGCTCCGCGCTATTGAGGATCTATTCTCTCACGCCCCGAGCGGTTCTTTGGTGGGAGTCACCTCCCGGTTTCTCTCACTCCTTCAAGCGGAGATCCTCGTAGGGGCCTGTATAATAGTAAAAGGGAATCAACCCAAAGCCGGATTCCGCGACGCGCGGGCCGACGCCGTTGGGCCAGACCAGCTCATACAGCGGGGCGTACATCGCACGCTCGTGCACTAGCCGCTGGATCTGGTGCAGCAGCGCTTCGCGCTGCTGGCGGTCCCCTTCCACCGATTGCTTTTTGTAGAGCTCGTCGATATCGGGGTAGCCACCTTTGGCATATTCCCCCCAACTGACGACATAGGGTTCAAGACGGGTGGCGGCATTGCCCAAGTGGCCGCTGCCACTTGAGGACAGTCCGGCGAGTCTCTTCTCCCGTAGGGCGGTCAGGTGGGCCGCCCGTTCCATCGGTCGAACCTTAACCCGAATGCCCACCGCCTGTAGGTAGGTCGCCACCCCTTCCGCCAGCGCATAGTAGGGCGGGCCAGCCGTGATATCGCCGGCATCAAGGCCATTCGGATACCCGGCCTCCTTCAGCAACTGCTTGGCTTTCTCGGGATTGTAGGGATAGGCTTCTAGAGGTAGGGCAAACTCGAAGGCCCGCGGCACGATGTTCGCGGTGGGAGGGGAAACCCCCAGTGTTTGCTGGTCGCTCAGCGCCTGGCGGTCGATGGCATAGTTGAGGGCCTGCCGTACCCGTAGGTCATGCCAGGGCGACTTGGGGTCCCATTGCTCGTTGAAGAAGATGAAGAAGACCCCCTGACCATAGCTATAAGCTAGCTTCAGCTTAGGATCACGCTTCGCCTCCTCGGCCATCGACCCCATCATGGCGTAGGCGATATCGGCTTCTCCGGTTTTCAGCATGGCCAGGCGGGTGGAATCGTCCGGAATGCTTCGCATGATGAGCTTATGGACGTGGGGCACCTTGCGCCAATAGCCTTCATAGGCCTCTAGGACAAGCTCGATACCGGGCTTCTGGCTCACAAATTTATAGGGGCCGGCTCCTACGGGGTGCTTCTTGAAGCCATCGTCCCCCACCTGCTCGAGATACTTCTTGGGCACAATCCAGCCCGCACTCGTCGAGGGTGTGCCGTAGAACGCCATGAAATCTGGCCAGGGCTCTTTCAGATGGATGCGCACCCGGTGGGGATCGACGATCTCGACCTGCTTGACTTTCTCCTTGTAGAGGGAGGCGCTCGAACCGCGGTAGCGCTCGAAGCTGAATTTGACATCCTCAGCGGTGAGCGGGTCGCCGTTATGGAAGGTGACCCCCCTGCGGAGTATGAAGTCGTACGTCAGACCGTTTTCGCTCTCGCTCCAGGATTCGGCGAGGCTGGAGGCTTGTGGATCGCCGGGCATGGACTTCACCAAGGCATCATGCAGGGCATAGAGGAACAGAAATGACGTGATGCCGGTGGTTTCGGCTGGGTCAAAGTAGGTGGGAGCGATGGTGAAGTGAATGGCATGGGTCATCTGCCCCACAGGTTTGGCGGAGATCTTCCCCCCATAGGCGCTGCTGAAAAGAAGCAGGGCTAGGCTAAGGCATAGGAATACATGCATGCGTGCCGAATGGGTGCTACGCATCCTGACCCCTCCTCGCTAGGGATGAATGAGCCTATACCGAACGCCTTACGCTCACTCCTACGGTTTGTCTAACCACGTCGTTGTGGAGCGCCGCATACGACTGGAGCCGCGCTCGAACACATGCCCTTTCAGTCCCGCGGCGTCTGAATGAAGGGGAGCGGTGTGATGTGGGTCTTCGGCTCCGACACGCGCAGCCCCATCACTGCACCACCGCTGCCTGCATCATCGATGCGAACATCACCTGCTCGTAGATGCGGCGCTGCAGGTTATATAGCAGCGCCGCCTGCTTCCGGGCGTCGTGCTCCCCAGCTTGCCGAGGGGGCATCTGCCCTCAGGCAGTGAAGCCTCGGTCGTCCGAACCGCTGCGGGTCAGGTTCGAGTCAGGAGTTCCAGGACATGGCCGTTCGGGTCCCGGAAGTAGACGCCTCGCCCTCCACGGCGGGTGTTGATCTGCCCATCCTCAAGGGCTCGAGGCCCGCTTCCATACGGGATGCCGGCGGTCTTGATCCGGTCGAAGATCGAGTCAAATTCTGCATCGCTCACGTGAAACGCGTAATGGTGGCTCTCAAACCGGTCGCGGGTGTCGAAGTCCAGCGTCAGAGTGTCGTTCACCCGCACGGGCGCGAAGTGCCCCACGGGCTCTGCACACCTCAGCCCGAAAATATCCGCGAAGAACTGTGCCGCGGCTTCCTTGTCGTGTGCGGGCACAATGGTGTGGTTCAGTGTAATAGCCATAAGACACCTCCTGTGTGTCATGTCTACCGGGGCATGGCGGCAGTCCTCCCATGAAGCCCCGCCTCCCACGACAGCATGCGTGGTTAGAATCGCACCAATTCGCTCTAGCTGGCGCGCGGGTCACTTATCGATCCAGCCACAGCGCCGCAGCGCGATTGCCGTAGTCGAAGCCGGCGTTCGGGGCAAAGTTCTTCACGTATGGCTGCCAGGAGGTCGTGATCGTGCCGGAGTTCAGGTACACATAGTACTGCTGCGCCGCGACATAGCGTTGAATGTCGTGGATGAGCTGCTTCCGCGCCGCCAGGTCTTTCGTGCGCCGTTGCTCCTTCAGCATGGCCGTGAGCGTGGCGTCATTGACGTGGCCGATGTTGCGGGAGGAGTCGGCGGCATAGGCGCGATACAGCCTTGCATCCGGTTCCCAGGCAACGCCGATGGGCCCCCGCACCAGGCCCTCGAACTTCCCCTGCACAGTGGTGGACACATACGCGCCATACTCCTGGAGCTTGAGCTCCGCGTCGATGCCCACGTCTTTGAGGAAGCGCTGCACCACCTGCGCGTCATCGACGAGGTCGCGTGTGAGGCCACTGGTCACCGTCAGCTGCGTCTTAAACCCCTTGGGGTAGCCGGCTTCCGCCAGCAAGCGCTTGGCCTCCTGCGGATCATACCGATAGTATTGCGCCCCCTCGCCGAGCTGGTCGATGGGCAGCGACCACTCCACCAGGCCGCGGGAGACCGCCGGGGTCGGTTCGCCCCGGCCTCCGACCGCCTCATTGAGGGCCTGGCGATCGATGGCATGCGAGATGGCGCGCCGCACCCGCACGTCGTTGAAGGGCGGCATATCGGTGCGCATGGTGATGGCGCCCGCCGATTGGGACAGAAAATCCTGGTACTTCAGGTGGGGGTGACTCTTCTTCATCGCCTCCAGGTCCTGTTGCCGTATGGCCCAATTGATCCCCGGGCCACAGTCCAGCTGCCCGGTGCGATACATCGCCAGACCAGTCGATTCGTCCGGGATGACCAGCCATTCCACCCCATCCACATAGGGCTGGCCCTCGCGGTAGTAATCCGGGTTGCGTGTGAAGACCGTCTTCACGTTCGGCTCATAGCGCTCCAGGAGGAAGGGGCCGGTGCCGATGGCCGTCTCCACTTTCTTCAGGTCGCCGTACTGCTGCACCACTTCGGGGGCGATGATCCACATGCTCGTCGGGTAGGCCAGCACGCTGATGAACCAGACGTACGGCTCTTTGAGGATGAACTTCACGGTATAGCGGTCCACCACCTCGATGCGGTCCACGGAGTCCAGGAGATAGCGGTTTGTATTGCCTTTTTCCGTCAGGAAGCGGTCATAGGTGAATTTCACATCCTCGGCGACGAACTCCCGGCCGTTGACGGGTGGCTTATTGTGCCATTTCACCCCTTGGCGCAGGTGGAAGACGTAGGTGGTGTCGTCCAGCTCTTCCCAGCGTTCGGCCAGATCGGGCTCGATGATGAAGGTGCCAGGGGGCACGTCGGCGCCGACTTTATGCCGTACCAGCTTGCTGTAGACGAAGCCCAAGGTGCTCTGCGTAAAGCCAGCGGTGGTGAGATGGTGATCGAAGCTCGGGGGATCAAAGCCCCGCACGCGCAGGATGCCGCCGCGCTTGGGTTGTCCGGCGTCGCCGCCCCACAGCATAGGTGGCCGAGCCAGCGGCCGCAGGGCGAACGTCGCGCCAGCGGCGAGGCCAGCTTGCAGCAACTCACGACGGGTCACAGGTGGGGCCATGCGTCGAGCTGTCTCCGGTGTCCTCATGGTGATCCCTCCCTCCGACTGTGTCACCGATGCACCTGCTGCCTCGATGTCTGAAAGCCCCAATGCCGCTCATTTATCCAGCCACGTCGTCTCGAACTGAATCTTGAAGCCATGCAGATGCTCATACCCCTTCACATGAGGGCGTGCCGCCTGTAGGAAGGGGACTGAGGCGATATCCGCGATCATCATCTGGTCGGCAATATACCGTTGGATGTCGTGCCCCGCCTGGCGGAACGCCTCCTCCGTCGCTGCCTCCCGCATGCGGTCGATCAGGGCGTCCACCTGTTTATCGTTGTGGTTCATGGTATTGTTCCCTGCTCGCGTGTCTAGGGCCCGCGAGACCGAATAGGCATCCAGGGCGGCACTGGAAAAGATGAGGGCCTGGTCCCAGTCGCGGTCCCGCGTCAAGCGCCGCAGGTAGATGGGGCGGTCGATGACTTCTACCGTCACCTCCACGCCGAGCTTCGCATATTGCGTCTTCAGGATGGTGGCGATGTTGGGCAGGGCGGCTTCCGCCGCATGGGCCATAATGCTGTACCGCAGGGGGTTTCTCTCATCGTACCCGGCCTCCTTGAGCAGGGCCCGGGCCTTCTCGGGAGCGTAGGGGTAGTCCTCCCCGAAGTCGAGATGATCCCTCGCCCCATAGGGGACGAAGCTCCAGGACGGCCGTCCCAGCCCCAGGAGCCCCGTTTTGACGATGGCCTGCCGGTCGATCCCATACCCTCCCAGCGCCCGTCGCACCCGCACATCAGTGAAGGTCGGGTTTCGGAAGTTGAAGATGGTGGTGACCCGCTGGGTCTCCCGGCCCCGGAGCACGCGTATCTGTGGGTCCTTGGCCAGGCGCTCGACATGCTCGCGGGGGATCGCGTTCGCAAACTCCACCTCCCCAGCCCGCAGGGCCGTCACCCGTGTGATGCCGTCTTTCATCACCCGCAACTCGACCCGGTCCAGGTGGGGGAGCCCCGGCTTGAAGTACTGGGGGTTCTTCTCGAGGACAATGAGTTGGTTCTGGTCCCAACGAGCCAGCTTGAACGGCCCGGTCCCCACCGGATGCAGCCGGATCTCCTCCTTACCCCAGCGCCTGTAGGCGGCCGGGGATATTTGCAAAAACCCCGCGCGGTTGGCCGCCATCACCGGCAGCAGGGTTGTGCTGGGGTGTTTGAGGACGAATTTGACCGTGTGGGCATCGAGGACCTCCACGGCCTCCACCATGCTGTAATAGGGGGCGTCAAGCGCCTTTTCTTCCGGATCCATGGTCCGCTGATAGTTCCAGCGGACCACCTCGGCGTCGAAATCGGTGCCATCATGGAATTTCACCCCCTTGCGCAGGTGAAACACATACACCTTGCCGTCCTCGAGGATGTCCCAGGACTCGGCCAGGTCGGGGACATAGTTCAGCTCAGCATCGATGCTGAGCAGGCTGCTGAAGAGATTGCCCACCACATGCCAGGCCTGGATGCCGGGGGAGACATGGGGATCCAGCCCGGCGACATCCGATTCGTACGCCACCCGCAATGTTCCCCCAGACTTCGGCTGCTGCGCCCAAACTACAGGTGGCAAGAGCAGCAGACAGGCGATGATGGCGATCATGAACCCTGTGCTGAACGTGTGCCCTTTCATCGTTGTTCCTCCTTTCTCCATCAGGAAGCGGGCGCAGGTGAATTTGACATCCTCAGCCACCAGCTGGCGCCCGTTGACGGACGGCTTGCTCTGACATGTGACACCCTGGCGCAGGTGGAAGACATAGGTGGTATCGTCGATGATTGGTTGACTCCACCGCCAGGGTCACGGCTACGAGCCGAGGCTGGGAACCAACCCACCGGAGGCATGGAACAAAGGTGGAACAGCGCGATGTCCCTCCCCGCTGGGAGGGGTTAGACGAGGGTCAGGAGTTGCGGCCGTACCAGGAACCAGAATGGCGCGGGAAGACGAAGGATGGTGAGGAGTTTCGAGACGAGATCGGTACACCTGTGTTTCATCAGCAGAGCCCCCGTGGCCGTAGCCGCACGAGGAAAGGGTGGCATGAGCAGCACAAGGCTGGCAAAACTATGCTATCTTAGCGGGACCGGTCTGTTGTGTCAATGAGCCGCCCATTGCCCCCTGAGTCGCACGTCCTCAGATATGGCCCCGAAGGCTGGGCTCACGGCCGTTTAAGGCGCATGTCCTCATAGGGCGCGGTGAAGTAGAGCAGCGGGTTCAAGCCCACCGCCGGCTCCTCCACCCGAGGGCCCACGCCATGCAGTGGCACAGAGTCGAAGATCGGTGCATGCATGACCCGCTCGTGCATCAGTCGTTGGATCTGGTGTAACAGCGCCTCGCGCTGGCCACGATCGCGCTCCACCGCCTGCTGCCGGAAGAGGTCGTCGAGGTCTGGATACCCTCCGTAGGCGTATGTGCCGGTGCTCAGCACAAAGGTCTCGATGCGGTTGGCAGCGTTGCCCAAAACGGCAGTGACGTTCAGAATCAGCCCCCGCAGTTTTTTCTCGCGATAGGCCGACAAAAACGCCGCGCGCTCCATCGTGCGCACCCGCGTGCGGATGCCCACGGCAGCTAGATCATTGGCCACCGACTCTCCCATGGTGCTGAAAGGCGGCAGCGGGGTCAAATCCCCGGCGTCAAACCCGTTCGGGTGGCCCGCCTCCGCCAGCAAGCGCTTCGCCTGGGCCGGGTCGTATGGGAGAGGCTCCAGCGCCAGGGCGAAATCTAAGCCGCGGGGGATGATCGAGCCCGTCAGCCGGCCTAAGCCCATGCGCTCCACTTCGTTGATCGCCTGCTTGTCGAGGGCATAGTTGACGGCGAGCCGTACGCGCCGGTCGTGCCAGGGGGATTTCGGGTCCCATTGCTCCGGGAAATCCACATACCACGTGACTGGCGGCATAGACCGCACCAGCCGCAGCGCCGGATCCTTCTGGATGGCGTGCGCTTCTTCGCGGTACATCAGGTAGGCGATGTCGACCTCCCCCGTTTTGAGCATCGCCAGGCGGGTGGGGCTCTCCGGGACTCCCTTGAATATAATGCGTTTAATCGACGGTACCCGGCGCCAATAGCGCTCGTTCGCCTCCAGCACCAGCTCCACGCCGGGGTCCGAGCGCACGAAGCGATAGGGCCCCAACCCCACCGGGCGCCGCTTGAACCCGTCATCCCCCACCTGCTCGAGATACTTCTTCGGGACCACCCACGCCGCCCCCGTGGCCATGGTGGCGTAGAACGTCAGGAAATCGGGCCAGGGTTCGTACAGCACGAAGCGCAGACGATGGGCATCGATGACCTCGACCGCCTTGACGCGTTCGTGTAGCAGCTTGGCTGACGTGCCCTTGTAGCGGAGGAAGCTGAAGCGCACGTCCTCGGCGCTGAACGGATCCCCGTTGTGGAACGTCAACCCCTGCCGCAGCGTGAATTCGTACACCAACCCATCAGGGCTCTCGGTCCACGACTCCGCCAGGCTGGGGGCCTGATCGTTCCCGGGCAACGGTTTGACCAGCGCGTCATGGAGGGCATAGAGGAACACAAAGGGGGTTTGCACTCCAGCCGTTTCGGCAGGATCGAAATACGTGGCCGCGATCGAGGTGTCAAAGGCAATGATCAGTTGTCCCTCCGGTTGGCTTTGGGCAGCGGCGTGCACACTTATCAGTGCCAGCACGCTCCCCACCATGGCCCAAAGGCGGATGTGTCGAAGCATGCGCTGACCTCCTTTCCCTCTACTCTTTTTGCGGTGTACCTCAGGCCATCGATTGCCCACGGCGGCACGAGACCAGGTTGATCATTTATCCAACCAGGTCGTCTCGAAGCGAAGCTTATAGCCGTGCAAATTCTCATACCCTTTCACGTAGCGGCGCGCTGCCTGCAGGAAGCCGAACGAGCTGATGCTGGTGGTGATCATGTTTTCCACCACGTAGTGCTGAAAGTCGTCGCCCACCTGGCGAAGCGCCTCTTCCGCTGCCGCTTCCCGCATGCGGTCGATCAAGGCGTCGACGTGTTTGTCGTCGTGGTTGGTGACGTTGCTCCCGGCACGGGTATCGAGCGCTCGGGAGATGGTATGGGGATCGATAGCGGCCGAGACATTCACGACGACCTGATCTCAGTCGCCGTCCTTCCCTTCGCGTCGAGAGAACCAGGAAGGGGGACCGACCGATCCAGCCACGTCACGGCGACGCGACCGCCGTAGTCGTAGGCAACCCTCCTTCTCACCGGCCAACTATGGGGCATGGATCACAAACTCCAACGGTGGCGCATCTCTTCCCAAGCCTCTTGTCCGTCTGCTCCCTCGACCGCATCTGCTCTCGATCAACGCCTCCCGTTCCCGCTTCCGCCGATCCCTCTCTGTGGCCTGTTGCTGGCGCAGGGCGTCCTGTTGGTGAACGGCCCCCACGCATCCAACCACGTCGCCCGAGGCAACCCTCGAAGCCATGCAAACGCTCATAGCCCCCTCCATAGGCGGGGACCGCCTGCAGGAAGAAGGGTATTGCGTTGTGGGTGCGTCGTCGCTGTGGCATCACGCGCCGGTTTCGCTTAAAACGTGGACGTCGGTGGCGCGGAATGGGGGTGGCTGGGGAGATACTCCTCCGCCATGGGAGGAAATTAGATACGGGTCAGGAGCTGGGGCCTCACCAAAAAGCGGCTACCAGCTCGAAGGCAGGTCGTCAGTGGAAACATAGAAGCTAGAGCAGTATGTATATGAGTCATAGGCGCGCTCCCGCTCGGCGACCACACACGCGAGCTTGCATGGAGTCAGGTAAATGGGCTCATTGTAGACGCCCTCGAAGGGGGTGTCAATCGCGCTTCCACGGTCTGATCCGGGGCGAGTTCAATAACCCCTCTAGGATAAAAAGAGCCACCGCCATCAACGAGGCCAGCAGCCTCCTTTCCACCCCCGAGGCGATCATGGGGTTGGTGAAGCCTGAATTGAGGGCAAGCAGCACCCCGGCGGCGGTGGTGGCAACGATAAGCGGCGGCCCACAGGCACTGCGCTACGCCTGAGCACGGAGCCTGCGCGGTGGGCCGTCCGCTCCGCTGGGCGGTTAGGCACCGTTCCCGGGGAGGCCCCGATAACGGCTATCCCGCCGAAGCCTTCACGAAACTGACGAGGTCGTTCAAGTTGCCGCCGATCGCATCGGGCGCAATGCCGAGTTCTTCACCAGGGAGGTTCAGGCGATTCACCCAGAACGTCGGGTAACCGAACCACTCGGCGCCCGCCGCATCCCAACCAGCAAACGCCACA
>Ga0081538_10004545_pt1 | contig 12776 bp, 8 predicted proteins | sample TabmetS5T2R1_FD_71022 | JGI IMG/M metagenome (GOLD analysis project Ga0081538, IMG submission 71022) | Tabebuia heterophylla rhizosphere microbial communities from the University of Puerto Rico - S5T2R1 | ecosystem: Host-associated > Plants > Roots > Rhizosphere ...
ACCTTGCCGATCTTGTCCTTGTGCGGCACCGCGGAGGCCTTGGCGATCCCCGCCGCGCGCTTGAGGAGGATGGCCGCCGGAGGCGTCTTCACCACGAAGGTGAAGGAGCGATCCTGATAGATCGTCACCACCACCGGCAGGATCAGCCCTTCCTGGCTGTTGGTCTGCGCGTTGAAGCCCTTGCAGAACTCCATGATGTTGACGCCGTGCTGACCGAGCGCGGGGCCCACCGGCGGCGAGGGGTTGGCCTTCCCCGCCGGAATCTGCAGCTTCACCATCGCCTGAACCTTCTTCGCCATGTCAGAGCCTTTCGACCTGGTAGTACTCGAGCTCGACGGGCGTCATGCGCCCGAAGATGGCCACCATGACCTTGAGCTTGCCCCGCTCGGGGTTGAGGTCGTCGATGGCGCCCTGGAAGTTCACGAAGGGGCCCTCGATGACCCGGACCTTGTCGCCCTTCTGGAACGTCGACTTCAGCTTGGGCTTCTCCGCGCCCTCCTCCATCTGGCGCAGGATCCCCTCCACCTCCTCGGGGGGCAGCGGCACCGGCCGCGCCCCCGAGCCCACGAAGCCGGTCACCTTCGGCGTCGAGCGCACGAGGTGCCAGGTGTCGTCGGTCAGCTCCATCTCCACGAGGAGATAGCCCGGGAAGAACTTCTGCTCGATCTCGATCTTCTTGCTCTTGCGGATCTCCCGCACCTTCTCCGTCGGCACCACCACCCGCCCGATCATCTCGGACAGGCCGAAGATCTTGGCCCGGGACTCGATGGCCTGGGCCACCTTGTTCTCGAACCCGGAGTAGGTGTGCACGACGAACCACTGCTTCGGTCGCGTGGCGGTTTCGGCGTCACTCATCTGAGAATTCTCTCCACGATCCGCGACAACCCGACGTCCACGGCTCCGAGGAAGAAGGCGAGGATGAAGACCACGACCACCACCACCACGGTGGAGTTCGCCACGTCCGCGCGGCTCGGCCACGTCACGCGCCGAAACTCCGCCAGTACCTCGCGGAAGAACTGCTGGATCCGCCTCAGAAACTCCATGTCCTCTCGTTCTGTCTTGCTCGCGCTGGTCGTCGTCGTCACGCGTCAAAATGGCAGGCGTGGAGGGATTCGAACCCCCATCCCCTGGATTTGGAGTCCAGTGCTCTAGCCGTTAGAGCTACACGCCTCCAAGTCGTGCACCCCGTTGTTACTTCGACTCCTTGTGCAGCACGTGCTTCCGGCACCACTTGCAGAACTTCTTGATCTCCATGCGGTCCGGATGCGTCCGCTTGTTCTTCGTCGTCGAGTAGTTCCGGCGCTGACAGTCGGTGCAAGCCAGAGAGACGATGTCGCGCATCGCTTACTCCACGATCTCCGCCACCACGCCCGCCCCCACCGTCCGCCCCCCCTCCCGGATCGCGAACCGCAGCTCCTTCTCCATCGCCACCGGCTGGATCAACTCGATCGCCATCGTCACGTTGTCCCCCGGCATCACCATCTCCACCCCGCCCGGCAGCGTGCACACCCCCGTCACGTCCGTCGTCCGGAAATAAAACTGCGGCCGATACCCGTTGAAGAACGGCGTGTGCCGCCCCCCCTCGTCCTTCGTCAAGACGTAGACCTCCGCCTTGAACTTCTTATAGGGCTTGATCGAGGCCGGCTTCGCCAGCACCTGGCCCCGCTCGACTTCATCCTTGTCGATCCCCCGGAGCAGGGCCCCAATGTTGTCCCCCGCCTGCCCCTCGTCCAGCAGCTTCCGGAACATCTCCACCCCCGTCACCACCGACTTCTTCGTCTCCGCCTGCATCCCCACGATCTCGACCTCTTCCCCCACCTTCACGATCCCGCGCTCCACCCGCCCCGTCACCACCGTCCCCCGCCCCGTGATCGTGAAGATGTCCTCGATCGGCATCAGGAACGGCTTGTCCACCGGCCGCGGCGGCGTCGGAATATAGCTGTCCACCGCGTCCATCAGCTCCCAGATGCACTTGGCCGCCGTCGCATCCTCCGGCTTCTCCATCGCCCCCAGCGCCGACCCCCGGATCACCGGGATGTCGTCCCCCGGAAACTGGTACTTCTTCAACAGCTCCCGCACCTCCAGCTCCACCAGGTCCAGAATCTCCGGGTCGTCCACCATGTCCACCTTGTTCATGAACACCACCAGGCTCGGCACGTTCACCTGCCGCGCCAGCAGCACGTGCTCCCGCGTCTGCGGCATCGGCCCGTCGTTCGCCGCCACCACGAGAATCGCGCCGTCCATCTGCGCCGCCCCCGTGATCATGTTCTTGATGTAGTCCGCGTGCCCCGGACAATCAATGTGCGCGTAGTGCCGCTTCGCCGTCTCGTACTCCACGTGCGACACCGCGATCGTGATCCCCCGCTCCCGCTCCTCCGGCGCATTGTCGATCGTCCCGTAGTCCCGTACCGCCACCCCGCTGAACTTCGTGTGCAACACCTTCGTGATCGCCGCCGTCAACGTCGTCTTCCCGTGATCGATGTGCCCGATCGTCCCCACGTTCACGTGCGGCTTCGATCGATCAAACTTCGCCTTGGCCATGATCCTCTCCTGTGGAAGCGCGCTAGCGGGAACCGGCGCGGGGGGCGGCTTTGCCCGCGACCTTCGCCATGATCTCCTCGGCGATGGGCCGCGGCACCTCTTCGTAGCGGGCAAACTGCATGGTGTAGGTGGCCCGCCCTTGCGTCATCGAGCGGACGTCGGTCGCGTAGCCGAACATCTGGCCGAGGGGCACGTGGGAGCGGATGACCTGGGCGCCCGCTCGGGCGTCCATCGAGATGATCTTGCCGCGCCGGCTGTTGAGGTCGCCGACCACCGCGCCCTGGAACTCGGTGGGGGTGACGACCTCCACGTCCATGACCGGCTCGAGGAGCACGGGCTTGGCCTTCTTCGCCGCCTCCTTGAAGCCCATGGAGCCCGCGATCTTGAACGCCATCTCGTTGGAGTCCACCTCGTGGTAGCTCCCGTCGGTGAGGGAGACCTTGAGGTCGACCATGGGATAGCCGGCGAGGATGCCGGTCTCCGCCGCCTCCTTCACGCCCTTCTCCACCGCGGGCACGTACTCGCGGGGGATGGCGGGGCCCTTCAGCTTGTTCTCGAAGACGATGCCCGCGCCGACCTCGGTGGGCTCGATCTCGAGCCACACGTCGCCGTACTGGCCGCGGCCGCCGGTCTGGCGCACGAACCGGCCCTGCGCCTCGGCCTTGTTGCGAATGGTCTCGCGGTACGCGACCTGCGGCTTGCCGACATTGGCCTCGACCTTGAACTCGCGCAGGAGGCGGTCGACGATGATCTCGAGGTGCAGCTCGCCCATCCCGTGGATGAGCGTCTGGTTCGTCTCGGGATCGACGTTGACCTTGAAGGTCGGGTCCTCGAGGGCGAGACGGGCCAGCGACAGCCCCAGCTTCTCCTCGTCGGCCTTGGTCTTGGGCTCGATGGCCACCGCGATGACCGGCGTGGGGAAATCCATCGACTCCAGCACGATCCCCTTGTTGGGATCGCACAGGGTGTCGCCGGTGCGGGTGTCCTTGAGGCCCACCACCGCGGCGATGTCGCCCGCCGACACCGACTCGATGTCCTCGCGGTCGTTGGCGTGCATGCGGACGAGCCGCCCCACGCGCTCCTTCTTGTCGCGGGTGGAGTTGTAGACGCCGGAACCCGAGGCGAGGGTGCCGGAGTAGACGCGCACGAACACGAGCTGGCCCACGAACTTGTCGTTCATGATCTTGAAGGCCAGCGCGGAGAAGGGCGCCTTGGGATCGGCGGGGCGGGTGTCGGGCTCGCCGGTCTCGGGATTGACGCCCTTCACCGAGGGGATGTCGAGCGGCGACGGGAGATAGTCGACCACCGCGTCGAGCATGGGCTGCACACCCTTGTTCTTGAAGGAGGCGCCCGCGATGACGGGGAAGATCTTCATGCTGATGGTGCCGGCGCGCACCGCGGCGCGAATCTCGTCCGGGGTGATCTTCTCGCCCCCGAGGTACTTCTCCATGAGGTGATCGTCCACCTCGGCGAGGCCCTCGAGCATCTTCTCGCGGTATTCCTTCACCTGCTCCTTCAGATCGGCGGGGATCGCCTCGGTCGTGAACTTCTGGCCGAGGCTCTCGTCGTCGGTCCAGACGTAGGCGATCTCGTCGATGAGGTTGATGACCCCGCGGAACCCGTCCTCGCGGCCGATGGGGAGCTGGATCGGCACCGCGTGGGCGCCCAGCCGGTCCTTCAGCATCGCGAGGCAGCGGAAGTAGTCCGCGCCCACCCGGTCCATCTTGTTGACGTACACGATGCGCGGCACGCGGTACTTGTCGGCCTGCCGCCACACCGTCTCCGTCTGCGGCTCCACCCCGGACACCGCGTCCAGGATGGCGATGGCCCCGTCGAGCACCCGCAGCGAGCGCTCGACCTCCATGGTGAAGTCCACGTGGCCGGGGGTGTCGATGATGTTGATGCGGCAGTCGCGCCAGAAGCTGGTGGTGGCGGCGGACGTGATGGTGATGCCGCGCTCCTGCTCCTGGACCATCCAGTCCATGGTCGCGGTGCCTTCGTGCACCTCGCCGATCTTGTAGGACCGGCCGGTGTAGTAGAGCACCCGCTCGGTGGTGGTGGTCTTCCCGGCATCGATGTGGGCCATGATGCCGATGTTGCGGGTCTTCTCCAGCGGGTACTGCGTCTCCACGGCTACGCTCTCTTCCTTCTCCCGGTGCTGCGCTCAGGCGCTACACAGAAGCGAAGAGGGGGGTCGAGGTCTCGGCCCCCCTCCGCGTGTCTCGTCGTTACCAGCGATAGTGCGCGAACGCCTTGTTGGCCTCCGCCATCTTGTGCGTGTCCTCTCGCTTCTTCACCGCCGAACCCCGATTGTTGGCGGCGTCGAGCAGCTCGCCGGCCAGCTTCTCGGCCATGCTCTTCTCCGACCGCCGCCTCGCGGATCCAATCAACCACCTCATCGACAGGGCGACCCGGCGCTCCGGGCGCACCTCCACCGGCACCTGATAGGTGGAGCCGCCGACCCGGCGGGACTTCACCTCGACGGCGGGCTTGCAGTTGTCGACCGCCGACTTGAACAGCTTCAAGGCGTCCTGCTTGGCCCGGTCCTCCATGGCGCCGAGGGCCGAGTACATGATGTGCTCGGCGGTGCTCTTCTTGCCGCCGTACATCATCATGTTCACGAACTTCGCCACGAGCCGGCTCCCGTACTTGGGGTCCGGCAGGATCTCTCGATGTGTCGCGCCTGCCCGCCGCATGCTAGCCCCCGCCGCCCTTCGGCTGCTTGGCCCCGTACTTCGACCGGCTCTGCTTCCGCCCCGCCACTCCCGCGGTGTCCAGCGAGCCGCGGATGATGTGGTAGCGGATGCCGGGGAGGTCCTTCACGCGGCCGCCCCGGATGAGCACGATCGAGTGCTCCTGCAGGTTGTGGCCCACGCCGGGAATGTACGACGTCACTTCCAGCCCGTTGGTGAGCCGCACGCGCGCCACCTTGCGGAGGGCGGAGTTGGGCTTCTTGGGCGTGGTCGTGTAGACGCGGATGCACACGCCCCGCTTCTGCGGGCACGCCTCCATCGCGGGCGTCTTGGACTTCTTCCGCACCGCCTCGCGGCCCTTCCTGACGAGCTGATTGATAGTCGGCATGGTTCTCCGTTACCGGTTATGACGCCAAAACCCTAACTTTATAACCGAACAGCCCTTCTCTGTCAAGGTTTCCGATACTTTCCGGACGATGGCCCCAGCGCTACCCGGCCTGGGCCACCTCGTCCGACTCCCCGTCCATCGGGGGCTCTTCCTCGACCACCGCCACCTCGGCCACGGGCTCGTCCCCACCCTGGCTGACGACTTCCGCGCGGGTGTAGTTGTTGAGCCCGGTGCCGGCCGGGATGAGCCGGCCCACGATCACGTTCTCCTTGAGCCCCCGCAGGTCGTCCGTCTTGCCGCTGATGGCGGCCTCGGTGAGGACCCGGGTCGTCTCCTGGAAGGACGCCGCCGAGATGAAGCTGTCCGTCGACAGCGACGCCTTGGTGATGCCGAGGAGCACCGGCTTGGCGGTGGACGGCGGCTTGCCCGCGGCCTGCGCCTTGTCGTTCTCCTCCTGGAAGACGAACTTGTCGACCAGCTCGCCGACCACGAAGTCGGTGCCGCCGACCTCCTCGATGCGCACCCGCCGCAGCATCTGGCGGACGATGATCTCGATGTGCTTGTCGTTGATGGTCACGCCCTGGAGGCGGTAGACCTCCTGGACCTCGTTCACGAGATACCGCTGCAGCTCCCGGTCGCCGAGGACGGCCAGGTAGTCGTGCGGATTCGGCGACCCGTCCATGAGGGCCTCGCCCGCCTTGACCCGGTCGCCCTCGTGCACCGCGATGTGCTTACCGCGCGGGATGAGGTACTCCTTGGTCTCCCCGTCGTCGGCGCGGATCACGATCTTGCGCATGCCTTTCACGAAGCCGGCGAACTCCACCGCCCCGTCGATCTCCGTGATGACCGCCTGCTCCTTCGGCTTGCGGGCCTCGAAGAGCTCGGCGACGCGGGGAAGACCGCCGGTGATGTCCTTGGTCTTGGTGGCCTCCCGCGGGATCTTCGCCATGATGTCGCCCTGGAAGATCTCCTGGCCGTCGGTCACGAGCAGGTGGGCGCCCACCGGCAGCATGTAGCGGCCGCGGGTCTCGCCGAGCGAGTCCTGGGGCCCGGTGTTCTCGGTACCCCGCCCTTCCTTGACGGACACGCGCGGCTGGAGCTTGCCCTCCTGGTCCTCGATGATGACCCGCTGGGCGAGGCCGGTGACCTCGTCGATGACTTCGCGGATCGTCACGCCTTCCACGATGTCCCGCAGCGCGATGGTGCCGCTGAACTCGGTGGGGATCGGCGTGTTGAAGTTGTCCCACTCCACGAGCTTCTGGCCGGGCTTCACCCGGGCCCCGTCCTTGATCTTGATGCGCGCGCCGGTGACGACCGGATAGCGCTCCCGCTCGCGGCCGCGATCGTCGGCCACGATGATCTCGCCGCTGCGGTTGAGGACCACGATGTCCCCGTCCCGGTTCACGACGGAGCGGATGTTGTGGTGTCGCACCACGCCCGCCGCCTTGGCGATGTGCTCGGACGCCGCCGCCACGCCGCTCGCGGTACCGCCGATGTGGAAGGTCCGCATCGTCAGCTGGGTGCCCGGCTCGCCGATGGACTGGGCGGCGATGATGCCGACCGCCTCGCCGAGCTCGGCGAGACGCCCGGTGCCGAGGTTCCGGCCGTAGCACATGACGCAGATGCCGCGCTTGGTATCGCACGTCAGCGCCGAGCGGATGCGCACCCGCTCGAGGCCGGAGTCCTCGATCTTCTGCGCCAGCTCCTCGTTGATCTCGGTGGTGGACTGCACGATGATCTCGCCGGTGAGCGGGTCACGCACGTCCTCCGCGGTGACCCGGCCGAGGATCCGGTCGCTGAGCGACTGGATGATGTTGCCGCCCTCGAACAGCGGCGAGGCCTCGATGTACTTGACGGTGCCGCAGTCGTATTCCGACACGATGACGTCCTGGGACACGTCGACGAGCCGGCGGGTGAGGTAGCCGGAGTCGGCGGTCTTGAGCGCGGTGTCGGCCAGGCCCTTCCGCGCGCCGTGCGTCGAGGTGAAGTACTCGAGCACGGTCAGCCCCTCGCGGAAGTTCGAGGTGATGGGGGTCTCGATGACCTCGCCGGAAGGCTTGGCCATGAGCCCGCGCATGCCCGCGAGCTGCCGGATCTGCTGCTTGGAGCCCCGCGCCCCGGAGTCCGCCATCATGTAGATGGGGTTGAACTCGCCTTCCTCGGCGCGCCCCTCCATCTCCTTGAAGAGGTCCTCGGCGATCTGCTCGGTCACGTGCGCCCAGATGTCGATGACCTTGTTGTAGCGCTCGCCGTTGGTGATGACGCCGTCCTGGTACTGCTGCTCCACCTCGGCGACCTGCCGCCGCGCGTTCTCGATGATGCGCCCCTTGGAGGAAGGCGCCAGCATGTCGCCGATGCCGATGGACAGACCCGACATGGTGGCGTAGCGGAAGCCGATGTCCTTGAGATCGTCGAGGAAGGCCACCGTGGCCTCCTGGCCGAGCCGGTTGTAGCACTGACTCACCAGGTTGCCGATCTCGCGCTTCTTGAGCTCGCGGTTCTCGAACCGCAACGGGACCGGGATCACGTCGTTGAGGAGCGTGCGCCCCACCGTGGTCTCGATCACGCCGCCGTTCCACCGGAGGCGGATGCGGGCCTGGAGGTCCACGTCCTCGTTGTCGTAGGCGATGCGCACCTCCTCCGGGTCCGCGAAGAGGCGGCCCTCACCCTTGGCGCCGGGGCGCTCCTTGGTGAGGTAGTAGATGCCGAACACCATGTCCTGGGTGGGCACCGCCACCGGCGCGCCGTTGGAGGGGGACAGGATGTTGTTGGACGACAGCATGAGCACCTGCGCCTCCATCTGCGCTTCCATGGAGAGCGGCACGTGCACCGCCATCTGGTCGCCGTCGAAGTCTGCGTTGAACGCGGTGCAGACGAGCGGATGGATCTCGATGGCCTTGCCTTCCACGAGGATCGGCTCGAAGGCCTGGATGCCCAGCCGGTGCAGCGTGGGCGCCCGGTTCAGGAGCACCGGATGCTCCTTGATGACCTCTTCCAGGATGTCCCAGACCTCGGGGCGCTCCTTCTCCACGTACTTCTTGGCCGCCTTGATGGAGGAGGCGAGCCCCCGCTCCTCGAGCTTGCGGAGGATGAAGGGCTTGAAGAGCTCGACCGCCATCTTCTTGGGCAGGCCGCACTGGTGAAGCTTGAGGTACGGGCCGACCACGATGACGGAGCGGCCGGAGTAGTCCACGCGCTTGCCGAGCAGGTTCTGGCGGAACCGGCCCTGCTTGCCCTTGAGGGTGTCGGAGAGCGACTTCAGCGGGCGGTTGTTGGGCCCGGTGATGACGCGGCCGCGCCGGCCGTTGTCGAACAGGGCGTCCACCGCCTCCTGGAGCATGCGCTTCTCGTTGCGGATGATGATCTCGGGGGCCTTGAGCTCCATGAGCCGCTTCAGCCGGTTGTTCCGGTTGATGACGCGGCGATAGAGGTCGTTGAGGTCCGAGGTCGCGAAGCGGCCGCCGTCCAGCGGGACCAGGGGCCGCAGCTCGGGCGGGATGACGGGCAGCACCTCGAGGATCATCCACTCCGGCTGATTGCCGGACTTGAGGAAGGCCTCGATGACCTTCAGCCGCTTGACGATCTTCTTCCGCTTCTGGGCGGAGGTCTCCACGCCCATCTGGGCGCGCAGCTCGCGGGCGAGGGTGTCGAGGTCCATCCCGCGGAGCATCTCCCGGATGGCCTCCGCGCCCATGCCCGCGGAGAAGGCGTCGTGGCCGTGCTCCTCCTGGAGCTTCCGCGCGCGATCCACCGCGAGGAGGTCACGCACCTTGAGCCCGGGGACCTTCCCCGGGTCGATCACCACGTACTCCTCGAAGTAGAGGATCTTCTCCAGCTCGCGGAGCGACATATCGAGGAGCTGGCCGATGCGCGAGGGCAGCCCCTTGAAGAACCACACGTGGGACACCGGGGACGCGAGCTCGATGTGGCCCATGCGCTCCCGGCGCACCCGCGCCCGCCGCACCTCGACGCCGCACTTGTCGCACACGACTCCCGCGAACTTCATCCGCTTGTACTTGCCGCACGCGCACTCGTAGTCCTTGGTGGGGCCGAAGATGCGGGCGCAGAAGAGCCCGTCCCGCTCCGGCTTGAACGTGCGGTAGTTGATGGTCTCGGGCTTCTTCACCTCACCATGCGACCACTCCCGGATCTTCTGGGGCGACGCCAGCTTGATCCGGATGGCGCCGAACGTCATGGGCTTCGGATGCCGATCGAGGATTCCCCACAGGTCCTTGGCGGGCTTGTCCTCTCTCACCAGGCTGCCGAAAGGCCGATCCGTCAGCATTCGTTGACTCTCCCTTAATTGGCCTGCGAAGGCTTCTTGGCGTCCTTGGGGATCAGCTCCACGTCCAGGGCCAGGCTCTGCAGCTCCTTCACGAGCACGTTGAACGACTCCGGCGTGCCCGGCTCGAGGAAGTTCTCCCCCTTGACGATGGCCTCGTAGATCCGATTGCGCCCCTCCACGTCGTCCGACTTCACCGTCAGCATCTCCTGGAGCGTGTGGGCGGCCCCGTAGGCTTCGAGCGCCCAGACTTCCATCTCACCGAACCGCTGGCCGCCGAACTGCGCCTTGCCGCCCAGCGGCTGCTGGGTGACCAGCGAGTAGGGCCCGATGGAGCGAGCGTGCATCTTGTCGTCGACCAGGTGGGCGAGCTTGAGCATGTAGATCTGGCCCACCGTCACTTCCTGATGGAACGGCTTGCCGGTCCGGCCGTCGTTGAGGGCGGTCTTGCCGGAGTTGGGCAGGGCGGCCTGCGACAGCATCGACTTGATCTCTTCCTCGGTGGCGCCGTCGAACACCGGGCTCGCCACCCACATGCCGAGCGCGCGGGCCGCCCAGCCGAGATGCGTCTCCAGGATCTGCCCCACGTTCATCCGGGACGGCACGCCGAGGGGGTTCAGCACGATCTCCACCGGCGTCCCGTCGGGCAGGTACGGCATGTCCTCCTCGGGGAGCACCCGGGAGACCACGCCCTTGTTGCCGTGGCGCCCCGCCATCTTGTCGCCCACCGAGAGCTTGCGCTTCACCGCCACGTAGACCTTCACCATCTTGATGACGCCGGGCGGGAGGTCGTCGCCCCGCCGGAGCCGGCCCACGCGCTCCTCGAGCATCCGCTCGAAGACGGCGATGTCCTCGTCGGCCGCCTCTTCGATCCGGCGGATCGTCGCGGCCAGGCCCTCGTCCTCCTTGATGCGGATCTTCTTCAGCTCCGCCCAGGAGAAGTTGTCCAGCTCGGCCCGGTCGATGCGGTCGCCCTTCTTGCCGAGCCGGTCCTTGTTGATGGGATCCACCAGGTCGATCATCAGGGTCTTGCCGACCAGGAGGTTCTTGAGCTTCTGGTCCCGCTCCAGCTCGACGGTGGAGACCTCCTCCTGGTAGTCCTTCTCCAGGGCGGCGATCTCCTCGTCCTCGATGGACTTGGCGCGGTCGTCCTTGTCGATGCCGCGCCGCGAGAACACCTTCACGTCCACCACCGTGCCCTCGATGCCCGGCGGCACGGTGAGGGAGGTGTCGCGCACGTCGCCGGCCTTCTCGCCGAAGATCGCGCGGAGGAGCTTCTCTTCCGGGGTGAGCTGGGTCTCGCCCTTCGGCGTGATCTTGCCCACCAGGATGTCGCCCGCCTTGACCTTGGCCCCGATGCGCACGATGCCGGACTCGTCGAGGTCCTTCAGGGCCTCCTCGGAGACGTTGGGGATGTCCCGGGTGACCTCTTCCTTGCCCAGCTTGGTGTCGCGCGCCTGGACTTCGAACTCCTCGATGTGGATCGAGGTGTAGCGGTCGTCCTTGACCAGCCGCTCGGACACGAGGATCGCGTCCTCGAAGTTGTAGCCGCCCCACGGCATGAAGGCCACGAGCACGTTGCGGCCGAGGGCCAGCTCGCCCTGCTCGGTGCCGGGGCCGTCGGCGATGATGTCGCCGGCCTGGATCCGGTCACCCTTCTTGACGATGGGCTTCTGGTTGATGCAGGTGTTCTGATTCGACCGGCGGTACTTGGTCAGCTTGTAGATGTCCAGCGGCAGGTCCGCCACCGGATCGGTCTTCTTCGACCGGCTCTCCACCCGCACCAGGATGCGGTTGGCGGAGACGTACTCCACCACGCCCGGGCGCTTGGCCGCGATCACCGCGCCCGAATCGCGGGCCACGATGTGCTCCATGCCGGTCCCGACCAGCGGCGCCTCCGGCTGCAGGAGCGGCACCGCCTGGCGCTGCATGTTCGAGCCCATGAGGGCCCGGTTGGCGTCGTCGTTCTCCAGGAAGGGCACCATCGCCGCCGCCACCGACACCAGCTGCTTGGGCGACACGTCGATGTAGTGGAGCTCCTCCGGGGGCACCATCCGGTAGTCGCCGCCCTTGCGCGCCGACACCCGCTCGCTCACGAAGCGGCTCTTGGCGTCGAGCTCCGCGGTGGCCTGGGCGATGACGTACTTCTCCTCCTCGTGGGCGGTGAGGTACTGCTCCTTCTCGTCCGTCACCACCCCGTTCAGCACCCGCCGGTACGGCGTCTCGATGAAGCCGAACTCGTTGATGCGGGCGTACGTCGAGAGCGACGAGATGAGGCCGATGTTCGGGCCTTCCGGCGTCTCGATGGGGCAGATGCGCCCGTAGTGCGTGGGGTGGACGTCGCGCACCTCGAAGCCCGCGCGCTCGCGGCTGAGGCCGCGCGGCCCCAGGGCGGACAGCCGCCGCTTGTGGGTCAGCTCGGCGAGCGGGTTCGTCTGGTCCATGAACTGGGACAGCTGGGAGGACCCGAAGAACTCCTTCACCACCGCCGACACCGGCTTGGCGTTGATGAGGTCGTGCGGCATGAGGTTGGCGATGTCCGAGATGGACATGCGCTCCTTCACCGCGCGCTCCATGCGGGTCAGGCCCACGCGGAACTGGTTCTCCAGGAGCTCCCCCACCGAGCGCACGCGGCGGTTGCCGAGGTGGTCGATGTCGTCGGTGGGCTTGCTCCCGAGCTTCACCTGCAGGAGGTACCGGACCACCGCGCGGATGTCCTCGGTGCGCAGGGTCTTGATGTTGAGATCGGCGTTGATCTCGAGCTTCTTGTTGATCATGAAGCGGCCGACGCGGGCGAGGTCGTAGCGCCGCGGGTCCATGAACATCCCGCGGAACAGCGCCCGGGCGGAGTCCACCGTGGGCGGGTCACCCG
>Ga0081538_10004546_pt1 | contig 12770 bp, 7 predicted proteins | sample TabmetS5T2R1_FD_71022 | JGI IMG/M metagenome (GOLD analysis project Ga0081538, IMG submission 71022) | Tabebuia heterophylla rhizosphere microbial communities from the University of Puerto Rico - S5T2R1 | ecosystem: Host-associated > Plants > Roots > Rhizosphere ...
TCCGAAGTCGTGTATGAAGGCACGCACGGCGTCGGCCCGCTTTCCCGCGGCGACGTTGGCCTCGTAGCGCTCGATCCAGGCGTCGTCGGCCAGCACGCCCCCCATCGGCGGCTCGTATAGCACGAGCCCGGGCAGGCGACCGAGACGCGCTGCCGCGCCGGCCGAGACCAGGCCGCCGTAGGAGTGGCCGAAAAGGAGTGCGTCCGGGTCTGCGCCCCTGCTGGCTTCCCGAACCACGGCCTCCACGTCCTCGAACTCGCGCTCGAGCGAGTAGCCGTCACCGTCCTCGGAGTCACCGCGGCCGCGGCGATCGAGCGCCCAGACGGCGAAGTGCGGCTCGAGGTGCGGGCGCACGAGATCGAAGGACCAGCGCGCCGAGCCGGCGCCGTGCACCATCACGAGCGGCGTACCCTCGCCCGCCACGTCGCACGCGAGGCGAACCCCGTCCGGAGCTGTGACGTGGCGCAGCACGAGGCGGCGAGCCTACACGCAGGCGTCCGCCGCCCACAGCCCGAGCCCCCGGCCGCGCGCCCCTCGGGCCGCCGCCGCGAAGTCGCCGGCGTACTCGACGTTCGGCGGGATCGTGAGCGTCTGCGCGTAGCCGCGTGCCAGGAGCAGACGGTTGAGGAACCGCCCGTCGTCCAGCCAGACGTACGCCAGCGCGCGACCGTAGCGGTCGCGCTCCTCCGCCCCCAGGCGATAGCGGACCTCGCTCCCGAGCGGCAGCACCCGCTGCACAAACGCGGCCGCCCTGCGGCCGTAGCACTCAACGCCGCTGAAGACCTCCGGCGTGTCGACGCCGATCAGCCGCACCTTGCCGATGCCCGACAGCCACAGCGTGTCGCCGTCCGTGTGCTTGGTGACGCTTGCGGATACCGGGCCGGTGCTGGAACGCTCGCCGGCGGGGTGGGCGCAGCCGGTGAGGGCGAGGAGGAGTACCACCACGGCGCTGAGCACCGCGAGCAGCGACAAGTAGCCGTTCGCAGACCGAGCCTGGCAAGGACGCAGGGAGCGTGGCGTGCGACTAGCACGCGAGCGACCGAGGACGCCGCCAGGCGACGGTATGCGGACGGCTAATTGTCGCTGCCGAGGCGGTCCCAGCAGTAGAGCTCCACGGCCTCCGCGGCGAGCTCCAGGAGCCGCTCGTCGGACAGCCAGGGCAGGACGGTGTCGAGCGCCTGCTCCTCGCTGACGCCCGCCTCGAACGCGTCGTCTCCCTTGAATCCGGCGGCTATCCGGAGCGCCTCGCGCCGGTGCTCGCCCAGCCGTGGGAACGCGCCCAGCAGGAACTCCTTGTTCGCGATCGGCTGGCCCACCTCGAGCGAGGCGTGCCAGGCGGCGAGCATCGAGAGGTCGTCGTCGTCGAGCTCGTCGACGGCTTTGGCGTAGTGCACCTGGAGCTCGTCGTCGGGGATCTCGTCGACCCAGGCGCGCACGACCTCGCCGAGCAGCTGACGGCGCGCCTCGCGCCCGACGCTCTCGGCGACGACCCTGATCGCTTCCTGTGGCTCGATGAAACAGAGAGCCATTTGGCCTTGCTCTCCTCCGGTTCGCTTGACGACCAGGTCGGAGAGTAAGTGGGGGTCCTGACGGAACCGGTGACGGATGGGCACAATCGCCCGCGTCAGGCGCTGACCGGCGGTGCCCGCAGCGTCTGCTCGGGCCCCCAGCTGCACAGCGCCGCGCGGCCCGGGCAGTCGGCGCAGAGCCCGTAGTGGGGCTCGGCGGCCGGTTCGAAGCGCGCCTCGACCACGCCGCGAGCAAGCTCGAGCAGCTCGTTCTCGAGACGCTCGGCGTCCGCCGCGGTGAAATCGGCCAGCACCGGCTCGTCCGGACGCTCGAGAAAGCAATGCGCGACCTCGACGCGCTCGGCGCCCGACCGCAAGCCGGCGAGCGCATAGATGAGACGCTGGGTCGAGTAGGCGTCGCCGAGGAGCTCCGCGGGCTCGCGGCCTTCGAGCGGGTCGCTCTTCCAGTCGACCACGAGCGTTTCGTCGTCGTCGGTCGCGAGCACGTCGACCACACCGTTCACGAGCAGGCTTCGTCCGCCCGCTCCGGGGGGCGTGAGCGTGAAGGCGAAGGGAAGCTCGGTGCGGACCCGGCGGGCGCGGGCGATCCGCTCGCGCAGGTCGGAAGCCGCCACGCGCTCCACCATCCCGCGCAGGTCGGCCACGTCGTCGGAGCGGGCGACCTCTCCGTGGCGCTCGATCAGCTTCTCCACCTCGGCCTCGGTGGGCACCCGCGGGCGCCGGAAGTCGAGGCCTTCGAGCATGGTGTGGACGAGACTGCCGCGCAGGAGACCGGGGAGGCCGGGCTCGGGGGTGGGCTCGTCGGGGCGCGGGCGCTCGACGGGCGGCAGCCGCAGCGCGCGCTCGAGGTAGAAGCGGTAGCCGCAGCGCCGGTAGTCCTCCAGGCCCGAGTAGCTCAGCCGGCTGACGGGCAGCGCCCGCGGCGCGGGCGCCGTTCCGAGCTCGAGCTCCGGCTGCTCGAAGCCGTCGCCGGGGCCGCCCGGCAAAGGTGCTTCGGATCGGGCCGGGATGCGGTCGGTTTCCGGCAGCAGCTCGTCGAGGGTCTCCGGCGTGGCGGCGCTCCAGCGCACGCGCACTTCGCGTCCCTCGCGCGTGTCGACGTGCACGCCCGTCGAGCCCTCGCGCGGCAGTCCGGCACAGAAGCCGCGCCAGACCCAGCGCATCGGCTCGCACAGCTCGGCCGGCTCGCGCCGCTTCTCCAGATCGGTGGCGCCGCTCAGGATCAGGTGCTCCTGGGCCCGGGTGCAGGCCACATAGAAGATGCGCCGCTCCTCGTCCTCGGCCGCAGCCCGCTGCTCGGCCTTGATCCGCTCCAGCCGCTCGCTCTCCACGGCGCCGCCGCCGAGGCGCGCGAGTCGCAGTCCCACCGTCCCGTCCTCCGAGATCCGCAGCGCGCCCTCGTCGTCGCGGCCGTCCTTGCCCAGGTCGGCCAGGCAGACCACGGGGAACTCGAGGCCCTTTGCCCGGTGCACGGTCATCAGGCGCACGGCGCCCAGCGCCTCAGCCTCGAGCGGAGCCTCCCCCTCGCGCGTCTGGATCACATCGCGTTCCGCCACGCTGTCGATGAAGCCGCGGAGGTCGCGGCCCTCCTCGGCCTCGTACTCGCGCGCCAGGCGCATCAGCTTCCGGACGTTCGCCATCCGGCGGGTCCCGCCGGGCAGCGAAAGCAGGTGCCGGTCGTACCCGGCGAGGGTGACCGCCCGGTCGATGAGCGTCTCGAGCGACACCTGGGGTGCGACCCGCCGCTCGGAGCGGATGCGTTCGAGAAACGAGATCACCCGGCGCCGGTCGTCCTTCGGGAGGAGCTCCGTGAGCGCCGGGCCCTCCGCCGCGGAACCGTTCCCGGAGGCGGCGGGCGCGAACGCCTCCTCGAGCAGCCACAGCGGGTCGCGGTGCAGCCGGTTGGCGTGCATGCCGATCAGCGCCACCGCGTCGAGTGACAGGCCGACCAGCGGCGAGGCCAGCACGGAGTAGATCGCGAGCTCGTCGAGCGGGTTGGCGAGCGCGGAGAGCCAGTGGCGCAGGTCGGCCACCTGCTGCTGGCTCCAGTAGCCCCGGCCGCCGACCACGTGCACCGGAATGCCGCGCTCCTCGAGAGCCGCCTCGAACAGGCCCATCGCCGTTGTGGCGCGGAACAGCAGCACCACATCGCCGAAGTCCCATGGGCCTCCGCGCGTGAGCTCGTCCACGCGGCGCGCGAGCAGGCGGGCCTCGATGGCGCGCCACGGCGGCGCGCCGTGCATTGCCGCGCCGAAGGGATCCGCGGCCGAGTCGAAGCGCTCGTCCCACCGCTTGCGCGGGCGGTCGACCACGATCAGCTCGACGGACGGCGCCACTCTCGGAGGCTCGGCGCGCGCCCCGGGTGCCTCGCGCAGCGGCTCGTAGCGCTCACCCCACAGGCGCTCGAACGCGAGGTCGATCGCGTCCAGCACCTCGCCGCGGGTCCGGAAGTTCACGCTGATGCTCTCGCCGCGCCCGGCTGCGGCCGCGTCGTCCCAGTGCCGGCGGAAGACGCCGACGTCGGCGTTTCGGAAGCGGTAGATCGACTGGTTGTCGTCGCCGACACGGAACAGGTTGTCCCGCTCGAGCAGGGCGAGCAGCTCGTTCTGGAGCGGGTTGGTGTCCTGGAACTCGTCCACGAGCACGTGAGCGAAGCGAGACGCGTACTGCTCCCTCAGGCCCTCGTCGCCGGCCAGAAGGTCGCGCGTCGCCAGCTCGAGGTCCTCGAAGTCGAGCCCCGAGCGCGCCCGCTTCAGCAGCTCGTAGCGCTCGCCGTACAGCTCGAGGAGTGCCCGCAACATCACATGGTGGCGCTGCTCGCGGAACGCGAGGCAGAGCGAGCGGTAGGCGGCGAGCGCCTCGCGATAAGCGGCGCAGGCGGGCCCCGACAGCGCCTTGGACCGCCCCTTGAGGTCGAGCCCCTCCACGTCCTCCGGTCCCGCGATCTCCTCCGGCTGGAGTCGGTCGAGCAGCGCGGCACACGTCTCGAGCGTCGTGAGCGCCGTGTCCACGGCGGCGGACGAAGCGGCCGCGCCGAGCTCGGCCAGGCCGGCACGCAGGGCCGACTCGAGGCGTTCCCGTTCGCCGGCCGGCCGGGGCGGCTGCGTCTCCTCGAGGCTCGGCCGCCGCTGTCCGCGGCTGCGCAGATGCGAGTGGGCGGTGCGCACCATGTCGCGCAGGCGGTCGGGCGTGTAAGAGGCGACGAGCTCCACCCGCTCGGCGAGGTCCTCCTCCATGAAGGCCTCCAGGGCCCCGTCGAACGCGTCGACCGCGAGCCGTTCGGCCTCGAGCTCGTCGAGCACTCGGAAGTCGGGATCGATCCCCGCGCTGAGCGCGTGCGCTCGCAGCAGGCGGGAGCAGAAGCCGTGGATCGTGGAGATCCATGCGCCCTCCGCCGCGCGTGCCTGCTCGCGCAGCCCGAGCTCGATGAAGCGGCGCCGCACGCGCGTGCGCATCTCCGAAGCCGCCTTCTCGGTGAAGGTGATCGCGAGGATCGACTCCACCGCCGCCCCGTCCTCGGCCACGGCCCGCACGAAGCGCTCCACCAGCACCGTCGTCTTGCCGGTGCCCGCGCCGGCGCGAACGAGGAGCGAGCCATCCCGCCGCTCGACCGCGCGCTGCTGCTCGTCGGTGAGCTCACTCATTGCCCACTCCGGCAGATCGAGGGGTACGAGCAGCCGCCGTTCCACGCGCAGCTGTCGGGCGAGCTGCACAGCTCGCCGCGGCGCATGCGGGCGTCGGTCTCGCGAATCCGGCCGAGCGCCCAGTCGAGCTTGGAGCGGAACGCCTCCGGCTCGAGACGGTCGCCGGCGAAGAAGCCGGAGCCGAGCTCGTCGACGTCCGCGGCGACCATGCCGCGCGGCCGGGGATCGTCGCTTCCCAGCGCCACGTACACGCCCCCCGCCGCGCGCAGGCGCAGGAGGCGCTCGACGACGAGCATGTACAGCGCCGCCTGAAAGCGGTTCTCCGCCTCCCAGCTCGCCACCTTGTAGCGGTCGACTCGCCTCGAGCTCTTGTAGTCGAGCACCAGCGCCTTGCCATCGCTCGTGTCGACGCGGTCGATCCGCCCCCGCACCCGCAGACCGCTGGCGATCTCGACCGGCGCCGTGTCCTCGCCGTACCCGAATCGAAGCTCGAGGTGCTCGGGCTCGAAAGTCGCGTCCGAGGCAGCCTCCGCGCGCAGGAAGCGAAGCAGGTCGAACTCGAGGCGGCGCGCCGCCGCCCGCACCCGCGTCTGCTTGGGCGACAGCCGGAACGCCGACCGGCGGGCGCGCAGCTCTTCGAGCAGGATGCGCTCGGCGTCCGCCAGGTTGGCGGGGGTCACGCGACGCCCGCCCGTCTCCTGCCGCAGGCGCCGGTACGTGTGCTCCAGCACCGCGTGGGCATAGTCGCCGCGCACCATCGCCTCCGGATCCGGGGCCAGGTCGTCGGGACGGAGGACGTCCTCCACCAGCCACTTCACCGGGCAGTCGGCGAAGCGCTCGAGCGCGCCGGCGGAGACGGCCTCGCGGCCGGCGAGCTCGCCGAGGAGGGACTCCGCCGCGAGCGGTCCCGGCCGGCGCTCCTCGCGCCGCGGGCCGGTGGCGGCGAGCGCGCGATCCCACTCGGCCGCGGTGGGCGCATCCTCCGGGCTCCAGGTGACCTCGGACAGCGAGCGGACACGAACCTCCGCGGCGCCCTCCTCCAGGAGCGCGCGGACGTCATCCACGAAGAACGACTCCGCCTCCGGGTTGCCCTCCTCGTCGCTGGTGCGCGAGCTCAGCACGAGCAGCCGCTCGGCGCGGGAGGCGCATATGTAGAAGAGGTAGCGCTCGCGGTCGAGCCGATCCTCGCGCACGGGCAGCACAAGCCCGCTGGCGCGGGCGATCGCCCTGCGGTCCTCGTCGCTCAGGAACGGCTCGGTCGAGGCGCCGCGCGGGAACTCGCCCTCCTGCAGCCCGCACACCAGCACCGCCTCGAAGCGGCGGGCGCGGATCGCCTCGGGCGTTGCCACCTGCACCCGGTCGGGCTGCGGGTTTTCGCCGACCGGCACCCGGAGTCCCTCCAGAACGGCGTACACGCGCGCCGGCTCGAGTGCGCCGGCGGCACCCGCCTCGAGCAGGGATCTGACCTGAGCCAGCGCCGTCTGAGCCGCGGCCAACGCGCGCGCGTCCTCGAGCTCGGGCCCCGCGAGCACGGGTGCGAGGCGCTCGTGGGGCCGGGCGAAAAGAGCGGCGACCCGCCGCTCGAGCTCGGCAACGAACGCCGACGCGTCGCGCGCCTCGCGCAGGCGGTCGAGATCGTCGAGAACCCAATGCTCGCGCTCCCACAGGGCACGCGCCTCCGCCGCGCTGTAGGCCCCCTCCCGGCGGACCTGGGCCTCGAGGCGGTCGGCCAGCCCCTGCACGCGCAGCAGGCCCGGAGTCCGCAGGTACGCGAGCAGATCCTCGGCGCTCCCGTCGAGAATCGCGCAGCGCACGAGGGCGAGCAGCCCGCGCCCGAGGCCGGTGTGTCCGAGCGGGATCGAGCGGTCCAGCGAGTAGGGGATGCCGTAGGCGCCGAAGACCTGCTCGATCAGCGAAGCCTGGCTGCCGGGCGCGCGGAAGACCACTGCCACGTCTCCCGGCTCGACCCCCTCCCGCAACAGCTCGAGCACGCGAGCGCCCGCGAGCTCGACCTCGGCCCGCTCGCCCCCGGCCGAGTGGAAGGCGATGGCGGCGCCGGGGTGCACGCGCCCGGGGGGCGCGGTCTCGAACAGGCCGCGCTCGACGTGGTGCAGCGCGCGGCGCGATCCCTCTGCGTAGTGGTCCTCGAGCGGCGGTAGCGGGAGCTCCCGGGCACCCCGCGCGAGCAGCTCCTCGCGCACGCGGGCCACCGCCTTGAAGGCCGTCCGGCCGGGCTCGAACGGCAGCGAGACCGTGACGTCGGCGCCGCATCGTCGCGCCACCGTCTCCAGCACGTCCAGCTCGAGCGTCGTGAAGTCGTCGAACCCATAGACGAAAAGCGGCGTGCCGCCCCAGCGCTCGGGCTCGAGCCGCACGACGTCGAGCGCCCGCCGGGCGAACAGCTCGGGGTCCGCCAGGCCGGAGCTCTCGAGACCGTCGTGGTAACCGCGATAGATCGCGGCCACCTCCTCTGCGTAGGCCCGACGCGGCCCGTCGCCCGCCCAGGCGCGCAGTGCCGCGGTCAAGCGAGCGGGGTCGACCATGCTGCGCCCGAGCTCGGCCACGAAGCGCGCGGCGGCGCGCACGAAGCCCGGCTGCGAGGCCGACTCCGCCAGCACGGCCAGCCGTGCCCGGCGGACCGCGTGCTCCACGATCAGCTCGCGCTGCACGGGTGAGGCCACCTGCTGGTGATAGGCGGCGCGTTCGGCGATCTCCCGGAACAGCCAGTCGAAGCGCAGCACACGGGCCCCGAACACGGCACCGCGCTCGGCCAGCTCGCGCTGGGCGTGCTCGACGTCCTGGAAGGTGGGCACCACGAGGATCGGCTCCTCGTCCAGCCGGGCCCGCAGGCCGCCCAGCACCTCGCCCGCCTTGGCGGCATTGGCGGGACCTGTGACGAGGGTCAGGGGCATATGGACCGGTAGCAGTAGCGCACGATCACGACGGCACGCACGTCCACTAGGAGTCGCCCCGGGCATGCGGGTCTGACATGACCGCCTATGGGGCCGGCCGGCGGGACGCGGCGGCGAGCGCCTCGGCGAAGCGCTTCGGCGGCAGCATCACGGGCGCCTCCTGGAGCTCCCAGCCGGCGTTCGGTCGCAGGATCCAGCGCGCGATACGCATCCGGTCGCCGTCCAGGCGCTCGACCCGCAGCTCGTCGCGCAGCTCGCCCGAGCGCCCCGGGCTGGCGCCATGCTGGCCTTCGCCGAGCGCAGCGGGCGCGGGCGGCGGCAGCTCGATCAGCTCCTCGCGAGCGGCGTCCTCAAGCAGCGGGGCGAGATCCGCGGCCGCGATCACGGGCGCGCGGCGGGCGATCTGCCCCGCCTGCCAGACGGCCAGGCGCAGGCCGCCCGGCACGCGCTCCAGCCGGACCTCGTAGCCGCCCTCGTACGGGCCCGCCGAGACGAACGGGCCTCGGGACAGCTTGGTCGTGGTCGGCCGCGGCGGGCGCTTCGAGCCGTCCCTGCGCGAGGAGCGCCGCGGCGCGCGGGCCGGGCGCGTCGCCTCCGGATCGAGCAGCGTGCCCTTCGAGCAGATCGGGCACTGCGCCGTCAAGCGGTTGTGGCGGCAGAAGCGGGACACCAGCAGTGAGACTAGTCCTCGCCGCGTGAGTTGCCACCATCCAGCGGATGGTCACCGCGGTCGTCTCCGACCTGCACCTCGGCGCCCTCGGCGAGTCCGATGTCGCGCTCAGCCCGGCGCGGCGCGAGCGCTTGTTGGAGGCGGTGGCCGGGGCCGACCGGGTGGTGCTGCTCGGCGACGTCCTCGAGCTGCGGCATCGGCCGCTCGCGGACCTGCTCGAGCTCGTGCGGCCGTTCTTCGAGGAGCTTGGCAGCGCTGCGACCGGTCGCCGGATCCTCATCGTCCCGGGCAACCACGATCACGCCCTGGCCGAGCCGTGGCTGGCGCGGCTGCGGGTGGAGGGGCGATCGCTCGAGCCCGAGGCGGAATGGCCGGTGGAAGCGGCCGACGGAGCCGCGGGCCGGATCGCCGGCTGGATGCCGGACGCCGAGGTCACGCTCGCCTACCCGGGCGTCCGACTGCGCTCCGACGTGTACGCGACGCACGGCCACTACCTCGATCTGCACCTGACCGTGCCGCGGCTCGAGTCGATCGGAGCGGCGGCGATGGGGCGCCTCACGGGACGCGGCCAGGAGTGCGAGACGGCCGCCGACTACGAAGCCGTCCTGGCGCCGATGTACGCGTTCCTCGGCGGGCTCGCACAGGCCGCCTCGCCGGCGGCGCTCGAGCGCGGCGGGCTCGTGTCGCGCAACGTCTGGCAGCGGGTGAACGGGAACGGCCGTCTCGGCCGGCTCCTGCTCGGGCGGGTCACGATCCCCGGCGCGGTGGCCATCCTCAACCGCGTGGGCCTCGGTCCGTTGAACGCCGAGCTGACCGGGGACGAGCTGCGCCGCGCGGGACTGCTGGCCATGGGACGGGTGGCGGAGTCGCTCGTCCCGGGCGTCGAGCACGTCGTGTTCGGCCACACCCACCGCCCCGGCCCGCTGCCGGGCGACGACCACGCCGAATGGACGACCCTGTCGGGGATCCGGCTGTGGAACAGCGGCAACTGGTTTCACGAGCCGGCGTTCGTTCGCCGCGCCGACGCCCAGAGCCCCTACTGGCCGGGCACCGTGCTCGTCCTCGAGGACACCGGCGACCCCCGCCTCGAGAACGTGCTCCGCGGCGCGGAGCTCGGCTCGTAGTAGTGGTCTAGTCATGCGAATCGCCGTCCTGGGAGGCACCCGCTTCATCGGGCGCGCCCTGGTCGAGGAGCTCGCCGCCCACGGGCACGAGCTGCTCATCGTCCACCGTGGGCGCCACGAGCCGGAGGACCTGCCCGAGAGCCGGCACCTGCACGCGGAGCGCGCGGAGCTCCCGCAGCGGGCCGACCAGCTGGCGCGCTTCCGCCCCGACGCGGTCGCCGACCTGGCCGCGATGACGGCCGAGGACGCCGACGCCGCCCTGCGGGCGGCGCCGCGCGGGGCCCGCCTGCTGGCGGCCTCGAGCATGGACGTCTACCGCGCGTTTGGGTCCGTATGGGCCGCCACGCTGACCGACGCGGTCCCGCTCACCGAGGAGAGCCCGCTCCGCAGCGAGCCGCCGCCGGACCAGGACGCCTTCCCGGACGGCTGGGACGTCGACCCCGCCCGCTACGAGAAGCTCGACGTGGAACGCGCGTATCTCGCGCGCGGCGCCACCGTGTGCCGCCTGCCGATGGTCTACGGCGAGCGCGACTACCAGCGCCGCGAGGAGCCGCTTCTGCGGCGGGTGCGGGCGGGACGACGCCGGATTCCCGTCGGCCCCGGCGCCTGGCTCTGGTCGCGCGGCTACGTGCGCGACGTCGCCACCGGGATACGGCTCGCCCTCGAGAGCGAGAGCGCCGCCGGCCAGGTCTTCAACCTGTGCGAGCAGCGCTGCGCGCCGATGCGCCTCTGGCTCGAGCAGATTCTCGCGGCGGCGGGCCACGCGGCCGAGCTGGTGCGGGTGCCGGACGAGTCGCTCCCCGAGGACCTGGCGATCACCGGCACGATCCTCCAGCACCTGCTCGTCGACCCCGGCAAGGCCCGGCGGCTGCTCGGCTGGGAGCACCGGCCTCCCGAGGAGGCCGTGGCCCGATCGGTGCGCTGGCACCTCGACAACCCGCCGCCCGAGAGCGACGCCGACTTCAGCGCGGACGACCTGGCCTTTGCACGGCGTTAACCGCGGCGGGCCGACGGTCTCGATAACTTGCCCGCGATGTCCGCCCTTGCCGCCTTCGTCACCGGCCGCCGCACGAAGTGGGTCGTGATCGCCCTGTGGATCGTCGGCGTGTTTGCTCTCTCGCCGCTGGGCGCCAAGCTCGGCGATGCCACCCGCGACGAGACGGCGAGCTTTCTGCCCGAGGGGGCAGAGTCCACCAGGGTCCAGGAGCTCCTGAAGGACCGCTTCCCTGGCGGCGAGACGACCATCGGCCTGCTCGTCTACAGGCGCGAAGGCGGACTCACCCAGGCGGACAGGGCGAAGATCGCGCGCGACGCCCAGCGGGTGGACGAGGCGATCCCGGTCACCCAGCCGGCGCAGGTGCCGTTCAGCTCGGATGCGCCGCCCGGTCTCGTGTCGCAGAACGGCGATGCCGCCTACACCGTCCTCACCGTGCCGCTGGACTTCGACCGCGTCGCCGATTGGGGCAAGGAGACGCGGGACCTGGTCGGCGACGGCGGCGGCGGGCTCGAGGTCTACGTGACCGGCGACCTCGGGCTGTGGGCGGACTTCGAGGAGGTGTTCGGCGAGATCGATACGAGGCTGCTGCTGGCCACCGTCGTGCTCGTGCTGGTGCTGCTGGGCGCGATCTACCGGGCCCCGCTGATCGCGATCATCCCGATCGTCGTCGTCGGGCTGTCCTACCAGGTGGCCACCGCGTTCATCTACCTCTACGCCGACGCGGGCAACACGGTCAACTCGAACTCCACGGGCATCCTGATCGTGCTGATGTTCGGTGTGGGCACCGACTACTGCCTGCTCCTCCTGAGCCGCTATCGGGAGGAGCTGCATCGCGTCGAGGACAAGCACGCGGCGATGGCGCGCGCGCTCCGCCGCGCGGGGCCCCCGCTCCTCGCCAGCGGCTGCACCGTGATCGCCGCGATGCTCGTGCTGCTGCTCGCCGACACCGGGTCCACCAACTCGCTCGGCCCGGTGTCGGCGATCGGTGTGGCGTGCGTGCTCCTCGCCGGGCTGACGCTGCTCCCTGCCCTGCTGACCGCGGTCGGCCGCAAGGGCTTCTGGCCGCGGCGCTCGGCCGTCGCCTACCAGCCCGACGTCGACTGGGTGGAGCGGCCGGGACTCTGGCGGCGGATCGGCGATCGCGTGCTGGAGCGCCCCGGGCTCGCCCTCGCCGCCACCACGGCGCTCTTCGCGTGCTTCACGCTCGGCCTGCTCGCCTACAAGGAGGACTACTCGATCGGCGGGTTCTTCAAGAAGGATGTCGAGAGCGTCGACGGCTTCGACGTGCTCGGCGAGTCCTTCCCGCAAGGGGCGCTCGGGCCGACCTCGATCCTCGTGCTGCGCGAGGGCGGTGAGGCCACGGACGCCGATCTCGCCGCGGTGCGCGACCGTTTGGACGGGATCGACGGCGTCGCGTCGGTCGGTGAGCCGGAGCGCTCCGAGGACGGGGCGATCGGGAAGATCGACATCACCTTCAGCGACGATCCCTATTCGGAGGCGGCGCTCGCGCGCGTGGAGACGCTCCGCGACCGATTAAGCGATCTCCCGGGCGGAGCCACCGCGCTCGTCGGCGCGGGCAGCGCCGTGCAGCAGGACTTCAACGACGCCGCCGCGCGCGATCTACGTGTGATCGTCCCGGTCGCGCTTCTGATCATCACGATCATCCTCGGGATCCTGCTGCAGGCCATCGTCGCCCCGCTTGTGCTCATCGCGACGGTGATGGCATCGTTCTTCGGCACGCTCGGGCTCTCGATCTTCTTCTTCATCGAGGTGCAGGGCACCGCCGGCGTCGACGCATCGCTGCCGACGTTCGCGTTCATCTTCCTCGTGGCGCTCGGGGTCGACTACACGATCTTCCTGATGAGCCGGGTGCGCGAGGAGGCTCGCACGCACG
>Ga0081538_10004547_pt1 | contig 12768 bp, 22 predicted proteins | sample TabmetS5T2R1_FD_71022 | JGI IMG/M metagenome (GOLD analysis project Ga0081538, IMG submission 71022) | Tabebuia heterophylla rhizosphere microbial communities from the University of Puerto Rico - S5T2R1 | ecosystem: Host-associated > Plants > Roots > Rhizosphere ...
GAGCCCCGGCCGTCGCTTCCGCTCGGTCTCGGGCTTCGAGGAGATCACGAAGGCCGAGCCCGAGAAGACCCTGCTCGAGCCCGTGAAGCGCAAGGGCGGCCGCAACAACCAGGGCCGCATCACCACGCGCCACCAGGGCGGCGGCCACAAGCGCCGCTACCGGGTGATCGACTTCAAGCGGCGCAAGGACGGCGTCCCCGCCGAGGTCGCCGCCATCGAGTACGACCCGAACCGGTCGGCCCGCATCGCGCTGCTCCACTACGCGGACGGCGCGAAGGCGTACATCCTCGCGCCCGCCGGCCTGAGGGTCGGTGCCCGCGTCGAGTCCGGCCCCGAGGCGGATATCAGGCCCGGCAATGCGCTTCCGCTCGCGAACATCCCCACCGGCACGCTCGTGCACAACGTCGAGCTGAAGCCAGGCCGGGGAGGTCAGCTCGCGCGGAGCGCCGGGTCGGGCGTCCAGCTCGTCGCCAAGGACGACGGGCACGGCGTCCTGCGCCTCCCCTCCGGGGAGATGCGCCGGGTGCCGCTCGCCTGCCGCGCTACGGTCGGCCAGGTCGGGAACACGGACCACGAGAACATCTCGAGCGGGAAGGCCGGTCGCAGCCGCTGGCTGGGCAGGCGGCCGACGACCCGCGGCTCCGCCATGAACCCCGTCGACCACCCGCACGGCGGCGGCGAGGGCAAGTCGAAGGGCGGCCGCCATCCGGTCACGCCCTGGGGCGTGCCTACGCTCGGCAAGCGTACGCGCCGCAAGCACAAGGAATCCGACAAGCTCATCGTCCGCGGCCGCCGCCGCGGGAAGGAGAGGCGTTAGGTGTCCAGGTCGTCCAAGAAGGGACCGTTCGTCGAGTCGGCGCTCATCAAGCGCGTCGAGGAGATGAACGAGTCCGGCCAGAAGCGGCCGCTCCGCACGTGGTCGCGCACGTCGACCATCTTCCCCGAGATGGTCGGGCACACGATCGCCGTCCACAACGGCAAGACGCACATGCCCGTCTTCGTCACCGAGTCGATGGTGGGCCACAAGCTGGGCGAGTTCGCGCCGACGCGGATCTTCCGCGGCCACTCCGGCGACCGCAAGACGGAGGTGAGGCGCACCTGATGGCCGCCGTGGAGACACGCTCCGAGGTCCGCGCGGAGGCGCGCTACGTGCGCACGGCCCCCCGCAAGGCCCAGCTCGTTGTCGACCAGATCCGCGGGCGCTCCGTGCCCGAGGCCCGCACGATCCTCGCGTTCATGACGCGCGACGCCGCCGGTGACGTCCGCAAGGTGCTCGATTCGGCCGCAGCGAACGCCGAGGCGAACCACGGGCTCGATTCCGACGAGCTCTACGTCGTCTCGGCCTTCGTCGGCGCCGGCCCGGTGCTGAAGCGCTGGCGCCCCCGCGCGCGCGGCCGCGTGGGACGGATCAAGAAGCGCACCTGCCACATCACCATCGGCCTTGCCTCCCCTAGCGGCGAGGCGATCCCGGAGCCGATCGAGCGCCCGGCCCCAGTGACCCTAACCGAGGAGCCCGAGCCGATCGTCCTCGACGAGACCGGCGCCGAGGTCGAGGCGGTGGAGGAGCCGGTGGTCGAGGAGGCGCCCGCCGAGGAGAAGCCCAAGCGGACGCGCGCCCCGCGCAAGCAGGCGGAGGCGTCTACGGCCGCCGAGGCCGAGGCCGAAGAGGCGCCCAAGCCGAAGCGCACGCGCGCCGCTAAGCCGAAGGCCGACGCGGAGGCAGCCGAGCCCGAGGCGAAGCCGAGGACCGCCCGAAAGAAGAAGACCGACGACGACGAGGGGAGCGAGAGCTAGTGGGTCAGAAGATCCATCCCGGTGGGTTGCGCGTCGGCGTCATCCACGACTGGAAGTCCAACTGGTACACGGGCTCGAAGGAGTTCCCGTCCTACATCATCGAGGACGTCAAGATCCGCGACCACATCTACGGGAAGCTCGGGCACGCGGGCCTCTCCGACATCCTCATCCGCAAGGACAAGCAGCGGATCACGATCGACATCTACACGGCCCGGCCGGGGATCGTCATCGGCAAGTCCGGCGCCGAGGTCGACGCGCTCAGGCGCGAGATCCACGCGATGACGCGCAAGAACGTGCAGATCAACATCAACGAGATCAAGCGCCCCGAGCTGGACGCAAAGCTCGTGGCCCAGTCGATTGCCGAGCAGCTCCAGAACCGCGTCAGCTTCCGCCGCGCCATGAAGCGCTCGCTCGCCTCGGCCATCCGCTCCGGCGCGATGGGTGTGAAGATCACCTGCGGCGGCCGGCTGGGCGGCGCCGAGATGTCGCGCTCGGAGACCTACTCCGAGGGTCGCGTCCCGCTGCACACGCTGCGGGCAGACATCGACTACGGCTTCGCCGAGGCGAAGACGACCTTCGGCCGCATCGGGGTCAAGGTCTGGATCAACAAGGGCGAGATCATGCCCGAGGGCTACGACAGCGGCGAGCGCGGCGCTACCGGACGGCTGGGCGAGCAGGATCAGGCCCGCCGCCGCGGCGGACGCCGCGACGGACTCGGTCCCGCCGGCCAGGGAGGTCGACGCGGAGGCGGCGACCGCGAGGGCCTCGGCCCCGTCGGGCGCCCGCGCCGCGGCCAACGTCGCCGCCAGGCAGGCCGGGACGAGCAGCGCGAGCAGCAGCCGGCCCCCGAGACCGAGACGCAGGAGCAGCCTCAGGCCGAGGCCGCTCCGGTCGAGCCCGAGGCGTCGGAGGCACCCGAGGCCACGCCGGCCCCCGAGGCCGAGGCGCCCGAGTCGCCTCCGGCCACGGACGAAGGCGGTGAGCCGTAGTGCTGATGCCCCGGAAGACCAAGTTCCGCAAGCAGCAGCGCGGACGGAGGCGAGGGCTCGCCAAGGGCCAGCAGCAGGTGCACTTCGGCGACTACGGGCTCAAGTCGCTGGACGCCGGCTGGGTGACGAACCGCCAGATCGAGGCAGCCCGTATCGCCATGACCCGCCACATCAAGCGGGGCGGCAAGGTCTGGATCAACCTCTTCCCCGACAAGCCTGTGACCCAGAAGCCGGCGGAGACCCGCATGGGCTCCGGAAAGGGCTCACCCGAGCACTGGGTGGCCGTCGTCAAGCCTGGGCGGGTCATGTTCGAGCTGTCGGGCGTGCCCGAGCCGCTCGCGCGCGAGGCCATGCGCCTCGCCGGGATGAAGCTCCCGGTCAGGACCAAGTTCGTCAAGAGGGAGGCCGATCTCTTTGAAGGCTAAGGAGCTGAGAGATCTGTCGGACGAGGAGCTCGTGAAGCGCCTCGCCGAGAGCCGCGAAAACCTGTTCAACCTCCGCTTCCAGATGGCGACCGGGGCGCTCGACTCGACCTCACGCCTATCGCTCGCGAAGCGCGACATCGCCCGGATCCTGACGATCCAGGCCGAGCGGAAGAACTCGTTGGAGAGAAGGTAGATGGCAGGGCCAAGGAAGAAGACAGAGGAAGAGACGCAGGAGCAGGAGCAGGTCGAGGAGACTCCGGCCGAGGAGCCGGAGGCCGAGGCCGAGCCGGCCGCTGAGGAGACTCCTGCCGAGGAGACTGCGGCGGAGGAGGTCCCTGCCGTCGAGGATGCGCCTGCGGAGGAGCCGGCCGAGGAGCCGGCGGCCGAGCCTGTGGCCGAGGAAGCGCCTCCTGCCGAGGCGGAGGAGCCTGCCGCGGAGGAGCCTGCCGGGGAGGAGCCCGCGGCCGACGCCGAGCCTGCCGCGGAGGCCGAGGAGCCCGCTGCCGAGAGCGAGGAGGCTCCCGCAGCCCCCGAGGCACCTCCCGTGCCGGTCGTCGAGCCGAAGAAGAAGCGCAAGCGCGTTCCCCGCGCCAAGCGGCGGCAGCGCTCCAAGAAGCGCGAAAAGCCGGCGGAGCGCAAGCCGATCGTCCGCCTGCCCAAGCCCGAGCGCGTGCGCGGGGCCCGCAAGGAGCGCCGCGGCGTCGTCGTCTCAGCGGCGATGGACAAGACGATCGTCGTCCGCGTCGACACGGTGAAGCCGCATCCCGTCTACAAGAAGATCGTGCGCCGCTCGACGAGGCTGCACGTCCATGACGAGGCGAACGTCGCCAAGCCCGGCGACCTCGTCCGCGTGGTCGAGACGCGGCCGCTCTCCAAGCTGAAGTTTTGGCGCTTGGCCGAGGTGCTCGAGGAAGCGAAGTGATCCAGTGATCCAGCAGGAATCCCGTCTCCGCGTCGCCGACAACACGGGAGCTCGCGAGCTCCTCTGTATCCGCGTGCTCGGCGGATCACACCGGCGTTACGCGCGCGTGGGCGACGTCATCGTCGGCACCGTAAAGACGGCGACCCCGCAGGGCACGATCAAGAAGGGCGAGGTGGTGAAGGCGGTCATCGTGCGCACGAAGAAGCCGTTCGGGCGCGACGACGGGACCTCGATCGCCTTCGACGAGAACGCGGCCGTGATCATCGACGCGCAGGACAACCCGCGGGGAACGCGCATCTTCGGGCCCGTGGCCCGCGAGCTGCGCGAGAAGAACTTCATGAAGATCGTCTCACTGGCGCCGGAGGTGTTGTGACGTGGCGCAGACCATGAAAGTGCGAAAGGGCGACGTCGTGCAGATCCTCTCGGGCAAGGACCGAGGGAAGCAGGGCCGCATCATCGAGGCGGACCCGAAGAAGAGGCGCGTGCTCGTCGAGAACCTGAACATCGTGCACCGCCACCGGCGGCCGCGGCCCATGAAGGACGCGAGCCGGATGGGCCAGACGCAGATCCAGCCGGGCGGGATCTTCGAGCTCTCGGCGCCCGTGGACGTCTCGAACGTGATGGTCGTCTGCCCGACGTGCAACCGCGCGACGCGGGTCGGGTACGAGTTCCGCGACTCAAAGGACGGGCGTGTCAAGGTGCGCGTCTGCAAGCGCGCCGATTGCGGAGAGGTGCTCGACCGCTGATGGCGACGAAGACGAAGACACAGAACGGGTACGTCGCGCGCCTCAAGCGACAGTACGAGGAGGACGTCCGCCCGGCGCTCAAGGAGCAGTTCGAGTTCAGCTCGATCATGCAGGCGCCCCGCATCGAGAAGATCACGGTGAACATGGGCGTCGGCGAGGCGAAGACCAACGCCAAGGCCCTGGACAGCGCGGTCGAGGAGCTGACGACGATCACGGGCCAGCGGGCTCAGATCACGCGCGCGAAGAGGTCCATCGCCGGTTTCAAGATCCGAGAGGGCATGCCCATCGGCGCGAAGGTGACGCTCCGCGGCGTGCGAATGTACGAGTTCCTCGACCGGCTGGTCTCGATCGCGCTCCCGCGCATCCGCGACTTCCGCGGCCTCTCGCCGCGGAGCTTCGACGGGCGTGGGAACTACTCGATCGGCATCCGCGAGCAGATCATCTTCCCGGAGATCAACTACGACGACGTCCAGGAGGTCCGAGGCCTCGACGTCGTCATCACGACGTCGGCGAGCACGGACGAGGAGGGCCTCGCGCTCCTGCGCGGCCTCGGCCTCCCGTTCCGGACGGACAGCGAGTAGGAGGATCATGGCCAAGAAGAGCCTGATCGCGAAGGCCGCCCGCACGCCGAAGTACGAGACGCGGGCCTACAGCCGATGCAACCGCTGCGGGCGCCCGCGCGCGGTGTATCGCAAGTTCGGTCTCTGCCGGATCTGCCTGCGCGAGCTTGCGCACGACGGCTTCATCCCAGGCATGACCAAGTCGAGCTGGTAAGGAAGAGGTACCGATGCTGAACGACCCCATCGCCGACATGCTCACCCGGATCCGGAACGCCAACCGGGCGCTCCACGAGACGACCACGATGCCCGCGTCCAGGACGAAGGTGGAGATCGCCCGCGTCCTCAAGGACGAGGGCTACATCAAGGACTACCGCGTCGAGCGGGGGGAGGCCTTCGATACCCTGGTCGTCGAGCTCAAATACGGGCGCAGCCGCGAGCGCGTCATCACCGACCTGCGCCGCGTGTCCAAGCCCGGACGCCGCGTCTACGCTCGCAAGGACCGCCTCCCGCGCGTCCTCGGCGGGATGGGCACGGCGATCATGTCCACGTCCCGGGGTCTCGTGAGCAGCCGGACGGCGCAGGAGCTCGGCGTCGGCGGCGAGGTCCTCTGCTTCGTCTGGTAACTGCATGTCGCGCATCGGAAACACGCCAATCGACCTGCCCGCCGGTGTCTCGGTGTCGATCTCGCCCGGCCGTGTGATGGTCAACGGCCCGCTCGGCGAGCTCTCGCAGCACGTGCCGCCGCGCATCTCGATCGAGCAGCGAGACGGCGAGCTCGTGGTGGCGCGTCCGACGGAGCGCGGGGAGGACCGCGCCCTGCACGGGCTCACCCGCTCGCTCGTCGCCAACATGGTCGAGGGCGTCACGAAGGGGTTCGAGAAGGCGCTGGAGATCCAGGGCGTCGGCTATCGCGCCGCCATGCGCGGCGCCGACCTCGAGCTGAACGTCGGCTTCTCGCACCCGGTGGTCAAGAAGGCCCCTCAGGGGATCACCTTCGAGGTGCCCGCGCCGAACCAGATCCTCGTGAAGGGGATCGACAAGCAGCGCGTCGGACAGGTCGCCGCCGAGGTGCGCGCCGTCCGCCCGCCCGAGCCGTACAAGGGCAAGGGCATCCGCTACGCGGGCGAGTACGTCCGCCGCAAGATCGGGAAGCGCGCCTGATGGGAGCCCTGACCGTGAGACAGGCCCGCGAGCGCCGACACCGGCGTGTCCGCCGCAAGATCGTCGGAACCGCCGAGCGCCCGCGCCTCACCGTCTTCCGCTCCAACCGGGGCATCGAGGCGCAGCTGATCGACGACGTCGAGGGCAAGACCCTGGCGCACGCGACCCACACGGGTCTCGCCAAGAGCTTCAAGGGATCGAAGAGCGAGCAGGCCGCCGAGGTCGGCAAGCAGCTCGCCGCCGCGGCCAAGAAGGCCGGAATCGAGACGGTCGTGTTCGATCGGGGCGGCTATCTGTATCACGGGCGGGTGAAGGCGCTCGCCGACGGTGCGCGAGAGGGAGGCTTGGTTTTCTAGTGGCTATCGACGTTCAGCAGGTGCGTGACCGCGAGATCGACGCGCGCGAGCTCAAGGAGCGCGTGGTCGAGATCAACCGCGTCGCCAAGGTCGTCAAGGGCGGCCGGCGCTTCTCGTTCACCGCGCTCGTCGTCATCGGCGACGAGGTCGACCGGGTCGGCGTCGGCTACGGCAAGGCACGAGAGGTCCCGCTCGCCATCTCGAAGGCCGTCGACGATGCGAAGAAGAATCTCTTCCAGGTGCCCAAGCACGGCACGACGATCACCCACGAGGTGCTGGGCCGCTCGGACGCCGCGCGCGTCCTGCTGCGCCCCGCGAGCGAGGGTACCGGCGTCATCGCCGGCGGCGGCGTCCGCGCCGTGCTCGAGCTCGCCGGGATCCGCGACATCCTCGCCAAGAGCCTCGGGAACCCGAACCCCATCAACCTCCTGAAGGCGACGGTGAACGGGCTCCAGAGCCTGCGTCGCCCCGAGGAGGTCGGCCGCATCCGCGGGAAGAGAGTCGAAGACATCTTGTTCCCACGTGAGGCTCCCGAGGCCGAAACCACGACCACGGCTCCCGTTTCCTCAGATGACGAAGCTGAAGATCACGCAGACGCGTAGCCAGATCGGCCAGACGGAGCGTCACCGCGGCACGCTGCGGGCGCTCGGCCTGGGCAAGATCGGCAGGACGACCGAGCGCGAGGCCAGCCCGGAGACCCTGGGCATGCTCCGCAAGGTCCGCCACCTCGTGAAGGTGGAGGAGGCTTAGCATTGATGGCGGCTGAGCAGAACGAGGGCCTGACCCTCTCGAACCTGAAGCCCGCGCAGAAGCGGCGCGCGCGCAAGCGCGTCGGCCGCGGCCTGGGCTCGGGCAAGGGCCGCTACTCCGGCCGCGGGATCAAGGGCCAGAAGGCCCGCTCCGGCTCGCACACGATGCGGCCCGGCTTCGAAGGCGGCCAGACGCCGATCTACATGCGGCTGCCCAAGCAGCGCGGGCCCTACTCGAAGGACGCCATGCCGATGGGCCCACACCGGACCTCGACGGTGCCCGTGAACCTTCGCGACCTCGAGCGCGTCTTCGACGACGGCGACGAGGCTACGCTCGAGGCCATGCTCGAGAAGGGCCTGATCAAGAACACCCGCGTGGACGTGAAAGTCCTCGGCCAGGGCGAGCTGACGAAGAAGCTCGCCGTCACGGCCCACTCCTTCTCCGCCTCGGCGCGCGAGAAGATCGAGCAGGCGGGCGGAAGCGTGACCGCGCTTCGCCCTCCCCGCGAGGCGAAGCGGCGCCGGCGCCAGGCGACCGCGGCGCCCGAACCTACCGAGGAGCCCACTGCGGAGCAGACGGAGGGCGAGGAGCCGGCGGAGGAGGCCGCTGAATAGATGTTCTCCTGGCTGACCAACGCCTGGCGTGTCCCGGAGCTCCGCCGCAGGCTGCTCTTCACCGCGATGATCCTGGCGATCTACCGCCTGGGCAGCTGGATCCCGGTCCCCGGCGTCGACTCGGACCAGATCGAGGAGTACTTCGACGGCCAGGGCGGCACCATCCTGGGCCTCCTCAACATCTTCTCAGGCGGTGCGCTCTCGCAGTTCGCGGTCTTCGCGCTCGGGATCATGCCGTACATCACGGCCTCGATCATCTTGCAGCTCATGACCGTGGTCGTCCCGCGGCTCGAACAGCTCCAGAAGGAGGGCGAGGCCGGATACGCCAAGATCAACCAGTACACGCGCTACCTGACGGTCGTCCTCGCGGCGCTGCAGGCGGCGGGGTACTCGTACCTGTTCAGCCGGCAAGGCGCGCTCGACCTCACCCCGGGCCGCTTCGTCCTCATCGTCGTCTCGCTGACCGCGGGCACGACGCTGCTCATGTGGATGGGCGAGCTGATCACGAAGCGCGGCGTCGGCAACGGCATCTCGCTGCTCATCTTCGCGTCCATCCTGGCCGGCCTTCCGGGCGGGCTGCGAGCCTGGTGGTCAGGCGACTCGTTCGAGCGGCTGATGTTCCCGCTCATCGCGCTCGCGATCATCGTTGCGGTCGTCTTCGTCCAGGAAGGGCAGCGCCGCATCCCGATCCAGTACGCGAAGCGCATGGTCGGCCGGCGCATGACCGCGGGCGGCTCGACCTACATGCCGCTCCGCGTCAACATGGCCGGCGTCATCCCGATCATCTTCGCGGCGGCGATCATGGCCTTCCCGCCCACGGTGGCGCAGTTCTTCCCACAGACGCAGACCTTCATCAACGAGAACTTCTCGCCGACCGCGGTGCCCTACCTGCTCCTGCAGGCGTTCCTGATCGTGATCTTCACGTACTTCTACACGGCGGTCCAGTTCAACCCGATCGACCAGGCCGACAACTTGCGTAAGCACGGCGGCTACATCCCGGGCATCCGTCCCGGGCCGCCCACCGCCCAGTACCTGGATCGCGTGCTGACGCGGCTCACGCTGCCCGGAGCGCTCTACCTCGCGCTCGTCGCTACGCTCCCGACCCTCTTCATCCGCTACGGCGGTTTCTCGCAGGCGACCTCGGCCGCGCTCGGCGGGACCTCGATCCTCATCGTGGTGGGCGTCGCGCTCGACACCATGCGCCAGATGGAGTCGCAGATGATGATGCGCCACTACGAAGGCTTCCTGAGGTAGCGATGCCCCTCGACATCGTCATCCTCGGCCCTCCCGGGGCCGGCAAGGGCACCCAGGGCAAGCTGATCGCCGCCGAGGCCGGCATTCCGCACATCAACACGGGTGACATGTTTCGCGCCGAGTGCGCGGCCGGGACCGAGCTCGGAGAGAAGGTGAAGTCGATCCTCGACGACGGCGACCTCGTCCCGGACGAGCTCACGATCGAGGTCGTTCGCGCGCGGCTCGCCCAGGACGACACGACAGACGGCTTCATCCTGGACGGATTCCCCCGCACGCTCGCCCAGGCCGAGGCGCTCGACCAAGTGCTCGCCGAGCTCGACGGGGGCGAGCTCTCGGCCGTCCTCGACTTCGAGATCCCGGACGAGATCGCCGTGCAGCGCCTGCTCGGCCGCGCGGCCGTGGAGGGCCGCAGCGACGACCTCCCCGACCTGATCCGGCACCGGCTCGACGTCTACCACGAGAAGACCGAGCCCCTCGTCGAGTACTACCGCACGCGCGGGCTGCTCGTGCCCATCCACGCCGACCGCTCGGTCGAGGAGGTCTTCTCCGAGGTTCAGCAGGTGCTCGAGGCGGCTTCGACGCGATGATCATCCGCAAGTCGAAGGCCGAGATCGAGACGATGAGCCGCGCCGGCCAGGTCGTCGCGAAGACGCTCGAGCTGCTCGGCCGGCTGACCAAGCCCGGCGTCACGACGGCCGAGCTGGACGAGGCGGCGGAGACCTACATCCGCTCCGAGGGGGGCGTCCCCACCTTCAAGGGCTACCGTGGCTTTCCCGCCGCCATCTGCACGTCGCCGAACTCGATGGTCGTCCACGGCATCCCCGGGCCGTACAGGCTTGAGGCCGGTGACCTCATCTCCGTCGACGTGGGCGTCACCCTCGACGGCTTCGTGGCCGACTCCGCATACACCTTCCCGGTGGGGGAGGTCGACGACGAGGCCGAGCGACTCCTCGAGGTCGGCCGGGCAGCGCTTTCGGCCGGCATCGAGCAGGCTCGCGCCGGCAACCACGTCCAGGACATCTCGGCCGCCGTCCAGCGCACGACCGAGGCCGCCGGCTTCTCCGTGGTGCGCTCGCTGGTCGGCCACGGGATCGGGCGGTCGATGCACGAGGAGCCCCAGGTGCCGAACTTCGGCGAGCCCGGGCAGGGCCCCCTGCTCCAGCCCGGCATGACGCTCGCGATCGAGCCCATGATCAACGCCGGGGGCCCCGATGTCTGGATGGCGGACGACCGCTGGTCGATCTCGACCGACGACGACTCCCTCTCCGCGCACTTCGAGCACACGGTCGCGGTCACCGACAACGGGCCGCGCGTGCTCACGAAAGCAGGCACTCAGTGAGCCTCAGAGCTCCTAACGCCATGAGGAGCGATGCCGTCTGGCCGCGCTGGGCGGCCCGAGGCGGCGTCCTCGGTCGCGCCCATACCTACAGGTATGAGCGCTCCCTGCGTCCTTGCCTCGGACCGCCCAGCGCACCCAGTCGGCGCGTCATCATGACGTCAGGAACTCTCAAACCCTTTGCTACCATGCACCTTCGCGGCTCGTCCGCTTTTTTGCGTGGTCGCCGCAAGACCCCCGATCTCTCATGAAGGTGCGTCCATCCGTCAAGCCGATGTGTGACCGCTGCCGCGTGATCAAGCGGCACGGCAAGGTGCTGGTCATCTGCTCGAACCCGCGGCACAAGCAGCGGCAGGGCTAGGAGCGAAGGAGAAGAGTTGGCCCGAATCGCAGGAGTGAACCTCCCCCGTGAGAAGCGGCTCGAGGTCGCGCTCACGTACATCTATGGGATCGGCCCGTCGACGGCCCGGAAGATCTGCGGCGAGCTCGACCTCTCGTACGACGAGAAGGTCCGCGACCTCACGGACGAGGAGATCACGAAGCTCCGGACCTTCATCGACGCGAACCTGGACGTCGAAGGCGAGCTGCGGCGCGAGCGCTCGCAGGCGATCAAGCGCCTGCAGGAGATCGGCGCGTACCGCGGCATCCGCCACCGGCGCGGCCTGCCGGCGAACGGCCAGCGGACGAAGACGAACGCGCGCACGCGCAAGGGCCCGAAGAAGACCGTCGGTCGCGGCAAGAAGGCCAAGGTCTAGGTAGGGATGGCTCCTCCCCGCCGACAGTCGAAGGGCCGCGCGCGGCGCCGCGTGAAGAAGAACATCGCGATCGGCCAGGCGCACATCAAGACGTCCTTCAACAACACGATCGTCAGTCTCACCGACAAGGAGGGCAACGTCATCGCGTGGGAGAGCGCCGGCTCCGCCGGCTTCAAGGGCTCCCGCAAGTCGACGCCGTTCGCCGCCCAGGTGACGGCCGACTCCTGCGCCCGCAAGGGCATGGAGCACGGGCTCCAGAAGGTCGAAGTGTTCGTCAAGGGCCCCGGCTCCGGGCGCGAGACGGCGATCCGCTCGCTCCAGGCCGCGGGGCTCGAGATCCTGGGCGTCAAGGACGTCTCTCCCCAGGCCCACAACGGCGTCCGGCCCAAGAAGCGCCGGAGGGTCTGATGGCGCGTCCTCTGGGCCCCAAATGCAAGCTCTGCCGCCGTGAGGGCATGAAGCTCTTCCTCAAGGGCGAGCGCTGCCTGACCGAGAAATGCGCGGTCGAGCGCCGCAGCTACCCGCCGGGGGAGCACGGCCGAGGGCGCATCAAGCAGTCGGAGTACCTGCTCCAGTTACGCGAGAAGCAGAAGGCGCGCCGCTACTACGGGCTGCTCGAGCGGCAGTTCCGCAACTACTACGACAAGGCTGCGCGCCGGTCGGGGATCACGGGCGAGGAGCTCCTGCGCATGCTCGAGACGCGCCTCGACAATGTCGTCTACCGGCTCGGCTTCGCCGCCTCGCGCGCCCAGGCTCGGCAGCTGATCCGCCACGGCCACTTCCAGGTGAACGGCCGTCGCGTGAACATCCCGAGCTTCCAGGTCAAGCCGGACGACGTCGTCGCGCTCAAGCCGGGCAGCCCGGTCGAGCAGGTCGTCCGCGACGCCACCGACCTCACCGCCTCGGTCGCCCCGTGGCTCCAGGCGGACCACGACAACCTCACGGGCAAGGTCTTGAAGCTCCCCGACCGGTCGGACATCGACACGCCGGTCCAGGAGCAGCTCATCGTCGAGCTCTACTCGAAGTAGAAAGGAAGCATGGCCACCAGAACGTCGCTCATGGAATTCCAGGTGCCCCGGATCACCCACGAGGAGGTGACCGAGGAG
>Ga0081538_10004548_pt1 | contig 12767 bp, 10 predicted proteins | sample TabmetS5T2R1_FD_71022 | JGI IMG/M metagenome (GOLD analysis project Ga0081538, IMG submission 71022) | Tabebuia heterophylla rhizosphere microbial communities from the University of Puerto Rico - S5T2R1 | ecosystem: Host-associated > Plants > Roots > Rhizosphere ...
AGGCTGCGTCGATAGTTGGGTCGTTGTAATGCTGGTCCCCGAAGATGTAACGCACCTCGGCGGGCAATTCCGGGAGCAAGGTCAGCGCTTGTGCGTTATCGGCGATATTCGCTGGCGTCAGATCGGCCGCCAGTGGGATCCAGACGGCGGCGACGGTGGTGACCAGATGCAGTTTCCAGCCGTAGATCCAGCCGTGCCACCCCGATTTGGTCCAGTGCGCTTCGATATCGATCGACGTGTGCGGCACGTCCCCGGCGTCGCGGTCCTTCTTGTGCCAGACGCCGCCACGTGCCCGCAAGACGGTGCTGTCGATCGCCGCGGCCCGCCCACAGCTGGCCCACGGCTGAATCAGGGAGACCAGCGCCCGGCCGAGACACCCGCTCTGCCCCGGCCGCGTGGCCGGGATGGCCTGGAGCCGCCGCTCCCAGGTGCGCCGGGCCGGAAAGCGCCCATCCACGGTCAGCAGAGCACGCAAGGTTTGCATCTCCGGCGTCGGCTGCGCCAGGACGCTGAGCAGGGTGTGGACGGTGTGCACATGTCGAACGATCATGATCACCAAGGCCTGCAGAAACCGAGGATCCGGAGAGGTTGGCGGGCGCCCGCGTCCACGCCTCACCGGAGACGGAGCAAGCGGGATCCGACCGACCAGCTTGACCAGCGTGACAAGCAACGTCTCGTGTTCTATCATCATGGTAGCCTCCGTGTCTCAAATGGTATGGCAACCATGATGATGCGGTGGCGGCCGCGTGATGGTCAAGCCCTGGCGCGGCCTTTCGATTTATGACCAGGCCTCGTTTAGCTGCGTCATGGAACGCCAAGGTGCGCATAGGCCCCGTCTATCCCTGAACCTTTGCGCTTGATTGGACACCCGCTCTGGCTCCTCAAGAGGCGGCGATGGTCCCAAAAGGGTAACGTGTGCTGCCCCTTCCCCGAGCCTGGCGCTAACTGGTGGACATCCATCGTTCAGCCAGCCTTTTGAATAGGACGGTATAAGGGTACAGCATCATTTCTAGGTCGCAGAGAATCTCCTGAATGGTTCTCTGCAGTTGCCACACAGGTGGTGATTGAACCTCAATAAGTGTTTGGTGCAGCCACGTTGGTTGGCACCTGCACACGGAAATTAAGTCAGGACACGTGACCGATTGCGGACGACGCTGGGACCACAAAGGCGGAAAAATAGAAAAAAATCCGCTCTCAGGGGTCGTTTGTCTCTTGACAACGGGAGACCTCATAAGTGTTAGGCGTCACTGGCTTTTCCTACCAGCTTCTTCGAACGTCCCGGTGCACACCTCGCCGCTGCGCACATAGCGGGTGACCAGCACACCGCCAGGCGTGCTGGTCGAGTGCGCCAGGGTGAAGGCCGACACTTGTGCGTTGTCGCCGAACAAGCGCTTGCCGCGCCCAAGCATGACGGGATAAATCAGAAGCCGAAGCTCGTCCACCAGCCCGGCTGCGAGCAGTTGGCGCACCATATCGCCGCTACCCCAGATCAACAGGTTGGCGCCGTCCTGGTGTTGAAGCGCGCGTATCGCGTCGGCAAGGTCGCCCTCCAGCGCATGACTGTTCTGCCAGTCAAGCGTATCGGATCGGTGCGTGGCCACGTGCTTAGGCACGCTGTTGAACAGGTCAGCGATGGCGTGGCTGGCTGAATCGGCCCGTACGCGCGGCCAATACGCCGCGAATATGTCGTAGGTACGACGCCCCAGCAGTAACTCGAACGGCTGCGACAACAGGTCCTGCAAGGCTTGGCCGATGACCTCGTCGGCGTAGGGCACTACCCAGCCACCGAGGCGGAAGTTGCCGCTGGGATCTTCTTCAGGCGCACCGGGGGCTTGAATAACGCCATCTAGACTGATCTGTTCGGCAACGATGAGCTTGCGCATACCCTTCTCCGAGTTCTCGTGAAAGTGCCCGTACAGGGAATGCCTGCGATCACTGTGACCAATCAGCTTCATTCCCTAACGGATAGTCGAACGAGACTCTGTGAAATCGACAGTGCGATGCCCGGATGACGCCGAACGCCGGGCATCAGGCGCGGCGGGAAGCGGAAGCGTAGCGGACGCTGTACGCCGTCGCCTGCATGCCTTGGTTCGGCGCAGTCTTGGGCAGCGGGTTACGGGGTATATGCGAACTGCCCCTGATTTTCCCCGACACTGGCAGGCTAATCCCCTTGACTTTCCGTCTTCTGCCGTGGAGTAAGCCCATGGGTGTTTACGACACCACTGGGAGACCCATGCAGGTGCGAATGGTGTTCAGGGTCTTTGTGTCACCCTGCGCCGCGTGGTCAAGATGCAGCGCGCAACAGCAGGCATGATTGGCTTCCCAGTCCTCGACCAGAACGTCTAGAGGGCCAGTATCCCCGGCTTCCTGGCATAGGGCTATAATGAGATCCTGTCGCTCCGTCACGGCCATTGTCGTCTCCTTCCGCATACACCATCGGCGCCGTGCTCACCACCTCACTCGTGGCTACCCACGCTTGGTAAGTTGCTCCTGGAAATACTCGCGCCAGGGGGCGGACAAAAAGGGGAGGTGCACAATGCGCTGTATGGTTTCGACGTCGTCTTTCTCATAGGCATAGACCCGCGTGATATCTGCCACCGTCACCCCATGGTTGTCGCGGCTGAGCAGTGCGAAGGTCTCTCCGGCTTCCACCTCCCCCTCTTGCTCCACTGCAACATACAACCCAGTGCGACGGCTGGCCAGAAACCGTTTGATAATATCGTCGCGGCCAAACCGCAGGCCCAGCTTATAGCATGGCATCCGCGGTTCAGTCACCCGCACGACGGCGGTACCAATGCGCAGCCGGTCACCGATATGCATGGTGGCTTCCAATATCCCTTCCGTCGTGAAGTTTTCGCCAAACATCCCCCATGGCAGTTCCATGTCGGGGAGTTCCTGACGCCAGGCGGCATAGTGCTCGGCGGGATACAGGTACACTGCTTTGGAGGGGCCGCCATGGACCGACAAATCCGCCTGAGCGTCGCCGTCCAGGTTGTGCTGGCGCAGCGCGACACGACCCGCCACCGGGTCCTTAAAAATCCCGGTGGTGACCGTTCTGCCCTTCCACACTACCTGGCGGGGTTGCCCAATGTTAACAGAAATCAGCCGCATGGTCATCTTAGCGTGTCCTTTCCTGATACACCTCCCGTGTGAGGAGTCTCCCCCAGGCTGACGTTCCACTTCCTACTGAGGACGCCGAACAAGTGATTCGACAGTTTCTGGATAACTCCGCGACGCGGTATGGTGCTCAGCGCCTCTGCACGGCACAGGCCCGCTGATGTGTGGACGCTCGCTGGTGCCCTGACGTCCCACAGCGGGCTTCATGATGATCCCCTGGTTTCCCAAAAACTCTCAAGTGCGTGTTTCTATTGTACTCCTATGGAAAATTTCTTGACGGGTTTTTCTGTTATCTGACGTTCTCCATGTTTGGATAACATGTCATATGGAAGGATAGTCAGCGCAGAAAAATGGACCTCTGGCACATACAATCTTGTCGTGACGAGAACAGCGTGTTGGCGAAGTCTACTCCGATGCGCCAAAAACGCCTGAGTCAAAGTGGGCGTGGGGAGTTTTGGTGGGTCGTGAGCCGAGTACACCGAAAAGGGACGTTTGTGGCGGGCTCTCCAGATGGCGGTCTGGCGTATCCGCATAAGGTCGGCTTAGCCAGCCATATACGTCACGGGAATTTTGGCGAGACCGCCATACCGCTGCGCGGTAGGCATTGATGACAGAAACTGGAGAAGTTTCTGAGCAGGTTTGTCCCTTGGCCTGGCTCATTTGTTCTGCCAGCATCTAGTCTGACTATGAACGTCGCTCTCTGGGTGAGACGAGCTCCCCGCCCCCTGGGGGGAAACGGTCTCGCCAAAACCCCTCCGTCTTGGGCGTCTCCCTCCTCAGGTGAGGGCGGCAGTTAGATTGGGCACCCCAAGGAGATGCATGACCCGTTTTATGTTGTAGGCCAAGGCCGATAGACTCATTTCCGCCCTGACTTTTGCCAAGCCCCTCATGAGAAAATAGGCTTGATCATTCCAATGCTTGATGGTGCCAAACGGATGTTCAACGATCTGTTTGCGTTGCTTCATCAACCCTGGATTCGCCTCGACTCTTTTTTGCATCCGCTCTCACAGGTGCTCATGCACCCAGCGTGTAATGCGGCGCCCCTCCCTGTTCCGGGTGCACTGCGCTTTGACCACACAGGTCCGACAGGCGGTCGTCGCATAATAACGAATAGGTCGGCCCAGCTCGACGGTCGCAAAGCGGAAGGTCAAGCGCTGCCCCGCTGGGCAGTGATACCAGTCGTGTGTCGGATCATAGGTAAACTGCTCTTTCCCATACAGGCCCAACTTGCGGTTGGCAGATGTCAACGGTTTGGGGATATAGGGCTCGATGCCGGCCTCTACACAGGCTTTGATTTCCTCGCCATGGTAGTAGGCCTACACCCAACAAGTCTGCTACCAGGGGCAATAAGCCTGGCTGAGACCGTTTTGGTGAAAGACTATTGGTAATTTGCTTTCATTTTTCGGCTCAACAGCCCTATCCATGGATTCAATCGCTGCTTCTGAGACAGTAGTGATGAAAAACACGGCGCGAGAACTCTTTCATTTCTTGGGCCTTATCCTTATTGCCCCTCGTGACGCGAATGTTCGGTTTGGGCCTCGTAGTGTGAGCTGAGTATAGGAAGTACAAACGCCCTTTTCACCCCTGCCCCCTGGCCGCCCGCCTCCGCCGGCGGCCGCTGCTCGCTCGCGGTGCCGGCGGTGCCCCCAACACGCCGCGGCGGCCGGCGAAAGCGGCGCGCAGCAAGGCGTGGCGCGGCAATGCGCGGCCTGGACATGCCGCTTAGGATGGGTTACGGTAGAGCGTCAGGGGTTTACCGGGAGCGAGGGCCTCGGAGCGGCCCGTTGGGGAAAGCCTTGGGGGGGCAACCTCTATCTCCCGAAAGATGTCAAAGAGAGCACGCAATACGCAGCTATTGTCTGGGTTCATCCGGGCGGCGGCGTTAAGGAACAGACTGCGGTCTTATCGGCTCCATCAACCCAAGGAGTTGAGAAGGATGAACAAGGTAACGTTTCAACGCAAGCCCTCTGGTGGTCGACGATTCGACTGGCATGGCCGGATCGTTCGAAGTCCGCACGGTCACGATCCGGCGAACCGTCCGATGAGCGAATCCGCCCGCAGCGCGCGGACGTCTAACGTCTCGGAACGAAACGCCTGCACCGCCCGCCCGCCGGCGGTCACCACGCGATGATGGCGCTCCTCCTGGCCCTGGCCTCCAGCGCGAGCTACGGCACGAGCGACTTCCTCGCCAGCCGGGTGACCAAGCGCCTCTCGCCGGTCCTACTCGTGCTCTACAGCCAGGCTACCCAAGGGCTCGTGCTCCTCGTCATCGTGCTCGCCGTTCGGCAAGCATTCGCCGCGGTCGGGCTCGCCTGGGGGGCGGCCGCGGGTGCGCTCATCGCCATCGGGTTGGTCGCCTACTACCACGCCCTCGCGATGGGCCCGACCGGAGTTGTGGCCTCGCTGGCGGCCACCGGCGCCGTGGTCCCGGTGCTGGTCGACCTCGTATGGGGCGAGCTCCCGGGCGTGACCGCGATGGTTGGGGTGGTTGTCGTCGGTGCCGGCATCGTGGTCACGACGCTCGCCACGAGCCGCGAGCCGGGCGAGGAGCCCGTGCCACCGTGCCGGGGGGCGATGCGGCCTCGTCGCAATCGTGCGCTCGGGATCGTTCGCCCGCCCAGGTCGATCCTCCTGGCGCTCCTCACGGCCATGCTGTTCGGGACGTTCTTCGTCGCCGTCGATCGCGGCAGCGCGGCAGCCGGCGACGGAGTGCTCTGGGTCACCCTCGGCATTCAGGTCGGAGCGCTGCCGGTCACGCTGGTGACGGCCCTGTCAACGGGCGGCCTGAAGGGTCTGAGGGTCACGGAACCGGCGGTCCTCCTCCCGGTCGGCGTGGTGACCGCGCTCAACCTCGCGGGCGACGCCTCGCTGTCCTACGCCGTCATCGGCGCCGAGCTCGCGGTGGTCAGCGTGCTCGCCTCCCTGGCCCCGGTGGTGACCGTCCTGCTGGCGCGGGCCTTCACGGCCGAGCGCCTGACCAGGCTGCAGAGCATCGGGGTCGCTCTGGCCGTGATTGGAACGCTCGTTATCGCATCGGGTCGCTGAGTCAGGTATCGAAGCTCGCCCGCGAGGGCCGTAGGGACACACGCCCATGGGCCATCACGGCCTGACAGACCAGGGGCACCATCGCCACGCGTCAGTCGCACGCGGGTGCGCGTTGGGACGGGCGCATCGGTCCGAGGCGGGCGCAAACGCCCGCACCCCCACCGGTCGAATGGCCCGTCCGGGGCCCCCCCGGCGCTGCCGGTCGCGGCCCGTGGGGGCGGACGACCGGCGGTCCGGCGTCTCGCGGGTCGTGACCCGGGGGCCCATGAGTGCCTGTCGGCGCTGACGCATCAACGCGTGCGCCATCACATCGCCCCTATGCTATGATGCGGCAACATTTCAGCAGATACCCCCGTGATCGGGAGCATCTCTCGACACCCACCGTCGAGGTCTGGGGAAGGATATCTGGACGGATGTCTCTATAATCAAGAGTTCGGCACGCCGTGCGCAGTAACTTTTCTGCCGGGTGCTAAGACTTGCATAGATCAACGGGGACCATATGACGCATACGCGCAGCCCGCTCGGAGAAGTGCCCAATGCAAGGATACTTGGCCGCGCTGACGATTGTGCTGCTAGTCGGAATGGTATTGACCCGAGTTATCCTGATGAGAAGGACGGGAACGAGGGCGGTGCATTTCGGCAGGATCGACAAGACGGACTTCTTGATCCCGCCGTTCGCCCTGTTCTATTTCTATACCGTGTTCGCCGCTGCATTCAATCTCCCCATCGTCAGCACCCAGAGGTTCTTCCACTCCGAAGTCATATCCTGGGTCGGAGTATCCCTTTGCTTCGTGGGCTTAACCCTGTTTCTACTCAGCCTGGTTTCGTTTGGCAGGAGTTTTCGCGTTGGCATCGATATCGACCATCCCGACAAGCTTGTCACGACGGGCGTATTTGCGTTTAGCCGCAATCCGATGTATGTGGCAGTTGGCTTTGTGTTGCTCGGGCAGTTCTTGGTGTTCCCCAACTGGATTGTGTTGGTCTACCTCGCAGCCGGCATTTGGCTGGTCCACCGGCAAGTATTGCGCGAAGAAGCATTCTTGAGGGAACAATACGGCCAAGAATACGCGGAGTATTGCCATCGAGTAAGAAGGTATCTTGGAGTGCGCCGTAGGGTGCGTGCCTAAGCCGAGCGTTCGCCGGCGGCAGGGACCATGAAGCGTGCGACGGTATCGAACGCCATTTCTGACGACCAGTTCGAAGGAAAAAGCAATGGTCCCAATTCTCGTGGCAGCACTCGTCGTCTTCGGTTTACCGACACTCTACTTCGCAGTACGGAGTAGAGAGTTTCGCAAGTTTTTGGCAGGCGCGTTCTTTGTAAGTGGCGGAATGCAGTTCTATTTCTATCTCAGCAACGTTTCGGTGCCGCTCGTTGGCACCAGCATTGTCCAGACGCCCGAGCTCAGTGGGGTGCGCTCAATCCTTCACTTCATTTTCTTTTTGGTTACGTTCTATTTTGGCTTCGTCACGAAGCCAAAGGAGTCAAGCAAGTAGCTGAGAAAAGCGCATCGCGGCAGGTGCCGAACCAGACGCCAGACTGTGTGAAAACTCAATTTTTCGAAAATAGGTCTTAACAGAATCAATAGGTTACGGGATTAAAAATCCCAAAAAACGGGGTTTTCACACAGTCTGGCGCTGGAGCCGACCGCTATTTCGCTCCGCTCCATAGCGGCGGCTCAGCGCTGGCGTTATGCGTGCTGAACGCCGTCGCTTGCCCATGGATCCAGTTAGGCTGCCTGTGGGCACGAGATTCTGAGCGAGGCCGGGACCCACGATGAAATGTCTGCGGTGCCAGCATGAGAATCGCGCTGGCGCGAAGTTTTGCGAGGAATGCGCCGCACCGCTGGCGCGCGCGTGCGCGAACTGCGGGACCCAGCTTTCCCCGACCGCCAAGTTCTGCCCGGAGTGCGCCCACCCTGCCGGCCAGGCCGCGGTGGCAGCGGCATCACAGCGCTTCGGAGCGCCGGAGGCCTATACTCCCAAGCATCTCGCCGAGAAGATCTTGACCTCGAAGGCCGCCTTCGAAGGCGAACGTAAACAAGTGACCGTCCTCTTCGCTGATCTCAGGGGGTCAATGGAATTACTCGCCGACCGTGATCCCGAGGATGCCCGGCGGCTCCTCGACCCTGTGCTCGAGCACATGATGCAAGCCGTCCACCGCTACGAGGGTACTGTGAACCAGGTGATGGGGGACGGGATCATGGCGCTCTTCGGTGCGCCGCTGGCCCATGAAGATCACGCCGTCCGGGCCTGCTACGCCGCACTCCGGATGCAGGAGACCATCAGAAGGTATGCCGAGGAGGTCTATCGAACGCAGGGCATTCCTCTTCAGATCCGGGTGGGCCTCAACTCCGGTGAAGTGGTGGTTCGCTCCATTGGCAGCGACCTGCACATGGACTACACCGCCGTCGGCCAGACTACACACCTGGCCGCGCGCATGGAGCAGATGGCAATGCCGGGGTCGATCCTGATCCCGTCGGAGACGCTTAATCTGGCCGAGGGCTACGTGATGGTCAAATCTCTCGGCTCGATGCCGGTCAAGGGGTTGCCGACCCCGGTCGAAGTCTACGAGGTCATGGGGGTCACCACCGTGCGCTCACGCCTGCAGGCCACCGCGGCCCGGGGCCTCACCCGTTTCGTCGGACGCGACTCGGAGATAGATCAACTCCGCCAGGCCATGGAGCGGGCCAAGATGGGCCACGGGCAGGTCGTCGCCGTCGTGGGCGAACCAGGCGTCGGTAAGTCTCGCCTGTTCTGGGAATTCACGCATTCGCATCGCACCCAGGGCTGGCTGATTGTGGAAAGCAGTTCGGTATCCTATGGCAAGGCGACGGCATTTCTGCCGCTCATCGACCTCCTGCGGGCCTACTTCCAGATCGAAACGCGCGATGACGCACGTAAGATCCGTGAGAAGATGACGGGCAAGCTATTCTCGCTGGACCGAGCGCTCGAGCCGTCCCTCTCGGCGCTGCTCTGGCTGCTGGACGTCCCCGTCGAAGATCCCCAGTGGCAACGGTTTGACCCGGCGCAACGCCGACAGCAGACGCTCGATGGAATCAAACGCCTGCTGCTCAGGGAAAGCCAGGTACAACCGCTCCTGATCCTGTTCGAGGACCTGCACTGGATCGATGCGGAGACGCAGGCCCTGCTCGACAGTCTCGTCGAGAGCCTGCCGACGGCGCGGCTCCTCTTGCTGGTCAATTACCGGCCGGAGTATCAGCATGCCTGGGGTAGCAAGACTTATTACCGCCAGCTCCGCATCGACCCCTTGCCGCCCGAGAGCGCAGAAGAGCTGCTCGAAGCTCTCCTCGGTACCGATGTCGAGCTGGCGGCCCTAAAGCGATTGCTAATCGAGCGGACCGAAGGGAACCCCTTCTTCATCGAGGAGAGCGTCCGCACGCTGGTCGAGACGAAGGCACTCGTCGGCGAGCGGGGCGCCTATCGCTTGGCGAAGGCCGCGCAGACCCTTCAGATTCCCGCGACGGCGCAGGCGATCCTGGCCGCCCGCATTGACCGACTCGCGCCCGAGGACAAGCGACTCCTCCAGGCCGCCTCCGTCATCGGCAAGGATGTCCCCTTCGCTCTCCTTCGGACCCTCGCCGAGGGCTCCGAGGAGGAGCTTCGTCGCGCTCTGAGCCATCTCCAGGCGGCCGAGTTTCTTTACGAGGCGCGGCTGTTCCCGGATCTCGAGTACACCTTCAAGCACGCCTTGATCCACGAGGTAGCCTACGGAAGCCTTCTCCAGGAACGGCGCCGGGCTCTCCACGCTCGGATTGCGCACGTCATGGAGACGCTCCACCCGGAGCGCTTGGCTGAGCAGGTCGAGCGGCGAGCACATCACGCGTTCATGGGGGAGGTCTGGGACAAGGCGGTGACCTATCAACGGCAGGCCGGCGCGAAGGCGTTTTCGGAGGCGGCCAACCGAGATGCCGTTGAGTGTTTCGAGCGAGCCCTGCTGGCCCTCACCCATCTCCCCGAGGGCCGCGACCGTCTCGAGCAGGCCATCGAACTCCGATTCGACCTGCGCAACGCACTCTTGGCGCTCGGCGAATTTCAGAGAATCCTGAGTTTCCTCCAGGAAGCGGAACCCTTGGCTGTGGCGCTGGACGATCAACGTCGGCTCGGCCGAGTTTCCTCCTACATGATTGTTCAGTTCACACGGATGGGGGACTATGACCGCGCCGTCGGAGCTGGCCAGCGCGCTCTCGCCATTGGCCAAGCCCTCGGGGATCTTGCGCTCGAGCTTGTGGCGAATCAATATCTGGGGCTGGCGTATTACCATCTGGCTGAGTACCATGGCGCGATGCAGCTGCTCAGGAGGGGCGGCGGGTCCCTCCAAGGCGATCGGAGTGGTGATCGCTTCGGTCAGCTCGTCCTTCCGTCCGTTCAATCCCGTGCGTGGTTGACCTGCTGCCATGCCCAGCTCGGAGAGTTCTCCGAGGGTATCACCGTGGGGGAGTGGGGGCTGCGGATTGCCGAGGCGGTCGATCACCAGTACAGCCGCGTGGCTGGGTGTTTCGGTGTCGGCGTCCTCCACCTCATCAAAGGGGACGCCCCCAAGGCCATCGCGGCGCTGGAACGAGGGCTTCAACTCTGCGAGGCCTTGACGCTGGCCCTGTGGTTGCCCGAGATTGCCTCCCCCCTGGGAGCGGCATATCTGCTCCAAGGGCGCGTCGTCGACGCGCTGCCCCTTCTCGAACGCGCTGTGGAGCTGACTTCCTCGAGGGGAGAGTTGCGGGGCCACTCACTCAGGGTCGTCAATCTAAGCGCAGGCTATCTCCTCGCTGGTCGAATCGATGAGGCCGTCGGCCTCGCGGAGCAAGCTCTCCAGCTCTCCCGCGACACCAAGGAGCGAGGAAACGAGGCCTGGGCCCTTCGTCTCCTCGGAGAGATCGCCTCGCACGGCAAACTACCGGAGGCCGAGACGGCTCGCAAACACTACAGCCAAGCCCTGGATATGGCCGACGAACTCGGGATGCGTCCTCTCGTCGCCCATTGCCATCTCGGCCTTGGGACGCTCTACAGGTGCACGGGCAAGCGGCACGAGGCGCACGAGCACCTCGCCATCGCGACGAGGATGTACCGTGAGATGGAAATGCGATTCTGGCTGGAGAAGGCGGAGGCCGAGAGGGCATGAGATGGCCGGCAGCACCACAGAGCCGCATAACAGCGGAAGGTGATACGGGATCGCGCATGACACGTCAGCCTGCCGCCGCTGAACTGCACGTTAGCCCGATAGATTAGAATCACTCAACGAAAGACAACAGCGTGGCCGTGCGGGTGCTTCAACGTAACTATTCTTGACCCAGAACAACCACCGAAGAGATGAGGCTAAAATGAACATGTCTCTTGATCCCTCACCCATCCTGCAAACCGCCTTCGGTTTTTGGCAATCGAAAGTCTTACTGACTGCGGTTGAGATGGGACTCTTTACGAAGCTAGCCAATAACCGCCTCACTGGCACCGAGCTGGGTACGGAATTGAAACTCCACCCGCGCGGCATCGCCGACTTCTTCGATGCGCTCGTTGCGATGAGGTTTCTCGGCCGCGAAGGTGAAGGCGCACAAGCGAAGTATTTCAACACACCGGAAGGCTCACTATTCCTCGACGAAGCCAGCCCGCGTTACATCGGGGGCATTCTGGTCATGCTCAACGCGCGGCTCTTCAAATTCTGGAACGATCTTCCTGAGGCGCTGCGGACGGGTAGACCGCAGAACGAGATCAAGCATGGTCAGAAGGGGGTGTTTGAAGAACTTTACTCCGACCTGCCGAGGTTGGAACAATTCATGGGTGCTATGACGGGCCTTTCGCGAATGAACTTCGAGGCGTTCGCGGACAAGTTTGATTTCTCCCGATTCCAAACACTCTGTGACGTTGGCGGCGCGACCGGCTTGCTGAGCATCGAATGCGCGAAGAAGCATCCACACCTCAGGTGCATCAGCTTCGATCTGCCAGCCGTGGAATCGATTGCGAAGAAGCATATCGCAGCTGCTGACTTGAGCGGCCGCGTTGACACGGCGTCTGGTGATTTCTTTAGAGACCCGCTTCCCAAGGCAGACATCATCACGATGGGCATGATTCTGCACGACTGGAATCTTGAGAAGAAACTGCACCTCATTCGCTTGGCCTACGACGCCCTGCCGTCCAGCGGCGCGCTCGTGGCCATCGAGGCCCTCATCGACGACGCCAGGCGCGAGAACGTGCATGGTCTGCTGATGTCGCTGAACATGCTCATCGAATTTGGCGACGCATTTGATTACTCTGGCGCGGACTTCCGCAAATGGTGCAGCGAAGTCGGATTCAAACGCTTTGAAATCATCCATCTTGCGGGGCCATCGAGCGCAGCGGTGGCCTACAAATAGTGACGAGGAATAACGGGCCGGAAACTTTCATGAAGCGCTGAATTTGCATCGCCGAGATGTCCGTCAGTCTGGAGGAGCCTCTTTCACCAAAGCACCAACCGTTGGAGGGATTATGTCCGAGGACAACAAAGACCGTATCCGAGAGTTCATCAACAGGGTTCTGACCGCGGGTGAGATCCATGCGACCGGCGAGAACTTTCACGACGATATGGTGGAGGAAGTGCCGTTTCCCGGACAGGGTCC
>Ga0081538_10004549_pt1 | contig 12767 bp, 9 predicted proteins | sample TabmetS5T2R1_FD_71022 | JGI IMG/M metagenome (GOLD analysis project Ga0081538, IMG submission 71022) | Tabebuia heterophylla rhizosphere microbial communities from the University of Puerto Rico - S5T2R1 | ecosystem: Host-associated > Plants > Roots > Rhizosphere ...
CTGAATCGGAAAAGGTTCTTCTCATCGTCGACGCCGATCACGATCACCGGCTTATAGGCTGCGATTTGCTTGCGCTGCCAAACCTGCCGCTCGCCGCGAATATTGGTCAAGATAATATAGTCGCCTTCGCCCGCCTGCTCGCGCGGGAGCGCGTTCAAAAACGCGAACAGGTCGATCGCGTGAAACTGTCTTAACGGCCACTCCTGCAATTCTTCCTTGCGATCGCGATAGATAAAGGCCAACATCTTCTTGAAACGCTCATCGACCGGATAGGCGCGAACCAATTTTTCGTACTTCCAAAACGGCCGCGTCGAGTACGGCGGTTCGGCCCAGCGAACCTTCGCCTCGATCAGCGCCGCAAGAGATTCCGGGAGCGCTTTGACGCCCATAAACCCGAGTATCGTCCTGCGCACCGCGTTGTTCTCGTCATCGAGCTTGACGAGGCTGAAATGATCCGCGCCCTTGAACATGTGCTGATGAATTTCTTTGGCGCCCGCGGAACGAAGCGCATCGGCAAAACGCCGCGCGTCGAGAGCGAAGCCGGGAAAATCCGAGAAGGCGGTCATGATCAAGAAGCGCGGCGCGCCGGAGCGCGCATGATGAATCGGAGAGGCGCGCTTCAATAATGGGCGCTCATCGGCGAAGGTTTTCTCCGTGGCCTGTTTCTGATTATTGCTGACGCTCCACGTCGGCGCCAAGTCGTAGAGACCGCTGAACGAGATCACGCCGGCAAGGGCATCGGCAGAAACCCCTTGCTTTGCAAGATAGCTCTTGTCGAGAGCCACCAAGGATGCCAGATGCCCGCCGGCCGAATGGCCAAAGACTAGGATTTTCCGCCCGAACCGTCGCCACAGATAGAGGCAGGCCTGCCGCATTTCGCCGATGATGTCCTTGATCGTGACCTGCGGACAGAGATCGTAGCCGGCCACCGCGACTGTAATGTCGCGACCATTGAGGCCCCTGGCCACGTGGCTGAACATGGCCGGCTCGAGCGAGCGCCAGTACCCGCCATGGATGAACAGCGACAGCGGAGCGGCGCCTCCGCCCGCCGGGTAGAACAAATCGATGATCTGACGCGCCGCCGCGCCGTAGGCGAGGCCGAGCTCGGCACGGCCTGCCTGCGCTGCCTCGTTGCGATAGAGGGTGGCATCGCGCTCCCAGCGGACGAAGATCTCAGGATGCTCAGGAACGCGGGCGCGATTGTTGTACTCGGCTTCGTAGTCGATCTCCATGCAACGCCTCACCCGAGATTGCGCTGAACCTTGGAGCATCGAGGCCCCCCTGCGCAAGGCGAGCCGGCAGGCCCGGTCCTGCTTTGTTCTTGCCGCAAACCGAGCTATGACAGGGCCTGGAGAGGCTCATGAAGGTCAACGGCAAGCACACCCGCACCATCTGGCTCGAACCGGACGGCGCAAGCGTCGGCATCGTCGACCAGACCCTGTTGCCGCACCGCTATCAGACCGCTGTCTTGACCAGCGTCGATGACGCCGCGCGGGCGATCAAGACCATGCAGGTGCGCGGCGCGCCGCTAATCGGTGCGACCGCCGCCTATGGCGTGAGCCTGGCGCTGCGGGCGGACGCCTCCGACGACGCGCTCGAGCGGGCCTGCCGGCAGCTCATCGCCACGCGGCCGACTGCCATCAATCTCAAATGGGCGCTCGACGAGATGATGGCGGCCGTGCGCAACCGCCCGCGCGTCGACCGCGTCGCCGCCGCCTACCGCCGCGCCGCCGAGATCTGCGAGGAGGATGTCGCTACCAACCAGGCGATCGGCCGGCATGGACTCAAGCTCATCGAAGGCATCGCGGCGGGCAAGAAACCGGGCGAACCGGTCAACGTGCTCACCCATTGCAACGCCGGCTGGCTCGCCACCGTGGACTTCGGCACCGCAACGGCACCGATCTACACGGCGTACGACAAGGGCGTGCCGATCCATGTCTGGGTGGACGAGACGCGGCCGCGCAACCAGGGCGCCGCGCTGACCGCCTGGGAGCTGGGACACCACGGCGTGCCGCACACCGTGGTGCCGGACAATACCGGCGGCCATCTGATGCAGCACGGGCAGGTCGATCTGGCGATCGTCGGCACCGACCGCGTCACCGCGCAGGGCGACGTGTGCAATAAGATCGGCACCTATCTCAAGGCGCTGGCTGCCGCCGACAACGGCGTGCCGTTCTACGTCGCGCTGCCCTCTCCCACCATCGACTTCACGGTAACCGACGGCCGCGACATCCCGATCGAGCAGCGCGACGCCGATGAGGTCGCCACCATAACCGGCCGCACCGCCGAGGGCCGCATCGAGACTGTGCGCATCGTGCCGGACGGATCGGCGGTCGCCAATTATGGTTTCGACGTGACGCCGGCGCGGCTCATCACCGGCCTCATCACCGAGCGCGGCGTGATCGCGGCCTCGCGCGCAGCACTGAAGCGGGCCTTTCCCGAGCGCGATGGTGCGGCACGCGCCGCGTGGCATCCGGCGCCTGCGCGGCGTCCGGCGGCGGAATGACGCGAGGAGGACAAGTGTCCAGCACCGATCGCGCGCCCCTGCTCCCCTTGCCCGACGCCGATCCGGTCGGCCCGGCGATGCGGCTCGACGGCCGCCAGTCGCCCACGGCACTCGCTGTCGCGCGCGGTACCGCGCGCCTCATGCACTCGCTCGGTCTCGCCTGCGTGAGCGAGCTGGCGCTGCCGTCCGGCCGGCGCGCCGACCTGGTCGCGCTTGGCGGCAGCGGCGACATCTGGATCGTCGAGATCAAGTCCTCGATCGCGGACTTCCGGGCCGACCAGAAATGGATGGATTATCGGCATCACTGCGACCGGCTGTTCTTTGCCACCACGCTCGACGTTCCGTGCGAGGTGTTTCCCAAGGACACCGGGCTCATCGTGGCCGATGCGTTCGGCGCATCGATCGCGTGCGCGGCGCCCGAGCATCGGCTGCCGGCCGTCACCCGCAGGCGCATGATGCTGCGCTTCGCCCGCGCGGCGGCGCTGCGGCTGCAGGCGCTCGCCGATCCCGCCGGGCCTTATGGAGCGGAGTTCTGATCTGGTTACTTCGGCGCGCGCTTGGCCAGGATACGTTGCAGCGTGCGGCGGTGCATGTTCAGGCGGCGCGCCGTCTCGGAAACATTGCGGCCGCACAACTCGTAGATGCGCTGGATGTGCTCCCAGCGGACGCGATCGGCGGACATCGGGTGTTCCGGCGGCTCGGCCTTCTTGCCGTCGGTAGCGAGCAGCGCATTTACCACATCGTCGGCATCTGCCGGCTTGGCGAGATAATCGACGGCGCCGAGCTTCACCGCGTTGACCGCCGTGGCGATATTGCCGTAGCCGGTGAGCACGATGCCCCGCGCATCGGCACGCCGGCGCTTCAGCGCGGAGATTACGTCGAGCCCGTTTCCATCACCGAGCCGCATGTCCACAACGGCGAAGGCCGGCGGGTTCTGCTCGACCTGGAGCAGGCCGTCGGCGACCGTTTCCGCGGTCGTGACCTTGAAGCCCCGCGACTCCATGGCGCGCGCGAGCCGGGCGAGAAACAGCTTGTCGTCCTCGACGATCAACAGCGAGCGGTCGCCAGAGCCGGCGGCGGCATCGGTCATTGTCTGCTCCCTCGTGCGCCCCTCTCGAGCCAGGATGCCGAAGCCGGGCGAAATTCGTCTCGATCCTACATCTAGGATGTTTTACTTGCGTCTCAAGAGGCGGTGAGGTCCTCCAGGTGGGCCGGCGGCCGCTCGAAATCCGACCGGTTCCAGCGCACGCGGACGACCGCACCGGTTTCCGGCGGGGAGCGGTTGGCGAGCGCCAGGGTGGCGCCGGAGCGCTCCAGCAGCGTCTTGGCGATGAAAAAGCCCAGGCCGAGGCCGATCGGGTCGGTGTCGGTCGAGGTCGATCGCACGCCGCGCGTCGTCACATAGGGCTCGCCGATCCGATCCATGATTTCTGTGGAGAAACCCGGTCCGTCGTCCGCAATGGTGATGGCCACCTGGTTGGCGGTCCAGCGCACCGCCACCTCGGCCCGCGCCTTGGCAAAATCGACGGCATTCTCGATCAAATTGCCGAGCCCATAGAGGATCGCCGGATTGCGCGCTCCGACCGGCTCGCTGCCGCGGTCCGGAGGCAGGACGACGTCGATCTCGACCCCGAAATTGCGGTGCGGCGCAATCACCTCCTCGATCAGGCCGGAGATCTTCATGCGATCGAACGGCTGCCCGGAATCGGCCGACAGCTCGGCGAGCTTGGCCAGGATGTCACGGCAGCGCTGCGTCTGCTCGCGCAACAGGTGCACGTCCTCGGCATGGGGCGAATCGGGCCCGAGCGCGCGCTCGAGCTCCTTGACCACCACCGCGATGGTGGAAAGCGGAGTTGCCAGCTCGTGGGCGGCGGCGGCGGCGAGGCCATCGAGCTGCGAGAGATGCTGCTCGCGCGCCAGCACTAGTTCGGTGGCGGTGAGCGCGTCGGCGAGCAGGCGCGCCTCTTCGGCGACCAGCCAGGCGTAGACGCCGATGAAGCCGATGGCGAGCAGGATCGAGGCCCAGATGCCCATGACGTAGAGCGCGGGCAGCGTCAGTGGCGCATCGCCCGCCCAGGGCAGCGGGTAGTGGATGAACACCAGCGCCGTAGCGCACACGATGGCGAACGCGCCGAGCATGAGCGTCATGCGCGGCGGCAGCGCTGTGGCCGATATCAGCACCGGCCCGAGCAGCATGAAGGCAAACGGGTTCTGCAGTCCGCCGGTGAGAAACAGCAGCACCGTGAGCTGCGCGATGTCGAAGGCCAAGAGCCATGCGGCCCGGTCCGGCTCGAGCCGCTGCGTCACGCGAAATCGCAGGCGGAGCGCCACGTTGAGCCAGGCCGACACGGCGATCACCGCGGCGCAAGCCGCCAGCGGCAGATCGAAATCGAGCCCGAAATAGACCACCAGCACCGCGGCGGTCTGGCCGATCACGGCGAGCCAGCGCAGGCGCGTCAGCGTGGCGAGCCGCACGTTGCGCCGCGGATGGCCGAGCTGATGGAGATCCTGGACCGGCATGGGGACCAATGTAATGCACCCGTGCGCCGAACGCAGCGTCCCGCATGCTCAAGGGCATCACCGGGAGCGGGACTTGCGCCCAGCGTCCGCCAGCGCCAATTGTCCAGGATTGCGCAATCGGACATCCATGGCCCGCACCCAAGCCATCGCCGTCGACCAGCTGGTCAAGGTCTACAAGAACGTCACCGCCGTCGACGGCATCTCATTCGCATTGGAAGCAGGCTCGATCACCGGACTGCTCGGCGGCAACGGCGCTGGCAAGACCACCACCATCGCCACGATCATGGGCCTGGTGATTCCGACGTCCGGCGAGGTGCACGTGCTTGGCGTCGATATGGCGCGCAACCGTCACCGCGTGCTGCATCGGATGAATTTCGAGAGCCCCTATGTCGAGATGCCGATGCGGCTGACCATCCGGCAAAACCTGACGGTGTTCGGCATGCTCTACGGCGTCGAGGACATTGCCGAACGGATCGCCGCGATCGCCGAGGAACTGGAGCTGACCGAGCTTCTGGACCGCCCGACCGGCAAGCTCTCGGCCGGCCAGAAGACGCGGGTCTCATTGGCCAAGTCGCTCATCAACCGGCCGGAGGTGCTGCTGCTGGACGAGCCCACCGCTTCGCTCGACCCGGACACCGCCGACTGGGTCCGCGGCCGGCTCGAACGTTACCGCGCCCAGCGCGGCACAACAGTGCTGCTGGCGTCGCACAATATGACCGAGGTCGAGCGGCTGTGCGAGCGCGTGATCATTATGAAGAAGGGCAAGATCGAGGACGATGACACGCCGCAGCACCTGCTCGCCCGCTATGGCCGGCGCACGCTGGAAGAGGTGTTTCTCGACGTTGTCCGCGGCCGCAGCGAAGCCAGGCAGGCGGCGCAATGAGTGCGGAGCAAGCATGGCAGACCCCGCACTGAATCCGGCGCGCTCGATCGCCTATTCACCGCGCCGCGTTGCCGCGATGGTGCTGCGCTATTGGTACCTGCTGCGCTCCTCCTGGGCGCGACTCATTGAATTGATCTATTGGCCCGCCGTGCAGATGCTCATGTGGGGCTTCCTGCAGCTCTATATCGGCCAAAACGCGAGCTTCTTCGCCCGCGCGAGCGGGATTTTCATCGGCGCCGTGTTGCTGTGGGACATCCTGTTCCGCGGCCAGCTCGGCTTCTCGGTGTCGTTTCTCGAGGAGATGTACGCGCGCAACCTCGGCAACCTGATGATGAGCCCGTTGCGCTCGACCGAGTTCATCAGCGCCCTGATGATCATGAGCATCGTGCGGCTGGCCATCGGCATGGTGCCAGTGAGCTTGCTGGCGATCGCGTTCTTCGGATTCAACCTCTATGGCCTAGGACTGGCGCTGGCGGCCTTTTTCGCCAACCTGATCCTGACCAGCTGGGCAGTCGGCATATTCGTGTCCGGCCTGGTGCTGCGCAACGGGCTGGGCGCGGAGACCTTCGCCTGGAGCATCATGTTCCTGTTCCTGCCGCTGACCTGCGTCTACTACCCGGTCGCCATCCTGCCCGAGTATCTGCAATACGTGGCCTGGGTGCTGCCGCCGACCTTTGTGTTCGAAGGCATGCGCGCGCTGCTCATCGACCACGTCTTCAGGGCCGATCTGATGCTGCAGGCCTTCGCGCTCAACGCCGTGCTCATGACGGCGGCGGCGGTCGCGTACCTGAAGCTGGTCGACAGCGCGCGCGAGCAGGGATCGCTGCTGCAGACTGGGGAATGAACCTTTCGCCCGCCAGAATCGTCCTAACCCGTGCCGGCGCCCTTTGCCGCACTGCGCCACGCCAGGCGGAACAATTGTGCCGGACCGAAGTTCTAATTTGCGTGGAAAAACGCCACTTTAACGGGCCCTTAAACGAAAGTGGGCTTGAATTGGGAGCTATTACGCATAATATTTTGTGCGGTGCACTAATGGGCTGGGGATTCGAGCACCTGACCGGGCGCCGCATGCCGCGGCGGCCATGTCGCTTGATCTCCAAGAAAACGACGCAGCCGCGTTGCGCCCGCTACGGCGAAAGGCCTTGCGATGGCGTTCGATGTCTTTGATGACTTTAGAGTGGAGGCCCTGCCCCTCTATTACCTGTACGAGATGCAGCACGCCGCACTGGGCCCGTTCCGCGCCGCCGCCGATGCAACGCGCCTGTTCTACCAGAATCCGGTCAACCCGCTGGCGCACACGACCTTCGGCAAGTCGATTGCCGCCGGCTGCGAGATGTTCGAGCGGGTGACGCGGCGTTACGGCAAGCCCGACTGGAACATCGAACCGCTCAAGATCGACGGCGAGCGCATCACGGTCCACCCCGAGGCCGTGTGGGAGCGCCCATTCTGCAAGCTGATCCACTTCGAGCGCGCGGTCCCCGACAGCTATCGGGTCCATCCCCGGCTGCTGATCGTGGCGCCGATGTCCGGCCATTACGCAACGCTGCTGCGCGGCACGGTTGAGGCGTTCCTGCCGAACCATGACGTCTACATCACGGACTGGGTCGATGCCCGGATGGTGCCGCTGGTGCAAGGCAGCTTCGACCTCGACGACTATATCGACTACCTCATCTCCATGCTGCATTACCTGGGCGGCGATACGCACATCATCGCCGTGTGCCAGCCGTCAGTGCCGGTGCTCGCGGCGGTCTCGCTGATGGAGGCGCGCAACGATCCCTACGCTCCTAGCACCATGGTGCTGATGGGAGGGCCGATCGACACGCGCGTCAATCCCACGGAGGTCAACACGCTGGCCGAGCAGCGCGGCACCGATTGGTTTCGCCGCAACGTTATCGCCAAGGTGCCGTTCCCCAATCCGGGCATGATGCGGGACGTTTATCCGGGCTTCCTGCAGCTCAGCGGCTTCATGAGCATGAATCTCGACCGCCATCTCGGCGCCCATCGCGAGATGTTCATGCATCTCGTGCGCGGCGACGGCGATTCCGCCCATAAGCATCGCGAGTTCTACGACGAGTATCTGGCGGTGATGGACCTGGCCGCCGAGTTCTACCTGCAGACCGTCGAGACCGTGTTCGTCAGACACGCCCTGCCGAAGGGCGAGATGGTGCATCGCCAAACGCCGGTGGATCCGTCCAGGATCCGCAACGTGGCCCTGCTCACGGTGGAAGGCGAGAAGGACGATATTTCCGGCGTCGGCCAGACCGAAGCCGCGCATCGCCTGTGCACCGGCATCCCGGCGGAGCGAAAGGCGCACCATCTACAGCTTGGCGTCGGCCATTACGGCGTGTTCAATGGCTCGCGCTTTCGCAGCGAGATCGCGCCGCGCATCAGCGACTTCATTCTGTCGAACCGGAATCGCGCGCAGCGCCGCTGGCGGCGTGTTGCCGCCCAGGTCTGAAATCGCCTCGCGCCGCCGTTTCTCGCCTCGCACTGCCGTTTCTCGCTGCGCGGCGCCCGCCCCCGCCGGGACGGCAAATCAGTCCGGCAGATGAATCTGTTCCCATGCGAGTCCCGGCCCCGATTTGCCCGCAATAAATGAACCTAAATTCAGCAATTTAGCCACGAGATATAGACCCTCAAGGGACTTAGCTGGTTATATCTGGTGGCGCTCTCAAACTGGCTGCAAGGCCTTGCGGATATGGGCAGAATCAGCTCCCCAACCCGTCCGGAATCACCCCCCATGCCGCTGCGCGCCCTGCTCTATCGTCGGCCGAGTGAGCCACAGGCGATCGAGCTCGTGTTCAATGGAATGATGTATCTGGTGCGGCTCAGCCGCCATCGTCGCGCACGGCGCTATACGCTCCGCATCCATCCGCCGACGCGCGAAGTCGTGCTCACCATTCCGCCGCGCGGCAACCTCAAGGAAGCGAAGGCGTTCGCCGAACGGCACGGCGGATGGATCGCGGCCCGCCTCGGACGCCTGCCGGACGCCGTGCCGTTCGCGCATGGCACGGTGGTGCCGCTGCGCGACCTCCCGCATCGCATCGTGCATCGCCGCACCATGCGCGGCACCGTGTGGCGGGAGTTCGACGATCGCGGCAATCGGCTGATCTGCGTCGCCGGCGAACCGCCCCATGTTGGCCGGCGGATCAACGATTTCCTCAAGCGCGAAGCAAGGCGCGACCTGGAAGCCGCAACCCGGCGCTATGCCGAGGCGCTCGGCGTGAAGATCAAGCGGATCGCCGTGCGCGATCAGTCGAGCCGCTGGGGCTCGTGCTCCACCACCGGAGTCCTGTCATTCTCCTGGCGCCTGATCCTGGCGCCGCCCTTCGTGCTTGACTATCTCGCGGCGCATGAAGTCGCGCATCTTGTTGAAATGAATCATTCGCGGCGCTTCTGGCGCCTGCTCGAGCGGCTGTGCCCAAACATGGCGCGCGCCAAGCTGTGGCTCGACGTGCACGGGCCCGACCTGCATCGCTACGGCGCGTCCGACATGCGGCGGGCGGGCGGGCGGCGCATCTCCGACACGTCTGATCTCTGACGCCTGCTTTCAGAGATTCGTGATTCGTGCGACCCCCACCCCATCCCTCCGTGCAGGGGAAGGGGAGCAAGCAGCACGCGCGTCGCGTCGCACGAAACGCCGCGCGCGCTGCAGGCCCCTTCCCCTGAACGGGGAGGAATTAGCAATCCGTAATGCCGGACTATCCATGCTGCGCCCCGACACCTTCGCGCTGACTGCGCTGCTCGCGCTCATCACCGCGCTCGGACCGGTTTCGACCGACATGTACCTGCCGTCGTTGCCGGATATCGGCTGCCTCCTGTCCGCCAGCGCGGCCGACGTGCAATTGACGCTCTCGGCGTATCTGGTGGGCTTCGCCGGTGGTCAGATCGCCTACGGGCCGTTCTCCGATCGCTACGGACGCAAGCCTGTCATGCTCGTCGCGTTGGCGCTGTTTTGTGCCGCCAATGTGGCTTGCGCCGTCGCGCCGCGCATCGAGGTGCTGATCGCGGCGCGCGCCCTGCAGGCGATGGGCGGGGCTGGCGCGATCGTCGTGGCGCGTGCGATCGTGCGCGACCTTTACGTCGGCGCGCGGGCCGGGCGCGAGCTGTCGCTGATGGGCTCGATCATGGCGCTCGCTCCCATCGTCGCGCCGCTGATCGGCGGCGTGTTGCAGACGACATTCGGCTGGCGCGCCAACTTCATCGTCGCCTTCGCGATCGGGCTGATTGCCGCCGTCGTCGTATGGCGCTTGCTGCCCGAGACGCTGCCCAAGCGCGCGTTGGAGCCGCTGTCGTTTGCCCATGTCGGGCGCGTGTACCGCGGCTTGCTTGGGAACCGCGGGTTCGCCGCCCATCTCGCCATCCTGGCCGCGAGCTTCGCCGGATTGTTCGCCTGGATCTCCGGCTCGCCCTTCGTGTTGCAGGATCTCTATGGGCGCTCCGCCTTCGGCTTCAGCATCGCCTTCGCGGTCTGCAGCCTTGGCTTCTTGTTCGGGACCTTTGCGGCGAGCCACATCGTCAGCCGCATCGGGCTTGGGCCCACGATCGGCATCGGGGCCCTGGCGCTTGCGGCCGGGGGGCTGACGATGTGCGCGGCGGTGGCGCTCGGTTCGACCTCGCTCGCCGCGATCGTGCTTCCCACCACGCTTTACCTGTTTGGGCTCGGCCTCGCGCTGCCGCAGGCCATGGCCGGCGCACTCAGCCCGTTTCCCGATCGGGCCGGCGCGGCGTCGTCGCTGGTCGGCTTCGTGCAGCAGAGCGCGGCCGCGATCCTCGGCGCGATAGTCGGTCAGTTGCTGGGCGAGAGCGCCTGGCCCATTGCCAGGCCGCTTGCCACCATGGGTTTGGTGGCGCTGCTCATCTGGGCGGCTTCGCGCCGCGTACGCGACTAATCATCGCCGCCCGAACAGCCGATCGATGAACCAGCGGTCGAGCGTAACGCCATCGGGCGGCAGCGGGCGGCCGGGCGACGCGACGCTGCCGCGCAGGCCAGGCAGCTCGGCAATCGCCACGCCCAGGTGCGCCGTCTTCATGAAACGGCTCCAGACGTCGACCGGAAGCCCGCCGCCGGTCATCCGCTTGGTGGGCGCATTATCGTCATTGCCGAGCCACACGCCGGTCACCAGATGGACGGTGTAGCCAATGAACCAGGCATCGCGGAAATCCTGCGAGGTGCCGGTCTTGCCGGCGGCCGGCCAGCCCGCAACATCGGCCTTGTGCGCGGTGCCGCTGACGAGGGTCTCCCGCATCATGGCGTTCATCATCGCGACATGGCGCTCGTCGACGATGCGGCCCAGGCTCGGCGCGTCGCGGCGGTAGAGCATCTTGCCGCCGACGGTGCGCACCTGCTCGACCACGTAGGGCATGACCGCCATGCCGCCATTGGCGAACGGCGCGAAGGCGGACGTGAGCTCAATCACCGATACTTCCGAGGTGCCGAGCGCGATCGAGGCGTTGGGATTGAGCGGCGACGCGATCCCCAGACGATGCGCAGTGCGCACGACCGCCTTCGGGGAGACCTCGAGGGTGAGACGCACGGACACGGTGTTGAGCGAATGGGCGAGCGCGCGCGTCAGCGTCACCGGGCCGAAATACTCGCGCGTGTAGTTCTCCGGCCGCCATCCCTTGACGGCGATCGGCCGATCGTCGCGGACGGTCTCCGGGGAAAGCCCGCGCTCGAGCGCCGTGAGATAGACGAACGGCTTGAACGCCGAGCCCGGCTGGCGCCTGGCCGCAATGGCGCGATTGAACTGGCTGTCGGCATAATCGCGTCCGCCCACCAGCGCGCGCACCGCGCCGTCCGGCGACATGGCGACCAGCGCGCCCTGGCCGACGTTGAACTTGTCGCCCCGCTGTGCCAGCTCGTCGATCAACGCCTTTTCCGCCACCGCTTGCAGCCTCGGCTCGATCGAGGTTTCCACCACGATATCCTGCTCGACGCGGCCGATCAGGTCGTTGAGCACGTCCATGACCCAATCGGCGATGTAATTGGCCGAGCCCCCCGCGGTGGCTTTCACGATGCGCGGCTCCTTGGCAATGGCGGCTTTGGCCAGTTTTTCCGTGATGAAGCCGGTATCGACCATGGCCATGAGCACCACTTGGGCGCGGCGCTCGGCACCGTCGGGATTGCGGGCGGGCGAGAGCCGTGACGGCGACTTGACCAGGCCGGCCAGCATCGCGGCTTCGGCCAGCGTCGCCTGGCGCGCCGATTTTCCGAAATAGCGCTGCGCCGCGGCTTCGACCCCATAGGCGCCGGCGCCGAAATAGACGCGATTGAGATAGAGTTCGAGGATTTCCGCCTTGGTGAATTTGTGCTCGAGCCAGAGCGCGAGAACGAGTTCCTGTATCTTGCGGTCGAGCGTGCGGGCCTGAGTCAGGAACAGATTTTTCGCCAGCTGCTGGGTGATCGTCGAGCCTCCCTGCGACACATTGCGGTGCAGGAGATTGGCGAGGATGGCCCGCCCGATGCCGACCGGATCGATGCCGTGATGCTGGTAGAAGCGGCGATCCTCAATGGCGAGGAATGCCTGCGGCAAATGGGCGGGAAGCTCCTTCAGCGCGAGCGCGGCGCCGCCCATGTCGCCGCGGGTCGCCAGCGTGCGTCCGTTGAGCCCGAGAATATGGATCGCGGGCGGCCGCTTCGGCACTTCCAGCGATTGAATGGGCGGCAGGTGTGCGGCAGTCCAGACAAACGCGCCGACCGCGGCGATGACCGCCCACAGGCCCAGCACGATGCCCCAATAGACCAAGCGCCCGAACCGCGAACGGCGCTTGCCGCCGCGGTCGGAGCTCTTGGACGAGGGTGCGGCATCGGCGTTGGCCTCGCTGCGTCGCTCCGCGTCACGCGCGTCATCCTCG
>Ga0081538_10004551_pt1 | contig 12765 bp, 12 predicted proteins | sample TabmetS5T2R1_FD_71022 | JGI IMG/M metagenome (GOLD analysis project Ga0081538, IMG submission 71022) | Tabebuia heterophylla rhizosphere microbial communities from the University of Puerto Rico - S5T2R1 | ecosystem: Host-associated > Plants > Roots > Rhizosphere ...
GCCGGGCGCGCGGCCGCGACCGCCGCCGAGGTCCTCGGGTCGGCGGTCAGGCCCTTCGCCTGAGCCTTCATCAGCTGCTTGACCGTGCCCGTGGGCTGCGCGCCGCGGGCGAGCCAGTGCTGCAGGCGCTCCTCGTCGATCCGGATGGTCGACGGCTCGGTCTGCGGGTTGTAGTGACCGATCGTCTCGATGAAGCGGCCGTCGCGCGGCGAGCGCTGGTCGGCGACGACCACACGCCAGATCGGATTCTTCTTGCTCCCCACGCGGGTGAGACGTACTCGTACGGACATAGGCCGGAAGAGGTTAGCGACCGCCGGCGAGTTGCTGCAGGTTCGGCATCTTGCCGCGAGCGACCTGCTTCATCAGCTTCTTCATCTGCCCGAACTGCTTGACGAGGTGCGAAACCGCCTGCACCGTCGTCCCCGATCCGCGCGCGATCCGCCGGCGACGCGAGCCGTTGATGATCGACGGATCCGCGCGCTCTTCTGGGGTCATCGAGCGGATGATCGCCTCGAGGCGGTCGAGCTCCTTCTCGTCGACATTCAGGTTGCCGAGCTGCTGGCCGACGCCGGGCATCATCTTGAGGAGCGAGCCGAGCGGACCCATCCTGCGGACCTGCTGCATCTGCTCGAGGAAGTCGTCGAGGGTGAACTGCTCCTTGCGGATCTTCTTCTCGAGCTCCTGCGCCTGGCGCTCGTCGATCTGGCGCTCGGCCTTCTCGACGAGCGTCATCACGTCGCCCATTCCGAGGATCCGCTGGGCCATGCGGTCCGGGTGGAAGCGCTCGAAGTCGCCGAGCTTCTCGCCCGTGGAGGCATACAGGATGGGCTTGCCGGTGACGGCCTTGACCGAGAGCGCGGCGCCGCCGCGGGCGTCCCCGTCGAGCTTGGTCAGGACCACACCGTCGAAGTTCGCGGTATCGGCGAACTGCTCGGCCACGTTGACGGCGTCCTGGCCGGTCATCGCGTCGACGACGAGCAGCACGTTGTGGGGCTTGGTCCGCTTCTTGACGTCGGCGAGCTCCTTCATGAGCGCCTCGTCGATGTGCAGGCGGCCACTCGTGTCGACGATCAGTGCGTCCCGGCGGTCCTGCTTCGCCTGGTCGAGGGCCCACTCGGCAATGTCGACGGGATTGCGTCCGGTGCCCTGTTCATAGACGGTCGCACCGGCCTGGGCGCCGACCTTGACGAGCTGGTCGACCGCGGCGGGGCGGTACACGTCGCAGGCCGCCACGCCGACGTCCATCCCGTGCTCCTCGCGCAGATGGCGCGCGAGCTTGCCGCAGGCGGTGGTCTTGCCCGAGCCCTGCAGCCCCGCCATCAGGATCACGGTCGGGCCCGGCCGGGCGAAGGCCAGGTCGCGGCCCGACCCTCCCATCAGCGAGGTGAGCTCGTCGGAGACGATCTTCACGACCTGCTGACCCGGGTTCAGCGACCCGAGCACGTCCTGCCCCAGCGCCCGCTCCTTCACCGCGGCCGTGAACTGCTTGACCACCTTGAAATTGACGTCCGCCTCGAGAAGCGCGAGGCGCACCTGGCGCATCGCCTTGTTGACGTCCTCCTCGGTCAGCTGCCCGCGCGAGCGGACGTCGCCGAGCGCGGCCTGGAGCCGGTCTGAGAGAGCGTCGAACATGAATGAGGGAGGCTAGTGACCTGAGGCCCCGCGCGGGTCGCGCTACCGGGGCGCCGGTGGCCCGGCGGCCGGTGGGCTGTCCGGCCCCGCCTCCAGCTGGCTGTCCGGCCCCGCCTCAGGCCGGCTGTCCGGCCCCGCCTCCGGCTTCGGGATGATCGAGCCGATGTTGGCGAGCGCCTGCGTCACCTCGCTCGGGATGATCCAGACCTTGTTCGACTCGCCCTGCGCGATCTGCGGCAGCGTCTGCAGGTACTGGTAGGCGAGCAGCTTCGGATCTGCGTCGCCGCGATGGATCGCGTCGAAGACCTGCTCAATCGCCTTCGACTGACCCTCGGCGCGCAGGATCTCGGACTGCTTCTGACCCTCGGCGCGCAGGATGGACGACTGCTTCTCGCCCTCCGCGGTGAGGATCTGCGACTGCTTGACTCCCTCGGCGGTGAGGATCGCGGCGCGGCGGTCGCGCTCAGCGCGCATCTGCTTCTCCATCGCCTCCTGGACCGTTACGGGCGGGTCGATCGCCTTCAACTCGACGCGGTTGACGCGAATGCCCCAGCGCCCGGTGGCCTCGTCGAGCACAACCCGGAGCGCCGAGTTGATGTTGTCGCGCGAGGTGAGCGTGTCCTCCAGCGTCATCCCTCCGGCGACGTTCCGCAGGGTCGTGACGGTGAGCTGCTCGATCGCGGTGATGTAATCCGCGATCTCGTAGGTGGCGGCCTTCGGATCGGTCACCTGAAAGTAGATGACGGAATCGATCGAGACGGTGAGGTTGTCCTCGGTGATGACCGGCTGCGGCGGGAACGAGACCACCTGCTCGCGCAGGTCGATGAGCGGCTTGACGCGATCGACGTAGGGCACGATGAGCGCCAGCCCGGCGTCCAGCGTGCGGTGATAGCGGCCCAGCCGCTCCACGATCCCCGCGCGCGCCTGGGGCACGATCCGGATCGCCCGGGAGAGCGTTATCAGCACGACCACGGCGACGACGATTAACACGATCAGGGCTGCCATCTGGCTCCTTCTACTCGGCGACCAGCGCGGTGGCGCCGTCGATCTTCATGACCTCGACGCGGGCGCCGGGTTCGAACGACTCGTCCTCATCGTAGGACCGCGCCGTCCAAACCTCGCCCGCGAGCTTGACCTGGCCGCCGTCGCGGTCGACCCGCTCGAGCACCACGGCCTGGCTGCCAACGAGTGCGGCCGTCCCGGTCCGCAGCTGAGCGGGAGTGCGCAGGTGGCGGGTGGCGATCGGCCTCAGCACGAGCAGCGAAGCCAGCGACATGGCGATGAACACGACCCACTGCAGGGCGAGTCCACCTCCCACCAGCGCCACGATTGCGGCCGTCACCGCGGCGATTGCGATCGGGCCGAGGAAGAAGCCGAGCGTCGCGATCTCTCCGACCGCCAGAACCCCCGCCGCGATCATCCACCAGACCCAGTCCTCCATGCGCCCCTCTGATCCTACGGGTGGGGGTGGTTGGGGGACCGGCGCCCGCGGCTCCTCGGACCGGGGTTGGTCGGGGGCGCCGGCGCCAGCGGGAGCCTAGGACCGGGGTTGGTCCGGGGCCCCGGCGCCAGCGGGAGCCTAGGACCGGGGGTCCTCGGTCGGCAGCTCGGCCGCGGCCCGGACCAGTTCGCTCACCCCGCGAATCGGCGTCCGCAGCAGGGCACGGGCGCGGCTCGAGTCGAGCACGCAGTTGGCCGGCCGCTGCATCCCCGAGCTCGCCAGGCGTCCGCGGCGCAGGCGCTCGGAGGGGAGCCCGTGCGCCGCCGCGATCAGACAGGCGAGGTCGTAGCGGCTCACCGCCTCGGGCCCGGCCAGGTGCAGCAGCCCGCTCTCCCGGCGGCCGGCGAGCTCCACGAGCGCGGCCGCCAGGTCGTCGACCAGCAAGGGTGAGCGGCGCTCGTCTTCGAAGAAGGCGATGTCGGACTCGCCGCGCGCGGCCGCGAGCACGAGCTGCTCCTGGCGACCCGGCTCGTCGCCGCCGACCATCAGCGAGGTGCGCACCACGAGCGCATCCGGGTGGGCGGCCTGCACCTCACGCTCGCCCTCGAGCTTCGTCCGCCCGTAGGGCGTGGCGGGAAGCGGCTCGTCGTCCTCCGTGTACGGCCGGACAGCGGTGCCGTCGAAGACCAGGTCGGTCGAGACGTGCACAAGCCGCGCGCCGGCCCGGGCGGCGGCGCCCGCCACATTTGCAGCCCCGACCACGTTCGTCGCCCACGCATCGGGCTCCTCGCGGCGGTACGCGGTGTGGATGACGGCCGCCGGCCGCACATCTGCGAACGCGCGCTCGACCGCGGCGGCGTCCCGGACGTCGAGCCGCTGCCACTCGGCCCCGGGCGCCGGGGCCGTGGGCGAGGTCAGGTGCGTCGCGACCACGGGGGGCTCGGCGCTGCGCAGGAGCGCGTGGCCCAGGTAGCCGCTCCCGCCTATGACGAGCAGCGGGCCGCTCACGCGGCGTCGAGTGCGCGCTCCACGTCGGCGAGCAGGTCGGCTGTGTCCTCGCAGCCGGCGGACAGGCGGATGAAGCCCGGCGGGACGTCGTCGCCGCCCCAGCGCGCCCGTCGCTCCGCGGTTGTGTGGACGCTGCCGAAGCTGGTGGCATCGGTCACGAGCTCGGCCGTAGCGAGGAAGCGCTCGGCGCGTTCCTCGCTTCCGAGGTCGAACGAGACCACCATCCCGTAGCCGCGCATCTGGCGGCGCGCCACCTCGTGCCCCGGATCGCCGCTGAGGCCGGGATACGCCACGGACACCACGTCGTCGCGCCCGGCGAGCAGGCGGGCGATCGCAAGGGCGTTGTCGCAGCCGCGCTCGAGGCGCAGCGCAAGCGTCGGCAGCGAGCGGTGGGCGAGCCAGGCCTCGAACGGCCCCGCGAGCGCGCCGGCATCGCGCCGCCAGTCGCGAAAGGCCTGGGCCCTGTCGGGGTCGCGCGTCGTGAGGTAGCCGAGCATGAGGTCGGCGTGGCCGGTGACCTGCTTCGTCGCGCTGGTGAGCGTGACATCGGCTCCCAGGTCGAGGGGCCGCTGCAGGAGCGGACCGGCCGTCGTGTTGTCGACGAGCGTAAGCGCCCCCTCCTCGCGGGCGGCGCGGGACAGCTCGGCGATGTCGTAAACCTCGAGCTTTGGGTTCGACGGTGTCTCGAGCCACAGCAGCACGGCACCGCGAACGGCGGCGGCCAGCTCGGCGGGCGGCGCGAGTCGCACGTCGACGCCGCGCGGCTCGAGGTGGGTCCGGGCCAGCCGCCGGACGCCCAGGTAGCAGCTCTCATCCATGGCGACCGCGTCACCCGGTTTCGTGTGCGTCATGAGCAACGCGGCGGCCGCGGCCATCCCCGAGGCGAACAGGACCGCCTCGCCGTCCTCGAGCTCGCCCAGCGCGGACTCGAAGCGGGCCCAGGTGGGATGCCCGTAGCGCGTGTACGAGTAGGGCACCTGCTCGGGATCGCCGCGCACGTGGAACGGCGCGGCGAAGACCGGTCCGGGGAGGAACGGCTCGCCCTGCTCGGCCTCGGGCAGGCCGGCCTTCACGACACGCGTGCTCTCCCCGCGGCTGCGCCCCGGCTCGCTCACGGCTCCAGTATCGCCCGCGCGAAGTCGTCGGGGTCGAACGGACGCAGATCCTCGAGCGCCTCGCCGATCCCGATCAGCTTGACCGGCACCCCGAGCTCCTGGGCGATCGCGAGCGCGATGCCCCCCTTTGCCGTCCCGTCGAGCTTGGTGAGGGCGATGCCGGTGACGTCGACGGCATCGCGGAACAGGAGCGCCTGGCGCAGGCCGTTCTGGCCCGTGGTGGCGTCGATCGTGAGCAGGGTCTCGTGAGGCGCCCCGGGCGCCTGGCCCGCGATGACCTTGCGCACTTTGCGCAGCTCGTCCATGAGGTGCTGCTGGGTGTGGAGGCGCCCCGCGGTGTCGCAGATCACGACGTCGCGGCCGCGCGCCTTGGCGGCCTCGATGGCGTCGTACATGACGGCCCCGGGGTCGGAGCCGCTTTCCCCGCGAACGAGCTCGCAGCCGGCCCGCTCGGCCCACAGCCCCAGCTGCTCGGCCGCAGCGGCGCGGAAGGTGTCCCCGGCGGCCAGCAGCACGGAGCGGCCGAACTCCTTCTGCAGGTGCCACGCGATCTTGCCGATCGTCGTGGTCTTGCCGCTGCCGTTCACGCCCACCACGAGGATCACGGTCGGCCTGACGGTCAGGTCGATCTTGTCGCCGTCCAGCCGGGCCGTATCGGCCAGCAGCTCGCGCAGGCGGCGCGTGAGGTCCTCCCCTCCCTGCAGCTCGCCGCTCTCGGCCTCCGTCTCCAGCCGCTCGACGATCTTCGCGGTCGTGGCCGCACCCACGTCCGCGTAGATGAGCGTCTCCTCGAGGTGCTCGAAAGCCTCGTCGTCGAGCGACTGGAAGACCGTCGCCTGGAGCTCCGCTCCGAGCGCCTGGCGCGTCTTCGACATGTTGTCCCGCAGGCGGCGGAAGAAACCGCGGCGCTCCGGCTCGCCGTCCGTCTCCGGAGCGGGCGGCGGCGCGTCCTCGCCGGTGACGAACAGGTCGTGCCAGGTGCGGGCCATCGGCCCGCGAGCATAGTGGCGCCGCTAAGCCTGGATCCACCGGGACTGGCGAGCGTTTCCGCGCCGGAGGCCGAGTCAGGCGCCGCCGGCGAACGGAGCGAGGGTGACCCCTCGCGAGAGAGCCGGTGGCGGATGGCGAAGGCATTCCGGCGCGGAAACGCCGTCAGGATCGGTGGATCCAGGCTAAGCGGCCTCTTCGGCCGGGGCGGGCCGGTGCTCCGGCATCTGGCGGCCCTCGAGCCTGCGTGACACCACCTTGGAGATACCGTCGCCGCCCATGCTCACCCCGTAGAGCGTGTCGGCGGCGTCCATCGTCCGCTTCTGGTGGGTGACCACGATGAACTGAGCGCGGTCTGAGTAGCGGCGGACGAGCTGGAGGAAGCGGTCGATGTTGATGTCGTCGAGCGCGGCCTCGACCTCGTCCAGGATGTAGAACGGGCACGGCCGGGCGAGAAAGACGGCGAACATGAACGCCAGCGCGACGAGCGACTTCTCGCCGCCGGAGAGCAGCGACAGCCGCTTGGTCGACTTGCCCGGCGGCGTCACCTCTATCTCGACGCCGGCCTCCGGGAGATCGTCCTCGTCCTCCGGCGTGGGCTCCGGCTCGCCGCCCACGACCGGGCGCGGCCCGGCTTCCGCGTGAACGAGGCGCAGCCGCCCGCGCCCTCCGGGGAAGAGGTGCTCGACCACGTCCTCGAAGTTCCTCGCCGCGGCCTCGAACGTATGCTCGAAGGCCTCCCTGATCCGGCGGTCGGTCTCCTTGATGAGGCCCTCGAGCTCGGCGAGCGCCGTCTCGAGGTCGGCGCGCTGTGCCTCGAGCTCCTCGACGTGCGCCACCGCCTCCTCGTACTCCTGCTTGGCAAGCGGGTTCACGGGCCCGAGCTGCTCGCGCCGGCGCTGAAGGCGCTCGACGCGGACGAGGAGCGCCTCGCGCTCCTCGTCCGGCAGCGGCTCCTCGGCCGGCTCCGCGGGTAGCCCGAGCCGTGTCGCCAGCTCGCTCAGGTCGCGCTCCGCGTCGGCGGCGGTGTCCCGCACGTGCTGCGCCGCCACCTCCGCCTCGGTGACGGCGTCGCTGGCGCGCTTCAGCCGGCCCTGGAGCTCCGCCTCCTCGTGGGCGCAGGCCTTGAGCACGGCCGCGGTCTCCTCGCCGGCCGCGGCGCCGGCGTCGAGCTCGCCCTGGATCGCTTCGCGGTTCGCGGCGAGTGCGTCGCCCCCCCGTGCGAGCGCTTCCTCGGCCCGGCGGGCGTCGTCGACGAGCCCGAGATCGCGCTCGGCGCCGCTCCTCGTCGCGGCGAGGCTCCGGGCACGCTCCTCACGCTCGCTGGCCATGCGCTCGGCCAAACGGCGCTCCGCCCGCAGGTCCCCGGTCAGCTCGGCCCGGCGCACGGCCTCCGGTCCGTCATCGGGCGCCTCGCGGCGACGGGCGATGATCCATTCGGCCCGGCTCGCCGCGTCCTGTGCGTCGGCGAGCTCCCGGAGCGCCCCACGCAGCGCGTTCTCCGCCTGTTCGCGCGCACCGTCGGCCTGGCCGACCTCCGCGCCGGCCCGCTCGAGCGCGGTCCGAGCAGCGGCCTCGTCTCTCGCCGCGCGCTCGGACGCGGCGACGAGCTCGTCGCGGCGCCCGAGCTCCTCGAGGAGCCGCTCGGAGCCGCCCGCCGGCGCCTGGCTGAGCTCACCGCTGCGGGCGTCGAACAGGCGCCCCGCGCGTGTGACCGCGACGCCGGAGAAGCCGGCGCCGAGGTCGGCAAGCGAATCGACCACCCAGACGCCCTCGAGCAGCCGCGCGGCGAGCGCCGCGACGACGGGCTCGGGGCGCACCCGGCCCAGGAGCGGCTCGGCTCCCGGCGCCGCCTCTTCTTCGCTGCCCTGGTGCTGCGAAATCGTCCCCGCGCCCTCGACCAGCGCGCTCCCGCCGTGGCGGCCGGCGTCGTCGAGCAGCCGCTCACCCGCCGCCATGTCGGCCACGACCGCCGCCGTCAGGCGAGGGCCGAGCACCGCCGCCAGCGCCAGCTGATAGCCCGGTTCCACGTGCAGTCTCTCGGCAAGCGTGCCGGTGTTGCCCGGTGGGGCCGCCCCGCGGACGAACTGGTTGACGGCCGCGAGCTCCGCACCGACCCGCGCCGCCTCGGCACGCGCCGCCTCGGCCGCGCGCTCAGCATCGCGGCGTGCGCCGCGGGCGGCGTCGGCGGCGCGCTCGGCGTCGGCCAGCGCGGCGCGACGGACCTGCTCGGCCTGCTCGAGCGCCTCGACCCGTGAGCGGGCGGCGGAGAGCTCCTCTTCGAGCCCGGCGAGCTCGCGAGCGAGCCGCTCCTCGCGCCCAGCCTCGAGCGCCGCGAGCTCCTGCTCGATCGCCGCGATCCTGTGCTCGGGTCCCTCGTGGCGGGCGGCAAGCTCGGCGTCCGCGGCCGCCTGCTGCTCCAGCAGCTCCAGCTGGCGCAGCCGCCGTTCGCGCCGTTCGGCGGCCGCGGCGGCCTGCTCACGCACGCGCTCGAGGCGCATCGCCACGTGGTCGGCCGACGAGTGCGCTGCATAAAGGCGCGCCTGGAGCCGCTCGCGGGCGCGCGATTGCGTCGCAAACGCCTCCTCCGCCTCTTCACGACGCCGCGCCACGCCGGTGAGCCGCCGCTCCGCCTCATCGCGCTCCTCGCGCGCGGCGAGGGCCCGGCCCTCAGCCTCGGCGAGCGCTGCCCGAGCGGCACGTGCTTCATCCCGCGACAGGGTGAAGCGCGCCTCGAGCGTCTGGCGCTCGAGGCGCTCGTGCAGCTCGGCGGCCTCGGCCTGGCGTTTGAGGGGCCGCAGCCGCGAGCGCGCCTCGCGCTCGACGTCGAGCGCGCGCGACAGGTTCGCCTCGGTGCGCTCGAGCTTCAGCTGCGCGCGCCGGCGGCGTTTGCGGTGCTTGCCGAGGCCTGCCGCCTCCTCGATCAGCAGCCGACGCTCTCGGGGGCGCGACATCACAATCTGCTCGACCTTGCCCTGCGAGACCACCGAGTGCATCTCCTTGCCGAGCCCGGAGTCGGAGAGCACCTCGATCACGTCGACGAGCCGGCAGCGGGCGCCGTTGAGGCGGTACTCGCCCTCGCCGTCGCGCTCCAGGCGGCGGACGATCGAGATCTCGGAGAAGCTCGTGTCGAGCCGCCCGTCCGCGTTGTCGATCACGACCTCGACCTCCGCGGCGCCGGATCCCTTGACCCCGTGCCCGCCGGCGAAGATCACGTCCTTCATGAGCTGACCGCGCACGGCGAGCGGCGACTGTTCTCCGAGCGCCCACAGCACGGCGTCCGTGATGTTCGACTTGCCGGACCCGTTCGGCCCGACGATCACGGAGACGCCGGTGCCGAACTCGAGCTTGGTCCGTTGCGGGAAGGACTTGAAGCCCTTCATCGAGATCGAGCGCAGGTGCATCCCTAGGTGACCGCCTCCTCGTTGAGGGCGTCGAGAGCCTGAAGGGCCGCTTCCTGCTCAGCGCCCTTCTTGGTCTTTCCCTCCCCGCGGCCGAGCTCCTCCCCGCCGACCTCCGCCACGGCGATGAACGAACGGTCGTGGGCGGGGCCCTCCTCGGAGACCGTGCGATAGCTCACGACCTCCGCGCGCCGCGCGAGGCGCTCCTGCAGCACCGACTTGTAGTCCACCGGGTGCTTCAGAGCCTGGTCGATCTCGGTGGCGAACGACTCCACCACGGCCGGCGCCGTGCGATCGAAGCCGAATGCCAGGAAGGACGCTCCGATGATCGCCTCGCAGACCGACGCGAGCACCCGCTCGGACCCCACGAGCATCTCTGCGCTCCGCCCGGTGCTGCTCTCAGGCGCGGTGGCGCGCAGCTCGTCCGGCACGCCGAGCCCGAGCGCCACCCGCGCGCACGAAGGCCCGCTTACGGCCTGCGCGCGCACCTTCGTCAGCCGCCCCGCGCCGTAGCGCTCGAAGCGCGGGTACAGGTGCGTCGACACCGCGAGGCTCAGGACCACGTCTCCCAGGAACGCGAGCCGCTCGTAGGCCTCGGTCCGGTGCCCCACCCAGGAGGCGTGGGTGAATGCCTGCCGGCGAAGGTCGGCCGGCAGCTCCGCGAGCAGGTCTTCGAGGGATTCAGGTCTCGATCTCCGCGGCATGGGCGGCGACGAAGTCCGCGGCCTGGCCGACCGTCAAGATCTTGACCGCCTCCTCGTCGGGGATGCGCACCCCGTAGTTGTCCTCGAGTTCGACGACGAGCTCCACCAGGTCAAGTGAGTCCGCCTCCAGGTCCTCACGAAACCGGGTTGCCTCGCCGATGCGTTCGGGATCCACCTCCAGCTCGGTGGCGAGGTGCTCCCGTATGCGCTCGAGGACCTCCTCTCGGGTCATGGCTGCGCGACGCTAGCAGCGGGCGCGGATCGCAACACCCCGGCGCTGTCGAGCGCGGCCGCGGTGCGCCCGACCATGTCCTCGTCGACCGCCCGCCGGGCAAGCCTGACCGCGTGCGCGATGCCGATCGGGCCGAAGCTGCCGTGGGCCACCACGACCGGCTTGCGCAGCCCCAGCAGGATGGCCCCGCCGACGCGCTCGGGATCGAGCTCGTCGCGTACCTCGCGCATCTTGCCCCGGATCAGCAGGCCGCCCAGGCTCGAGCCCGCCCCGGACCTGATCCGCGCGCGGATCTCGCCGGAGAGCTCCCGCACCGTTCCCTCGAGCACCTTGAGCGCGACGTTGCCGGTGAAGCCGTCGGCCACGACGACGTCGGCGCCGGCTGCGGGAATGTCGAAGCCCTCGAGGTTGCCGACGAAGTTGAGGTTGCGCGCCGCGAGGCGCTCGTACGCCGTCAGCACGTCCGGTGTGCCCTTGCCCGACTCCTCGCCCACAGAGAGCAGGCCCACCTTCGGCCGCTCGATCCCCACGACGGCCTCCATGAAGCACGCGCCCAGGTAGGCGAACTGGACGAGGTGCTCCGGACGGACCTCCACGTTCGCGCCGGCGTCGAGCAGCAGCAAAGGGCCGCCCGGCACCGGCAGGAGAACGGCGAGAGCGGGCCTGAACACGCCATGCAGGCGCTTGATCGACAGCGTGGCGGCCGCCAGCGTCGGGCCCGTGGAGCCCGCCGAGACGAGTGCCTCCGCACGGCCCTCGCCCACCGCCCGCGCGGCTTGGACGATCGAGGCGTCGGGCTTCGAGCGCACGGCCGCCACCGCCTCCTCGCCGGCTTTGACGGTCTCGGGCGCGTCGACGATCTCGGCGAGCGCCCCGGCGGGGCCGCGGATCTCAGCCGCCGGGCCGAACAGCAGAACGGGCAGGCCGGAGCGGCCAACCCCTTCGGCGACGGCGGCGGGCCCCCGGTCCGCGCCGTTCGCATCGACAGCGATCACGCGGGCTACTCGTCGTCTGCGACGCCCGGCTGCTGCACGACGACCTCGCGGCCGGCATAGGTGCCGCAGTTGGGACAGACGCGGTGCGGCAGGCGCGGCTCGTGGCAGCGCGGACAGTGCCGCAGGCCCGGCGGGCTGACCTTATGCTGGGAGCGGCGCTTGTGTGTCCGCGAGTGGGACTGTCTCTGCTTCGGAACGGCCATGAGCAGCCGACCAGTGTACTAACGAAGACCGGCTCAGCCGGCCGCTTCGTTGATTCCGAACCCTGCGCAGCCGGCCGAGCCGGCTGCTTCGGGCGTCAGTCGAGTTTCAGCTCCCGGAGAGCAGCCCAGCGCGGGTCGGGCTCCGCCTCGTGAGCGTGCTCCGGGTCCTCGTTCAGGTTCGCCCCGCAGACCGAGCACAGGCCGAGGCAGTCCTCACGACACACGATCTGGGCCGGGAGCGCGAGCGCGAGCGCGTCGCGCGCCCAGGCGGCGAGGTCGAGTTTGCCCTCCTCGAGGTAGGGCGAGCGCAGGTCCTCCCCGCCGCCCGGCTGGTCGACCTCGCGTGCATCCACGTGAAGGACATGCCCGGCGTCCTCGAGGCAGCGCATGCACGGCCCCGACAGCTCGGCGTCGAAGCGCAGCCTGAGCGAGTAGCCGGCGGTCGTGTGGTCGACGTTCAGCAGAACGTCGACCACCTCGGCGGGGAGCTGGTAGCGCTGGCCGCCGAAGTCGAAGGCACCCACGGGCACGTCAAGGCCGAACCGGCGCCCCTCGCCGGAGCTGAGTCCGAGCCTGCCCACATCGAAGATCTCAGTCCGCTGACCCATGTCAGCGAGGTTAGCCCCGCCCGATCAGCTCCACCCTGTAGCCATCCGGATCGCGGACGAAGGCGATGAACGGCCCCTCGGTCCGGCCCCCCGGCCGGTACGGCGGCTTCTCAGGCTCGATCCCGTCGCCGGCCAGCGCGGCGAGCGTCCCGTCGAGGTCCTCGACCGCAAGCGCAATGTGGTTGTAGCCCGTGCCGAGGTCGTAGGAGTCGACCCCGAAGTTGTAGGTCAGCTCGAGCACGGGATCCTCGCCCGGGAGCGCCATGAAGACATTGATCGCCTCATCGCCGATCGGCATCCGCCGCGCCTCCTGGAAGCCGAGCTTCTCGTAGAAGGCGACCGAGCGGTCGATGTCGCCGATGCGGTAGCAGGTGTGGAGGTAGGAGGGCATGCCGTGAAGGCTATGGCCCCGGGCGGCCCCCAAGACAGCCCCAGCCCC
>Ga0081538_10004552_pt1 | contig 12765 bp, 12 predicted proteins | sample TabmetS5T2R1_FD_71022 | JGI IMG/M metagenome (GOLD analysis project Ga0081538, IMG submission 71022) | Tabebuia heterophylla rhizosphere microbial communities from the University of Puerto Rico - S5T2R1 | ecosystem: Host-associated > Plants > Roots > Rhizosphere ...
TGCCGTGGGCGTCGGCGACCGACGGCCTGATCAGGTCGGTGCGTGCCCAGTAGTCGAGCTGCCGGTAACTGATGCCGACGATGTCGGCCGCTCGCTTGCCGCTGTACCCCTCGACGGACGCGTCCGAGGTCGTAGTCACGACGATGCTCCTAGTTGTTGCCGCGGGCGTGACATCGGCGGAATTACGCCGGTGTCACGGGCACGGAGGGTACGGCCCGGCGGCGGTGGGGTCAACGGCCGGCGTTTACAGAGCGAAGTCTTCGGGATTCACGTGGTCGATGAAGTCCCGGAACTGCTCGACGACCTGCTCCGCCTCCTCCTCGTCGGGCTGCTCGACTCGGCCGGCCTCCTCGAGCACGTCCTCCTCGGCGAAGATGGGCGAGCCGATGCGGATCGCGAGGGCGATCGCGTCGGATGGCCGGCTCGACACCGTGCGTACCTCGCCCTGCGCGCTGAGGATGATCTCGGCGAAGAACGTGCCCTCGCGCAGCTCGGTGACCGTGATGCGCTCGACCTGCGCACCGACCTCGTCGAGCAGGTTCTTCATGAGGTCGTGGGTCATGGGGCGGGGGGTCTCGATGTTCTGCATGGTCAGGGCGATCGCCTGCGCCTCGGGCACCCCGATGAAGATGGGCAGGACCCGGCGCTGCCCCGCCACCTCGCGCAGGATGACCACCGGCGTGCGGGTGGGACGCTCTGGCGCCTCGACGCTCACCAGTTCCATCTCGACGGTCATCGACCGCCACCCTACTCCTCGACCGGCGGAATTCGGCGTCCCTCGGGGATCCCTCAGCTGGGCCCCGCCACGTCCCGCAGCTCGCGGGACAGCAGCACACCCCGCATCTGCTGGCCGAGCCGCACGAGCTCTGCGATGGTGTCGCGGGCCCTCTGCCGGGCCTCGGGATTCCGCTGCTTCAGGAGGGGCAGGACGATCTGCTCGAACAGCCCCGCCTCCCGGTCCACCGCCACCTTGTAGCTGCGCATGTGTCGCGCCTCGATGCCGTGCTGGAGGAAACCGGCGGCCGTCTGGGCGATGATCAGTGCGTCGCGGTCGTAGTAGGCGGAATCGCCCACGGCGAAGCTCTCGATCAGCCCGTAGCGCTCCAGGTCGCGGAGGTCCCGCATCGCCAGCCCGCTGTGCTGCGCCAACTCCTCTGCGGTGAGGCTCACCGACCCGGCCGGTGCCGATGCGGGCACCGCCGGCCGCCCGCCCGGGTGCGCGTCGGTGCCCGGTTGGGACGCCTTGGCGGGACCGGTGGCGCGCTCCGCCGGCGGGCCCGCGGCCGGTGAGCGGTCCCGGGCCGGCGCGGCCGATTCGGGGGCAGGTGCCGGCCTGTCCGCCGGGGCGGCCGACGGCCGGGCCGGCGCCAGCGGCAGCGCATCGGCGTCGGGGCCCCCCGCCCCCGGACGCTCGTCGAGAGCCACGGCGGTGGCGGCCGACCGGTGCGGTCCCGGCCCGGTCCCGCCGCCCTGCGCCGCCGCGACCGCCACCCCGTTGTTCGCCGAGCGCGACGCCAGCGCAGCGTCCCGGGACGGCACGGCGTCGTCGAGCCGGTCCTTGATCACCTTGAGGGGGAGGTAGTGGTCCTTCTGCTGACGCAGGATCCACCGCAACCGATCGATGTCGCCCTCGTAGAACTTGCGGTAGCCGGACGGCGTGCGCTCCGGGTCCAGCAAGCCCTGGCTCTCCAGGAAGCGGATCTTCGAGATGGTGACGTCCGGGAACTCCCCCTGCAGCAGCGAGAGGACCTCGCCGATCGACAGGTGGGAGCGGTCAGACGGAGCACGAGTCACGGTGCATCTCCCCTGCCGGTGAGGAACACGAGTTTGAACGTCCCGATCTGCAGCTCGTCGCCGTCGGTCAACGGCGCAGACTCGACACGCTCGCGGTTGAGATAGGTCCCGTTGAGCGATCCCACGTCGCGCACCACGTACCGCCCGCCCTCACGCAGGATCTCGGCATGGCGGCGCGACACGGTGATGTCGTCGAGGAAGATGTCGCTCTCGGGATGGCGGCCGGCCCGCACGATGTCGGCGTCGAGCGCGAAGCGGGAGCCGACGTTGGGCCCCCGCTTGACCACCAGGAGACCCACACCGGCGGGCAGCTCACCGGCCTCGACCGCCATGTCGTCGTAGCCCTCGGCCGCCTCGGGCACGAACGTCACCGTCGTCGGATCCTCGCGCAGGGTCGCCAGGGGCGCGCCGCAGGACGAACAGAAGTTGGAGCCCGCCGGGTTGCGGTGGCCGCACTGGTTGCAGAAGACGTCATCGGCCACCGGCCTCACCCCTCGATCAACGCGCGATAACCCTCGGCGTCGAGCAGCTCGTCGAGCTGCGCGGGATCGGTGGGATCGATGATGCAGATCCAGCCCTCGCCGTACGGGTCGTCGTTGAGCCGTTCGGGGCTGTCGGCGAGGTCGGCGTTGATCTCGGCGATCACGCCGGACACGGGGGCGTAGATCTCGGACACCGACTTCGTCGACTCGACCTCGCTGAAGCTGGTGCCGCGCTCGACCTTGGCGCCCACCTCGGGAACCTCCACGAACACGACATCGCCGAGCGCATCCTGGGCATAGTCGGTGATGCCGATGCGCACCCGCCCCTCCTCGACACGGGCCCACTCGTGATCGGTCGAGTAGCGGAGGTCGGAAGGGATGTCCATGGGCGCCCACGCTAGCCAACCGCGTCAACCCTCGACGGAGGGTTGAGACTTTGTGCTTCCGGCCCTGGTCAGCGCCCCTATGGAGCGTGATTCGCGCGGCTCAGCGCAACAATTGGCGGATCCGTCGGGCGTATTCCTGAGCCAGGCGGCGGGCCGCGGCGTCCGTCTCGCCCTCGGCCCAGACGTGGGTGACCGGCTCCTCCGGGTCGGGCAGCGCCAGCGCCCACCCGCCGTCGTGGTGGACCTTGACGCCGTCGACCAGGTCGACTTCGCGGTCCTTCGACAGCTCCACCAGCGAACGCATGACGGTCCCCTTCTGCTCCCACGGCGTCACAACGGTCTCGTGGACGATGTGCACCGCCGGAAGACCGCTCACCACCTTGGACAGCGGGACGTCGTCGAGGGCCAGCAGCTCCAGCATCTGCACCATGGCCGCCGCACCGTCGAAGGCTGGCAGGAAGTCTGGGAGGATGAAGCCGCCGTCGGTGCTGGCGGCGAAGCCGACATCCGGATGTGACGCCGCCTCCATGAGGGCGGGGTTGGACAGCTTGGTGCGCTCGACCTCGATGCCACGATCGGCCGCCAGACGGTCGGCGTGGCTCGTGGCCGACAGCGGCAACGCGATGCGCCGCTCACCCAGGTGCCCAGCCACCAGGGTGACGTAGGCCAGCAACGCCTCGTCGTCGGACAACACGTGGCCGGTGTCGTCGACCAGGGACAGGTGCTCCCCATCGGGGTCGAGGACGGCACCCAGCGCGGCGCCCGACGCCCGCACCAGACGGGCGACGCTGGCGGCGTGCTCGTGGCGGTCCCAACCGATGATCCCCCGGGTGGAGGCGAACGGATTGACCGCCAGCACGTCCGCCTCGAGCTTGGAGAGGATGTTGGGCATCACGAACGACGTCGAGCCGTACGAGTAGTCGACCACCACCTTGAACCCCGACCCGGCGATGCGCTCGATGTCGACCGCGGCCTCCAGCGCATTGCTGTACTGCTCGAGGTGGCGGGGCGGGAACTCGATGTCGCCGATCTCGCCCGGGAACACGCGGCGGAAGTCCTCCCGCAGGAACAGGCGCTCGATCCGACGCTGTGCCGTCTCCACGATGTCCGCACCCTTGGTGTCGAAGAAGCGGATCACCACCGACTGGGGGTCGTCCTCCACCAACCGGATGGTGAGCCCGGCGTCGGACTCGGGGCGCGACACGGCGAACCGGGTCACCGGGACCGAGGCAACCTCGAGGTCGCGCACGTTGCCGCCGGCGGCGTTGATGCCCGCCATCATCGCCCGCTTGAGCATGCGGGCCGAGCGGCTGGAGTCGCGCGACGTGACGACGGTGGCGTCCTTCTTCAGGGTGGTGGCGAAGGCCATGGCCACCCGGGTGGCCAGCTCCGGGGTGATGTCGACGTTCGCGAGACCGGCGACGCCCAGGCTCCCGAACAGGCTGCGGGACCCGCGTGACTCCCACACGATCGATGAGTTGATGACGGCGCCACCCTCGACCGTCTTGAACGGGTACACCTTGACGCCGGCGCCGAGGACTGCCTGTTCGCCGATGAAGCACTCGTCGCCCAGCACCACGCCTTCCTCGCCCCGCACCCCGTTGCGCAGGTCGCAGGCCCGCCCCACCGTCGTGCCCCGCAGGCGGACGCCCGCGCCGATGTAGGTGTTGTCGTGGATCACGGCCCGCTGGAGGTCGGCGCCGGCCCGGACCCGCACGTTGGTCCCGAGGACCGTGTACTCACCGAGGCGGGCGTCGCCCTCGAGGCGGCAGTAGTCGCCGACGATGGCCGGTCCGTCGATGATGACGTCGGGGTGGATGTCGGCCCCCTCCCCGACGTACACGCCCTCGGAGATCTCGAACCCGGGGATCTCCAGGTCCACCTTCCCGTCGAGGACGTCCTTGTGGGCGCGGACGTAGGCATCCGGCGTGCCCACGTCCTCCCAGTAGCCCTCGAGCACCGCCCCGTACAGCGGCTTGCCCGCCTCGAGCAGCGCGGGGAACACCTCGGACGAGAAGTCCACCTGCTGGCCGGCGGCGATCCAGTCGAAGATCTCGGGCTCCAGCACGAAGATCCCGGTGTTGATGGTGTCGCTGAACACCTGGCCCCACGTGGGCTTCTCGAGGAAGCGCTCTACGGAGCCGTCGTCGCGGGTGATGACGATCCCGAACTCCAGCGGATCGTCGACGGCGCTGAGGCCGATGGTCGCCAGGGCGTCCCTCTCCTCGTGGAAGCGCACGATGGCGCTCAGATCGATGTCGGTGAGCACGTCACCCGAGATGACGAGGAAGCGGTCGTCGAGCTCGTCGCGGGCGTTGCGGACCGAACCGGCGGTCCCCAGGGGGGTCTCCTCGGTGGCGTAGACCATGCGTACCCCGAGCTCGGAGCCGTCACCGAAGTAGTTGCGTATGTGGTTGCCCATGAACGCGACGGTCACGACGATCTCCTCGAAGCCGTGCCGCCGCAGCAGGTGGACGATGTGCTCCATCATCGGGGTGTTGGCGATGGGCATCATCGGCTTGGGCGAGTTGGACGTGAGCGGGCGCAGGCGGGTCCCCTCGCCGCCGGCCATGATCACGGCCTTCATTACATCCCGCTCTTGCTGCTGCGCAGCGGGCCGCTCGGGCTGCCGACATGCTGCTTCCCGCTCCCACGGCCGCTCGGGCCGGACTCGCTCTCTCGCCCTGCGGGACGCTCGCTCATGCTCCTGACGGTACCGCCCGGCCTTCCCTGAGCGCGCGCCGGGCGATGGGTACGTAGAGCACGGCCGCGTAGAGGCTGAGCACCAGGGCGGGGATCCCGGCGATCCAGGCCAGCACGCCGGCCGTGTCGGCCCACGACAGGTCCGAGTGGCTGGCGAGGAACAGCGGGAAGGCGATCATCAGCCCGAACGTCCCGGCCTTGCCGAACCAGGTCACGTCGATCCGACGGGCGCCGAGCGCTGCGAGCACGAGCGTGGCGCCGCCCACCAGCGTCTCCCGCACCAGGACGATCACCGCGAACCACGTGGGAACGGAGCCGTCGATCAGGATCCCCCCGGCACCGACCAGGAACAGAAGCCGGTCGGCGACCGGGTCGAGGATCTTGCCGAGCTCCGACACCTGACCCAGGTGCCGCGCCAGGTAGCCGTCGACCCAGTCGCTGATGCCCAGGAGGGCCAGGAGCGCAGCGGCGGCGGCGCGGTCCTCCCTGCCGAACAGCAGCCACAGGAACAGCGGGAGACACGCCAGACGGGCGAGCGTGATCAGGTTCGGCAGCGTGAGCACCTGGCGCGTGAAGCCGCTGGTCACCGCATCGTCGGTCGTGCCCTCCATGTGGCCGGAAAGCCTAGGTGGGCTCGTGACGCCCTACTGTCCGGCCCGACCCCCACCCGCCGCCCCTGATGGCGTCGGTCTGCGACCGACTCGTACTGTCCTCGACATGGCGACGTTGTTCACCAAGATCATCGAGGGGGAGATCCCGGGCCGGTTCGTGTGGCGCGACGACCGGGCGGTCGCCTTCCTCACCATCGCCCCCATCACTCCTGGGCACGTGCTCGTCGTGCCCATCGAGGAGATCGACCACTGGATCGACCTCGACCCCGAGCTGGCCGCGCATCTGATGCGGGTGGCGAGGGAGGTCGGGCAGGCACAGATGCAGGTGTTCGCACCCCGCCGCATCGGCATGATCATCGCCGGGCTCGAGGTCCCGCACTGCCACCTGCACCTGGTGCCGATCGACGTCGAGGCCGAGCTGTCGTTCAGCCGCGCCGACCACGATCCCGATCCCACGGCGCTCGACGAGGCCGCTGACCGCCTGCGGGACGGCCTGCGGGAGCTGGGCCACGGCGACCGGGTCGACGCAGCCGTCGCGAGCCGTACCTGACCGACTTCCCGTTCCGGCGTCCCGAAGCGCCGGAAACCGGCACACGCGAGCGCCGGACCGAGGTGGGGCCGTGCCCTGGCGTCGCGTCAGTTGAGCTTGGCGCGCATCGCGGTGGCCGCGATGCGGTCGCGGACGCCCCCCAGGCCCTCCTCGGCGATGGCGTCCAGCTCCTGCGCCGCCGAGTCGAACCGGCCGTTGGCCGCCAGCATCGCCGCCAGCTGGCGCCGGTCCGTGACCGTGGTGCCGGGTACCAGCACCCGTAGGCACTGCGACCACAGCGCCCCGGCGCGGTCGCCGCGACCGACGAACGATCGCTGGAGGTTGGTCAGCATCCTGGCCATGATCCCCCGGGGCCCGACCGGCTCGAGGAAGCGGGGCTCGAACCGCGCCTTGGCGCCGTGGAGCTTGGCGAACAGCGCCTCGCAGCCAGCGCGATCGAGCTGCACCCGATGGAACGGGTCCACGAACACGTCGTGGTCCTTGGCGTCACGCACGAGGAAGTGCCCGGGCATGCCCACGCCCTGGAGCGGTATGTCGAGCCGGCGGCCGACCTCCAGCACGACGATGGACAGCGTGATCGGGATCCCGCGGCGCCGATCGAGCACGACGTCGAGCAGCGAGTTGCGCGGGTGGCTGTAGTCGTCGGTGTCGCCCCGGAAGCCCAGCGTCCCGCACAGGTGCGCGGTGAGGGCGTCGATGTCCGAGCCCGGACAGCTCGCGGCCAGCTCGTCGAGGCGTTGGAGCTGGGCATGGACGTCGAGGTCGCGCCGGGCGTGGGCGGCGATCAGCAAGGCCCCCAGATCGAGCTGGCATCGCTCCTCCGGACCGCGCACCAGCTCGGCGAACCGGTCGGTGATGTCCACTTCGATTCAGGCTATCGGCGCCCGCGGCGAGTGCCGCCCCGGGATGTGTCGTGAGTCACCAGGCAGCTACCGTGCCGGGCCATGTTTCCCGGCGCCCACGCAGACACCACCCCCGACAAGCCCGCCGTGGTCATGGCCGGCTCGGGTCGGGTCGTCACCTACCGCGAGCTCGACGAGGAGGCCAACCGGGTGTCGCACCTGTTCCGCTCCCTTGGCCTCCGCCCCGGCGACCACGTGGCGTTCTGCATCGAGAACCACCCACGTTTCCACGCGCTGGCCTGGGGAGCGCACTACGCCGGCCTCTACTACACGGCGATGAGCTCGCGGCTGACGACCGACGAAATGGCGTACATCATCGGCGACTCCGGCGCGCGGGCCTTCGTGACCTCCGCCTACAAGGCCGATCAGGCCGCCGAGCTCCTGGGTGCGCTGGCCGATGGCGTGAAGCCGTTCATGCTGGATGGCGCCATCGACGGCTACGAGCCCTACGAGGAGGCCATCGCCGCGCAACCGGACACCCCGCTGGCCGAGGAGCGCACCGAGGGTCGGGACATGCTCTACTCCTCGGGCACAACGGGGCGTCCCAAGGGCATCGAGGCCCCGCTGTCGGGCGCACCGGTCGGCAGCGCCGACCCGGTCCACCTGCTGCTGGCGGGCCTGTACGGCGGCACCGCCGACACCGTGTACCTCTCCCCCGCCCCGCTGTACCACTCGGCGCCGCTCCGGTTCACCATGGCGGTCCACCGGCTGGGCGGCACCGCGGTGGTGATGGAGCACTTCGACCCCGCCGAGGCGCTGGCCTTGATCGAGCGTTACCGGGTGACGCACAGCCAGTGGGTGCCGACGATGTTCATCCGCATGCTCAAGCTGCCGGCCGACGTGCGACAGCGGCACGACCTGTCGTCGCTCCAGGTCGCCGTCCACGCCGCGGCACCCTGCCCCGTGGCGGTCAAGGAGCAGATGATCGAGTGGTGGGGACCGATCCTGTACGAGTACTACGCGGGCACCGAGGGCAACGGCTTCGTGTGCTGCAACAGCGAGGAGTGGCTGGCCCACCCGGGCACCGTGGGCCGGTCGCTCGTCGGCGAGGTGCACATCCTCGACGAGGAGGGCAAGGAGGCGCCCCCGGGCGAGCCGGGCACCATCTACTTCGGCGGCGGCGCCGAGTTCACCTACCACAACGACCCCGACAAGACGGCCGCCGCCCACGATCCCGGTGGGCACGGCTGGACCACGCTCGGCGACGTCGGCTACCTGGACGAAGACGGGTTCCTGTACCTGACCGACCGCAAGGCCTACATGATCATCACCGGCGGAGTGAACGTGTACCCGCAGGAGGCCGAGAACGTACTGGCCATGCACCCCAAGGTGGCCGACGTGGCCGTGTTCGGGATCCCACACGACGAGTTCGGCGAGGAGGTCAAGGCAGTGGTGGAGCCGCTGTCGATGGACGACGCCGGCCCCGAGCTGGAGCGCGAGCTCGTCGCCTACTGCCGAGAGCACCTGGCGGACGTCAAGTGCCCCCGGAGCGTGGACTTCCGGGCCGAGCTGCCCCGCCATCCCACCGGCAAGCTCTACAAGCGCCTGCTCAAGGACGAGTACTGGAAGGGCCACCAGACCCGCATCATCTGAGTTTCGCCTCGCAACCGGAGGTTGCTCGGCGAGACTTTGGTCGCCGCCTGTCGCCGGCGTCGATCTCCTGTCGCCCTGTGGCCGCCGTTTCCAGGCTTCCCGAGGTCATAGGTTCCCTCGATCCGAGCCCGAGGTCCTGGGTTCCGATTGCGGAACCTATGACCTCAGCCCGGCACCGGCGGAACCCATTGCCTCACGTCCAACCCCGGGGCGAGCCTCGGGGCTACTTGGGCGGGTCGTCGAGCGGAGTGCGGCCGGCGAAGCCGTCCTCGGGCCAGTGCCACCACTCGACGGCGTCCTCGCCGGCGAGCCAGCACAACCAGTACCACCGCCCGCTCGGCGCCCGAGCGGGAAAGTCGATGAGCCCGCGTTCGATGTCGCGCAGGACGATCCCGGCCGTCGCCAGCTCGTCGATGCAGGACTGGATGGGGCCGGGGTCGGCGGGCACCAGCCCGTGCCCGTTCTGGCGGGCCAGCCGGGCCCGGCCCACGGTGTTGCGCCGGTAGTCGTCCCACAGCCCCTGCGCCCGCGCCACGACGTCGCTCACCCACCCCAGCGCGGCGTTGGCCTCGTCGACCGTCCACACCCGGCTGGGCCCCTTGGATTCGCCGGCGCCGGGACCGGTCATGGCGTCATGCCTGGATGACGACCAGGCGGTGCTCGGTCATCTCCCGGACCGCGTAGCGGGGGCCCTCCCGGGTGTTGCCGCTGTCGCGCACCCCCCCGTAGGGCTGCTGGTCGGCCCTCCAGGTCGGCACCTCGTTGATCATGACGCCGCCGAAGTCGAGCCGGCGCGCGGCCGCCAGGGCGGCGTCGATCCGGGCGGTGAAGATCGCGGCCTGCAGCCCGTAGCGGGTGTCGTTGGCCAGCGCCAGCGCGTCGTCGAGATCGTCGTAGGCGGCCACGCCGACGACCGGGCCGAACACCTCGGTGGCGCACACCTTCATGTCGGGCGTCACCTCGGTCAGGACCGTGGGGCGCAGCACGCCGTCGTCGCCGACGTCACCCCCGACCGCGACCTTGGCCCCGCCGGCCACAGCGTCATCGATCCAGCCCTTGACCCTCTCGGTGTCGCCGGAGGAGATCAGCGCCGACACGTCGGTGGCCTCGTCGAGCGGCGGCCCCACCACCAGCGTCGCGACCTCGTCGGACAGCGCCGCCACGAACTCGTCGTGGATCGAGCGATGCACGAGGAGCCGCTGGGCCGAGATGCACGACTGGCCGGCGTGGCTGAAGCCGGCGATCTTGAGCTTGGCCGCAGCGCCGCCCCAGTCGCCATCGGGCTCGATGATCACCGGGCTGTTGTTGCCCAGCTCGAGGTTGACCTTCTTGCGCGGCGCCCGCTCACGGATGCCCCAGCCCACCTCGGGGGAACCGGTGAAGGTGATGAGGGCCACGTCGTCGTGCGCGACCAGAGGGTCGCCCACCGCTCGTCCCGAGCCGGTCACGACGTTGAGCCAGCCGGGCGGCAGGCCACACTCGTCCAGCAGCATGAGCGCCAGTGCCAGTGCGGACAGCGGCGTCTGGCTGGCGGGCTTCAGCACCACGGGGCAGCCGGCGGCGATGGCGGGCGCGACCTTGTGGCTCACCAGGTTGAGGGGGAAGTTGAACGGGCTGATGGCGCCGACCACGCCCACCGGGACCCGCAGCGTGAAGGCGAGCTTTCCGGTCCCGGGCGCGCTGGCGTCGACGGGGACCATCTCCCCCGTGAGGCTTCGGGCCTCGACGGCGCTGAACCGGAACGTGTCGACCGCCCGGCCGGCCTCGATGCGGGCGGTGCGGATGGGCTTGGCCGCCTCCTGGGCGATGGTGCGGGCGAAGTCTTCCTGGCGCTCGGTGAGCAGGACGGCCGCCCGCTCGAGGATCGCAGCCCGCTCGTGCGCCGGCAGCGGCTCGGCCAACCGAGCCTTGGCCGCCGCCACCGCCCGGTCGACCTGGGCGGCGCCGCACGACGGCACCCGACCGATCTCCGCCCCGTCGTAGGGCGACGCCACCACCATCTCGTCGTCGGCGGTGACCCGCTCGTCGCCGATGGGGACCGCGATCAGCTCACTCATCGTTTTTGACGCTACCGTCCCCGCCGCCATGGCTCGCCTCCCCTTCCTCGACTGGCCGGGACCCCTGGCCTTCGCCCACCAGGGCGCGCACTTCGACGGGGCTTCCGGCGAGAACACCATGGAGTCCTTCGAGGCTGCGGTCGCCCTCGGCTACCGCTACCTGGAGACCGACACGCACGCCACCGCCGACGGCGTGCTCGTCGCCTTCCACGACGACCACCTCGACCGCCTCACCGACCGCACCGGAGCCATTTGCGACCTGCCGTGGGCCGAGGTGCGTGCCGCGCGGGTGCGGGGCCGCCACGGGATCCCCTTGCTCGAGGACGTATTGACGGCCTGGCCCGACGTCCGGGTCAACATCGACCCGAAGCACGACGCGGCCGTCGACCCGCTGATCGAGCTCATCCGCCGCACCGGGAGCATCGATCGCGTGTGCGTGGGTGCGTTCTCCGACGACCGCCTCGCCCGCGTTCGGTCGGCCCTCGGCGACAGGATCTGCACCTCCATGGGCCCGCGCCAGGTCCGTCGCCTGGTGCTCGCCTCGCGGGGTGTGCCCGGACGCAGGTTCTCGGCGGCATGTGTGCAGGTGCCGGTGAGGTTTCGACGGGTGACCATCGTGACCCGGGGATTCGTGGCCACCGCGCACCGCCGCGACCTCCAGGTGCACGTGTGGACCGTCAATGATGCCGCCGAGATGCACCGCCTCCTGGACCTCGGGGTCGACGGCATCATGACCGACCGGCCCGACGTGCTGAAGGCGGTCCTCGAGGAACGGGGCAGCTGGGTCGACCGGTCCTCCGCGTGATCGGCCACCGGCGGGTGCGACACTGGTCACCGTGACCGAGCTGGACGCGCCTACCGCGGGCCGTGCCCCCGACGGGCCGACCGACGACGAGCTCCGCGCCCTGTACCGCGCACTGCTGCTGCCCCGGGTCATCGAGGACAAGATGCTGGCCCTGCTGCGGCGCGGCCAGCTCAGCAAGTGGTTCTCCGGCATCGGCCAGGAGGCCGTATCGGTCGGCCTCGTGGCCGCGCTCCGCTCGGACGACTGGATCCTTCCCGCCCACCGCAACCTGGGCGTCTTCACCGGCCGGGGCCTCGACCTCGAGGTGCTGTTCCGTCAGCTCCTGGGCCGCGAGGGACCGATCACGGGCGGCCGCGACCGCACCTTCCACTTCGGCGACCTCGAGCATCACGTGGTCGGCATGATCAGCCACCTGGGCGCCATGCTCCCGGTGGCCACCGGGCTCGCCCTGGCGGCACGCCTGCGGGGCGAGGACCGGGTGGCGGCAGTGCTCACGGGCGACGGGGCCAGCAGCGAGGGCGACGTCCACGAGGCGATGAACCTGGCCGCCGTCTGGAGCTTGCCGGTCCTGTTCGTCATCGAGAACAACCAGTGGGGCCTGTCGACCCCCGTCAGCGAGCAGTACGCCTGCGTCGACCTGGTCGACCGCGCCGCCGGCTACGGCATGCCGGGCGAGCTGGTCGACGGCAACGACGTGCTGGCGGTGCGGGACGCGTGCGAGCGCGCCGCGGCGCGGGGCCGGGCCGGCGAGGGGCCGACGCTGCTCGAGTGCAAGACGTTCCGTATGCGGGGCCACGAGGAGGCGTCGGGGAACGACTACGTGCCCGCGGCGGACCTCGCCACGTGGGTGGCACGCGATCCGATCGACCGGTTCGAGGCCCG